>Ga0126370_10000487_pt1 | contig 16498 bp, 4 predicted proteins | sample PanSoiMetaPlot_3_FD_92586 | JGI IMG/M metagenome (GOLD analysis project Ga0126370, IMG submission 92586) | Tropical forest soil microbial communities from Panama - MetaG Plot_3 | ecosystem: Environmental > Terrestrial > Soil > Tropical forest > Bulk soil | place: Panama | collected 2016-02-17 | reverse complement strand
CGATCTCGAGATAGCAGGCGCGCTGGAGGCGGCGGAAGTACTCGCCGGGAGCGTAGAGCCCGTCGGGGTGGTCGATCCGGAGTCCGGTGACGCTGCCCTCGCGGATCAGGCGAAAGATGAGCCGGTGGGTTTCAGCGAAGACGCGTGGGTCTTCCATGCGGATCGCGGCCAGCTCGTTGATGTCGAAGAAGCGCCGGTAGTTGATCTCCTCCCCCGCGACGCGCCAGGACGCAAGCCGGTAGACCTGATCGTGGAGAAGCTCATCGAGGAGGTCGAAGCTCCGCGAGTCGCCGGGGGTGCCATTGAAGAGCCGCACGTTCTCGGTGATGAAGTCGCGGACGTCGCCTGACGTTTCCAGGAGCTTCGCGAACTTCTGGTGGGCGATGTCCGTCTCCCGGTAGCGCGCGGCCAGCCGCTCGGGGGTCGTCTCCGTGCGGTGGGGAATCGTGAGCAGCAGCTGGTAGACGGCCTTCAGCTCGAGCGAGGCCGGGTGCTCGGGCCCCAGGGCGGCCTCGAGCCGGTCAAGCCGGTGACCGAGAATCTGAACGTACGTCCGCGGCGCCACCGGCAGCACCGTCTCGTAGTAGTGAATCGTGAAGCGTCCGTCGGAGAGCTGCAGGCGCAGCTCTCCCCGGTCGAGAACGACACCGTACTGGTCGCCGAGCAGCGGCAACAGCACTTTGTTCGCCAGCTCCCCCTTCACCGGCGCCCAGTCGATGTCGAAGAACGGAGCGTACGGCGAGGACGCCCCGTGCATGAGGACGTCGGTCCACCAGGCGTTCCGACTGGCGGCGATCCCCATGTGGTTCGGCACGACATCGATGAGGAGCCCCAGGCTATGGTGCGTGAGCGCCTGGGCAAAGCGGTTGAACGCGGCCTCGCCCCCTAGCTCATCGCGAAAGCGGCCGTGGTCGGACACATCGTAGCCGTGCGAGCGATTCGAGGCGGCCTCGAAGAAGGGCGAGATGTAGCAATCGCTGATGCCGAGCGCCGCGAGATACGGCACCAGGCCTGCCGCGTCGTCGAAGGTCAGATCGGGCCCGAGCTGGAGCCGATAAGTGGCCCGCGGCACGCGTAACAACGCTGCGGGGTCGGCGGTGAAGACCGGCGGACCCTGACGATTGTCCGGCGATGAGGCCAGACCGCTCATCGCCCGATTGAAACGTATGGCGTTGTCAGACGCAAGCGCACGTCTCGCCGCACGCTCGGCGATGTGTTCGCGGGAGCGGAACGCTGCGCTATTATTCGCGCATGGACGTCCTGGCCGAGATCGTCGGAGAGAGTCCAGGCATCATCAGCCTGCGTCAGCAGATCCAGCAGATCGTCAAGACGACGGCTCGACGTCCACCGCCACTCATGCTCCGCGGCGAGACCGGAACCGGCAAAGGGCTCATCGCCCGCACGATCCACCGGGTCGGGCCCCGCGGGAGCGGCCCCTTCGTCGATATCAATTGCGCCGCGATTCCCGAACACCTGCTCGAAGCAGAGCTGTTCGGCTACGAGCGCGGCGCTTTCACCGACGCGCGCCGCTCGAAGCCCGGGCTCTTGCAGCTCGCCCACCGGGGCACGCTCTTCCTCGACGAGATTGATCTGCTTCCCGCACCACTCCAGCCGAAGCTTTTGAAGTTTCTGGATGACGGCGCCGTTCGTCGCCTCGGCGGCACCTCGGCCGAGATGGCGGATGTTTGGATTGTCAGCGCTACCAACGCCGATCTCGCGGCCGCCGTGAGGGAGCGCCGGTTCCGCGAGGATCTCTACCATCGGCTTGCGGTGGTTACGATTCCGCTCCCGCCGCTGCGCGAGCGGGGCCACGATGTCATTCTCCTGGCCAATCGCTTCCTCAGCCGCGCGTGCGCTGACTATCGCCTGCCCGCGCTGGTTCTGGCTCCCGACGCGCGGGCCTGTCTCCTCGCTCACCGCTGGCCTGGGAACATCCGGGAGCTGAGCAACACGATCGAGCGGGCAGCGCTCTTGGCTGAAACTTCCCTGGTGACCGCGGCCGCGCTCGATCTCAAAGAGGAGCCGCCGAGTGTTCCGCTTCGGCCCGAGGTCCACTCGCTGGATCAGGCCATGCGCGACCATGTAAGGGCCGCCCTCAACCGGACCGGTGGGAACATCAGCCAGACGGCGGCGACGCTCGGCATCGCAAGGAATACGCTCAGGTCTCACATGAGGAAGCTCGGCCTGCGCTCCGGCGGCCTCACGCCTGACCCGCGCACGAGGCGGGCTCCGGCTGACAGCGCCATGTCGTCGCCGGAATTCAGCGCCGGCGTGCCGGCCGTGGAGGCCGGTCCGGTATCGGCGGCCGGCGTCGGTTCGTTTCGCTGGGAGCGTCGTCTGATCACGGTTCTCGGAGTCCTTCTCGTTGGCCCTGAAGAAGCCGCGCCATTCGAGCTCGCCCCGGCACTGGAGCGACTGGTCGGGAAGCTCAGGAGCTTTGGCGCGCGTATCGAGGAGCTAGCCCCTGACCGCATCGTTGCCGTCTTTGGCTACGAGCCCGTCGAAGATGCCCCGCGCCGGGCCGCCCACGCCACGCTGGCCATGCTCAAGGCCCTCGAGCGGTTGGAAGGCAGCTTCAGCCAGCATCTGACCGGGCGGTTCGCGATCCATGTCTGCCGATGCCTGATCGCCCATTCCGGCGATGTCGTGGGTATGGATGCGGCGCACCGCCGCGCGGCATCGAGCGCCCTCGATGCACTTCTCCAGAGAGCCGAGCCCGGCACGATCTTGTTGGATGCGAGCTGTGCCGAATTCCTGCAGCGGCGATTCGAGCTGGAAACGGCGGCTCCGGTGGCCGGGCAAATCGAAACCGTGTATCGCCTCGTTGGTCATGAGCGAAGTGGGTTCGAAGTTGGCGGGGTGACGCTCAGTCGCTTCGTAGGCCGACAGCGAGAGTTGGCGATGTTGCGTGAGATTCTGACCCGGGCCGAGGAGGGGCGAGGGAAGGTCGTGGGCGTTGTGGGCGAGCCGGGCGTCGGCAAGTCGCGCCTCCTTCACGAGTTCCGCCAAAGCCTCGAGCCGGGTCGCGTCAGATACCTGGAGGGTCGCTGCCTGTCCTACGGCAGCACGATTCCGTACCTGCCGATCATCGACATCGTGCGCCGAAGCCTGGATGTACTCGAAACGGACTCAGCCGACCTGACCTCGACAAAGGTGCAGACGGGGCTGCAGGCATTGGGCTTGGATCCCGCGGCCTCAGCACCGTATCTCCTTCACCTGATCGGCAGCACGGAGGGGACAGAGCCACTGCTCGCACTCGGCCCGGAGGCGGTGAAAGCCATCAAGGCGCGCGCGATGGAAGCGCTCCGAGAGATGGTGATCGCGGCGAGTCGTCAGCGGCCGATCATCTTGGCCGTCGAGGATCTCCAGTGGATCGATCAGCCGTCGGAAGATGCGCTCACGTCTCTTGCCGAGAGCCTCGTCGGTCACCCGGTCATGTTCATCACCACATACCGTCCGGGCTGTCGGCCGCCCTCGCTGGGTCGGTCTTATGCCAGCCAGATCGAACTCGATCGGCTGACGGCCGCCGACAGCCTCGACGTCGTCCATTCTGTCGTGCCCGAGCAGGAGCTTGCCCCCGGGTTGGCGCAGATGATCGTGGCCCGTGCCGACGGAGTACCGTTCTTCCTCGAGGAGCTGGCTCGCGCGGTGGCCGACCATCCGGAGCTGCGCTCGGACGTCATGGTGCCCGACACCATCCAGGGCGTCCTGGAGGCACGGCTCGACCGCCTGCCGGACGCGGAAAAGCAGCTCCTTCAGGTGGCCTCCGTCATCGGCAAGGACGTGCCGATCCCCCTCCTGCAGGCCGTGGCCGATGTGCCCGAGGAAACTCTTCGAAGCAGCCTTTCACGGCTGCAGTCGACCGAGTTCATTTATCTGAAAAGGGTGTCGCCCGCCGAAGAGTACACGTTCAAGCACGCTCTCACCCATGACGTCATTTACGAAAGCCTGCTGGCGCCGCGCCGGCAGGCCCTGCACGGCATCGTCGGGCGCAAGATCGAGGATCTCTACCCCGATCAGCTCGAAGAGCAGGCAGTAGTCCTCGCCTATCATTACTCGCGGAGCGACTACCGGGACGACGCGATCAAGTACGCTGTGCTCGCAGGAGATCGGGCCGCGCGCGTGTATGCGAACGCCGAGGCCGCCATCTATTACGACCAGGCGCTTGCCTTGAACCGAGCGCTCACGGCCTCGCCCGAGCGCCAGCGGGTCGAGATCGACGCCAGCATCAAGCGCGCGGGTGTAAGTACCACCCGGGAAGCCCAGGCGCAGGACGGTGACAACCTAGAGCGGGCGCGGATGCTCGCACTGGCGCTCGCGGACGAGCCTCGGCTGGCGCGCGCTCTCTACTGGTTGGGTCGGCTCGCCTACGTGCGCGGCGCCTTCCGGGTTGCGACGGATTCTGCGGAGCAGAGCCTCGACATCGCCGACAGATTGGGGGACGAGGCGCTGGCAGCACCCTCGGTGAATCTGATGGGACGGAGCTACTACCTGATGGGCGACCATGCCCGCGCCGGCGAATTGTTGGTGCGAAGCGTCGAGCAGATGCAGGCACTCGGAAATACCGCCGAGGAAGCCACCGCGGCCGGCTACGCCGGCGTCGCCTTGGCAGCGCTCGGCGATTTCGGCAGGGCTCTGCGCTACGCCAACCACGGTCTTCGCCTCGCCGAGACGCTGGGCAATCCGTTCGCACTGGCCGCCGCCTACAACTACCGCGCGGTCGCCTCTTGCCATCAGGGGGCCGGTGCTCAGGCGATTGCCGATTGCGAATCCGCGCGACGGGTAGCGGAGCAGGCGGGCGACCGCTTTCGCATCTACCTCTTGCAGTTTTACGAGACTCAGGCATGCCTCATGGTCCACGACGCGGGCCGAGCGCGCGAGCTGGTCGAGAACAGCATCGTGCTGGCCAAGCAGCTCGGGACTACCACCTTGCTCGCCTGGGGCCAGGGGTTGCTGGCGACGGCTCTACTCGCCCTCGGTGAAGGCCATCTGGTGCCGGCCCTGTGCGAGGAGGCCATCCGACTGGCCGAAGACACGCGCGACAGGCTAGCCAACGCTCTCGCCCACCGGACGCTGGCCGCAGCGCTGGGCGGCCTGACACCGCCCGACATCGAGCGCGCAGAGCGCGGGATACTCGACGCGATTCGTATCCAGCAGGAGCTCGGCAGTCGGCCGGAGTTGGCCCGAAGTTACCTGACGTACGCGCGTCTGCTGCGCGGGTGGAATCGGGCTGATGAAGCCAGGAGATATATGGAAGAGGCGCTCGGCATGTTCCGCGCAATGGGCATGGAGCACGACCTTGCCGAGGCCGAACGGGAGTAGGCTATGCGCCAGCCTTACGATGTTTCGCGCAGGGCGAGCTGCAGGCCCGTCTCGGCGGCGACACGAACGGCGCGCTCACGGTAAGCCGACGCCGTCGTGGAATCGCCAGCGTTCGCATGCAGCGCCGCGAGACCCAGAGCACTCTGGACAACAAGTGGTTGCATTCCGAACCGCTCGGCGAGGTTCAGGGCGCGAAGGTAGTTGGTTTGGGCCTCGGCGGGGCCCAGCGCCTCATGACTGGTGGCGATGTTGCCCAACAGGTGAAGCGCCCACGCCTCATACCCATGTTCCCCGCGCGCCCGGCACTGAGCCAGAGCCCGACGCGCTTCTTCGAGCGCTTCCACGACGCGTCCGGCCCGGAAGTACGCGTCCCCGAGATACGTTCGCCAGAGCGAGAGCGTCGCCATGATCCCCAGCCTGCAGGCGAGGTCCACTGCTTGTTCGAGCAAACGCACGCCCTCGTCGGCGCGTCCAGTGACCGCGTAGGAGGCACCCAGCGAGGCACACATGGTGGGGAGCCAGTTGTTGATGCTGTAGGTGCGGCACAACTCGACACCACGCTCCAGCAGAGGAATTGCTGAGTGCGGCTGCGCCTTACGAAGGTACAGTGAGCCCAGCCCGGCAAGTGCCGTTGCCAGGCCGAAGGCGGTCCCGCTCTGTTCGGCCAACCGCAGACCCTCCTCGCCGCAGGCGATACCTTCTTCGAAGCGACCCAGCTCGGCGAGCGCACGGGTAAGAAAGCATCGGACGAGCAGTTGGATCGCACGAGCGCGATTCCCGGCGCTTGGCTTCCCTATCACCGAAGCGTCCAGTTCCGCGAGGACACGCTGCAAGACCTGTGTCGTCCGCTCGCTATCGCCCTGCGCCAGGAACACAACGCCACGGTAGAGTTCCGTCTCGGCCAGGAGCACCGCGTCGCCCACGCTGCCGATCGTCAGAGCTCGATCGCCGGCCTGCAGCGCGGCGTCCAGCTCGCCGACCACCCAGAAGTAGTGGCACAAGTAGCAGGCTACCGTGGCGAGTTCTCGTTGATTACCTCGCCTCCGTGCGATCGCCTCCGCTTCGACGAGTTGATCGTGAATCTTGCCGACCTGGCCGAGCGACCAGAGTGCGTCGCGGAGATTGAGTCGGAGAGCGATCGCCTTGTGCAGCGTCTCAGGAGTCTGCGGTAGCCAGCGAAGAGCGCCCAGCGCTCGCTCGAAAATTTCGACCGCTTGGCCCGTCGCGGACGCGAAGAGTGCTCGACGCCCAGATCGCCGAAGGTATTCGACGGCCTTATCCCAAACCTCTCCGCGGTAGGCATGGTGAGCCAGACGGTCGGTGTGCTGAGCGAGTCGATCAGGATACAGCGCTTCGATGGCCTCGACGATCCTGGCGTGGAGGATTCGACGTCGCTCGGGCTGGACGTTGTCGTAAGTCACCTCGTGCGTGAGCACGTGCCTGAACGCGTATTCGATATCCGGACCGGCACTCGTCTCTTGAAGGAACTCCGCGGCCGTGAGCCGACTGAACGCGGCGCGAGGCTCGGTTTGGCCGACGCCGGCCACAGCCTCGACGATCGAGTACGACACGTCCTTGCCCACGACGGCGGCGATGTCGATCACCTGCTTGTCCTCCGGACGGAGCCGGCCGATCCGGCCGACGAGCACCTCGTGGATGGTGTCCGGAACCGTGGCGCTGACGGCGGGCTCGCCCTGTTCTCGCACCGCTCGAGCGAGCTCCTCGACGAAGAACGGATTGCCATCGGCCTTGGCGACGAGAAGGTCGGCGAGGGCGCCCGAGATCTGGTTCACACCGAGCACGGACTTTAGGATCCGCTCGCTCTCGTCGGGCGCCAGCGGCTGCAAGGCCACCTGTGTTGCGTTCGACCTGCCGATCCACGTCGGCCGGTAACCCGCGCGGTAGGTCGAGACCAGAAGGATCCGTGAGTGCGAGACGATGTCCGCGAGCGACGTGAAAAACTCCTCGGAAATGCTGTCGATCCACTGAAGATCTTCGATGGCGAGAACAAGCGGGACCTGGCGGCTCCGCCCGACCCACAAATGCCGCAGCGTCTCGAACACGCGCGCCTTGATCACGTCGGGCTCGAGCCCCGCCAGCCGCTCCGCCCCAGACTTGAGGCCCAGGAGATGAAAGAGATACGGACCGCCCCGGGCCGGATCGAACCCGAGCTCCTGCAGGGTGACGTTGACGCGCGCGGCGACTTCCGTCTCGTCGGCGTCCACGATCCCGCAGCTCGCCTTGAGGGCCTCCAGCACCGGCAAGTATGGAGTGGCAGGGCCGTAGGAGAGGCACTGCGCCTCGACGTAACCGATGTGTTTGCCGACCAGACTCTGGTGGAACTCGTGCAGCAGACGGGTCTTGCCGATACCGGCCTCGCCCGTGATCCCGACGATCTGACCATGGCCCCGCATTGCCGACTCGAGCCGGCTCCAGAGGACCTCGATCTCCCCGTGGCGGCCGACGAACGTCGCCCAGTGCCGGCCGAGCCCGGTCGTGGCGCGACCGGCGAGGGCGAACACGCGGCCGATCGCGCCGCGCTCGATGTCGAGGAGCTCGAAACGGCGCTCGAGAAAGCGCGCGGCGACTTCGCTGACGAGGATCGATCCGGGATCACCCCCCTCGACGAGTGCCGTCAGTACCTCGACTACTTTCTGCCAGGCCCCGACGTCGAGCTCCGCTGCGCGCAGCCCGAGCCCGACCAGGCACTGCTCGAGATGGATCCCCATCGTCACCGATGGCGTCCGGGCATCTTCCTCGCGAGCTCGCGCGATTGCCTTCTGGATCGCCAGAGCGGCATGGGCGGCCAGGCTTGGCGCGTCCTCCGTCCTGTCGAGACCGAACGCGGCCAGGACGCCGCTAGGGCTGATCCCTTCGAGGTGCCCGCCGAAGCTCACGACTTTCTCGATCAAAATCTCGAGCGCGCGGTTTGTCGCGAGCAGCGTGTCAGATTCGATAGATGAGGCGAGCGCGGCGCGCAGAAGCGTGACGCGGCGCCGCTCCCAACGCAAGGTCGGCGGCGGCGAGGTGGCCGGAGCTGCTGCCGAGGCCGGCGCCGCGAGCGCCGAGGCCCGAGGTCGGGCGGAACGCGTCGGCTCCGGCGCTACCTCTTGACGGAGCCCATACTTCTCGATCCTGGCACGGAGCGTGTTGCGTGAGATCCGGAGGATCGCCGCCGTGTGAGAGATGTTCCAATTGGTCTCGGCGAGAACCTCTGCGACCCGGTCGCGCGCGGCATCTTCCAGCGAGCGTGATGGGTCCTCCAGTCCAGCCCCAGGCTTCTTTTCGTGGGCTAGCGCGGGAAGCGCGAGCATCTCCGCCGTCACCTCCAACTCGGGTGACAGCAGTGCGACCCGCTCCATGAGGTTGGCGAGCTCGCGCACGTTGCCCGGCCAATCGTATGCCAGAAGCGCTGTGCGTGCGGCCGCCGTGAGTGTCTTGTGCGGAAGACCGTAGTCCACGCACGCGCGTTCCAAGAAATGCTGGGCCAGGGCCAGGATATCGTCGCCGCGCTCCCGTAGCGGTGGCAGCGTGACGGTCAGCACGGCAAGCCGGTGGTAGAGGTCCTCACGGAACCGCCGCTCGCGGATGGCCGTGCGGAGATCCTCGTTGCTGGCGGTGAGAATCCACACGTCGATATGCTCGTCGCGGGTGGACCCGAGCCGACGCACCGCACGCTCCTCCAGGACCTTGAGGAGTTTCGCCTGCAGGGGTTCGGGTAGGAGCCCAACCTCGTCGAGGAAAATCGTCCCGCGATGCGCTGCCTGCAACAGGCCCGGCTTGGCGCGTCGCGCGTCGGTGAAGGCGCCGCGCTCAAACCCGAACATCTCGGCCTCGAGCAGGGTTTCGGGGATCGCCGCGCAGTTGACGTCCACGAATGGACCATCCCGGCGCGGACCCGTCCGATGGATGACGCGCGCGAGCAGCCCCTTCCCGGTGCCCGTCTCACCCTCGATCAGCACAGGCGGAACACGGCGCACGTCCTGCTGTCGCTCGAGCAGTCGTCGGAGCGTGTCCCGTACCGCTTTGATCCCGGCACTCTCACCGAGTACGTCGGCCAGGGAACTCACAGTGCATCGGATATTACTCCACTGACCGGGTCGAGGGAGTCCTGAGCGCTGAGATAGTTCGGCTGGTTCAATGAATCTTGCGCTCCTGGTCGCGCCAATACGGTTAACGCAGTTCGCGTTTCAAGAGCTTGCCCGAGGGATTGCGGGGCAGCGTGATCGCGAAATCCACCGATTGGGGACATTTGAAGTGCGCGAGTCGCTCGCGCACGTACGCGATGATCTCGCCCGGGCTCGGCGCGTGACCCGGTGTCGGCACGACGATCGCCTTCACGACCTCGCCCCACCGACCGTCTGGCACCCCGATGACCGCGACGTCCGCGATCGCCGGGTGACTCGCCAGCGTATTCTCCACCTCGGCCGGATACACGTTTTCGCCGCCGGTGATGATCATGTCCTTGATGCGGTCGGTGAGGAAAAGGTAGCCGTCCTCGTCGAGATAACCGGCGTCGCCCGTCTTGAGCCAGCCGTCCGGCGTCAGCGTGCGCGCGGTCTCATCCGGATGGTTCCAGTACCCCTTGAAGTTCTGGACGGAGCGCGTCCAGACCTCGCCGACTTCCCCTCTCGCGCGATCGCCGCCGGTCGCGGGATCCACGATTCGCAGCTCGACCCAGGGATAGGGCCGGCCGGCCGATCGGAGCAACCGCGCCCGCGGGCCGCCCGGATCGCAGTCCTTGGCCGGCAACTCGGTGATCGCGCCCGTCGTCTCGGTCAGGCCGTAGACCTGGATCAGATCGCAGCGAAACGTCCGCATCGCGTGCAGCATCGCCTCCTCGGTGATCGGGGAGGCGCCGTAGGCGATGTTACGCAGAGACGAGTAATCACCGTCGGCGGCATCCGGAATCGCCGAAAGCACCTGGAGCATCGCCGGCACGAAGACGGCGTTGGTGATGCGATGTCGCGAGATCGCGGCGAGGATCTCTCCCGGTAAGAACTCGCGGAACACGATCGCGTGACCACCCATCCACATCCCGACTAGCGCCCAGCCCGATCCTCCGATGTGGAAGAGCGGCAGCGCGACTGCGCTGACCGAGGTCTCGTCGACCGCCCATCCACGAGCGGCGCTCGGCAGCAAGGTGCCGAGGTTCCGGTTGGTGAGCATCGCGCCTTTCGGAAGGCCCGTCGTCCCAGACGTGTAGAGCTGCATCGCGACGTCGTCCGACGCCGACGTGCCGCCAGGATCCTCGGCCGCTCGCCGTTCGACCCAGCCCTCGTAGCTCTCGTACCGCGAGTGCTCGCCGATCACCACGATCTTCCGCACGGAGCGGAGCGACGACACCATCTCATCGAGCGCTAGCCGAAACTCGCTGCCGACGACGAGGACGCCGACGTCGGCGTCGTTGACGATATACGCCATCTCCGCCGGCGCGAGGCGCCAGTTCACCGCGACGTTGATCGCGTTGAGCTTGCTGCCTCCGAACAGCACCTCGAAATACTCGGGGCCGTTCTTGTCAATGAACCCGACGTGCTGCTGGACGCCGACGCCCTCAGCCGCCAGCGCCCGGGCGACCTGGCTCGAGCGCGCGTCCATCGCCGCATAGGTGACGACCCGATCGCCGCATGTCAGCATCGGGCGTTCGCCGCGCTCAGCGGCGTGACGCCGGACGATGCCGGCCAGGCTCCATGTCGGGTCCGTCATCCCGCTGTTTATGACCGTCGCCTCTCCGTGGGATCTTGTCGGAAAAACGATATCCATCGCAACCCGATTTCATCGGCGATCGAGGCATGCCTCGGTTTACCGGGCCGGCTCTCGCCAAAGTGGACTTCGGGCGTCAGTGGCGCGCGCGCCCGAATCCGTCGGGCAAAATGCCCGCGTGCACGCGACACCACCACGCCGGCTTGGCCCCCAAACCGCAGCATTTCGCGATCCGAGTGCGGTTCTGATTTGGCAAGCTGATTTGGCAAGCGTCCTGCACGTGCCGGCCCGGAGAACTATAGTTTTGAGGAGGCGGCGACCATGAAGGAGGTGAAGATCCGCAAGCACGAATAGTGGGAGCGGTACAACGAGTTCTTGCACAGACAGGAGGAGCGGTAATGACACGGCTCCGGCATGTCTCGACCATCGTCGCTTTAGGGCTTGCGGGAATTGTCCTGGCCACTGTCCGGGGCGGATCGGACAGGATTATGACCGCCGAGGCTCAGCAGGCCGTCAAGTCGCGGACTGTCACCATACTGGTGGGCGGCGGGCACGACACCATAGTCCTGGACAGCTACTTCCCGAGAATCGTGCGTGTGCGCGCCGGCGACACGGTGGCCTGGAAATTCAACGGCGACGAGAACCATCACCTCCACACAGTGACGTTCGCTGGCGGCCCCTTCTCCGGGCCGAAGCTCGCGGTGGCCGGAGGAATCCCCAGCGACGCCATCCCGGATTTCTGGATTCCAGTTCCCGGAGGCCAACCCGACGAGCGCATGTGGAACCCGACGGAGGCTTGGCCGACCCGGAAATCCGGCGCGCCAGTCGAGAAGTACGACGGAAGCACGTACGCCAACTCCGGACATATGCGGATGAACCCGCTGGTCCCTGGCATGCCGGCGTCCAGAGAATTTTCGCTCGCCTTTACCAAGCCCGGCGTGTACCGCTACGCCTGTGCGCTTCATCCGCACATGCGCGGGACGATCGACGTGACACCGGCTGGCGCAAAGGATGTCCCGAGCCAGGCCGAGATCGACCAGCAGGCGAAGGCAGAGATCGCGCACCTCTCGGCGCTCATCGACAAGGGCCAAGAGCTCGCCAAGAACGTGCGGAGCGAGCCCGGTCCGAACGACACGACGTTCTGGTTTGTCCGCGCGGGCGTCTTCGACCGCTCGGCTGAGCTGGGCGGCATCCTGTTCGACTTTGCTCCGAAGGGTCTGACGGTGAAGACCGGAGACACGGTGATCTGGCAGGCCGTCGACACCCACACGATCACCTTCAACCCGATGCCTCCTGCACCGGTGCTGTTCATGGTGAAGCCGCAGCCTGACGGCCCACCATGGCTGGTGCGGAACCCGCAAGTGTGGCGGCCGGCCAAGCCCGCCAGCGTTTATGATCCGACGCAGTACTTCAACTCCGCTCCCATCGGCGTCACCACCGCTCTGGGCACGAGCTGGGCCCTGACCTTCGACAAGCCGGGGTCCTACGAGTACCTCTGCGCGCTGCATCATCCGATGGGGATGAAAGGGACCATTACGGTCGTGGAGCGCTGAAGCAGTCGGCTCGGATGACGTAAATGCCGCCAATGAGCGGCAGTTATGATCGCGCGAGGGTGACGTGTCGGCTCACCACCGGCGTCGCCCTCGCGCTCGTCGTCACGGCGCTCTCTCCATCCGAGAGCGCCGCCCACCCGCCGCGAGGTGCTCAGCCCTCCGGCCACGAGAAATCTGAAGGCGTCACACTCACCAGCGACCAGAGGCGCGAAAGCGTACGCTCCGGCGCGCGGTGCCCGGCGGCGGCCCGCGCGCGGACATACGACGTCGTTGCTATCAACGTCGAGATAACGCTGAATCGCTTTCTCGATCACGATCCTCGCGGCCGGATGTACGTCCTGAAGGATGATCTCCCGCGCGTGCGGCAGGAAGAAAAACAGAACCGAGCAGCCCGGGCCGACGGCGCGGACGCCGCCGTCTCCTTCGGTCTTCAGGGGGATGCCATCCAGCCGCTCGTGCTCAGGGTCGACCAGGGCGAGTGCCTGCGGATCAACCTCCGCAACGACCTGGCGAACAGTGAGCCAGCGAGCATCCACCTCCATGGCTCAGCGCTGTACCTCGCGAACACGGGCAGAGCGGCGATCGCCACCGATCCTGCCTCGATCGTTCGCCCCGGCGGGAATACTACGTATGAGTGGTGGGTGACGGAGCACGAGCCGGAAGGCACTCACTACTTCCACAGTCATGGCTCGACGCGCGTGCAGACGGCGCATGGGCTCTTCGGCGCGGTGATCGTGGAACCCAAGGGCTCGCGCCACCTCGACCCGCGACAGGGCGGTGAGATCCGCACCGGCTGGGAGGCGACGATCGTGCCGCCGGAGGGCAGCCACTTCCGCGAGTTCGTGATCTTCTACCACGAGATCGGCAACGAGAGGTACCGCCTGCTCGATCGCACCGGTGCGCCGGTGACACAGATCGATCCGTTCACCTCGGGCTACCGGCCGGGCGCCCGCGCCATCAATTACCGCAGCGAGCCGTTCATGAATCGGCTCGCGCTCCAGCACCGACTCACGGGACGCTACGACAAGTCGCAAGCCTATAGCTCGTACGTCTTCGGCGATCCGGCTACCCCGATCGCCAGGAGCTATCTCGGCGATCCCGTCAAGGAGCGCGTCGTCCACGGTGGGTCGGAGGTGTTGCACGTGCACCACGTCCACGGTGGCGCCATTCGCTGGAGGCGGCAGGCCCGGCTCGAGCCGTCGCGCTTCGACCACGGCCTGGACAAGAGACCCCCGCTCGTGCCGCGGCTCACCGAGCGCGTCGATTCGCAATCGATTGGCCCGTCCGAGAGCCACGACCTCGAGCACGAGTGCGGAAGCGGTGGATGCCAGCAGGGCGCCGGAGACTACCTCGTCCACTGCCACGTGGCCCATCACTACATCGCCGGAATGTGGATGATCTGGCGCGTCTACAACACGAAGCAGACCGCGCGCGACTCGCTCGACGGCCTGCCGCCGCTGGCGGAGCTTCCCGACCGGAGCGATCGCGTCGTGGCTGCCGTGACGTCCGACCAGCTCGTCGGCCGAACCGCGGACTGGAAGGGCAAGAGCTACGCGATCTCGCGAGAGGCGCTCGGCGCATGGGTCGAGCGACAACTGCCACCCGCCGGCGTCCCGAAAAGTCACGACGCGTCGGTGCTCGACTGGGCCCGCGAAGGCGATCGCTATCTCAATGAGCCCGAGACCGACCAGGCGTGGCCCGGATATCGGCCGGCCGCGCCGGGCTCGCGGCCACCGATGCTTTTCGATCCGCTCACGGGTAAGCTCGCCTACCCGTTCTTGCGACCTCATCTCGCCAAGCGACCTCCGTTTGCGCCGAACCACGGTCCGGCGCCGTTCCTCGATCCGACGGCGGGACCGGCGCCGCCGAAACCCGGCGAGCACGGCCCGTGGAGCCTTTGTCCCGAACAAACGCGCCTGAGAGAGTTCGTGATCCACGCCATCACGCTGCCGATTGCGCTCAACCGGCGCGCGGGCATCGTCGATCCTGTCGGGCAGCTCTACGTCTTGAAAGAAGACGAGGACGCCGTCCGTCGGGACAACGCTCTGAAGACACCACTCGCAATCCGGGCCAACGCCGGCGAGGACTGCGTCGATATCGTCTTCAAGAGCGACTTGCCCGACGGCCGCTCCAACGGATTCTTGAGCAAGGCCAACATCCACATCCACTTCGCGCAGTTCGACATCCAGGCGAGCGACGGCGTCAACACCGGCTTCAACTATGAGCAGTCGGTGAGGCCGTTCACGGTGGACGGTGAACGGTTGACGGTGGCGGCGGCCGCGGGGGCTCGGGACGTCCGCGTCAAGAGCGCCGACCGGTTCCATCCGGGCACGCTCGTCGGCGTCGGGATGGAGCAGGCGACGACTTTCGAGGTCAGGCGCATCAGCGCCATCGCGGGCACGACGCTCACCTTCGACGAGCCGTTGACGCACCCGCACGAGAGCAGCGAGATCGTCAGCGCGGAGTTCGTCCGCTATCGATGGTTCCCCGACGTGCAGTTCGGCACCGCGTATTTCCACGATCACGTCGATGCCCTCACGTCCTGGAGGCATGGTCTGTTCGGCGCGCTCATCGCCGAGCCTCCAGGCTCGACCTATCACCACCCGCAGACCGGCGCTCCCCTCAAGAGCGGTCCGCTGGCTGACATCCACACGACCGCCCGAGTGTCGGCCGATGTGACGGGAAGCTTCCGCGAGCTCGCGTTGTTCATCCAGGACGACAATCCGCTCACCCGGATCGGTGACTCGACCGGCGGATCATTCAACTTGCGCGTCGAGCCTCTGGTTGGGCCTCACGCGCCATCACCCGTCTCGCTGGGCGGGGCGCAGCGCGAGCCCGAGACCCCGATGCTGCAGGCGTTCGTCGGTGATCCGATCGTCGTTCGCTCGCTCGTCGCCGGGACCAATGAAGTCCACACGCTCCATGTAGAGGGCCACTGGTTCCGCGCCGAGCCGTGGAGCGAAACGTCGCCCCCGATCAGCACGATCGCGATCGGGATCTCGGAACGATACGACCTGGTGATCCCGCGTGCGGGCGGGCCTCAACGACGAGCCGGCGACTATCGCTATTACAACGGACGATCCATGAAGCTTCGCGAGGGCGCGTGGGGCATCATACGTGTGTACGACGCCGAGACGTCGCTGAAGCGACTGCCGGGGACGGAACCGGGCGGTATCGCGACTTCCATCTGTCCGCCCTCGGCACCACGAAAAGAGTTCGCGGTGTCCGCGATCGAGGCTCCGTTGCCGATGCTCGCGGGTGCCCGGGGAAAGCTGTACGTCCTGCGTGAGGACGCCGCCGCCGTTCGATCGGGAAGAAGGGCGCCCGAACCGCTCGTTCTTCGGGTGAGCATCGAAGATTGCGTGGTGATCGACCTGGCGAACGAGACGTCGGGCCCCGTGTCCTTCGACGGCGGCATGCTGGCGCACGATCCCCGGGATCGCGTCGCCACCGCTCCGGATCAGCGCCGCTCGTATACCTACTTCGCGCATCCCGAGCTCGGAGAAGCCACCGTACTCGTGCGGGACACGGCAAACGTCATGGAGAATCCCCGCCTGGGTCTCTACGCGGCGATCATCGTCGGCCCGCGCGGCGCGCGATACCGGAATCCGGTGACGGGCGAAGACATGTCCACGAAGGCAGGATGGCGCGCGGATGTTATCCCCGCGACTGGCCAACCGTACCGTGATTTCGCGCTGTTTCTCCAGGACCATGACGACGTCATCGGGACCGCGGTGATGCCGTATACCGAAGAAATCAGAGGCACGGTCGGAGTGAACTATCGTGCGGCACCGCTCAAACCAGGCGCGGCGACCGCCAGGACGACGCCCCGCGAGCCCGGGACACCACGACTCGAGGCCATCGCCGGTGATCTAGTAAGAATTCACGTGTTGTTGCCGTGGAGCGAGCAGGCCCAGGTT
>Ga0126370_10000486_pt1 | contig 16504 bp, 14 predicted proteins | sample PanSoiMetaPlot_3_FD_92586 | JGI IMG/M metagenome (GOLD analysis project Ga0126370, IMG submission 92586) | Tropical forest soil microbial communities from Panama - MetaG Plot_3 | ecosystem: Environmental > Terrestrial > Soil > Tropical forest > Bulk soil | place: Panama | collected 2016-02-17 | reverse complement strand
GCGCTTGCGCTCAACGACATCTGGTTTGGTGGACAAACAATGAATCCTTGGCTTCTGGAAGAAGGAGCCTCGGGTTCCAGCGCCGGACCGGGCGCGGCAACCGCGGCTGGATTAGTCGGCTTCTCGATCGGCAGCGAAACCGGAGGTAGCATCATCAGTCCCTCGATGCGCTGCGGTGTCACCGGACTTCGACCGACCTATGGCCGTGTTCCACGCACGGGCGCGATGACGCTCTGCTGGTCGCTTGACAAGCTTGGTCCAATGACTCGCAGCGTCGAAGATGCGCTGCTTGTTCTGCACGCGATCTCGGGCGAAGATGCAGGAGACACCGCCAGTGTCCCCAGCCATCTCGACTTCGACGCCAATGCAAGTGTGAAGGGCTTGCGCGTCGGATACTTCCCTGCCTGGATGAAGCAGAACCCCGCCACCGAGGTCGACCGTGCCGCGCTCGGGACCATAAAGAAGATCGGTATGGTTCCCGTCGAAGTGTCGATCCCAAATTGGCCGTACGACTCGCTGAACCTGATTCTGTTCGCTGAAGGCGCAGCTTCATTCGAAGAGCTCGCGCTCAGCGGTGGCCTCCGCGAATTGAAAGCCCAGGTCCCGGACGCGTGGCCGAACTTGTTCCGTCAGGCACGCTTTCTCTCGGCTGTTGACTTCGTGCAAGCTGACCGCATGCGGCGCAAAGTCGCACAGGAAATGGCGCGTGTTCTTTCTGAAGTGGATCTTCTGCTGGTGCCTTCCCTGCGCGACGAGATGCTGGTCATCACCAACTTCACTGGACATCCGTCGCTCACGCTGCGTGCCGGTTTTGTAGAGGTATCCAAGGCGCGTAGCGATTGGGCCCCCGATCCGAACAATCCCTTGCCGACGTTTAATCCGCCCCGCCGCGTCCCCCATGGAGTCACGCTGATTGGCCGCTTGTTCGACGAAGGAACTCTCGGCGCCGCGGGAATAGCTCTGGAGCGCGCATTCCGAGTGACTGACGAGCGACCGCCGGGATTTTAGAGCGGATAAGAACTGACTCTGATACGGACGGGGATGAATTTCCAGTTGAAGCCAGTCACTTCGAAGGAACAGAGTAGTGCGCGGCGACCAGACGCCACTTACCTGCTTTCTTCATCCAGACGTCGGTAAAGCGGTCGTGATAGTCGTAAGACCGTTGACTATCAATGCCTTTTTCGTGATAGACGCCGGTGACGACGGCTGTGTCGCCGTGCATGCGAATTCTCAACTCCGGGATCTCTACGAGTTCTACACGGGTAGAAGCGCTGGTGCTGTAGGCAAGGTAGCCGGTCTTGCTGTAGGTACTGCCGTCTTCAAAGGTGATGACGAAATCATCGTCAAGAACGGAGGCGAACACTGCCACTTCATGATGCTTGTAACAGTCGAGGAGCTTGAATTCCAAAGCTCGAATCGCGGCCGAGTCGGACGACTCCTGCGCTCTTAGGCCGAACGGCAAGATCGTCAGGCACACGACTGCTGCTATAAAGAATGCGCGTTTCCCCATCTACCGTATTCTTCATGTCCTGTCGGTGACGGCAAGGTTCCTTTGGTCACCTCCTCGTGTGCTACGCTCTCGATTGGCGCCGCCCGCCTTTACTCATGGGATCCGCTGATGCAGACCGTTCTCCGGAGAGTGTGTCGGCGCAAAGTTCCGCACACGCGACCATTCGCATCGGCACGGCTGGCTGGTCGTACAAAGATTGGGAAGGCATCTTTTACCCTCCGGGGATGCGGCGGCGGAAACTGCATCCGCTGGAATATCTGGCTCGCTTCTTCGACACTGCCGAGATCAACACATCTTTTTACGGACCGTTGAAACCGGAACTGGCCAAGCTGTGGTGTAAGAGAGTGGCTGCGGTCAATCCGCAATTTTTGTTCACCGCCAAGCTGTACCGGGCGTTCACGCATTCGCCGATCGCGGTGATGGAGCCGACTTCTGCGGCAACTATCCGCCCGACCGACGATGATGAGGTCAAGACGCGCGAGGGGCTGGATGTTCTGGCAAGCGAAGCCAAACTGGGAGCACTGCTGATTCAGTTCCCGGTGTCATTCAAGAACACCGGGTTGAATCGCGAATACTTGCAGCGGCTGCTGCGGCAATTCATCGAGTATCCACGAGTCGTCGAGGTGCGCGATTCAAGCTGGAATAGTCCGGAGACGCTGGCGGATTTCGCGCGGATGAACGTCGGCTTCTGCAACATCGATCAGCCGGTGATGGGCAGGTCGCTGGCACCGACCGAGCACGTGACAGCGGACGTTGCGTACGTCCGTCTGCACGGGCGCAACTACGACCAGTGGTTCGATTCCGACAATCGCAATGACCGTTACAACTACATCTACAACGAACGCGAACTCGAGGATTGGAAGGAACGGATCGAGAACGTTGCGCACAAAGCGCGAACGACCTATGTCATTACCAACAATCACTTCGAGAGCAAGGCGGGAGTGAATGCGATCGAGTTGAAGTCGATGATCTCCGGCAAGCGCGTTGTAGCGCCGCCGACGCTGATTCAAAAATATCCGGAGTTGAGAAAGTTCGCCGATCCTAGCGAGGAGGGTGACGAACCTCGTGCTCCACAATTACCGCTGCTGGCTTGATCCCATCCTTCTATTTCCACGGCCATTACCTTCGTCACGAAAACCGAATGATTTTAAAAACGAACACAGAGTGTCGGAGTACAGTTAGCGCGTTCCGGAGTTTGCTCGTAACTCTCGAATTCTTCCGAACGAAAGGACCGAGATGCGCCTTCGCCGCTTATGGCAGGCCAGCGCCAAGCACTCGGATCCCGCCGCCCCTACCGAGCCTACGAAGTCAAAATCGGATATTCCCTCAAAGAAACGCCGCACGACTGGGACGATGTGGTTCGTGCGGAGCGCCCCCGCCGTCTTCGACTGGGTTCTCGACATCAACGTTTGTCCAAAATGCGGAGCACATGAAACCAGAGCCGGCTGGATGAAACCCTAGCCGCAGGGTGCGCCTGCGCTACTGTCGCTTTGCTCATCGCGCGACGAACTGAAAATCGCGAATAGTGACGGACTGATCCTTTTCCGGAGTCTGTTTGAAACACCAGAGATTGATGCCGACCGGCATGTTTTCTTGCGGGATGTTCGTTGCCGTCGAAGAGTACGTCTCAGTCTTGATCACATCTTCAGTAGTTCCGATGGGATGAGCGCCGTTCATCAGAGTGAAAACGATGTGGTCGGGGAACCACTCCATGCGGGCGGTCGTGAGATTCCCACCGCTGACGTGGAAGTTGTCTTCCCAGGCGGAAACACCTTTGGGCTTGCGGTTTCCGGTGGACGGATAGACGGTAAAGTCGGCGTTGCAACCGTGACAGGTTTTGTTCCACTGCGAGAACTCGATGTCGATTTCGTTCTCGGCGTCGGCCCCGATCTTGTGCACGGGACCGTACGGGAAAAGACCAAGCACGGTCGTGGGATCCATGTCGTAAACGTCACCCTCGACGATCCATTGATAGGTGCCAAATCCGAAGCGGTCGGTGGTGAATACTTCAGAGGCCGTCCACTTGCCGTCGCGCTTCACAATGCTGAGGTGGAGATAACCCTTGGAGTCGATGCTGACGTTGGCGGGATTTCCGCGGGCTACGCCCGCCATGCCGCCGTTGGTGACTTTCCAGGTGTGTCCGGACCAGGTAATGGTTTGAGCTTGCGACACAGACGCTAGCGCGGCAACGACGATCAGGCAGAGGAAGTTCTTCGGCATGACACCCCCAATTTGCAATGCGATTGTGTCATACACGGAAAGGCCGTGGCAGGATGATAGTTCGTTTCGTCCTGACAGAGATTTCCCGACGGGGACCTCAAGATATTGATTACAAGTTACTTAGCTGCGTCATGCTATGGCGTTCGCTTACAAAATATTGATAATAAATAACTTACTCACAAAATATTGATAACATGCGGGTTATGAGCTACTCTCTCAAACTTAAGTTTGAGCTCGCATGCAGCAAGTCTTTTCGTTTCAAATAGTTAAGGAGCTCTGCCTAGCTTTATCAGCCCGCAAAATCTTGGTAACAATGGGTTTATCTGGAATTTTCGCACTTGATATGACTTCAAACAGGCATCGTAAGTATCGAAACAGATCCAAATCGAGCGAGATTCTGATCGCCGCACAGCCCCAAGACTGGCTCGCAAGATTTCTGAGAAGTCTGCATTTTTGACCGGTTTTCTAGCTTTCTAATCAATACGTTAGGATCCCGCTGTGTTTAGAATCACTGCGCATTTCATGTCTTCGGGAAATAATCCTCTGGAAGTATTTCTCGCCTCCTCGAACAAGCCAATTCCAACCGCATGCTCATAGAGGCGAGACGAGCACGCAACTTCGCGAACCGGAAACTGGCCATACCCCAAGGAGACCAGATGAAGGAACCCAACAAGGCTGTGGTGTGCCGTTTCTATGAGGACTGTCTGAATCATCACAATGCTGAAGTCTATGCCGATTTTTGTTCGGAGGTGGTTTATCACGCCCCAGCCATCGGAGAGCTACGTGGGGAGGCGCACCGCCAGCTCTTGATCACTTTGTTCCGGGGATTTCCCGATGGACGCTGGACGATCAAGGATCAGATTAGTGAAGAAGACAAGGTGTGCACCCGCTGGGCGTTCGCGGGTACCCATCAAGGAATGTTTAAGGGGATTCCTGCGACTGGCAAGCAGCTGCATTACTCTGGCATTTCCATTGATCGATTTGCTGACGGAAAGATCGTGGAAGAGTGGGAAGAGTGGGACACGCTGGGAGTGTTGCATCAATTGGGGGCGCTCGGTCCGGGGCTCGCCTAGCGAGACAACTGGCAAATTGTTTCTTGGCCGACAGCAGATCAGATGGACGCGAACAGTAGATTCCTCGCACTTTCGCGCTGCGGAATGACTTCGGATCTTCAAGAAACATCGTGTTGCCAAGTGGATATCACCTGTGGCCTCGACGATCTGGCGTGTTGATTATGGCTGCTTCCGGCGGCATGTCCCAGAAACCTCAATGCGGATTTTGCACAGACTGCGTGGTGTAACGGACTCAGGTTTCGACTTAGGTACCTCTAGGAATCACACCAGTTGACAGCCCGGTAGGGGGCACAAATAATTTTCGAGCATCCTCCTCGGGGCCGAACTCAGGGAGTTCCTATGAAGAAATCGCCTTTCCTCAAGTTTTTTTCTGTGCTTGCCACACTCTGCATTGCGGGCTCGGTCGCGTCGCCTGCGCAAACCTTTACGCGTTTGACAAAATTCAACGGTGACAACGGTGCGTGGCCAACATTTGGATCGTTAATTCAGGGACCCGATGGGAACTTCTATGGCACGACGTCGTTCGGCGGAGCGAATAACGCCGGAAGCGTTTTCAAGATCACGCCCCACGGGAGAGTAACGTCCGTCTATAGCTTTTGCTCTCAAGCGGGATGCAACGATGGGCAGGTGCCCAACGACAGTCTGGTGCAAACGCTCGACGGGAACTTCTACGGAACGACATACGAGGGTGGGGTAAGCAACAATGGCACCGTTTTCGAGTTGACACCGAAAGGTGTGTTGACCACGCTGCATTCGTTCTGTTCGTCAAACTGCTCGGACGGGCTCTTCCCTTACGCAGGACTAACTTTGGCGCCGGACGGAGAGTTCTACGGCGTGACCAGCCGGACAGGGGGAGCGATGTCGATCTATGGCACGGTATTCGAAATGTCTCAGATGGGGCAACTGACGACGCTCTACACTTTTTGTGCGCGAACCAATTGCATCGATGGCAGCAGCGGCGCCAGGGGCCTAACTTTAGCGGCGAATGGAAACTTCTATGGAGTTACTGGAGATGGCGGGGCTCAAAGTGCGGGAACGATTTTCAAGATCACGCCAGACGGTGAGTTCCGGACCTTGCACAGCTTCAATCGAAGCGATGGGGCCACTCCGAATCCGCTCATACAAGCGACGAACGGCAATCTCTACGGAACCACTCTCGGTGGAGGCACCAACAACTCTGGAGTCATTTTCGAACTCACGCCAGAGGGCCAGTTCCAGGTGTTGTACAACTTTTGCTCGCAAATGAACTGCGCGGACGGAGCGAACCCTTACGCTCCGCTGATGGAGGGATCCGACGGAAATTTCTATGGGACAACGACGTTTGGCGGTGCTTCGCAAATCAACCACGATTCGTTGGGCTTTGGAACCGTCTACCAGATCACTCCAGCGGGACAGTTCACGACACTGCACACGTTTTGTGCAGGGGGCGGCGACTGCGCCGATGGTGCGTATCCTGAGGCTGGTCTCACGCAGGGCACAGACGGCAACTTCTATGGAGTGACCTACGGACGACTGGCGTGTCCCGGAAACTGTGGCACGGTTTTCAACCTGTCAATGGGCCTTGCACCGTTTATCGAAGCAAGTCAGGACTTTGGCCGAGTCGGGCACTCGGTGAATATTCTGGGGAACAATCTCACAGGAACGACGAGCGTGACCTTCGCCGGAGTTCCGGGCACGTTCAAGGTTCTTTCCAACACATTTATCAGGGCCACGGTGCCGAGTTGCGCAACCAGCGGGCGGATTTCAGTTACAACTGCAGCAGGAACACTCTCGAGCAAGACGGATTTTCATGTCATGCCTTAAGTCCCCAAAAAGCATTCTCCCCTGAAAACGAATGCGCCTGTCCGGAACTTTGCAAGAGCCTTCCCCAATTAACGGAAGTGATGGTAGACTGCATCTCCCTCCCTCCCGCAGCTTTCTCGTTTTGCGATGGGCATCGGCTATTTCGAAGCACTATCGCGACCTGGGAGAGTAAGACTTAGTTTGAGATCATCTTGACGCCCACTTGCGTCGCCCAGGGGACACCGATGAAGAAAAGTTTGTGCGCTAAAACTCTCTACTTTGTCTGTGCGATTTGTGTTGCAGCAGCGATTCCATCGGATGCACAAACCTTCACGAGTCTTGTCAAATTAAACGGTGCTAACGGCGAGGGACCGAGCTACGGGTCGATGATTCAAGGACTCGATGGGAACTTTTATGGAACCACTACTTTTGGCGGAGCCAACAATGGCGGTGAGGTCTTTAAAATCACACCCTCCGGACAGGTGACGACAATTTACAGTTTTTGCCAGGGGGCGGGGTGTCCTGACGGTTCTGTTCCGAGCGACAGTTTGTTGCAGGGGTTCGACGGGAACCTCTACGGAACCACGTCTGAGGGAGGGATGAGCAACGACGGTACAATTTTCAAGCTCACTCGTAGCGGGGTGTTGACGACCCTCCATCAGTTCTGTTCTGAAGCGAATTGTGCAGACGGGGCGGTACCTGTTTTCGGATTAATCCAAGGAATTAACGGAAACTTCTATGGGACCACAACCCCTGAAGTCGCAGGCATCAGCGGCACCGTATTTGAGATCACTCGCACGGGCCAGTTAACCACGCTCTACACCTTTTGCGCGCTAAGCAATTGCTTAGACGGAGCCGGGCCAGGCGGGGCTCTGATGCTGGCCACCGACGGAAACTATTACGGCGCAACTGGAACCGGCGGGTCGCAGAAAGCCGGTACGATTTTTCGAGTTACGGCGGGGGGCAAACTCACCACGATTCACAGTTTCAATAAGAGCGATGGAGCGCTTCCCAATTCTCTGATCCAGGCGGCTGACGGCAGCTTCTACGGAACGACGGAGTACGGTGGGCTCAACAATAAAGGAGTGATCTTCAAACTGAGTCGATCCGGTCAGTTCAGCGTGCTCCACAATTTCTGCTCCGTGATGAATTGTGTGGATGGCGCGAGTTCGCACGCGCCTCTGGTTGAGGGTACGGACGGAAATCTATACGGCACGACGACGTTTGGCGGCGTCGACAAGATCAACGGTCAGCTTTTCGGCGGCTATGGCACGGTCTTCCGGATCTCTCCGACAGGTCAGTTCACTGTACTTCATACATTTTGTACATTGGGCGGCACTTGCGCCGATGGGGCGTATCCGTTGGACGGCCTGACACAAGGCACGGATGGCAACTTCTATGGCACAACCTACGGACTCTCGTTGTGCCCCGGGAACTGCGGGACGGTTTTTAAGTTGTCGATGGGGCTTGCGCCGTTTATCGAAGCCAGTCCGACATTCGGGCGGGTGGGGCACGCGGTACACATTCTGGGCAACAATCTGCTCGGGGCGACGAGCGTCACCTTCAACGGAGTGCCCGCGACGTTCAAGGTCGGCGCGAACAGTTTCATCACGGCTACGGTGCCTAGTGGCGCGAGCAGCGGGAAGATCGAGGTGACCACGCCTGGCGGGACGCTTTTGAGTAACCGAGTGTTCGAGGTAATTCCGTAAGCCCCAGGCGAACGGTGGTTTCAGAATCTGTGGCGGTGTGTGGAACCCCAAAAGGCTAAAGCCCGTCACCTTGATCACACTTTACGCGGCCCTTGAAGGGCCGCTCTTCCACGGCGCTGCAGGCTTTGCGAGCACGAGGCAAGAGGAAATCAGTTGCAAACGGGAAGCCGGCTCTTTGAGAGCCGGCATTTTTTTGGATCTGGTTTTTGTGGTGACGAGTTTATGCGCCCACGGCGGCGTGATCTGACATGCGCTTACGGTTGTAACGGAGCGCGACGTTCATGAAGACATTACCCAGGGAGGTCTCGAAGCAGATCATGAGTGCTTCAGTGTCTTCACTCGTCTTGTCGCCCTGCTCGGACGTAAGCAGCAACGGGGGATGCACGCGGAAATGGAAGCCCTGATCGTTGAGGGCAGAAATGGCGTTGCCGACGACCTGATTGGCGAGCTCGAAGATGGTTTCCTTGATCAGAGCGTCGGACTCGGGGAGGTCTGCGCCGGCGTAGTGGCTGGCCACCTTGACGGCGGTCTGCGGCTCGAGATCGAGAATAATCCTGCCCTCGATGTCGCCTGTGAGAGCAATCATTCCCGCCACGCCTTTGCGGCGATAGGCTTCCTCTTCCATGGTGAGATTTCCCACCTTGGTCGAGCCCTGCAGGCCTTGTGACAACACGGCGTCGGCCGCGTTGATGAAAGGCTGGATCAGTTCCATCTTCATTGACTTACGCTCCCGCTCCCGCGGCGTTGGCTACCGCACCGTCGTCGCCCAAAACGTACTTGATGACTTCGTAGAGGACTTCGGGCTTTACCGGCTTCTGGACAAAATGCCGGGCGCCCCGCTGCAACGCGGCCACGATGTTCTCCTGGTATCCGACAGAGGAGACCATGACGATGCGCGCTTCGGGATGTTGCTGGACGATGCGTTCGGCCGCCTCGATGCCTTCCATCTGCGGCATGGTGATGTCCATGAGCACGATGTCGGGATGCGTGCGGTCGAACTCGCTGATGGCAGTCAAGCCGTCACCGGCTTCGGCCGCCACCTGCCCGCCGAAGGTTTCAATCATGCGGGCGAGATTTTTCCGGGCGAACACGGAGTCATCTACGATGAGATAACGCACCGGTTGCCCATCCTTGCTGCGTTTCACTGGTGCAAACTGCTCCATACAGACCTCCCCTTTGTACTCCTTATCATGGCCGGACGCAGGTAACCAGATCACGCTGGTCACAGGCTTCCGTACCCAATCTCAGTTACCCGCCCGCGCCGCGCGGCCAGCGTCCGAAGCTCGGCCCACAATGGCCTGTATCGTGGCGGCCATAATGTCGAGGCCGACGACGCGGATCGCGTATCCGCGCTCGATCGCCGCCTTAGGCATGCCGTAGACGACGCACGACTCTTCGTTCTGGGCGACGGTGAAGCCGCCCTCTTTCTTAATCGCTCCTAATCCTTCGGCGCCGTCATCGCCCATGCCGGTCATCAGGACTCCGAGGGCGTTCGCTTTGAATTCATCGGCAACGCTTCGCAAGAGGACATCGGCACTGGGCCGATGGCCATTGACGCGAGGCTCATCGCTGAGCACGGCGATGTCTCCGAGAGGCAGGCGTTTGACTTTCATGTGGCGGCTGCCGGGACAAATCAGGACACGCCCGGCCTGCAGCAGATCGCCGGATTGAGCTTCCTTGACACGCATGGGGCAAACTTCGTCCAAACGGCGGGCGAACATATCAGTGAAGCCGTCCGGCATGTGCTGCACGATGGTGATGGCTCCCGGAAAGTCGGCCGGCAGCTGCGTGAGGACATATTCGAGTGCCTGAGGACCTCCGGTGGAAACTCCGATGGCAACGATCTTGGTGGGGCTGGCGTTCGATGCCGGCAGCTTTTCGGGGGCAACTGGCTTGCCCGAAAGCAGGCGAGGCTTCAGCTTGCACTCGGACGCGGCCTTGACCTTGGCAATCAGCTCACGAGCGGTCTCGGCCATGTGCGCCGAGGCGTCCTTGGGCTTGGTAACGAAATCGAATGCACCGAGGCCCAGCGCCTTCATGGTCACGGTAGCGCCTTCGATGCTGTGCGAACTGAAGACGATTACCGGAACCGGCTGACGCCGCATGATCTCTTTCAGCGTGTCGATACCGTTCATGCCGGGCATTTCGAGATCGAGGGTGACGACGTTGGGCTTCAGCTCTTCTATTTTCTTGAGACAGAAGGTGCCGTCCATGGCCGTACCGACGACCTCGATGGACTCGTCGGAGGCGAGCATCTGCGGAATCAGCTTCCGCATGAGGGCCGAGTCGTCGACCACGAGGACGCGGACTTTCTTACTCATGCCGGGCCTCCGACGGCTGGACTCATCGCAAGCCGCATGCGATCAGTGTGGGTGAGCAACAGGCCTGAGTTGGTCTGTCCCATCTCTTGCGGCCGCAAACGGGCGACGTGCTCGACCACAGCGGGCAAATTAAGGATGAGGACAACGCGACCGTCGCCCAAGATGGAGGCGCCCGAAACAAGGTCGGTCGAGAAGGTCTGGTCGTCGAGCGCCTTGATAACCAGTTCTTCTTCGCCTTCGAGAGAATCGACGATCAGTCCGTATTTCTTTTCTGCGACGGTGATCACGAGTACAAAGAGTTTGCCTTTGCGCTCTCCGTCGGTGGCAGGGCGGCCCAAGCGCAGCAGGGGTAGCACCTGGTTGCGGAGCTGGAGGACCTCATAGTTGTCGACCTGATGAACTTCGGCTTCGACAGTGCGCGCGATTTCGAGAACGGCATTTAGCGGGATTGCATAGAGACGTTGCTCGACCCAGAACAGCAATGCCTTGATGATGGCCAGCGTGAGTGGCAGCTTCAGACGGAAGGTAGTTCCCTGCCCAAGTCGCGTCTCGAGGCTGACCGAGGCTTTGAGGCGATGCAAGACGCTCTGGACGACATCCATGCCAACACCGCGCCCGGAGACTTCGGTGACCTGCTCGGCCGTCGAGAAGCCGGGACGGAAGATGAAGTTGAGCGTCTCCTGCTCGGTTAATTTCGCAGCCTCATCAGCGGTGGTCAGGCCCATCTCGATGGCCTTGGTGCGAATCTTCTGCGCGTCGATGCCGCGGCCGTTGTCGGTAACTTCGACGATAACCTGGTTGCCCTGGTGATAAGCGTTGAGCTTCACCGTGCCTTGCGCCGGCTTGCCCAGCTTGCGGCGCTCCTCGGTAGACTCGATGCCATGACTGATGGCGTTGCGCACGAGGTGCGTCAGAGGCTCGGCGATGGCGTCGAGAATGCCCTTATCGAGATCGGTATCCTGGCCGCTGACGACGAGTTCAACCTCGCGTCCGCACTGGCGCGAGACATCACGGACCATACGGGGGAAGCGACGGAACAGCTGGTCGACCGGAACCATGCGGATCTTCATCACCGAGCGCTGCAGGTCGTTGAGCACGCGGGACTGGAAGGCCATGGCGTCGGCAAACTTGCCGCGCAACAGTTCCTTGGGATAACGCTTGGAAAATTCGTTGAGCGCCTGGGTCAGCATCGACTTGCCGATGATCAGCTCGCCAACGAGGTTAAGCACGTTGTCAATGCGTCCCGCTTCGACCCGTAGAAGGTTTTCCTGGGTCGCAGTGACGGAAGCGGCAGCCGGGGTCTGCGAGGAGGATGAAGCGTCAGGCGTAGCAGCTTCTGATTCAAGCGATTCTTCAGGGGCAAGACCAACCGGAGCCAACGGCTTCGGGGCGGCGCTGGCGCGAAGCAGCACGTCGACCGCGACTTCCTCGACGATCGTGGGGATCTTGCACTTGGCCGCAATCTGATCGGGCGTCTGCATGCTGGCCAGCAGAAATTCGACATGCTTGGCGGCCGCGGGTGACTTGGGATCGGGACGCACGGCAATCACGGGGCCCATGGTGCCGATGGCGTTCTGGACTAGCTGGCGTCCGGCGATGGGCATGGCGCAGTGCGGATCGATCTTGGCAATGACGTGGAGGACGTCCTGGCCGTCGGCTTGCGCCTTGCTCATGGCAAGTTTTTCGTATTCGGTCCACTGCGAGGATGACTTGGCCGCCGCTTTGATAACTGGCGATTTGGCTGGCGCGGATTTCGCGGGAGCCTTGGCGCCAGATTTGGCGAGCGTTTTGCTCGCGGCTTTCTTGCCCGCCTTGACCATTACTTTCTTCGCAACCTGGGCCTTGGATTTCTTCGGAGCGGCGGTCAGTTCCTCGATTTTCTTGCTGAGCGCCTTGGTAGCCGGCAGCTTCGAGTTCTTGCGGTACGCCGCGATCATTTCGGAGAAGATGTCGGCGGTGGCAAAAGCAATTTCGGCGACTGCCGCGTGTGAGTGCGCGCCTTCGAGCGTGAGCGCATCCTCAAACTGGTGCGCCAGCTCGCTGAGTTCGCGCAAACCACAGGCCGCCGAATCGCCCTTCAAGGTGTGCACCGTGCGCCGGATGGAGCGCACGATCTCCTCGTCGCCGGGATTTTTTTCGAGCTTCAGCGCCTCCTCGTTGAGGGCCTGCAGGAGTTCCTGCGAGGTCTCAAAGAAGAGTTCGCGTAATTCAGCGCCGCGCTCGTCGGGGGAATTCGTCATGCTTACTCTCTCACCTCAAGCCGCTGATATGCCGTTCCGCTATCTTTGTGCACCATCTGGAACTTCTTGGTGAGGCCTAGCAGGCTTTCCGCGTGGCCCACGAAGAGATAGCTATTGGAATTCAAGCAGCGGTAAAACTTTTCGATCAGCCGCTTCTGTTCGGCCTCATCGAAATACATCATCACGTTGCGGCAGAAGATCACGTCATTGCGCTGGGGCAGGTACTCGGTTTTCAGGTTGTGAAAGTCGAAGTGCACCAATTCTTTTAAGGATTTCTTGATGGCGTAACGATCGGCTACCTTGTCGAAGTAGCGAAGGCGGTAGCCGTAGTCGACCATCGACATCTGGTGCTCGCTGTAAGTGCCTTCCTGGCCATGACGAAGCACGGAGTAGCTGATGTCGCTGGCGAGGATTTCCACGCGCCACGGTGGAGGAATCAATGGCTTGGGCAAGGGCATATCCACAGGCAACGGGTTGCGCAGGTAGTAGTAGGCCAATGCGTCGGTCACGAGCATGGCCAGGGTGTAAGCCTCTTGGCCGGTGGAGCAGCCCGCGCTCCAGATGCGGATCGAATATTCACGGCGGGCGCTCTTGTGCTTGAGCAGCTCCTCGAGAACGGTTTTCTGAAACAGATCGAGTTGCGCCTTGTGGCGGAAGAAACTGGTTTCGTTGACAGTGAGATTTTCGAGCAGACGGGCGAGCTCGTCCTTGCCTTCGTGGCTAATGAGCAGCCGGTAGTAGGCGTAGAAGGAGTCCGCGCGGCACTCCCTTAGACGGCGCAGCAGCCGGTCCTGGAGAAAGTGAGTGCGGCGCTCGTCGAAGTGCATGCCGCACTCCTGGTAGATGAGCGCCTGCAACAGCTTCAGTTCCGCATCGGTCAGTATGGGAGCTGGTGCGGCTCCGGATGTGCTCATGCGTATTCTCGTCCGAAATGCAAAGTTTCAAGCTTTCAAGGTTTCAGAGTTTCAAAGTTCAAACTTCGAATGGGCTCCGAACGTCGACAGCTTGCTTCTACCGTGCCGTGGCGCCGCGCGCCTCCGGCTTTGCCACTGGTTTCTTTTCCGCCGCTTCATTCTTCGACTCCAGACTTGCCGGAGCCAGCAACTTGTTCATGTCAAGCAAGACGATCAAACGTCCCGCAACTTTCCCCAAGCCCGTAACGCAGTTCAACCCGCCTTCCTGAAAAACCGCCGGTGGAGCTTCGACGGAGTCAGCTGGAATCTTCAGAACCTCGGAAGCGGAATCGACAATGAGGCCCGCCAGACGCCCGGCGTGCTCGACTACCAGGATGCGGTTGTGCCTCTTGACCGCGGCCTCTTTCTCTCCGAAACGCTTGCGCAGGTCCATGACGGAGACGATTTTGCCGCGCAGGTTGATGACGCCTTCGAGGTAGTCGGGGGCGTCGGGCACGGCGGTGATCTCAGGCACCCGCACGATTTCGTGCAAAGAGGTGATGGGCACGCCATAAGTTTCGCGTCCCACCTGAAAACCCACGATATGGAGTTCGCGGCTCATGATTCAGGCTCCTCGGGAACCGCCTAGAAGTTCGATCCCGCAGCGGCCCGTTTCGCGCCGCGACCCGCCGGCTCGGAAGCGGAAGTCCCACGGGCGTTTTCCAAAGAAAAACGGTCGATGTAGTCAAGCAAGTTGCGCGACATCTTCGACATCTGCTCCGACGAGGCGGCCAGTTCGGTTGAACTTGAGGTGGATTGCTGCACCAGCTCTCGCATGCGCTCCATAGCTTTGACGACGGCTTGCGCGCCGGAAGCCTGCTCTTCCACCGCTGAATTGATTTCGTGGGTGATTTCGTTCAGACGCGTGGTAGCGCGAGCAATCTGCGAGGATCCATGCGACTGCTCGTTGGTGGCAGCACCGATTTCCTGGGCGAATTTGTAGACCTCGGTCACGACGTTGGAGATCTTTTTTAGAGCAGAATTCAGGTCGGAACCGAGCGCCAGGCCTTCGTTGACGATGGAGGTAGAGCGGTCCATGTTCTCAACGGCCTTGCGGGCTTCCTTCTGAATGCTCTGAATGAGTTCGGAGATTTCTTTCGTGGATTGCGCAGACTTTTCTGCCAGCTTGCGGACTTCGTCGGCAACCACGGCGAAACCCAGCCCGTGCTCGCCAGCGCGAGCTGCTTCGATGGCTGCGTTGAGAGCCAGCAGGTTTGTCTGCTCGGCGAGATCGTCGATGACTTCGATGATCTTGCCGATATCGTCGGCGCGCTGGCCGAGGGCTCCAATGATCTCGCCGGAAGAATTGATCGTAGTGTTAATGCGGTTGAGGCCGTCGGTGGCCTTGTCCATGGTGCCGATACCGTTGTGAACTTCTTCGCGGGACCGGTTGGAAATGTCGAGCAGCACTTTCGCGGTGTCAGCGACGCGCTGAATCGAGGCGACCATCTGGTCGATCGAGGCGGAGGTTTCGCTGACGCTCGAAGCCTGCACCTGCGTGCTTTTCACCATGTTCTGCACGTTGACACTCATCTCGTGCATGGTGCTGGTGACTTCGTCGATCGCCGAGGAAGCCTGCAGACCGATCTTGGCGGAATCGTCGGAGGCTCCCGCAACCTGGTTGGAAGCGCTCGCAACTTGAGACGATGAATCGCGGACGCTGCGAACGAGTCCGGCAAGTCCTTCAACCATCTTGGCGAAAGCGTTGCCCAGGGTGTCGTGGGTGGAGCGTGGCTTGACTTCCAGAGTCAGGTCGCCGCCGGCGATGGCTTCGGAAACTCCCGCCATCTCCTTGAGGTAGGTAACCATCTTGTGGAAGCTGCGGGCGAGTTCTCCGATTTCGTCATCGCGGCCGAGGTCGATCGTGTGCTCGAGATCGCCCGTGTTGCCGATAGCGCGGGCCACATTCATCAGGTTGGTCAGCGGCACGGTGATCGACTTTGCGGTGCGATAGGCAATGATGCCGCCTGCGATCACCGCGACCACGGTGCTGATCAAGGAAATTGCAAAGGTCCAAGTGGCGGCATTCTCGTCCGACTTGCGGCTCTCGCCGTCGGCGATGTCAAGAGCGTCCGTAGAGTTCTTCACCCAGGCGGACGCATCTTTCTGCAGGTAATAGATCTGGAGCTCAGCGACGGTCGCATTGCCGGAGTCTACGTCTTTGCGCTTCTCGATCAGCGGTTGGGAGAATTCCTTGCCCCATGACTGCTCAAGCTGCTGGACTTTAGCCAGCGAGCTCTTCGCCTGGTCAGAGTTCGCCCTATTCTTGCCTTCCTCGAGCTTGTCGCTGAGGGTGCGCAGCCCCTCATTCATATGGTCAACTTCCCGCGTGTCGCCGCTCAGCAAGTAATTGCTCAGATAGAGGCGGTTTTGCATCATCTGGAAGCGGACGGAGTTGGTAATATCCGCCAGTTGTTTGGCCGCGTGCTCGCGGCGCACAGCTGACCAGTTCACCAGGAAGAGGATCACCACCATGGTGAGGATGATGCCGAAATTCATGTATAACTTCTTGCCGATCGTCATGCTGCTCTCCTCCGCGGGTCAGCCGTTACCGCGGCTCAAACTTGAAGTCAATGATTCCGGAACTATCACTCTGCGCAGGTTCAAAGCGCCACTTCTTGGCGGCATCCAGGGCCGCCGTGGCCAGAACGGGATGTCCGCCAACCACCCGAGCCTCTTTCACCGTGCCGTTGGGC
>Ga0126370_10000485_pt1 | contig 16522 bp, 12 predicted proteins | sample PanSoiMetaPlot_3_FD_92586 | JGI IMG/M metagenome (GOLD analysis project Ga0126370, IMG submission 92586) | Tropical forest soil microbial communities from Panama - MetaG Plot_3 | ecosystem: Environmental > Terrestrial > Soil > Tropical forest > Bulk soil | place: Panama | collected 2016-02-17 | reverse complement strand
TCCCCAGGAAGAACTTACGGTCAGTCCGAATACGACCAGCCTCATTGCCGGTTATCTCTCTTGCTTTTTGGGAGAACCTCGAAGCGGGCTCAGTCCAACTGGGAATGTACTCCGCGGCCAAAATTGGCTGAATTCGGAAAAAACCCTAATCAGAGCTGAATCTTCTTGTAGAGGAGCTAGTAGGAAAGTCCCAGAAAAGCTTCTGTGCCGGTCTTGGCACTGGCTTCGAGGCCTGCTGCTTCCAGCAGCGACGCACCGGCTTCTAGTGTCAGATGATCAGGAACTCTCTTGAACTTCTCGTCGACTTCGTGTTGTTCCGCATTGATGGTCTTGAAGAAAAGCGCCTTTCCGTGAATATGGACGTCCAGCAAAGTATTGACCCAGTGTCCCCCGCCCACATCCTCCCGTCTCACTTCAAATGTTCCACCCTTGGCCAACCGGCCTAATACTCCCCACCCGAAGTCGACGTTGCGGATGAGCGTACCTTTCATGTCCGCCAGGCGCTGCTGATGGCGATCAATCAATATGGTTCCAGCCATGGAGTGAAACACCGTAGCCTCACGGCTTGGTGGCGTGAAATTTGGGTTCGGCCGAAACTGCAGCCGGATGTAGTCACCTTCTTCCCCGTCATACTGATAAAGGAAGCCATGTGGCAACATGTTGACCATTTCCACTGCTTTGCGATCGTCTTCTTGATGCTCTTTCTGTTTCTTCTTCTGCTCCGAAGGATTCTTCACGAATTCGTCGATGTGATGCTTATCCTGCTCCCGTTCCTCGCGCGTAAGCGCGTGCCCAGCCCGCTCGAGCACACGGCAAATCTGTCCGGCATTGGTGTCCACGCATTCCTTTACTACGTCCTTGGCCGGCTCGACATCGTGATCGCGGTACATCCAGTGAGAGTGATCGTTTTCCGAAGCGCGCAACTCATTCCAGACGACCGCGCGGACGAGTTGTTGAGGATCGGAGGAAGCTAAGGCCACCGCTCCACCATTCGCGACCGAGACCTGGGTTCCGACGCTCCACAGTAGTGGCAGGGCGAGACAGCTTAACGGGCTCGAACACCGCATCATCTAGCGCCCCAATCGAGATTCGCCGCAGCTTCCGGTCTGTGCAGTGTACGCGAAGCTAGCCACGCAAGGCAGAAAAAAGCAATACGGTTCATCAGGTATTTGGATGCCGATTCGTTTGTACGGGGTGCTCTCGACCCTCTCTAGCCTTGGAACTGGAACCGGCACCTCCCCCGGCTTCCCGAATTGCTATGTCCCCGCGCTTGCGCCCAGCAAGGCGACCGGGAAGTTCCTGAGTATTCGATCTGCTGGCAAGAGCCTGCGTCCCTCATGTTTCGCAACGCTTAACAATACGCCTGTGAGGACATCCTGGAAATCCATTGCCTCGATCTCGCTGGGAATTTCCAAATAGGTTTGTTCCCAAACCTCTGTGCCGAGGGGGAGTTGTTTTTTCTCGCCGAGAAGAGTAGCGCAAAGGCGGGGAGCGACCACAAGGGCCACCTGCCGTCCAAGGTGCCGGGCGAAAGCGCATAAGTGATTGGCGGCAGGTCCATGGGCAGTTAGGGGAATATACCCTCCCTGCTGAAATAGTGTCACGTGCTCGCGGCGGAAACGGAGAGCCTTGAATATAAGAAACAGCTTGGCACGCCCATCCTCGAGCGAATTGAGTAAGGAACGGGCACGGCATCCCGGTTCGCAATCGCTGTCCTCGTCCCAGCTCAGCATTTCCTGGAGCAGTTGCTGTCGCCGCGTGTAGTCCACCGGCCGCCGGTTGTCCGGGTCGACCAGGGAGAAATCCCATAGCTCATTTCCCTGATACACGTCCGGCACACCGGGGCAGGTTAATTTGAGCAAGGTTTGCGACAGGCTGTTAAAGAGTCCGATACGCGAAATCCGCGATTGAAATTGCTGGAAATCATCGAGGAAACGATTCCTGCGTTTACGCGTGAGGACGGCTCGCGTGAAGTCGTTCATCGCATTCTCATACTGCACGTTAGGGTTTGCCCACCTGGAAAACTCCTTGGCTTCGCGGATGGCCTTGAACATATACTGCCGAATGCGGTCGACAAACTTTTCCCAGTTCGCCGAATCCAGCTCTCCGAGCGGCCATGCTCCGACCAGGGTCTCGTACAGCAGATATTCGTCATTGCGATCTGGAGCCGGGGTGCCCTCGAGGTTTGTCTTCTTGCTGCGATTCCGGTCTCTCCAGCGGCGCAGGCTCGCTCTCCATTGGGCCGGTATCTCGGAAAGAACGTTGATACGCGCGCGCACATCTTCCGAACGCTTGGAGTCGTGGGTGGAGCTGGCCAACACCGAGTGCGGCCAACACCGCATGCGGTCTTGATTTGCCCGATGAAACTCCTCTATGCTCACCCCAAATTTCGTGGGGTCTGCACCCACCTCGTTGAGCGAAACCAGCCGGTTGTAGCGATAAAACGCCGTATCCTCCAGGCCTTTCGCCATAACCGCACTGGTAACTTGCTGGAATTTCATGGTGAACTCGACAAACGCTTCCCGATACCGCTTGGGCTCATCGCCGTTGCTGTCGACCAGCAATACTCGACGAATGAAATCGAAAACCGTCGGATCTGGCAGATTGCTGCGTTTCGCTCCCGCAGCAACTCCCTGTTCGATGTAGCGCCGATCTTCTGGTGAGACCTGTTCGTTGGCTACGTAGGTGCGGTACACGGGAAAGTTGGCAATGATTTCCGACAAGGCACTGCGCAGGTTATTAAGCGTGAAATCGCAGGTGTGGCGGTTCGCCAGTGCAATCCGGCTGAGCGCATTGGCCAGCACGTTCAACTCACTGGCCAAGGCAACCTTCAGGATCAGGCGTTTGCATTCGTAAACCATGTCGTGCATGCTCTCGGCGCGGCCGCTAAACGAGCGGTAGATACGCTCCATGCGGGTAGCAGTGCTGGGGTCTATGAACAAGCCATTCACCAGATTTGCGAATTCGTATCCAGTGGTGCCGTAGATCGGCCACTCTTCGCGAAGTCGTTCGTTGCCGGTCAGAATTTTCTCCGCAACCACGTAAAACGGGCGGCTCGCGCCCGCGCCCGCACTCGTGATTCCCTGCTGCAGGTTGCGAAAATATTGCGCCGGATCATAAAGACCATCGGGGTGATCAATCCGCAGTCCATTCACCTTACCTTGTGCCACCAGTTCCAAAATGAATCGGTGGGTGGCGTTAAACACCGCCGGGTTCTCGGTTCGCACCGCTGCCAAGTCGTTAATATCGAAAAAGCGGCGGTAGTTGATGTCGTCCGCGGCCACTCGCCACTGGGCGAGACGGTAAACTTGCGCCTTGATCAGCTCATGGAGAGCGTCAAAACTTCTCGGCTGGCCGGGCGTGCCGTTCAGAATCTCGACATTGTGTTCGAGAAAATTGCGTACTTCTGCCGAGCGAGCGCACAACGCCGCCAGGCGCCGCTTCTGGATTTCTTTTTCCCGGGTACGCTCAGCGGTTTTCTCGGGAGTAATGTTTTCCCCGACCGGCAAGTGCCCGAAGGCGGTGGCGATACTTTGCAATTCGAGGATCGCGTCGTTGGTTGCACCCAACTTCGCCTCCAGTTGCGTGAAGTCGAAATGCAGAATTCGAGGATATTCGTGCGGGTTGATGGGAAACCGGTGCTGCTGGTAGGAGATGCTGAATTCACCGCGTTCCGCGTCAAACCCCAACTTAAGTTCGCCCTGCTCCAAGACATTGCCATATTGATCCCCCAGCACCGGCACCAGCACCTTGCCCTGAAGCTCGTCCTTGATGGGATGCCAGTCGATGTCGAAGAACTCGGCATAAGCCGATGCTTGCCCGTTTTCGAGAACATCGAGCCACCACGTGTTATCTGATCCCATTACGCCCATGTGGTTGGGCACGATGTCGAGAACCTGACCAAGACCGTGGTTGTGCAACTGGCTGACAAACTGCTCGTAATCTGCCGGGGTGCCGATTTCAGGATTCAAGGAGTTATGGTCAATGATGTCGTAACCGTGCACGCTTCCAGGTCGCGCCCGCAGGTACGGCGAGGCGTAGCAATGGGTAATGCCCAGAGCGGCGAGATACGGAATCAGCTTGGTGGCGTCAGAAAAGGTGAAATCCCGATTGAATTGCAGGCGATACATGGCAAGCGGGATGTGAAGAAGCGTGCTCATTCTGTCAGAAACCAGGCGGCCGACCAGGGCGGCATTCGCTCGCCCAGTTGATCAGCGGTGCCGGAAGGCGCCGAGTACAGCAGCTTTCCCGGCATTTGAATGGAGTGTTGACACGGCTGGTCGGCCAGGTTCGCCAATAATGTCAGCTGCGCCGTATCCGGCAGCAGCCACGCGGCTAGCAGCATCCGTTCCGAGAGCATTGTCAAACTAGACCGGTTGCTCCCGATACCGCGCAGGCGCGGCACAATCTGTTCTTTTCGAATTCGCAGCAGCTGGCGATAAAAATCATTCCAGACTTTATGCTCAATCTGGTCCAAGCAATTCCAGTCAAGCTGGCATCGCAAGAAAGTCTCCCGCGCGTTTGGATCAGGAATCTGTGCGCGCAGCATGGGATCATGAAAACGCGCGAACCGCGAAAACTCATTGCGCCGCCCGTTGGTCACGGCCGCGGCTAGGTCTTTGCGGAAATCACAGAAAAATTGAAAGGGCGTATCTGCGGCGAATTCGTCCCCCATAAAAAGCAAGGGGGGCGACGGAGCAAGCAATAAGATCGCCATAGCTGCTTTCACAGCACACGGGTCCGCCAATTTCCAGATTCGTTCGCCGAAAGCCCGGTTGCCTATCTGGTCGTGATTCTGCAGGAAGGAGACGAAGCAACCAGGCGGCAGGTCGCGGCTGGGCTCGCCTCGATGCATGCCATCGCGAAAGACAGAGATCTCGCCCTGATAGTCGAAGCCTTCCGTCAAACAGCGCCCGGCGCGGCGGACAGGCTCATCGGCGTAGTCGACGTAATAGCCGTCGGACTCGCCGGTCACAGCCACGTGGAGGGCATGATGAATGTCATCATTCCACTGCGCGTTGAAGAGTTTAAACTCCGGGCGTAGGTAGTGTGCAGCATTATCGTCGTTTTCTAAGACGAGATGAATCGGGCGATCCCTAATCTCATGGCGAACCGTCTGCGCAATTTCGGTCAGGATGTCGGGTTCAGATAGGTCCGCTATTCGATCGACGGCATCGAGGCGCAGTCCGTCCAGATGATACTCGCTCAACCAATAAAGCGCATTCTGAATAAAGAACTGGCGCACTACTTTGCTTACACGACCATCGAAATTAATAGCCTCGCCCCATGGCGTGTGATGATGATCCGTGAAGAATTGCGGAGCGTAGAGCCGCAGGTAATTCCCTTCCGGTCCGAAGTGGTTGTAGACAACATCAAGAAATACCATCAGGCCTCGATGGTGGGCAACCTGAACGAGATGTTTCAAATCATGAGGTCGACCGTACTGGCTATCGGGCGCAAAAGGAAGAACGCCGTCATATCCCCAGTTCCGCCCCCCGGGAAAATCAGAGACAGGCATCAACTCAATCGCCGTGATACCAAGCTCGGCCAAGTATTCTAGGCGGCTTTCAACTCCTCGAAAGGTGCCTTCCCGGGTGAAGGTGCCGACATGCAGTTCGTAGATGACCGCCTCTTCCCAACGCCGTCCCACCCAGCTCGTATCGGACCAGTCGAAAGCCTCCGGATCGATGACTTCGCTGGGGCCATGAACATCGGCGGGCTGAAAGCGGGAGGCGGGATCGGGAACTTTCTTATCGCCGTCGATCTCATACTGGTAGCGGGTGCCCGGTCCAGCCCGGTCAGTAGTCAATTCGAACCAACCTTCACCGTTCGCATGCACGTCGAGAATGGATTCGCGGTCGGCGTGTGAAACGTGCAACACAACTTTTTCTGCTTTCGGTCCCCATAAGCGAAAATGTACGCCCTGACCGGGACGGTACTCGGCGCCAAAGACCATGTTGTGCCGGCGCTTCACGAACCATTTCTCCGATCGTTGACTTTATGTTCTATGAACAACGCCAGCGACCGTGCCTTCAGCGAGTACAGGGTTCCGCCTTCCTGAACAGATCGCTGCGACGGGTCGTCCCAGGTTGTGTCCACAATCGCGCGCCAGGTGGCTGGAGGGGCCAGTGCCGGCAAGGAAAAGGGCATATCCTCGTGGTTAGCATTGATGATCAGGAGGAAGTTGTCGTCAGTAACTGGCTCGCCACGCGGCCCGGACTCGCCCAATCCTTCGCCGGTCAGGAACATGCCGAGACATTGCGCCGACGATTCCTTCCATTCTTCGTCAGTCATTTCCCGGCCGTGCGGAGTTAGCCACAAGATATCTTTCACGCCGGCGCCTTTGATGGGTCTTCCCTGAAAGAAGCGGCGGCGCCGGAACACCGGATGTTCTTTGCGTAGCTTGATCATCTTCTGGACAAAGGCCAAGAGTTTTCGGTCCTCCTGGTCAAAGTCCCAATTCAACCAGCTGATCTCGTTGTCCTGACAGTATGCGTTGTTGTTGCCTTTCTGCGTGTGCCCTATGGCGTCGCCCGCCAGCAGCATGGGCACGCCTTGTGAGAGGAGAAGAGTTGCCAGAAAATTTCGAGACTGCTGCAGGCGCAGCGACTTCACCGACAGATCATCGGTTGGACCCTCTACTCCACAATTCCAGCTGCGATTGTGGTCGCTGCCGTCACGGTTCTCTTCCCCATTCGCCTCATTGTGTTTCTGGTTGTAGCTAACCAAATCGCGCAGTGTGAATCCGTCATGGGCAGTAACAAAATTGATACTGGCATAGGGTCGCCGTCCGCTGTGTTCGTAAAGATCGCTGGAACCGGTAATGCGGTAGGCAAGCTCCCCAATTAGTCCGCCATCGCCCTTCCAGTACGAGCGCAGCGTGTCTCGATAGCGATCGTTCCACTCGGCCCACCCAACCGGAAACTTTCCCGCTTGGTAACCACCTTCGCCCAGGTCCCAAGGCTCGGCGATCAGCTTCACCTGCGAGAGCACCGGATCCTGATGGATGATATCCAGAAACGCTCCCAGCCGATTCACCTCGTGTAACTCACGCGCCAGGGCTGCCGCCAAATCAAACCGGAAACCGTCGACGTGCATCTCCTGAATCCAGTAGCGCAAGCTATCCATGATCAGCTGCAAGACGCGCGGATGCAGCATATTGAGACTGTTTCCTGTCCCCGTATAATCCATGTAGTAGCGCGGGTTTTCGAGGACGAGGCGGTAGTAGGCGGCGTTGTCAATGCCGCGGAACGAAAGAGTCGGGCCCAGTTGATTGCCCTCGGCGGTGTGGTTGTACACTACATCGAGAATCACTTCGAGCCCCGCGGAATGCAAGGTCTTCACCATAGTCTTGAATTCAGACAATGGATCGACGACCGCGTACCGATTTTCCGGGGCAAAAAATCCAATCGAGTTGTAACCCCAGTAGTTCCGTAATCCCTTTTGTCTAAGGTGGCGGTCGTCAATGAAGTAGTGCACCGGCATCAGCTCCACCGCCGTCACTTCGAGCCGCCTGAGGTAGTCAATCACAGGAGCGGTAGCCAAGCCCGCATAGGTTCCGCGAAGACTGGGAGGAACCTCGGGGTGGCGCATCGTGAATCCCCGGACATGAACTTCGTAGATGATGCTCTGGTGCCACGGAGTGCGCGGCGGCTTGTCCTCTCCCCAGGTGAAAGCGGCATCGACCACGCGGGCTTTCGGCATGCCCAGTGCACTGTCACGGCGATCGTAGGAGAGGTCTTCTCGCGGGTGCCCCACTCGATATCCGAATTGCGCATCGCTCCAGTTCAGGCTTCCATCAATCTGCTTGGCATAGGGGTCGAGCAGCAACTTGTGGCGGTTGAACCTCAGGCCACGATTGGGTTCGTAGGGACCATAAACCCGATAACCGTACAAGAGGCCGGGGCGCGCTTCCGGCAAATACCCGTGCCAGACCTGATCAGTTTGCTCGGGCAGCCAAATGCGATGTAGCTCGCGTCGGCCCTTGGCGTCAAATAAACAAAGTTCAACCTTCTCGGCATGCTCGGAAAAAAGCGAGAAATTGACGCCCTCTCCATCCCAGGTGGCGCCCAACGGGTATGGTTTTCCGGGCCATACGACGGGTTTCGTGCTGCTCAGCACTCGAGGACCTCGACTCGCGGCTTCTCTGGGCTACGTTGTACTCTGAGTTCGAATTTTGACGACAGGCCCTGGCGCAATCAACCATTTCCCGCCAGAGGGAACCGATGGGATGATTGTAAGCTGGATTCCTCAGACTGCTGACCCTAAATTCCCTACCTAAATTCCTGTTCTAAAGAGTTCACTCGGGTATATCCGGTATTCACGCTTGGAAGGCATATTGCTCAGAGCTCCTTCGAGTGCGGAACTCTGAACGACTCGAAAACGTGTGACTCCGTTTTCCAGCGGGCGATTTGCCCCAATGTTGCAAGGCAATTTTCGATTTGCCCAGCTTCGGTTCTGTAAAAGTGGACATCAGGGATGCAGATACCAAAGTTACAGTGTCCGCTCGATTGTCCCTCGCTCGCGTCTCGCGCTACAAAGAAAATGGGTGGCACCATCAGACATGGAGCCATTGGAGTTGGGGATATGAAAGACTTGCGCGCCGCCTTTCCCGCCAGAATGGGTTTCCTCCCGGCCTTGTGCTTCATCTTTTTAACGACTTTTAGCTTTCCCCATTCGGTTTACGCGCAGGATAACAGCTCTGATGTTCACATTGTCCCCCGTGTCCCGGCGGCCGCCTCCCAGCCGAACGTCACGGCTCCCGAAGCCTCTCTCAATACCCACACTCCTCCGATTAAAAGGAACGTTGACCTAGTATTAGTACCAGTCACCATTACCGATCAAATGGATCGGCTCATCACCGGACTGGGGAAGGACAACTTCCAGGTATTTGACGGCAAACAACAGCAAGACATTCAACACTTCTCCAATGAAGACGCTCCCGTATCCGTGGGAATTATCTTCGACATGAGCGGTAGCATGACCGACAAGATCGATCGTGCTCGCGAAGCGGTTGTCGAGTTCTGCAAGACAGCGAACCCACAGGACGAGTTCTTCATGGTTACCTTTTCCGATGAGCCTCACCTGAGTGCCGAGTTCACCTCCAATCCCGATGACATTCAGAACAAGCTTATCTACACCATACCGAAAGGGCGCACGGCTTTGCTTGACGCGCTTTATTTGGGCATGCACAAGATGAAGGAAGCCAAAAACCAGCGCAAGGCCTTGTTAATCATCTCCGATGGTGGCGACAACCACAGCCGCTACACTGAGGACGAGATCAAATCGCAGATCAAAGAAGGGGACGTCATTATCTACGGCATTGGTGTATACGACACGTATTTCCCCACTATCGAAGAACGACTAGGGCCGGAGTTGCTGAACGAAATCTCAGAAGTTACCGGCGGGCGCACATTCACCATCGACAATCCTAATGATCTTCCTGATGTAGCCAGCAAAATCGGCATGCAGTTGCGCAATCAATATGTGCTTGGTTACAAGCCAACCAAAACAAACCACGATGGCAAGTGGCATAAGATTAAGGTGAAGCTGCGCATCCCGAGAGGTCTGCCACCACTACAGGTCTATGCCAGGACCGGCTACTACGCCCCCTCGCAATAAAGCGCACTCCGCAAGTCGAGCGCGGTTAGGTCTTCCCCTCGAGTGCAACCGGTACTTGCACTCGCCCATCCTAAACGCGCTTCTCGAGATTCGATCGTGAGTGTGCTTTGGCATCTCACAGGCCAATCCGAGTTGTAGTCTGGGTGGTATTGGCTCTGGCGATAGCTTTTCTATGTCTATCGCTCGGTCTTCCCGTGGCCCGAACCCGACTTGTCGATTTTGCGCGCCAGCGTTCGATTGAAATTGTCGGAGAGCGCTTCCAAGCCAATGTCCGGTTCGGTCAATTCACCATCATGCGATTCTATCCGCGAGTGGTTATCCGGGGTGCCGATGTCGGACTGGAGAAGCGAGATTCATCGAACTACCCTCCCTTGATCGTTGTCCAGAGTTTTTCGCTTAGCGCCGAGTTGGCTCAATTTCTGCGCAAACCGACTCACATCCACAGCCTCGAGCTGAGCGGCATGCGCATCTCGGTTCCACCTCGGCGGAAGGAGAAGGACGAATCCAATAGAACGCGACTCATTCCACAACGCTATCCAGTCATCATCGACAATTTCGAATGTCACGACTGCGAACTCAACATTTTCCCGAAAAATCCCGGCAAGCGCCCGCTCGAGTTCTCGATTCATCGGCTCAGTATGCAGAATCTAGGCCTCGGCCGCTCCGCACCCTATCGCGCACGCCTAACCAATGCTGTGCCCAAGGGCGAGATCGACACTACCGGCAGTTTCGGCCCTTGGCAGCCCATAGAACCGAGCCTTACGCCGGTATCCGGGAAGTATGTGTTCACCCATGCCGACTTGTACCCATTCGCTGGGATCGGAGGAACACTCAATTCGGCGGGCCGATTTGAGGGCCTGCTGGAAAGAATTGTGGCCGATGGTTGGACATCGAGTCCCGACTTCTCGCTCGATGTCATCGGACGTCCGGTAAGGCTGGAGACGCAGTTTCATGCGGTCATTGACGGAACCAGCGGCGACACCGCCCTCGACCCGGTTCGGGCAAAGTTGCTGGATTCGGTGATCCTGGCCCGGGGAGGCGTCTTCGCAATGCCAGATAGCAAAGGCAGGGCAGTTCTGCTGGACGTAACTGTCAATCCGGGTCGCTTGCAAGACATTCTCCGCCTCGGAGTCAAAGCCGAGCCCCCTCCTCTGTTGGGAGGTTTGCGTTTGCATACGCAACTGGCCGTTTTGCCTGGACCCGGTAAGGTACTCGAGCGCCTGAAATTGAATGGACGCTTTTTCGCCAGTGCTGCCCAGCCGACCAACCCTGAGACAAAGGAGAAACTCGAGAGTTTGAGCCGCCGGGCGGAAGGCAAGCCGGGGAACAAAAATGCTGGGACTGACGTGTTCGATTTGCATGGGCGATTTGTACTTAGTCGCGCTTCAGCTCGTTTCCCTTCCGTCAGCTTCACGATTCCAGGCGCCAGACTCGATCTGGACGGTACTTATGGACTGCAGTCCGAACGCCTGGACTTTGCCGGCAATCTTCGTCTCGATGCCAAGCTGTCGCAGACTTTCACCGGATTTAAGTCCCTGCTCCTAAAGCCGGTCGACCCATTTTTTCGCAAGGGGGGAGAGACGGTTTTGCCAATTCGCATCATCGGCCTGCGTTCCGACCCGAAATTCCAGTTAGAACTGCACCGTGGCAAGCGGCAGAGGGCGCACAAGAACTAGGCCGGACGTCGGCCTTGAAAATGCGCCTCGACGGCAGGTTCTACCGCAATCAATGTATTGCGAGCGACCTCGGAACCCCTGTTCAAGTTTACACATCCAAGCCTCGCTAGTTCTTGAACAGTAGATTAACCAATGAAAGGAGAGTTCCCATGAAGCGGTTGGCCTGCCTTAGTGTGACAGGGGTCGCTCTCTGCCTATCCGGACTGACATTTGCACATGCGGCCCAGTCTGGCACGATGGCCACGAAGATGGCCACGAACAAGACCAGGACCCCACAAAATCGCGCCCTGAGCGATCAGGCGCTCAAGCGCATCACGCAGGAGGTGCGTCACCAGCTCGTAATGCTGCCGTTCTACAGCGTATTCGACAATCTCGCATATCAGGTGTCCCCCGATGGCAGCGTAACGCTGTTGGGCCAGGTTTTGAATCCGACCCTGAAGGGGGATGCGGAGAGAGCCGTCAAGACGATCGAGGGTGTCGAACGGGTGGTCAACAACATAGAGGTGTTACCCACCTCGCCCAACGACGAGCGGATCCGCAGAGCCGTGTACCGGGCCATCTACGGTAACGATGTGCTTGCGCCCTATTCCCTGCGCGCCGTCCCTCCAATCCACATCATTGTGAAAAACGGGAATGTAACTCTGACAGGCGTAGTGGCCAGACAGATGGACAAACAAATTGCCGAGATGCAGGCCAAAAGTGTTTCTGGGGTCTTCTCGGTCGAGAACAATTTGCAGGTTGAGAATACGAAGGGTTAGATCTTAGATCAATGGCGGGCAAAGGAGAATCTCCTTATGGACTTAACCGCCCGCCTTCGCCCATTTTTCAGGAAGCATGTAACGGCGTGATTTTCAGCCCTCTGAATTGATCGAACTGAAGGGTCATCGTGGAACAACACGCACCGCAGAGCCAATAGTGCCAGACTTGCCTCAGCGGTCTCCTTTTGTGATCAACCAGTCGGGATTTCTCCCGAGTCATGTTGCTGCTCAGCGCCCTGATTTCGAACTGGAAGAGTCGTCCGTCCCGCAGATAACGAAGCGGAATCCCACATTTCGGGTTAGCACAGTTAGATACCACGGTATCTCTCCCGGTTATTATCTATCTATATACGTATTTATCCCACGAAATCTGAGCCGGATGAATACAGGGATGACTGTAGTGAGTTTTGGGGGAGGCTGTGCGACCCTAGCTCCGGCCGGTTGATCTCTCCTCCAGAGGACCATCTCGACCGCGATGGTCCGCTGGCAGAGTGGCTGTTTCAGTATGCGTCAAAGGTGCTCTCGAACGTGTTGGAAAATAAGCCATTCGCTAGATGCTGAATCTACAGTAATTCCCCGAATAGCATACGGTGTTCCCTATATTGCCGGGAGGCTGGAGAAACTCGTATAACATAGTCACTGCGCATAAACCGACGCGAAGCGAGGCAGGCGCTGAATAACTCCAATGATTCAGCGTCTGCCATTCTTTTTGGGGCAATTCTCCGCGCTGATGTGCTTCTCGAGTCTGTTCGCCTCTGAGTTGGCCGTAGTGCCGACGGCACAGATTTCCTTGCAGCCTTTCCGCGCAGGCCCGAGCCGAGAAAATCACCCACCAAGCGCTACAATAGACAGCACCTTTGGCATCGAGGGGAGAACTAGATGTCTACTCGCACCCTGCGTCCCGAAACTGCTTCGTCCGAGTTGCCCGCGGTCCCGCTCACGATCGAGGGTTACAGTGTTCTTCACCAGATGATGAAAGTGCGTTGGTCTCTTTGGCAGGCACTCTCGGAAGCGGCACGCCAGCAAATCGTGACAGAGGCGCTGCCCGTACTTCAGCCAATGGAGCAGAATCCCAACGGGCAATCGGCTCTGTTTTCGCTCCTAGGCCACAAAGGTGACATCCTGTTGGTCCATTTTCGCGCGTCATTTGACGCCCTGAAACAAGCAGAACTCGATCTCTGCAGGCTGCGCCTGAGCGAGTTCCTGGAGCCGACTTCGTCCTATTTGTCTGTTATCGAGCTCGGGCTCTATGAGTCTAGCCATAAGACGTACAGAAGCCTGGTGGAACGAGGCATCGAGCCTCACTCGAGGGCTTGGAGGGAGGAAATCAACTCCACTCTGTCCCGCCAGAAAGATGCGATGCATCCCCGCCTCTTCCCCTCGATGCCGCCTAATCGGTACATCTGTTTCTACCCCATGGACCGCCGGCGGGGCGAAGACAAGAATTGGTACACCTTGCCCATGGAAGAACGCCAGCGCCAGATGAGCGAACATGGTCTGGTCGGCCGCCGCTATGCCGGCGAAGTGAAGCAGATCATCTCCGGCTCGATCGGATTTGACGATTGGGAATGGGGTGTGACCCTATTCGCCGACGATCCGCTCATCTTCAAGAAACTCATTTATGAGATGCGCTTCGACGAAGTCAGTGCGGTGTATGCGCTGTTCGGCCGCTTCCACGTGGGTGTGCGCTGTCCCGCGGCGCAGCTAGGCAAGTTGCTGAACGGTGAATTGCCGAAAAAGTAACACTTTTCGATAAGCCACAACTGATCAAATTCCAGGGCCCGATTTTAGTGGAGCATAAAAATGTCAATCTTTGGACTCATTGAATATGACGAGGCCAGTCCGGAAGTGCGCGCCGTTTATGACGACATCATGGCGACCCGCAAGACGGACTGGATCAACAATTTCTGGAAAGCCATTGCTCACGACCCCAGCCTTCTAAAACGCACCTGGCAAGGCATCAAGCAGATCATGGCTCCGGGAGCGCTGGATCCGCTGACTAAGGAAATGATCTACGTTGCAGTGAGCGTGAGCAATCAGTGCAACTATTGCATTGCCTCTCACACCGCAGGAGCGCGTAAAGCGGGGATGACTGATGCCATGTTTAAAGAATTAATGTCTGTAGTCGGCATGGCCAATGAAACCAACCGCCTCGTCGCTGGTTACCAAGTCGAAATCGACGAGAAGTTTAAGACTCCATCGGCGACTTTGATGCCGACGTCCGTTGCTGGTCGCTAGCCCTCGGAAACAAATTATCGCTTGCTACCCTTAACCCGGCGTTTGACGCCTTGGAATCGGAACTCATGGCGGCTCATGTCGACCTTGCGGCGGCGGAATGTCACACCTTCTGCTTCAAGCCGGAGCCGCTGTTCGATGGCGGAGTCTCCGCGCAGCTTGATCTCTCCACCTGCACCGAGCACCCGATGCCAGGGCAGATCCAGCGAACTGTGCAGGGCGCGTACAACCTGTCGCGCCGCGCCGGGAAATCCCGCAGCCCGCGCAATGGCTCCATAGGTGGAAACCCTCCCCCTCGGGATCTTCCGAATAGTTGCTAAAATTCTGGGTCGCAAACCGTCACCAGTTGATCCAACCAGACTCGATTATGAACCATGAAACAAACGCGATAACAACCATAGCACGATAGAGGCGTATGGCCGCGCTCAATCGATTCCACCGGGGCGATCGATAGCTTCGAACCTTCGTCAAAGCCGGAACGGCTGCGATCAACCGTGCAAGCATCGACGCCCGGCTGACCTGCTCCCTGTATAAGATTCTCGACACCTATTTGCCCCAACCTATGCCTTTCGAAATGTAGATTCAAGAAGGCTCTGTTAAGTTAGACTGATGCCGCTATGGGTATCAGAATGGAGAAGATTTCCGCTATCACTTTGAGGGTCGCCAGCATGGAAGCTTCCGTGCGCTTTTATAGAGATGTACTCGGAATGGAACTCTTGTACGGCGGACCACACGGAGTATTTTCGTCTCTTCGGACGTCGGATGCGGATAGTCCCATCCTCAACCTAGAGCAAGGCCGCCCAACGAAGGATTGGGGCCGAATGATTTTCCACGTTGCGGACGTCGATTCATCCTGGAACTATCTCACGGAGAGAGGTTTTCAACCGGAAAAACCTCAAGATGCTTCCTGGGGAGAAAGGTACTTCCACCTGCATGATCCGGACGGTCACGAACTCTCGTTTGCGCGACCGCTATGACTACCGAAGACGCGTTATTTGCGTTACATTTTTGTCCTCAACCGTGTGAACAGGATTGAGCAAAGTTAGCCGCACTCACATGTCGAGCACTCCCTACTTCGTCTCCGAGATGCTCATGTTGGGTCCCCACTCTTGATACTTAAATCCGAGCGCAATACAGATAATTGAAGTAATACTTTAGAAAATATGGCAAGAGTCTGCGCAGCAATAGACAAAGGTCAAGCCCGAACCGATCAGCGTAAGCGGCGAAACAAAGCGCCGGCGGCGGCGCGCAGGCATAGTCGAACCACTGCCTTTGCGGTCTTTACTCAGGCCCTGGAGACGCGGCGTGCTAAGCGTCCGCTATCGAGAACCTTCAAGAGTTTTACGCGGCCGCTCCTTTTTTGTAGGAAGCAACAGCCTCCTCGACCGTGTCGAAGACTTCAAACACGGTCAGCAGTTTCGTCACTTGCAGCAGATCGCCCACTCGTTGCGTTAGTGCCGCCAGTTTGATCGCGCCGCCAGAATTGCGCGCCGTGGTATAAAGCGCGACCAAAGTGCCCAGCCCGCCGCTATCGATGTAATTGACTCCACCCAGGTTGAGAACAATTTGATTATTCAACGTGAGAACATTCTTTACGGCATCTCGCAGGCTGGCCGACTCTTCCCCAAAAATCAATCGGCCGTGACAATCGACGACGGCAATTCCATCCATACTGCGGGTGCTCAGTTCGAGTTGCACAAGGACCTCCTTCCCCGGGGGAGGGTTCGTTCGGACAAGTAGAGTAGCGCGCTTGGCGTGGCTTCGCAAGGCGGGAGTCGCATTTTCGGGCACCTTTTCCCGATTCGGGCGGACCCCGGTACATCACGTATAATCGAATCTTCTCCTCATGAGCTATCAGGTTCTCGCCCGCAAGTACCGACCCCAGACGTTCTCCGAAGTAATAGGGCAGGAGCACGTTACCCGTACTCTTACCAACGCTATCGAGCAGGGCCGGACCGCCCACGGGTACATTTTCAGCGGACATCGGGGGATCGGAAAAACCACGGTGGCGCGCATTCTGGCCATGGCTCTGAATTGCCGCTCGGCCGATCATCCAGTTAATGAGCCCTGCCGGGTATGCGATTCCTGTGCGGAAATCCGGGCGGGGAACTCTCTCGATGTCATCGAAATTGACGCTGCCACTAACCGTGGTATCGACGAAATTCGGGAGCTAAGGGAAGCCGCCCGCTACCGCCCCGCCCGCGACCGCTTCAAGATCTATATTCTGGATGA
>Ga0126370_10000483_pt1 | contig 16547 bp, 15 predicted proteins | sample PanSoiMetaPlot_3_FD_92586 | JGI IMG/M metagenome (GOLD analysis project Ga0126370, IMG submission 92586) | Tropical forest soil microbial communities from Panama - MetaG Plot_3 | ecosystem: Environmental > Terrestrial > Soil > Tropical forest > Bulk soil | place: Panama | collected 2016-02-17 | reverse complement strand
GTCGAGAGGACTTCAAAACCCCGTTCCGCCTCAGCTTCGAAACGTGTTGCTGAGATGCTTTGCGCCGCCGTCTCGTCGTCAAGTCATCGCAGAGCGCTTCCGCGGCAAGACGAACAACCTGAGTGCATTGCCAATCGACCCGCGGCAATGGTAAATAACTCCAATACGAGGAGGTAAGTAAATGAAACTCTACTCTTCCCATGGCTGACCCTACGCCCATAGGACAAGGATTGTCCTGTCAGAAAAGCAACTCCCCTACCAACTCATTGAAGTGGATCTCAAAAACAAACCGAAGGATCTTCTCGAATTGAATCCGTATGCCAAGGTTCCGGTGCTGGTCGATGGTGACGGCGTGGTTTACGAGTCGGCCATCGTCAATGAATATCTGGAAGAAAAATATCCGGCCATCCGCCTTCTGCCCACGGATCAACTCCGGCGGGCTAAGGCACGCATCTGGATCGATTTTTTCAACACCCGTATTCATCCGGCGGCCCACGACATTACTCACGACAAGAATCCAGAGCGAGCTAAGGAACAAATGGCCAAGCATCTCAAAACTCTGGATCACGAAATGGCCGGCAAACAATATATCCTCGACGAATTTTCATTAGCCGACGTCACCTTCATTCCCTTTTACACACGGCGTCAACGCTACGGGGTGACGATCGATGATACTTTGCCCAACTTGAAGCGTTGGGGAGAAGAGCTAATCTCCCGGCCGGCCGTGGCATCCACGCTGTAGCCGGATAACAAGTCATGCAACCCGTGTTGATTCAGCCCCGTGAATTGCGGGGTATCGTAAACATGAACGCTGCCATCGACGCGGTGCGCGCTGGTTTTCGTGAATGGGGCGAGAACCCACAAATAAATGCGCCGCGCAGAAGAATTCATATTCCCACCGGCGTGCGCGTCAGCGTTCACCAAGGCGGCGTTCCGGCGGCGCAAGCCACCGGGCTTATGACCCATTGTGAGTGGGTCAAACCCATGGCCGAACATCAGGAATATCCGCGTCTCAACCATCCGGTTATCGTGCTCTACGACGCCGCGGAGGGGGAGCTTAAGGGAATCGTCATCGGGGAAATTACTTGCGCCGAGTTACCGGACAACATCGCCGTCACCGGTCTTCGCACTGCCGCCACCAGCGCCGTCGGCACCGACCTGTTGGCCCGCCACGATGCCGAAAAACTCGGCATATTCGGGTCCGCCGGCCAGGCAAAAAATCATCTCGTCGGGCTCATGAAAGTCCGGCGCATAAGAGAAGTTAAAGTCTTCAGCCGTAAACCCGAGAACCGCAAAAGATTCGCCGACGAAATGGGCCCGCTGCTCAATATTAATATTTCACCGGTCTCGTCAGCCCGCGAAGCCGTGCGCGGCATGGATGTCGTTCTGACCGCGACCAATTCAAGTGTTCCCGTATTTGACGGCAATTGGCTCGAAGCCGGAACCCACGTCACCACCATCGTCGGCAGCAACGTGGGATTGGTCAAAGGTGGATTTGCCGCAGCGAAGCGCAGGGAAATTGACGATGCGACTTTGGCGCGCAGCCAGGTGCTAGGCATCGTTTCGATTCAACAAGCGATACAAGATGAACAGGCGGACATCTACGACCCGGTCCAGCGTGGCATCATCAAGTGGGACGATCTCATCGGGATCGGCGATATCCTGGCGGGGAAGAAGGAAGGGCGCACAAAATCAGATCAGATCACCTTCTATAAGAATAACGCCGGTCAAGGCGTGGCGGACGTCGCGCTGGGCGCGCTGGTGCTAGAAGAAGTAAGGAAAAAGGGCGCCGGCCAACGGCTTAACATATAAAACAAACGTCCACCTAGAAGCGGACAAAGAGCATGGAAAGAACAGCCCACAAAACCCAATACTCCATCACTCCACTACTCCATTAATCCTTTCTTCCATGCCTCGCATCGCTATCGCGCAAATCACCAGTTCCACCGACAAGCAAGACAATCTTACGTTGGCCCGCAAGCTCATCGTTGACGCCAACAGTAAAGGCGCGCGTCTGCTCGCCTTTCCCGAATTTCTCATGTCCTACTCGCCGACTAGCCAAACCGCGGAGGAGCTGTGCTCGGTCGCCGAGAATCTCGAGGAAGCTTTTGTGACTTCTTTGAGACAGGCGGCCAGAGAATCTCAAATTCACGTTATTGCAACCTTCTACGAGACTAGCGGGTTACCCAACCGCGTCTACGACACTGCCCTATGGATTGACAGCGCGGGCAGCGTAGCGTCGGTCTACCGCAAGCTACATCTCTACGACGCGTTAGGATTCAAGGAGTCCGATAAGTTTGTCGCTGGTGACGAACTGACGCCGCCGATCAAAACCGACATCGGCCAATGCGGCCTCATGATCTGCTACGACCTGCGCTACCCCGAATTGTCGCGGCTGCTTACCTTGATGGGTACCAATGTTCTCATCGCGCCATCCGGTTGGGTGCAGGGCGAAATGAAGATCGATCACTGGCAAACGATGATCAAAGCCAGAGCGCTGGAAAACGGCTGTTACGTCATCGCCCCCGACCAAGTGGGCAATATCTATATCGGTCACAGTATGGTGGTGGATCCCTTCGGCCGGGTTCTTGTTGAAATGGGCGAGCGCGCCGGCCTCGAAATAATTGATATCGATTTAACCTTGGTGCAAGAAGTCCGCCAGAAACTACCATTGCTGCAAAACCGCCGGGAAGACGTCTATCGCAAATCTTTGCCTTAGTCGGCTTTGCGTATTCTCTGGCTTCTCACCGACCCTTACTGCGCCCGGTAAATCTTATATCCCAGAGATTGCAACTGCTGAAAGAGACTAATGGCATCGTTGGCGGGGCCATAGCCGTTGTATCGTAACGGGTTGTTGATGCCGGAAGATTTCCACTTTTCGTGCCCTGAGGCTTTTAGCTGATCTTGGTTACTGAGAATTGAAAGTATCAGCCTTTGTATGTTGGCCGCGTAGAGTTTGTCGTTACTTTCACGACCCATGAGAACGGAAGCCACGCTGTAGGTTTCTGTTTCTGTAGCCCAACTATACAGGCTGCGGTCGAAAATTTTCCTGTCGTAGGTTTGTTCTAAAGACTCGTCTTTAGGAAGAGAAATAAAACGGAACCCGGTGCCCAGGTCTTTGAATAGCGGCACTGGCGCTCCTGCCACAAAGACCATCCCATCAAGCTGCTTCCGTTTTAGTCGCTCGAGGGCGTCCTTGGGATCGAGGTAAGATTTTTCCACCTTCATTCCGTAGGCATTGAGCAAGACTTCGCCGGTTAGCGCGCTGCCGCCATCTTTAGGTCCGAAGGAAACTCTCTTGCCCTGTAGCTGGTAGACGGTCGTGATCGCGGGATCATTGGTCAGAACGTGAATCTCCTCGGGATAGAGATGGAGTATGACTCGAATGGTTTCAAGTACATTGACCCCCTGGGGCTTCATCACTTTGGCAAAAAACCCGAGCGCGTCGATCTGGGCGATGGCGAGGTCGATCTTTCGGTCTCCTAACAGCACCATATTCTGAAAAGATCCTTCTGTAGGGAGTATCTCGAGGTTGACTCCATCTTTTTGGGACACCCTTTGCATGTCTCGCGCGATTTGTATGTATGTCCCATCACTGGGCCCCGTGGCGATAGTCAACGCAAACCCTACATTTGCGTCAAAAATCATGATCAGTACAAACAGTATTTTTTTCACCATCTGTATCCTACTCGTCCCTTCCGATTATACGATTTATTTGTCCAGTACTCTTCACGAATTCGACTGCCGGATGCTTTTGTTATCGACGGGGAAGGTATTCCTATTGTGCTATTAAAGCAAGGCTTGGCGGGCGGCGCCGACAGTCCTGCAGGTCACGAGCGCAAAGATCCTGTGCTTCAAACCGAATCGACTGAGGTAATTGACAAGCTTCTTGTCCGCCGATAGACTCCACTCGCTGAATAATCGGAATGAATCAAGGAGGAGAATGTGACATGATCTTATCAAAAAATTCCGACGTCAAGGGTTTAGTGGTCAAGTCCATCGAAGGTAAACCGATGAACGGCGACCTGCTGGTCAAACCCCTGATCAAGGGCGATGAAATGACTCTTTTGGAAATTCATTATCAACCTGGCGTCGGCGCGCCGATGCATGTGCACTCCCACGAGTCTCTCGCCTATGTCGTCAAAGGAAAAGTTAAAATGACGGTCGGGAAGGAGGTTTATATCCTCGGCCCGGGCGATGTTTGCCGCCATCCCCAAGGCATTCCGCATGGAGTCGAGGGCCTTGAAGAATCCATCGTTGTCGAAATTAAGTCTCCCGCTCCCGACATCGCAACTTTCTTGGGAACATGAAATCGGCAAGACGCTGAAAGGAGTCCCGTACCATGGCAGGCAAACCAAGATATCTAATGATCGCAAGCATGGATGTAGATCCAGAGCATGAAGCGATCTTCAACGAGGTTTATGACAAAGAACATGTCCCCAATTTGAGCAAAGTTCCGGGGGTTATTGCCGTGACGCGCTACAAACGAGAAGAGTTGACGATGAATATTGGCGGCGAGCGAAAAACTATCCGGATTGAAAATGAGCCAACCTACACCGCGATTTATGAGCTCGAAAACCCTGGCGTGTTAACCAGCCCCGCCTGGGACAAAGCCATTGAACAGGGCCGCTGGCCCAGCCAAGTCAGGCCGTTCACGAAAAATCGCCGTCATGTTTTGTTAAAACTAGCGGAGGCTGAAAAATAAGACAAGAATCAACGCGACCGGTTGGTTGATCCGGCCGGCATTCCTAAAATCTGCTTGATTTTTTCTCCGACCGCCGCTGCTTCCTCAGCGCCGATCTGTTCTTCAAAGAGCGGAAAGAGCTCACGCTCTTCCCTGCGAATGTGACGCTCCAGCAAATCTCCGACATCAAAGATAAGCTTGCCCAAGCCCGTTCCCTTCTCGAGCTCAGCCATTGCGCTGCGCATCCGTTCGTGGTCCTTTGTCAGTTCCTCGATCATCAGCTCGCTTTGTGGAATCGCCTCTCGCATTAGCGGAAAGAGCGCCTCTTCCTCGGCACGAAAGTGCTTCAAAAGGTGAACGTTGAAAAAGTCGCGTAGTTCGCTCGCCCGCTCGTTCAAGCCCTCCAAACCTATCGGTTTGATTTGGCCGAGGCTTTGCTTGCGGCATCTAAGCGCGAGAGCTAAACCGTGATGATGATCGTGGGAAAGTGGGATTAAGCTCGGATGGCGCATGAAAAATCTACCGGAGCGACGGTAAGATGGAACAATGGAAGATTGGAATCGTGGGAGTTTGGGGAGCAAGGTTTCATCATTCCCATTATTCCATTTCATTATTCCAATTTTCCACTCCGTTTAGATCACGCCCTTTTCTCGAAGCGAAGAAATTGCGCCCGCATTGTAGCCGAGAGATTTTAAGACCTCTTCGGTGTGTTCTCCTAAAACAGGTGGTGGCTGGCGAATCCCCGGCGGTGTGCGGCTCATGTCAACTGCGTTTCCTACCAGTTTCATCGTGCCCATTTTGGGATGCTTCACCTCGATAGGGAAACCGTATTCGCGGACCTGGGGATCCTCGAATACTTCGTCAAGGGTGTTAAGGGGGGCAGCTGGAACGTCCTTTTCAAATAAGCGACGCAACCACTCGTCGCGTTGTCCGGCACGAAAAATCGGCTGCAACTCGTTTACGAGAGCATCGTAGTTTTCGATTCGCCCTTTGCGGTCGCGAAACCGTGGGTCATTGGCCCACTCGGGCTTTCCCACCACGTCAAACAACCCATGCCAAAATTTATCCGGGGATGACATATGAAGCACAAAAGGTAATCCCTCCCGATCCTCGAAAGCAAAAACCCCCGCCGTTGTGGTTCGGTGCTTGCGCCGCGGCACGTGCCCGGTCTCGAAGTAACGAGCGGCGTTTTCACCGACAAAGGATATGGACGCGCGCAAGAGCGACGTTTCGACTTTCTGCCCTTGGCCGATCAACATGCGATTCATTAATGCCGACAACACACCGTAACAGGCATACATACCTGTGAGGTGATCGGAAAAGGAAATCCCCATTCCCTGCGGCTTGCCCGCGTCCGTCACTAGGCTCAGCAGTCCGCTTCGCGCCTGACCTATGGTATCGTAGCCGGGCATGTCCTTATAGGGCCCCGTGGGACCAAAACCAGAAATTGAGCAATAGACGATCTTGGGATTAATCGTTTTCACCTGCTCGTAGCCCAGCCCGCGCTTGTCCATGACGCCGGGGCGGAAGTTTTCGATGAGCACGTCAGCATCAGAAAGAAGCTTGAGCATAACCTGGCGAGCTTCATCTTGGCGCAAATCGAGGGTTACGCTTTTCTTATTGCGGTTGAGGCTACAAAACGTCGCGGAGTAATTTTTTTCTCCCCAACCTCTAAAAGGATCGCCGCGCTTCGGCTCCTCGACCTTAAATACCTCGGCCCCCATGTCTGCGAGCAACTGGGATGCAAACGGACCGGTCACATAACTGGCGGTCTCTACGATCTTGATTCCTGAAAGCGCTCCACTCATAGATGGGTCCTGGCGTGGACGTTACCGCCCACGCCAGGCGAGGCGTGAGCTTGGAGTTGTGAAGGCACACAAGCGTAATGTTCAAAGCCGTTTTTCATACCCGGCACTCGGTTCTCAACATTTCAGGCCTCTAGTCATCACACCGCTGCTGGCAAATTCCGTAGAGGTAAAGACCCATTGCCTTCGCTACGGAAAGCTTGCGCCTCACCCCTTTTCACCATCAACTGCGGAATCCGGGCTAAAATGAGCCCGTCGATATCTTGATTTCTCTTTCCTAGCTGGTGCGGCCTCAGGAAGTCAAGGGAGGAACGAAAGACGTTAAGAATGGAGCGAGACGGAACGTGGGATCGAAAAAGTAAACTTTGAACCTTTTCCAGGCTCGCTTTCAACGCGAATATCGCCTTGCATTAGCTCGACGTATTTTTTGACGATGCTCAAGCCCAGTCCAACCCCTCCGTTTTTTCCACTGTCTTTGACTTGTTCAAACTCCTCGAAGATTCGGCCCAGGTTGGCCGGATCGATGCCGACTCCCGTGTCGGCGACACTGAATTCGACTCGTCCCTTGTCAGGAAGGTCTCGTACACGAACTTCGATACTGCCCTCGGAAGTGTATTTGAAGGCATTGCCAATTAGATTATGTAGAATCTCCTCCAACTTCATTGAGTCCGTCAATACGGGAGGTATGTTTTTGTCAATATGCCACGACACTTCGAGATGGTGGTCTCGTTTGAGCTGCTCCACGTAGGTTTGAGCTTGCTCAATAACTTCTTCGATCTCAACAGTCACAACATCTAGAGACATTTTTTTCGCTTCGATTCGCGACAACATCAGGACGTCGTTGATCATTTTGAGCAGAACGCGGCCGTTGCGCGAGATCTTTTGCATAGCTGCCTGTTGCTGTTCATTGACAGCACCGAAGGTTCCGTCCCGCGTCAATTCGGAATGGCCGATGATGATATTGAGCGGGGTGCGCAGCTCATGGGACATGGCCGCGATAAACTCCGACTTTGCTCGAGTCGCCTCCCGCAATTCTTGGTTGGCCTTCTCCAGTTCCAAAGTCTTGTCCTTCACCTCGACAAATAATCTGGCATTTTCGACCGCCACTCCTATGGTGTGAGCGATGGCCTCAAGAAGCTGCAGCTCTTCGGCAGTGAATTGATGCCGGGAATAACTCACCACATGGAAAACTCCCTGGATCTCATGATTGGCTACAACGGGGAACCCGGCCGAAGACTTGAATCCTAACTCCGCAACCTTGCTGGCCGAGCTAATCTTTTGGTACAGGGGGTCGTTTGTCAGGTCTTCAGACACCAACGGCTGGCCAGTCTCGAAAATCTTACCGGTGATTCCCCTTTCCACTGGACGTCTTTCCACCGATTGGGCAGTTTCCGCGCTGAGCCCGGTTTGGGCCCTGAGCCGAAGACACGGCTCGGACGGCTCCAATATATAAATCCAGCATGCGTCGAAGGACAGGGTCTCGACGACTTTTTTCACCGCATCCCCAAGAATAACCTCGAGATCCAAGGAGTGACTCACCGCCGCGCCGATTTCATTGAGCACCGTCAAATGCTGTGATCTTGTCTGCACCCGTGCAAATAAACGCGCCCTTTCAACAGCCACCGCGACTTGCTCCGCCATAGAAGTGATCAATGGAATTTCATCGCCGGTGAGCTTCCGCGGCGCTTCCCCGTTGAAAGTCATCACTCCAAAAACGTGGGACTGATTTTTTATCGGGAACGCTGCAAAAAAATGTCGTTGAGCATTTTGCAACGCCTTGGTCTTGCTTAACGCGGCATAACGAGCGTCGGTCCAGACATCTTCGAAGATTAACGCCTCACCAGAATTCGCAACGTGCCCGACGATCCCTTGTCCACGCTTGAATCCGCGCGTGCCGCGAAAATACTCCAGATCTGCTTCGAAGGAAGCTCGCATCTCCAATTCGTTCATCGCGTCGTTAAAAAGGAAAATACGTGTCGCTTCAAAGTGAAAAATTTCCGTAATCTTTGCGATGACGGCACTCAGAATACCTTGTACATCTACCGATTTGTTCAGTGCGGTGCTGACATCGTAAAGCGCCGCAACCTCCTGGCCGCGCTGGTCGACCTTTTGCTCCTGCGTGGCGGAGAAATTTTTCAGCTCCAATGCCATCTTGTTAAAACCTTCAGCCAATTCCTGAATCTCGTCTCCGCTTTCACTTTCGACTTGGTGGTCGAGGCTTCCCGCGCCGATTGAACGGATCCCCCGCTGAAGTTCAAGGATCGGTTTTGTGATCCTATTGGCCGCCCCTGAGATACCAAGGCCTCCGAGCAAAAGCCCCATGCCAAGCGGCAAAAACGCGTACCACCGCACGGTGGCTATTTCACTCAGCGCCACGGCTGCTGGCTCCGCTAGTACAACCGCCCATCGTAGTTTCTTTACCGGCGCATGGGTGCTTAGGACATCCTCACCGTCTATTCCTCTGCTTATCGCCGCGGGCGCGTCGCCGGCCATTTCCGGTTTCCGCAAAAACTCCCGGACTTCCGGCAAAGCACTAAGGTCGCGGCGCTCGAGTACCATTGACGTGTCCCGATAGGCAATTAAAGTCCCAGTGCCATCCACGACATAGGCATACCCGGCCCGGCCGAACTGGATATTTTTAACAATATCCCAAAGAACCTTGAGCCTAGCCGTGCCGATGACAACGCCGATAATCTTTCCGGAGCCCGCTCGTATGGGCAACGATAGAGTCATATATGGCCCGTTCGGCGTGTAAACCGGACCGATATACCTTTCGCCCCGCATTGCGCTTTTGAATTCTTGCGATTCGCTCTGATCGGAAAGCTCATTTGCGCGCCGAATCTCAGTTTCGGTGACCTTGAGAGCTTCTCTTCCCCGCTCATCGAGAATGGCGATTTGCTCAAAAGACCGTTCGTTTTTGAGCAAGAGTGCCGCGAGCTGTTTCTGCTCGTCACTACCGGAACCGTGAAGACTGATCGAGGCTGCTAAATCCGCCAGCCGAGTAAGCCTGTCCTCCATAAATTCTTCGATTTCCAAAGCCACCCGGGTAGCGATCTCTGCTTGCAGCTGAGCGCTGCTCCGAAGGATCAAATGGCGCGTGTAATACAACCCTGCCATGGTATTGAGAATGAGAGCCCCTCCAAAAGGGAAAGCCCCGCCAGCAGCAGCCGGCGGCGCAATCCGCCTTTATGACTGTGCGCTCCTATGAAATCTTTCCACCGCATAGTTTTAGAGTAATACTGACTTGATTCGCGTGACTCCGCCGAATCTTTATCGCAATTTTAATGGGATCAGTCTGTACCGAGAGCGCGACGATAAATTAGCCCATTCTTGTAACAGAACAGAACATAAATACCTCAAAGAATACCGTCGCTACTTGCGGCTACCGTATAGGCAGAAATTGTGCCAGCGCAGCTTAGAATTGCCGTGGAACTAAAGGATCAAGATTACAGGGGTTTCCCGGATGACCGCGGAGGGAAGTTGAATGAATAAATCCACGCTACGGAGAAAATTAGCCTAGGAACTACAAAAAGTGTCACCGCCCCGTACCTCCTCCACCGAAAGATTCACTACATCATAAGTCCGTTGAGCACCCAAGAAGCACTCTCAGATTCACACGGGACGGGATTATTGTCCACTAAAGTCTACCCCGCCCCCACCCTACGACTAACTTATTTTTGGCCGGCCGTCACGTGCCACAAATAGAGGGTATGTTCCCAAGTCGAACCGTCTTTGATGTGCTCTGTCTTGAGAGGCTTCCAATCACCCATATCGAAATCATGGGATACGACTCTTGAGCCAGGCTTCATTTGTTTCCAGATATTGGGCCGGATCATCAGATTCACCTCCGGCAACAGATACATCGTCAACACCGATGCCGGCGACAGATCCACGGTCCGAATATCTTGCTGGCGGATCTCGACCAGGTGGCCGACGCCTGCCTTTTTGATATTTTCCTGGGATTCCTTGATTCGCTCCGAATCGATCTCAAAGCCGATGGCTTTGACGCCATACTTTTTTGCCGCCGTAATAACGATTCGCCCGTCACCAGAGCCCAAGTCGTAGACTACGTCGCCCTTTTTAACCTGAGCCAATTCGAGCATACGTTCAACGACGTCCTGCGGTGTCGGAACGTAAGGGACGATCTTCCCTTCCTGCGCTTGAGCCAAAAACACGTTTTGTGCCACCGATAGCGTCAATACTAGGGTAATTGCCGCAAACCTAAATTGCACAAATCTTTTCATTTTGCCTCCTCCTTGGGCCGACCTGGAAACCAACTGAACTGATTTACACCTGTCAGAAAAACCCTGCGATTAACCGTTCTTCTTCCAAAACTTCCCTAGCCAGCTGTCATTTTCCTTTCCCGCCACCTCTTCGATCTCACCCGCGTCGAGCCATACTCCGTTACACCCCGTGCACTGATCGATCAAGATTTTCTGAAAGCTGCGCTCCTTCAAAGGCTCCCCGCACTTGGGGCATCTCATGTAAGAAATCTTCTGGCTCGCTGCCTTGGCCTCGCCCTCCTGTTTTGCCTTTAGTTTGGCCAAAAGCTCGTGCTCTTTCTTGATGAAATACTCATCCTCCTTAGCCTTCTTTCGTTCATCCCATTTGTTGGTCACTTTCAACCTCCCGGCGATGGTTCGCCGACTGTCACCGCCTTTATACAAGCTTTTTTCTCAACCATTGACTTGTCTGAATCATGGACTTTGCGGCCGCCCCTCGACTGGCGGCGTTCTTGGTTTGCGGATTGTTCAAGAAAGCGTGTCCTGCCCCTTTGTACATTTCGATGCCGAATTTCTTTTTATACTTGTCGAGGGTTTGACGAAAGAGGTCGATTTCCGTCTTGGTGGTGCCGGGATCATCGGTCCCGTAGTGACACAAGAGCGGCGCGCTTATGTTTTTCAGATCCTCCGGCTCTGGAAACAAACTCTGATAGTAAATAACTCCCCCCTCAAACGCACGCGACTGCGCCACCGCGTAGAGCGCGAGCCCACCACCCATGCAAAAGCCAAGCACCGCCACGTTCTTCTTTCCCACCCAAGGCAATTTGCGAAGATAAGGAACGCTATCGATAATTTTTTCCACCGCGCGTGGGATAGCAAGCGAGGTTTTTTGTAGCGCGCATTCGTCCAGAGGATGAAACGTCTTGCCGTGAAAAAGATCGGGAGAAAGACAGACAAACCCTTCCTGAGCGAACCTCCGCGTTACCGCGCGCTGGCGGTCGTCGAGGCCTCGATAATCGTGCACGAGCACAATCGCTGTCCGCGGATCGCCCGCGGTCGGTCGGGAGAGAAAACCATCGACCACCTCCTGCCCGCTTTTGTAAGCCGCATGCATCGAGACGATTCTTTCAGCCATGGGCACACCCGTTGGCAAAAAGGCAGACGAAGTCTAAGAAGGAAAGTAAATGGATTTCAACCCGCAAAGCTATTCATGTAGGGCAGTCTGGAAGCTGTCTTCTTAACCTGGTCCAGGTTGGCTCGAAGCATCGCGGTGGAATCCCAAGAACCGCTGGTAAGGGCGCTGCGGTAGGTCTCCGGCAGGTCAGTAGCAATCTGGGTTTCGCCGAAGGTGATCTTTTTGTTTTCGATATCGACCGTGAACCGAGTTTGCGGGTTCTGCTCAACGGTTTTCATCATCAGTTCCACTTGCTCATGCGAAACCGTGACCGCCGGTACTCCCATGATCGTGCAGTTACCGGCAAAAATCGCGGCAAATGATTCCCCGACGATCGCCTGGATACCAAAACGGTACAGGGCCTGGGGGGCATGCTCGCGCGACGAACCGCAACCGAAGTTCTTGTTCACGAAAAGGATGGACGCGCCTTTATACTTGACGTCGTTCAACGGATGGGGCTTCTGTTTGCCCTCGGCATCGAACCTCTCATCAAAGAACGGGTACGATCCCATGCGCGCGAAGGTTACCTCTTTCAGATAACGCGCGGGGATGATCCGATCCGTGTCTATATCATTGCCTCGGATCGCAACGGCGGTTCCGCTAACTTTAGTGACTTTGACGAGCTCGCCCATCGTTTTCCTCTTATTGATACTCGCGGACGTCGACTACCTTGCCGTTCATGGCGGCTGCGGCGACCATCGCAGGACTCATAAGCAGGGTTCTTCCACCTGGACTACCTTGGCGACCGATAAAATTGCGGTTCGATGATGAAGCGCAAATTTCTCGCCCGTTGAGTTTATCGGGATTCATCGCCAAGCACATGGAGCAACCCGCTTCGCGCCATTCGAATCCCGCTTCTTTGAAGATGTTGTGGAGACCCTCCTGCTCGGCAAGCTTCTTGACTTCCGCTGAACCCGGCACCACCAGCGCGCGAATTCCGGCTTTGACTTTCCGACCCTTGGCGATCTTTGCCGCCGCGCGCAGGTCGGTCATACGCGAGTTCGTGCACGACCCGATGAACGCCACGTTGATCGGCGTGCCTAAAATAGGACTGCCCGGCTGCCACCCCATGTGCTCGTAGGCCTTCTTAGCTCCATCAGGGTCGCCGTACTCATCAGGCCTGGGGAGCTTTTCCGAGATCCCCACCGCTTGACCTGGATTAATACCCCAGGTCACCGTCGGCTCGATATCCTTGCCTTCCATATTTACAACATCGTCGTATTTAGCATCGGCATCGGAAGCGATGGACTTCCAATAATTAGCCGCGCGCTCAAAGGCTTCTCCTTTGGGGACGTACGGCCGCCCTCTGAGAAATTCAAACGTGGTCGCATCCGGGTTGACGTATCCGACTAGCGCGCCCCCTTCGATGCTCATGTTACAAACCGTCATCCGCTCTTCCATGTTCATTCGGTCGATCACCGATCCACCATACTCGTAGGCAAAGCCTTTGCCCCCGGAAACTCCGAGACGTCGAATAATGCTCAAGATCACGTCCTTGGCATAGACACCGGTTCCCAGCGACCCATTAACTTTGATCTGGCGCACTTTGAGTTTGTCCATCGCCAACGTCTGCGTTGCTAGAACGTCCCGTACTTGGCTGGTGCCAATGCCGAAGGCCAGCGTGCCGAATGCCCCGTGGGTGCTGGTATGGCTATCGCCGCAGGCGAGGGTCATGCCCGGCTGGGTCAAGCCGAGCTGCGGGCCGATCACATGCACGATCCCTTGATTCGGACTGTCTAATCCAAAAAATTCAACGCCAAACTGCTGGACGTTTTTTTCTAGCGCTTTGGTAAGTTCTTCTGCCTCAGAATCGAGAAAGGGCCGCTGGCGAATATCCGTTGGAACGATGTGATCAACTGTCGCAAAGGTCCGCTCCGGGAACGCTACATCCATGCCGTTTTCCCGCAGCATGTCGAAAGCGGGAGCCGTGGTAATTTCGTGGATTAGATGCAGTCCAATAAAGAGCTGAGTTTGTCCCGTGGACAGAATCCCCACGGTATGAGATTGCCAAATCTTATCATAAAGTGTCCGTTCGGCCATTCTCAAAAATCTCCTTCGTTCGGATCATATCGGCCCAGATCTGGGAGTTCAAGTGCCAGAAAGCGCAAAGCAGTAAGGCAGCCGCGCGAAGATCTACGGGTTGTTTGCGGTGACGTTCAGGCGGTATAGATCCAAGCGCCGGGGTTTTTCGCGTAGTCCTCATAAGAACCTGCAGCCGTGATGCCTGGTATTCGAGGAATCCAGTCCTCCCTCAAGAGATCATCCGGGTCCCCATATTTCGCGGCAAGTTGGCGCACATCGAAATCGTCTAGCGCGGTGAGCCTGCCGTTACGAATGATGGTGTAATCTTTCGCGCTTTTGGTCGTTATGGTGAACGTCGGAAACAGGAGATGGATATGCAAGTGGCCATAAAGGATTCCGTTCTCACCAGCCCACTTCTCCTCATCGGACCGCCACAGCGTTCCAAAGCCCATATGGATTACGCCGGAACGGCGGCGTTCCCATTCGAAACCGCCCGAAGAATGCCGTTCGATGCCGCTAGGGCGGCAAATCTTGGGGTTCGTGCCGATCGCAACTTCCCACAGATAAAAAAGTCCCGGCCGCGGAAAGCACGGATACTTTGTGCACCTGCTCTCTTCCAATAAATCGCGCCAGGCATCTCCGTAAGCTGCGCCGCCGGTGACCCTTACAATTTGGCCGCCTTCCAGTTCGACTTTGACTTGCGGGAACGCGCGGGAAAAATGGCTCGTCGTTCCGGCGACTACGCCCGCAGCGTCCTCCTTGGCTATGATTGGCGGCACGGGATGCCCGAACAGATGGCCGTTGCGAGGAGTCGAGGAAAATCCGTAGCGCGTACCGTCGTAATACTCGTCCCAGCAGGTCCAAGAGATATCGGTTCCCTCGCGGTCGGTTAAACGCGCTCGTCCGCCGCGACCGTACTCCCAAATCGGATCCCAGGTCTTCTTGTTGATGAGTAAGTGCAAATCCAATGGATAGGTCGTCGAGCGCTGGAGAAAATGCTCGGGGCGCAACCAGGGAATTTGCTCATAGCGAAAATCAGTCTTCGGGATCGGCCCGCCTTTACCATGGATAAGCAAGTCATAGCCCCTCCTGAGTGCGAAATCCTCGATGTGCGGCATGCCCTCCCAGCGCCGTGGATTATGGTCCCACGGTTCGCGCCGCATGATGACCTCCACTTCGTCGAGGTAATCAAACTTCCGATCGGGATTGCCCATATCGGCGACCAAGATATCAACATGAGCGCCCTTCTCCCGAAGCGCCTCGGCAATAGCGTTTGGCACTTCAGGATCGTACTCACGATCGATCGCAATGAGCACCTTGTTGCCCGCCGCGGTTCTATTGTAGCCGACAAATCCGATGTGACTATCACGATTCTCGCGCCAATTGGCCAACTGCCGCGCCAAGGGCATCAGCTCTGAGAGACTGGCGGAACGTAATCCACGTTGCTTTAATTGCTCTCCCTCGGGAATCGAATTGCTTATGCCCACGCCATCATCGGCGGTATCGCACATAGAGCCTCCTCAATTCGTTAAAGTTACCCAGCGCATAACTGATGGAATTTGGATTGATGGAAGCTCGGAATTTAGATCCATAGCTCCACTACTCCAGCATTCCATTCCTTATAGACAGTGCTCCTTGATCCAATTGACGATCTCGATGCGCTTGGCAAACCAGATATCGGGAAACGACTTGGCATACTTGATCGCCTCGTCATAAACCTTTCCGGTCGCCGGAAAAGCCATCTGGCAATGCATGGCGAAGGTTAGCATCTTGGGCTCCTGAGCGGATTCTTCGTATAAAACGTCGAATTCATCTTTGAAGGAATTAAAAACATCACGGGCCGTGATGCCGCGCCGGTACATGCCGGTATCGTTTAGTCCGCTGATCGCGTTTTTGTAGGGGACGATGATCATCGTTTTGCCGTTTATGGTAACCGGATACGGTTTGTCGTCGTTGACAGCGTCGCCATGCCACAGAAAACCTTCGTCGGCTAATATCCCCAAGGTGCGTTCCGTGTGACGCATGCCTGATGTAAGCCAACCCGTCGGCCGCACGCCGACAAAATCCCGAAACATCTGCGCGCAGGTCCGGATCTCCTCTCGTTCCTGTTCCTCGGTGAGATTAATCAGCTGCACATCCTCGGCATACGAGTGACCAACGATCTCATGGCCTCTCTCATGAACCGCCTTTACCGCTTCGGGATAGCGGTGAATGCACAGCGCATTGGTATTGAAAGACGCCTTCACGCCGTGCTTATCCAAGATCCGCAATATGCGCCACACTCCGGTCCGTCCCCCATAATCATTCTCGCTAGCCGTGCGGCAATCATACGGAGTGTTAACATCATCCTCTTTAATCGGATTCGAGCCGCCCACGTGGCGCGTACGCCTATATTTAGAATCCGGCTTTTCAGTCCAAGCTTCCAAATTGCCCGATAACGCTACTGCCATCCGGGCATTGTTAGGCCATTTGATTTTGATCTTCCTGGCCTTCGAATACACATCGTAAAAATTGTCGTGTGACGGCAGCATGATTCGTTCGCCCTCCCAGGTTTGTTCATCCAGCGTATATGGAAATCGCAATCCTCTGTCAATGCACAGCGAAGTCGCCGGAAGCGTTTCCGCTCGAACCCTTGTCCT
>Ga0126370_10000482_pt1 | contig 16550 bp, 14 predicted proteins | sample PanSoiMetaPlot_3_FD_92586 | JGI IMG/M metagenome (GOLD analysis project Ga0126370, IMG submission 92586) | Tropical forest soil microbial communities from Panama - MetaG Plot_3 | ecosystem: Environmental > Terrestrial > Soil > Tropical forest > Bulk soil | place: Panama | collected 2016-02-17 | reverse complement strand
TTCCAAACATCTCGATGCCGGGAACGTGTGGAATTGCACCTTCGACCGGCATCAGCCGCTCGCGCAAGTACTCATCGATACTCGAAATGATGTGGGTATCCGGCATCAGAGCTGCGAGCTGCTGAACTTGCGGCCTTCTCTGTCCTTAGAATCACATCGTAAGCACGACACGGAACTCCGCCTTGCCGCTCATCATCCGAGCATATCCTTCCTCAACCTTTTCGAGCGGATAGGTTTCAATCATGGGGCGCACGCCGGTGAGTACGCAGAAATTCAGAGCGTCTTCTGAAGCAGCAGGCGTTCCCGCGGCCCACCCCTCGATCGTCTTGCTGCCAAAAATCAGCTGGGCCGGTGTGACCTCGATGGGATCGGGGGCCGCGCCGATCACAAGCAGTTTGCCGTTCGGTCCGAGGCCGTCAATTAACGCGGACATGGCTTTGGAACTGGGGGCCGTTGCGAGGATGACGCGCGCGCCGCCCAGTTTTTGTAACTCTTGGGCGGCATTCGTCGCCTGACTGTCAATGTAGACGTGTGCTCCGAGCTTCTTGGCCAGCACCGCGTTTTCGGATCCACGTCCGATCGCCGCGACGTTATAGCCGAATCTGCTAGCAAACTGGACACCCAGATGACCTAGTCCACCGATGCCCTGCACCGCCACGAGATCGCCCGGCATCGCCCCGCTGTTGCGGAGAGCGTTATACGTTGTGATTCCGGCATCGAGCAGCGGCGCAGCTTCCACATCACTCAGGCCCTCTGGGATCGGCACCAGCGCTTCCATAGGGGCTACCATGTATTGCTGGTATCCGCCGTCATAGCTGATACCGGTAACCTTCACGTTCCGGCAATTGCGAAAGTCTCCGCGGCGGCATTCGCGGCAGGTGCCGTCGTGCCCGCCATGCCAGCCGATTCCGACTCGTTGTCCCGTCTTCCACATTGTGACGCCAGGTCCAACTTCGTCGACGATCCCGGCAACTTCGTGCCCGGGAACACGTGGATATTGAATCCAAGGCAATACGCCCTCTGTGACGAGCACGTCACTGTGGCAGATTCCACAGGCTTGAACTTTGATACGCACCTGTCCTGGCCCGGGCTCAGGAATTTCGCGCTCAACGATCTGAAAACCCGCTCCAGGCTTTGAGACCTGCGCCACCTTCATTGTTCCTACAGCGACTGCTGTTGCCATGACGTCTCCTTTAAACTTTGCAATTAGCTGGACTGCTGCTCAAAACGTCAGCTGGCTTCGGCCAAACTCACTTCCAGGTTCGCAATACCTGACCGCAGTGATCGCAGCCCCGCGCGAATCTCCTCTGACAGAAGTTGTGGCTGCTCCCATGCGGCAAAATGTCCACCCTTGGGGAGCCGGTTGTAATGGATTAGGTTGGGATACGCTTGCTCTGCCCAGCTTCGCGGGGCAGGGTACAATTCGTCAGGAAAGACGCTCACCGCAACCGGGATCGAGACCCCTTTGGCGTTGAAATACCCCTTGCCAAAATACTCCCAATAAAGACGGGCGCCAGAAAGTGCCGTGTTCGTCAGCCATGCAATCGTGATGTTATCGAGAATGTCGTCTCGCGTTAGACCTTCGGCTTCTCCCCTGAACACACGCGCGATGAGTTCGTAGCTGCGTGCATCGTGATCGAGGAAATAAGCAGCCAGGCCAACGGGTGAGTCCGAGATTCCGTACAATGTTTGCGGTCGGAGACCCATCTGGTACCCATAGGCGATTCCTTTTTGATATACGAACTGCAACCGCTGGTATGCGGTCTTCTCCTCGGCTGAGAGGCCCGACGGCGCCTGCGCCCCGGAGAAAGCCGCCTGATCAATCTCGGTTGGAAAAATGCCAGGCATGTTGGTGTGAATACCAAGCAGTTCCGGAGATGCCTGTAGGCCCATGTGATCCACGACGACCGCGCCCCAATCGCCGCCTTGCGCTACGAATTTTGTGTATCCTAGGCGCTTCATCAGCGTGACCCAGGCGCGCGCGATGTGTGCCGGATCCCAACCTGGTGTGCTTGGCTTCCCCGAGAAACCGTAGCCGGGCATCGAAGGAATCACAACATCGAAAGCGTCCGATGCGCTCGCGCCATGTGCTGTCGGATTCGTCAGCGGATCGATGATCTTCATCTGCTCGATAATCGAGCCGGGCCATCCATGCGTAACGATCAGCGGCATTGCGTTTTCGTGTTTTGAATGGACGTGAATGAAATGAATGTCCAGTCCATCGATCTCAGTGATGAACTGCGGTAGGGCATTCATTTTTGCTTCGATTTTGCGCCACTCGTACTGCGTTGCCCAATAACGTGCAAGTGCCTGCACCGTCGTTAGCTGTACCCCTTGGGAGGCATCTGCAACCGTTTCTCGCTCCGGCCACTTTGTTGCGTTAATACGCCTGCGTAATTCGATCAGTTCCGCTTCCGGAACATTCACTTCAAAGGCACGAATCGCATGATTGCCAGGTGTCTGCTGGCTGTTACTTTGAGTACTGATAATCTGGGGCATTAGAGTCCTCCTGATAATATTCGCGTTCCGATAATTACGGCATTCAGTACCGATTGGCGAATCACAACAAAAGAATCGAAGCAAAACAATTAGACCTTGGTATTGACGATACTTTCGTAGTGGTTTTGAGGCACTGCGTCGATGAACGAAGGAAGTTCCCGGTCGGCCAGGTTTCAATTATGGGTAGTATCGAAGCCTCTGCGCTCGTCCATTTCGATGCTTGTCTCCGTCAGCCGAAGCTAAACGAGAAAGCCTCAACGCCTGGATCGAGAAACTCGATTTCGAACTGTCGATCAGTAATGGGACTTGGTTGCCGCAGCAGTTGATACATCCGTGATTCTTTCACTGTGCCGTTTCCCTCGTCGTCAATATCTACTCCATGAGCGTTTTCCGGCGGTCGGCCATCGATGGACACGCGAAACCGTACGGAACTTCCAGGCGATGCTGGCCCCATTACCAGATGAAGGTCGCGGGAGTGAAATCGGTACACGATGCTGCCGCCTGGCTGGTTCAACAGGGTCGCTTCTTTACCTATGGTCCAGTCGCCAGAAAGACCCCAATAGTTAAGATCCAAATGTTTGGGAGCAGAGTAGACGCGAGGTTTGTCCCGAGCAGCACTCAACGCAAAGTTCTCAGTACGCTCATACCCGAGGTAGTTCTCTCCTGACCCCAGATGTTTCCAATCGGCCTGAGCTTCGGCACCATTTGGATCAACCGAAACCAGTTCTCTGCGGCTGCTGGCAACACCGGCTTCCGCCAGCAATTTTTGAATCACCTTTTCTGACTGCTGGTATTCACCTTCTCCAAATTGCTGATGCCGAATCTTCCCTTTCGCATCGGCAAAATAGAGTGCCGGCCAATATTCGTTGTTAAATCCGCGCCATATTGCGTGGTCGTTATCCACTGCGATCGGATAGTCGACACGCATGTCCTTTGCCGCCCAGCGTATGTTGTCGATATTTTTCTCAAATGAAAATTCGGGGGAATGGACTCCAATAACAATGAGACCATCATCCTTATATTTCTCGGCCCACGCCCGAACATATGGGAGTTGGCGGCGCCAATTGATGCAGCTATATGTCCAGAATTCGATCAGGACAACTTTTGCCTGCAGATCGCTTTCCGTCAGTGGTTGCGAATTGAGCCAAGCTGTTGCGCGGGCAAGAGGATACAGTTCGGATCGTGTCGCCGCGGAGGCCAGCGTTACGAAATAGCTGGCCGCGGCTGTCATAGCTGCTGTCTCAGGAAATGGCGGCGACTAATGTTGACTCTTGTCGCATCGATCGGCCTCTTTTGAATCTGCATTCTTTTTGGGCTCCTGCACATCGAGCCACCTGGGCGCGATTGATGCCGGACGGTTTAGGCCACTTTTGCGGCAGGACGCTTGCTCCAACCGTGAAATTTAGACAAGTCACCAGCATTCCAAGCCTCTCGAACTCCAGGAGTGCTGAGATCCCAATCAGGTCGAATCTCCCGTGTTACGGCACGGAGGTCGTGCCAGAGGTCATCGACAGACGGACGTCCCCAGAACCAATAGCCGTTGTAGATGCTGTGGATCTCCAGGCCTGGTTTGAGCACGAGTGTGTGCGGGATCATCGGGTTGTGGTCGGGATCGGTGTACTCCTGGATGTCGAGGTCCTTCTGAACCTTCCGTTCAGGGTCGGCGAGGAAGGTCCATTGAGCACCCACGGAAGCGCGGAACTCTTGCAGTGTGTGGTGGTCGTCCGTGGCAATCGTTGCTATCTGGGTGTACGCAACCGCAATTTTCGGGTAGAAGGAGGCGAGCGCCAGATGTTGCTGGTGCTCCTTTGGACAATAATGGCCGCGGGCGAGAGTGAGGATCAGAGGGTCATCACCCTGCAGTTCACTGAGGCGGCGCAGGGTGTTCGTGTGATCGGGCAGCTCGTAGTCGGGAAAGATCCCGCCGGGCACGATATCAGATCGCATTTTTTAACTCCTTCGATGAAGATCGCGCTGCGTATTGTTTTTACGTGGGCAGTTCTATCCCTGCCTGCTCGCGGACCATGTACTCGGCGTACCAGACGGGCCAGTTCTCGTCGCGTTGTTCTGTTCGCGCCTCGTGCTGGCCATGCGCGAGCGCGGCTCGCTTCAGTGCACTGAACAGGTCGCTCGCCGAGGCGAACGAAGTCGGTCCAGGCTCAATGCGTCCTGGCAGACGGCCGGTGATCTCTTGCAGCACCCAGCTATTGCCGTCGGGATCTTTGAACTCGGCGCGCGAACGATAGGTGAGCCGCTGAGGATCCAATCCGGGGGCGGGACCGTTCGGACCGAGGTGGAAGAATTCGCCAACCTGAACGCCCGCTCCGAGCAGAGCATTGCGGGCGGCTACGATGTCGGACACAACGATGTAACCTTTGCCCGACCCGGGAGCAGCCGGTGTAAGGTTCATACCGAATTGCAGAGAGCATGCTGAGCCGTGCGGCGTGACTTGGACAACGCGCAAACCTGGAAAGCTGAAGTCGGCGTCGAGCCGCCACCCGAGCCTTAGGTAGAACTCCTTCGCTCGATCAACATCTGTGACCGGGAAGATAGTGACCTCGATCTTCTGATCGATAGTTGCGGCGCTTGCAGCTCCGCTGTCCGCGCTATTATTTTCCTGCGTCAGAGTAGACATGTGTTTCTCCTTATGAACATCGAAATGCGGAAGCTGGGTTGCGCGATAGTTTCCATAGTTCCTGTCAACTCACCGGTGGCCGAGGCCGCAGCGGACTCGAGTCCCTGTCTCATGCTGCGCCGGCCCGCTTTGTAGTGGCGTTCCGGGCTTCAATAGCCTTGACGGAATTCTTGAACGCTTTCTCCAAAACACCTTTGCCGATCGTGCCGACCACGAGGCCGAGCAGCCATCCTTTCAAGTTCTTGCCGTCCCGCACGACGACCACGTCGATATCTGTTAAACCGTCGGGCCGGCGGGTGAAGTTGTAGGTATGACCCGACGCACCTCCCCACAGGTTTGAGTCAGTTGTCGTAAGGACGACGTGCTTGGGATCGGACCAGTCGTAGTGCAGGCGTTCCCAGATGCCGCCTGAGCCCTCAGTGACGTCGGCCTGCGAGGGGCCACGGTTATGCACCTTGAGATACTCGTCGGCGCTGTTACCAAAGAGCTTTGCGCGGCCAGGCCCGAAGTCGGTGAGCCCGGCAACGTACTGCTCGGGGGTCAGAGTGGTTGTCTGGTGCAGTTGAATCGTGGGCATGTGTCCTCCCTTTTCTCTTCCCGAGACTTCCGGGAGTGCGTTTCTATTTCTGATAACTCCGCTTGCCAACTGTTCATACTGTGCGTTTAGCTAGGCGGCGACGAGCTGCTGCCCGCCATCAATGTCGTAGGTTGCGCCGGTGAGGGCGGTATTAGTCATGATATGTACGGCAAGTGCGGCAACGTCCGCCGGTCCCACGACGCGCCCGACGGGAAGCGTGTTGCGGAGCTGATTGCGGCGATTTTCCAATTGATCGCCCAGCAGTTCTGCCGACAATGGTGTGTCAACGAATCCGGCTGCGATGACATTAACTCGTATAGGTGCGAGTTCCAGTGCGAGGTTCTTTGCCATGGCCGGCGTCGCGGCGGTCAATGCCGAGATGAGAGCAAACCCCTTCGTCACTTTGCGACCTCCGGTTCCGCCCATGAAAAGCAAAGTTCCGCCCGGTCGAACCCTGTTTACGGCGTTCCGAGCAACCTGCAGCGGCAGTAACAGGTGGGCTTCGATATCGCGGCGCGCCCTTTCGAAATCGAAGTCCGCCATGGCCGCGTAGTAGGGACCAGGCCCGGTTACCAGCACATGGTCCACGGGCGCTGCCAGATCTTCAAAGAACCTCTCGAGGAGCTTGAAGTCGGTGGCATCGAATGCAGCAGTGCTAAAAGCATCGAGTTCAGTTGCAGCCCGCCGAAGACGCTCTGGACTTCGACCAGTGAGGATGACCTTGGCCCCCTCAGCTCTTGCTCGTCGGGCTGTCTCCAGTCCGATCCCGGAACTTCCGCCGATCAGGACAACAGTTTGCCCAAGAAGTTCGGGCTCGCGCTGGATGCGAACTTCCGTGCGTGCAGCGTTCATGATCCCTCCGATCTGCAGTCCACAATTCCCCTGCGCTTCAACCTCTCCGTTCCGTGTTGTTAGCATTGAGGCGATTAAATGAAGCGCCCCCTCTTCGATCGCCATGAATTGCCGATCTGCTGCCTTCTGCACCAAATGCTCGACGCATTAGGTCAGAAAATGCATAGGGAATCTATTAGACGATGGTATGGCCCCATACTTTCGTATTGGTCAGCTGGGCCAACCAGACCTGGATTTCTGGGGGGCGCCGCGAGGACTGAAATATGGTTGGACATCGGACCTGACAGGTGCCTATCTCTGTATAATGGCGATCACCTTACTGGGGAAAGACCTAGCCGCGCGCGTGCCAAACCTATCTGACTATGAAGCTCGCTGCAATGGGCAGCTCCGTTTCGCGGCCATACTCATTCTGACACCAGTGCTGATTGTTTTGACGAGCTGTCACAAGCTGACGAACGACGGTTCTGAAGCAAAGATCTTATTCACTCAAGTGCCCCAGTGGGATCTGGGGGATGTGAATCAAAGTGATGTGATTGAGGGCAAGGTTAGCGGCTCACGGCAAGGACAACAAATCGTCCTTTACTCGAAGACCGGAGGTTTGTGGTGGTTGCAACCCCGTTTGAATTCGCCTATTACGCCGATTCTGCCGGACGGTGTGTGGCGGAATGAAGTACACCTCGCCACCGATTACGCCGCCTTACTAGTGGATTCTAGCTACCACCCGATACCTGTACTGGCCGAATTGCCCAAACCTGGGCATGGGATCGACACAGTAGCAGCGAGCCGGGGCCAGGAACAATCATCCTCATTTTTTGTAAATTTCAACGGATTTCAGTGGCGAGTCCGCAAGGTACCCAGCGATCGAGGCGGCGCGGTCAATCCCTACGATCCAAGAAATGTCTACGTCGATAAGGCCGGTGCGCTTCACCTTCAGATTGTGAATCGAAACAATCAATGGACTTGCTCCGAGGTGAGTCTGACGCGCAGCTTGGGGTACGGAACCTACTCGTTTATTGTGGAAGACACCTCGCATTTAGAACCTGCTGTGATGTTCGGCATGTTCACCTGGGATTTTTCGAATGATCAAGAAAATCATCGCGAATTCGACATCAACATCAGTCGTTGGGGTGACAGCGCAAACCAGAACGCGGAATTTGTGGTTCAGCCAGCGTCTGAAGCAATCAACATGTCACGTTTCGAGGCACCCGCAGGGCGACTCAAACACACGATCACCTGGGAGGCTGGTCGCGTTACGATGATGACTTTTCGAGTGTTAGCCGACTCCCAAAGTGTCCTCGTCTCAAAGCGTGTCTTCACCTCGCAAGTTCCCACCGCGGGCTCCGAATCTGTCCGCATGACATTTTTTGTCTACTCAGATCCAAACCGCAAGTTATCGACTATTCACGATCGTGCGGAAGTTGTCGTGGATCATTTTGAGTTCTTGCCATGATTCGACCGGCCTTGTGATGATGAAAAATGCGCTGCACTTCGGTTTATTCGTTCTCCTGACCAGCGGAGCTCTGAGTGCCCACAGTAGCTTTGTCGCGCTTAGCCGAAGACACGATGTTTGGGATCGTACTTCATCTTTTCCCGGAGGCTATGTCTACTCGATCACGCAAACTAGAGACGGCTATCTCTGGCTTGCCACCAGCAAAGGGCTCGTTAGGTACGACGGGTTGAACTTTGCGTTCATCCCGACAGGCGACTCCACCAGAGCAACAAATGTCCCTGCTACAGGGTTGGTGACGGATTCCGATGGCCAAATATGGGCGTCCGACGACCATACACATCTGTTCCGATACGAACGTGGGCTGCTGCGAGGTCCACTTCCCGACAATGGTAAACATCGATACCTTCCCAGTTCACTGAACAGAACCTTTGATGGTTGGATGTTGTTTGCCTCGGAATTGCAAGGTTTGCTCGAGTACAAGAGTGGAGAGCGTCACGTTCTCTTGGATCCGAGGATGTTCCCTATTTCCCCGACCGCGGTGGCGCAAACCGAAGACGGCACATTCTGGATCGGTACTCGCGAGCAGGGTTTGTTCCGTTTCATTCCGCGCAACCATTCTCAAGAACTTCAGAAAGTGCCTGATCTCCCTAACGTTAGAATCAACTGTCTTATTTCAACCCAGAATGCAACGCTGTTAATTGGTACAAATGATGGCTTATTCGTGCTGCGAAATGACAAGTTGCACAGAGAAGCTTATCCCGAACTTTATCATCAAGAGATTCTCGCGTTAGCCGCTGGTCAACGGGGTGAAATATGGATCGGGACTGCAGCGAACGTATTTCGAGCGCAGGCCAACGACGTTGACGCGGAGGACAGCACCAGCCCGCTGGAACAATTGCAAGTGAACGGCCCTGTGACCGCATTATTTGAAGATAGGGACGGCAATCTTTGGATCGGCGAACCGGACACAATTGAGCGCTACCGGGAGAACTCATTTGTAAGCTACCTCAGTTCGGCAGGTCTACCGTGCATCAATTGCGGGGCGATCTACGTCGATCCTCATCAAAACGTGTGGTTCGCTCCTTGGGATGGAGGGTTGTTTCGCATCTCCCATGGGCGGGTTGAGTCGATCGAACAACAGGGGCTGAAAGGTGACACTATCTACTCGATTGCCGGAGCAGGCAACGAGGTATGGGTTGGCCGGCGATACGGCGGACTCACTTTGCTCCGCATGAATGGCGATTCGCTAACAGCATCGACGTACACAAGGCACAGCGGGCTTGCCGAGGGTGCCGTTTACTCTGTTTATCGGGAACCCAATGGTACCCTCTGGGCCGGGACACTCAACGGAGGACTCAGCCGTTTGAGCAGCGGCACTTGGCAGACGTTCACCATGGAGGACGGGCTACCCTCGAACACCATAACGGTGGTTACCGGAAATGCAGCTGGAGAAATTTTCGTTGGCACGCCCAACGGACTCGCCGAATTCAAGAACGGTCGATGGATTAGTCATAAAACTCATGATGGCTTGCCACCGGGCGCGATTGAGAATCTTGTTTTCGACAACACCAACACACTCTGGATTGGTTCATCAAAAGGAGTTGCCTTTCTCCAGTCCGGAGTAGTGCACGTGCCGCTAGGAGCGCCGAGCGCTGTTTACGGAGATATCCTTGGCATGGCCGAACACGATGGATGGCTCTGGATCACTACGCCCGAGCATGTGTTGAGAGTGAAATGCAGTGCTCTGCTGAAACAAGAGTTCGCAGCCGGCGATTACCGAGAATTCGGAGCTACGGATGGCCTGGCGAGTGCAGTAGGCATTAAGCGTTCAGGTTCGATCGTGCTCGACAATCGCGGAAACGTTTGGTTCTCAGTGAATCAGGGCATCTCAGTCCTACACCCATCGGCCTTTGCTGGTCCAGGATCCCCAATCACAATACGTATCGATGGGATCCTGGTAGACGGGAAATTCGCTGCGACGGCTGATCAGGTCCGCATTGCTTCCGGCGGACACCGCCTGACGTTCCAATACGCTGGTGTAAACGTGTCAAATCCTGATGGAATCCGATACCGCTATCGACTGAACGAGAGCGATTCCGGCTGGAGCGAGCCTACTTCCCTGCGCGAAATTGACTTCACCAACCTTTTGCCGGGGCGATACCAATTTCAGGTGGCGGCGAGTAATCCCGACGGAGTGTGGAACCCTCATGAAGCTGCAATTGCGTTTGAGATTGAGCCCTCAATGATTCAAACGCGTTGGGTGCAGCTTGCGATCGTGGGATTCATCGTCTTGGTCGCGCTGGGTATCTATCAATTTCGGGTTCAACAATTACGTCGACAATTCAACATCGGGTTCGAAGCGCGAGTAAACGAGCGCACTCGCATTGCACGGGATCTGCACGATACGTTGTTGCAAACTCTGCACGGCCTGATGTTTCAGTTCCAGGGAGTTCGCAACCTGCTGCCCGGAAGAACCGAGGAAGCGATGAAGTCTTTGGATGACGCCATCAATGAGACAGAGAAAGCGCTGGCCGAAAGTCGAGACGCGATACAGGGCTTACGCTCTGAGCCGATGGCAAGGGGAGATCTTGCAGAAATACTGATGTCAACCAGCCAAGAGTTGGCTCATTCCAATAATGGAAATCAAGAACCGCCAGTCTTTGATTTGATTCAAGAGGGAGAACGGCACAACCTGTCCCCGACGACGAAGAACGAAGTGTGCCGAATCGCACTCGAGATCTTGAGAAACGCGTACCGCCATGCACACGCAAGGCGCATCGAAACCGAGGTCCGATATGGCGATCACAATCTCCGGATTCGCATTCGCGACGATGGAAAAGGAATCGATCCGAGCGTTCTGAAGGCAGGCGGACTCGCCGGACATTGGGGATTACGAGGGGTTCGGGAACGAGCGGCCCGGATTGGAGCTCAACTGGACTTCTGGAGTGAGGCTGGTGCGGGTACTGAGGTTCAGCTGACGGTTCCGGCATCGGCCGCCTACGAGACTGCGCGTGACAATCGGGGCAACATTGTTTCGTAAGGTTAGGAATCGTGAATAGCGCTCATAATCTAATTCGAATTCTCACAGTCGACGACCATCCCCTCCTGCGGAAGGGTATTGCGGCCTTGGTAAACCCTGAACCGGACCTGAAATTGGTAGCGGAAGCAGCCAATGGCAAAGAAGCCATCGAGTTGTTCCGGTCTCATCAGCCGGACGTAACCTTAATGGACCTTCAGATGCCGGAACTGGATGGTCTCGAGGCAATTGTCGCCATCCGCAGAGAGCATCCCGAAGCTCGGATCATCGTCCTGACCACGTACACGGGCGATATGCAGGTGCTACGGGCACTCAAAGCAGGAGCTCGAGCGTACATCCTTAAGGGGCAGGTGCATAAGGAACTCCTTGATACGATCCGCGCCGTGCACGCCGGGCAGAAACGAATTCCGCCAGAAATCGCCGCTCAGCTGGCGGATCACGCCACCGACGACCAGTTGACTGTGCGCGAAATTGATGTAGTCAGGCTGATTGCTGCCGGCAACGGCAACAAACAGATCGCTGATCAACTCTCGATTGGGGAGGCGACCGTTAAGAGCCATGTCACGAACATATTATCCAAGCTAGGAGCGAACGATCGCGCCCACGCCGTCACCATTGCGCTGAAACGGGGTATCATCGAGCTGGATCTCCCCCAAAAGTAGGGTCGGCGCCTCCCGCCTTTAGGCGTTTCGAGTTTGCAGCGATTTCCTTACCCTCAAATCGGAGGGCTCTCTGCAACGTCTCTTTTCAACCTTCGCCAACGGCTGGCCAGGGATAGGACTTCTGATTCAGCGAGTTCTGGCCGCCCTCTTGCTTGTTCGCTTCGGGATCATCGATCTCACAGGGACATCCTTCGCTCCATCTATGCTTCCGCAGATCGTTGGTGCATGTTTGGCGATACTCTTGTTAGTCGGACTTTGGACCCCTGTCGTGGGAACGTTGATTGCAGTAATTGAGCTCTGGATTGCGATGACCCACGCAAGCGATCCTTGGATTCCGATAGTCCTGGCAACGTTCGGCAGCACCGTCGCAATGATTGGTCCCGGGGCATGGTCCGTTGATGCTCGGCTCTTTGGCCGGAAGCATCTCCAAACCTGAAACAGACATCAACCGACTCCACCAAAAGTCGTACAGTCGTTCCTGACCACGGACTGAGACTGCGATGGGACCATTTGGGGTTGTGAACTCAAACATGCTTATTTCACACTGATCCTACCAACAATCATAAGGAGTTGGCCCGTGAATTTAGCGCATGTATTGAATCAGCAAGTGCGGTTCTCCCCGATTCCGGAAGTTACACCGATCGTCTTCGTCGTCGACGATGACATTTTCATTCGCAAATCGCTGGAACGACTGATTCGCAGTGAAGGCTTGCTGTCGGAGACATTCGCGTCTGCCCGCGAGTTTCTCGCCTGGCCTCGCCCCGTTGTTCCGAGTTGCCTCATCTTGGCAGTGTCTATTCCTGATGTGAACGCTCTCGAACTACAAAAGCAGATCGCCCGAGAGCGGCCAGAGATGCCGATTATCGCCATTTCCAGCTACGAAGATATTCCAATGACCGTTCAAGCCATGAAGACAGGAGCCATCGATTTCTTGGTGAAGCCGTTGAGCAATGATGTTGTACTTGGGGCAATCCGCGAAAGCTTGGAGCGAAGCCGCGTGGCTCTTGATCGTGAAATGGAAAAGCGTGATCTTCGGAACCGGCATACTGCACTCACACCGCGAGAACAGCAAGTCATGGCACTTGTGGTCTCCGGCTTATTGAACAAACAGGTCGGGGGAGAATTGGGGATCAGTGAGATCACTGTTAAGGCGCACCGGGGGCAGGTCATGCAGAAGATGAGGGCTAATTCTCTCGCCGAACTGGTAAAGATGGCCTCTAAACTCTGGCCTGCGCGTGAGGGAATTCACTTGGCATGATGGCTAAGTAGATGGCCAGCGCAAGAGAGCCACATCTTAGTAGGCTTCGAAGCAGCGCCGGTCCTGATGCGAAGCAGAATTCAGGAACGCAGCAAGGAAGATTAAAGCCGAGCATTAGCAGATTTGCGACGTTATGGGAGAAATCACCATGCATCCCTTACGCAAACTACGGGAAGCCGGCAAGCCTACACTCGCGCAGATTAGTGAACTGCTTGCCGAAGACATCGTATTCAACAGCCCGATTTTGGCACAGCCGATCCAAGGACGGGACCTCATCGCGCCAATTTTCACTCAGTCGAGCGCTACGCGTGGCTCCGGTACCTATACAGCCGAGTCTAAGCTCGATGAGCGCACCACCTTCTTGCGCTGGGTGGGGACCATGGATGGGCACAAGTTCGAGAGCCTAGAGATCATCGTTGACAACGAGCAGGGGCTCATTGTGGAACGCACTATTGCCCTCCGTCCGTATCCGGCTCTGAAACTGTTCCGCGACGCGATGTACGCAGCGCTCAAGGATAAACTGCCGCCCGATGTTTGGGACTACCCAACACCCTAGTGTGGCCACGGTAGGTAACAGGTGAAACGCACTAAAAGTTTTGCTGGATCCTAAGCAGGCCAAGGCTCCGAGAGGCCCGGTGACTTCTCACGCTTTCAGGTCTGGAACAAGCGCGCGGACGCACACGATGAATGTGCTTGTTGCGCTTCTTGAAAAGTGTGCTGTTCGATAAAGCTACGGCTTGGCACTGTCCGAGAGAAGCACGACAGTATAGTGATCGATCCGGCGAAGGGTGAACTCGGCGACGCTCCCGTGCAGAGAGAGACTTGCGAGTGGAGGCTGGGCTGCATCCGGCGAGACAGCTTTCACCTCCCAGCGGCTCAGGTTCTGTACCAGACCGCTCAGGTCTAGCCGGACTCTAACATTCTCTGCCGGGGCCTTGTGGTCGTAGTTAAGCAAATGGAGGATCAAAGTCCCGTCGCCAGGTTTCTGAGTCAACTGGCCCAGCACGTAACCGCGTGGCTCCAGGTTGAGGCGAGGTCCTCCGGCCACGGCCTCCATGCGCGCCGCAATTCCCTGCTCCGACTTTCCGGTCCTGATGATGACGCCTCCGCCGTCGGTGAAGGCATTCAACCGTGCGTTCTGCTCGGCGCACAGCTTGGGCAGGTTTGCCGGCATCACTAGCACCTTGAATCGGTCTAAGGGGACTCCTTTGTCGAGGTGCGCGAGTACTTTGCTCTCGAAAAAGACGCTCTGCTTGAGGAATTCGTCAGCCAACGCGTTCTGCGGTCCTGCGGAGATCAAGGCGATGCGGGCCACCGGCACTACCTGGTGGTACAGTTCCCGGTGTCCTACCAGGAAATGATTGTATTGAGCGATGGCAGCCCAGGCCTCTTGCGCTTCTGGCTCGCCATTAATCAGCGCCGCGAGGAATCGGCCCTCGATGTTGCGCGAGGTGGCCGCGCCGAACGAATAGGCCTCGGCGATTGAAAGCTTCTGCTCAGCTGGGCTCGGGATGCAGCGCTCGCGCGGGCCACAGTGATAGAGATCGTTCTCGTACTTCAGAGGCTGCCAAAGCTGCTTCTCACCGCTCAAGAATTTGATCTTGCGCGCGTTATCTACCTGCCACTTACCGTTCCACACCCCGGGAGTGTCTTTGCCGTCCTCTTCCCAGACCACCTCGTTGATGTCATTCATCGCAAAGCGGTCCGGCGCAATATGGATATTTGCTTCCACCATGACCTTGGGCCGGCCGGTTTCCTGCGCCTTGCGCTCCGTCATTCGCTGGGTGTCATCTAGCAACTGGGCCAAGCCGTCGTCGTAACCGATCATGTTGTCCCACACGATCGCGTCGACTCCCGCATCCACCGCCAGTTCAGCTTTCTTCAAGAGATAGCCCCTCCAGCCGGGCTTGCGCGCGTCGGCCAGCCGTCGGCCCCAGGAGACTTGAAGATCGCTCATGGTTGGGCCGGCGTAGAACATCGGGATGCCGTGCATCCGCAGTCCGTAATTCTTCGTTTCCGGATCGTCGCGATACGCGCTCTTACGGAACATGTTGGAGGCGGAGAGGTACGCGGACACATGGATGCCGTTCTCGTGGCAGCGCGCGATTACCTTTTTCAGGTTCTCCCGGTTTTCGTCCTCTTCCTCGAACGACCAGCCGTTGCTCCAGGTAACCCAGATCCAGTTGAAGTCCGCCTGCTTGAGTAAGTCCAGCATTTGATCGAAATCGCGGTCATAGATGTGGGAGAGCACATCCTTTTCTTTAGCGCTAAACTTTTTGCCCCACCAGGTCCGCTCAGCCTTCCAGCTTTCAATCCGTCCGCCGTCCAGCCGAATGAAACGAAAATTGCCCTGTTCGGCCCAGGACGGGACGTCTTCCGGCTTGGCCCGATACAGTCTCGTCGCTGGCTCAAAAGAATGGGCGGAGCAGAACAGGAGGCAGGCGGCAACCAAGCCAATCAGTCCAACGTCTTTTGCCGGTACGGACACGCGTGGTTTCCTGCCTATGGAACTTCAAGCCATCATTTCCACGTCATCATCATTACTAATACGGTCGTATTCCCTTTTCGCGGGAAAAGTAGGAACCGAAGACTTTTGCGAATCGCGCTGGATTAAGCCAGCGGAAAACCTTGGGAACTATGGGCACTACTGTCGTGAGTCCATTCCAAGCTTGCATTGGGCGACTCAGAAAGGTTGACGAGCTCTCTCCGAAACTCCTCCAAGCGAATCGAAACTAGTGCCTACCGCGGCTTGTGAATTTGCCTAACAGAAACTCTTGGGCCAAACCGAGGGCAACATGGAGGCCCATGCTGGTCCCGAAGTTGGTGAATACAAGCCCAGCACCGCGTTGCGAATCTGGGTAGTAGGTATTAGAAAGCGAAGCTGAAATCAAGCTGCCACCCCACTGAGAATAATTCGGCTGCGTTTTTCCGTTATCTCCCTGACAGACAAATGGAGCGATGATGGCGTGCCAGGCGCGAGACCCTTTTGTCCCGGAGCCCCGATAGAAATACCGAGGGTCTTGATGCAGAAGAGAAGGCAGAACAGCGTTGCCAAAAAAGGCTTCGCTGGTACCGCTGGCGAGGGCAGCACCGAAGCGCTCGCCATACCCTCTCGCACCTTGGCGGTAATCGGTCATATGAGATGCCTGCTCGACTCCGGCCCATAAACCCTCGAACGCGAAGAAAGTTGGGTGGGTGAGACCTTTGTAGGCCAAGTGGAATTTCATGCCCGCAGTAAGAGGTTCGGGGTGAGGTTCGTAAGTTACATAGATGTTTGGTATAAACCCCAGAACGCGCTGGTGCTCTTCCGCCTGGAGTTGCTGAGCAGCAACCTCCTTCGAGGAATAGGTCACAGTAACTGCCCGGTGCACAGCTACAATTCGGAGTTTGATGTCGCTTAGAGTCTTGTCCTCTCCGGGTTCGACGGCAATAGACGAATCCCAGTCGGATAACCCTTCAGCAGTGATGGTGAGTTTGTACGACACCCCAGGCGTGACGTTATGGAACGAAAAAGCTCCGTCGTCCTTTGTCACGACCGTTAGGCGATTGCCATCCGGCCCTTGCAACGCTACCGTCGCAT
>Ga0126370_10000481_pt1 | contig 16553 bp, 9 predicted proteins | sample PanSoiMetaPlot_3_FD_92586 | JGI IMG/M metagenome (GOLD analysis project Ga0126370, IMG submission 92586) | Tropical forest soil microbial communities from Panama - MetaG Plot_3 | ecosystem: Environmental > Terrestrial > Soil > Tropical forest > Bulk soil | place: Panama | collected 2016-02-17 | reverse complement strand
TTTAGCGTGGCGCCGAGCATCGCCAGCCTTTCGCCGACGTCTGGCCCTGTGGGTACTTCTGTCACGATCACCGGAACAAGCTTTGGCGCCACTCAGGGCACAAGCGCCGTAACCTTTGGCGCGTACACTGCTACACCCACGAGTTGGAGCACCACGACCATCGTTGTGCCAGTTCCCGCGGGGGCAACCACTGGCAATGTCATCGTGATGGTCAACGGAATTGGCAGCAATCGGATTTTGTTTACAGTCACGCCGAGCCTCACAAGCCTCTCGCCGACGGCTGGTCCGGTGGGTACTTCTGTCACGATCACCGGAACGAGCTTTGGCGCCTCACAAGGGACCAGCACCGTCACCTTCAACGGCACGGCCGCAACTCCAACCAGCTGGAGCGTCACGAGTATCGTTGTGCCGGTTCCAAGCGGCGCGAATACGGGGAACGTCGTCGTTACCGTGGGCGGCCTCGCCAGCAATGGCGTCCCCTTCACGGTTTTGGTTCCGCCGAGCATCACGAGCCTCTCGCCGACGTCTGGTCCTGCGGGTACTTCGGTCACGATCAGCGGAACGAACTTTGGCGTCACTCAGGGCACCAGCGCCGTTACTTTCAACGGAACTGCAGCGACTCCCTCCAGTTGGAGCGCGACGAGTATCGTTGTTCCGGTTCCGAGCGGAGCCACAACCGGAAACGTCGCCGTCACGGTAGGCAGCCTCGCTAGCAACGGCGTTCTCTTCACCTTAATCCCTCCACCAAGCATCACCAGTCTGTCGCCCACTGCTGGTGCCGTGGGAACCTCCGTCACTATCGCGGGGACCAACTTTGGTTCCACACAAGGAACCAGTACGGTTACGTTCAATGGGACGTCGGCCGTACCCACGACCTGGACGAATACAGGAGTTGTCGTGTCAATTCCTGTCGGCGCGACCACAGGCAACGTGGTGGTTACGGTGAACGGCCTGTCCAGCAACGGAGCGCCATTCACAGTTAACCCCATTTCCGTAAGTGTTTCTCCATCCGCGGTCACATTGGGGACAGGCGCGCAACAGATCTTCTTCGCAACACTGCAAAACGACTCTCTGGGCAACGGCGTGACTTGGTCTCTTTCCGGAGCGGGCTGCAGTGGCGCGGCTTGCGGAACGATACAACCTTACAACGCAGCACCCGGTGAGGTTTACAATGCGCCGGCCACCGCACCCAATCCCTCTGGCGTCACGCTAACAGCGACTTCTGTAACCGATCCAACCAAATCGGCGTCCGCGACGATTACCGTAGTCCAAGCTACGGCGCCGAATATCAGTAGCTTGAATCCATCTTCCGGCCCCCTGGGCTCGTCCATAGCGATCACCGGCACGAATTTTGGAAACACCCAAGGTTCTAGTGTTCTATGGTTCAATTCAACCCAAGTCATTCCCACAAGCTGGAGCAACACCAGTATCGTTGCCGCAGTTCCAACGTCCCTGTCCGGCAATGCCAATGCCTTAGTGCAGGTTGTAGTTCTTGGTCTTGCCAGTAACCAAACCAATTTCTCCATCACGCCGACGCCGTCCATTACCAGTCTCAATCCAGCCACTGGTCCGGTTGGATCATCTGTAACAATAACGGGGGCTAATTTCGGATCCACGCAAGGCACCAGCACGGTCACATTCAATGGCGCGTCGGCAACTCCCACAAGCTGGAGCGCCACGAACATTGTTGTTTCCGTGCCAGCAGGCGCTACGACTGGAAACGTCCTGGTCACGATTGCCGGTGTCGCTAGCAACGGCCTCGCGTTTACTGTCGGTCCAGACGCAACTCCACCCACCGCGCCGGCAAACCTGACCGCCATGGCCTCTTCCGCAGGAGAGATTGACCTTTACTGGAATGCGTCAACCGATAACGTCGGGGTTTCGACTTATCAGATGGAGCGCTGCCAGGGAGCGGGCTGCACGAATTTCACGCTGTTCTCGACTGTTTATGAACCTAATGCATCGACTTCAATGTCGGACGTCAGCGCGGTCGGCTCGACTAGCTACTCGTACCGTGTGCGAGCTACGGATGCGGCCGGCAATCTGAGCGCCTATTCCAATATCGCCAGCGCTACCACGCCAGGCGCGGCGACCATTACGAGTTTGAACCCGACGTCGGGTACCGTAGGTACGTCGATTACGATCACCGGTAGCGGCTTCGGTCCAGGCCAAGTAAACAGCACAGTCTCCTTCAACGGCGCCCAGATTACATTTGCTAATAGTTGGAGCGACGCCACGATTGTGTTGAACGTACCCAGCAGTGCGACAACAGGAAACGTGGTGGTTATCGTTGGCGGTTTGGCCAGCAACGGTGTGAACTTTACCGTGACGCCTCCTCCACCGCCGCCAACCGTTACCAGCGTGAGTCCGAGTTCGGCGATCGTCGGCGGTGGACCGCAGACGATTACCGTTACAGGAACCGGTTTTGCATCCTCTTCCACCGTTCAGTGGAACGGGAATGTGTTGGCGACGACTTTCCTATCCAGCACCCAACTGCAAGCAACAGTCACATCCAGCAACGTTGCCAGCATTGGCGCTGCAAGGATCAACGTTTCCAACGCAAGTGTCGGCGGCGGCGTTTCCAATTCGGCCGCCTTCTTTGTGGGACAGGCTGGCGGAAGCAATTTCGCCACGATCGTCATAAATCAAGTGGCTCAAGACATCGTCTACGATCCGACAAACCAAGTGTTCTATCTCTCCGTGCCGGGAACAGCCTCCACGAATCCAAATACGATTGCCATCCTCGATCCTGCGATGGCCGCCATCAGGTCTTCACAGCCTGCCGGAAACAATCCCAATGTGCTTGCCATATCCGACGATAGCCAGTTTCTCTACGCGGGAATTGATGGAAACTCGACCGTCGAGCGGTTTACCCTGCCCGGACTCTTGCCGGACATCCTGTATTCCCTTGGCGCAAGTCAGTACTACGGCCCGTATGTCGCTTTGGATATGCAAGTGGCTCCGGGCGCTCCTCACACAGTCGCGGTTTCGCTTGGTAACGGCGGGGTTAGCCCCGCAGCAGAGGGTGGAATAACCATCTTCGACGATGTCACGCCAAGACCGACAAAAACTCCTGGGTTTGGCGGAACAGGCCTGCTCTTCGATTCCTTGCAATGGGGCGCGGATGCTGGCACGCTCTTCGCCTCCAATACAGAAGGTACGGGATTTGACTTCTACGCGCTCACAGTGAACTCGAACGGGGTCACGCTCAACCAGGACTTCCCGAGTACGTTTACGCGGTTCGGCGACGCGATTCATTTCGACCCGGGCACAAAGCTCATTTACTCAGACGAAGGCCACGCGATCAATCCGGCCACGGGCCTCCCTGTCGGGAACTTTAACGCAACCGGAGTGATGGCCGTAGATGCGGGGCTGAACACGGCCTTCTTCGCCAGCTTGAACTCGAACTCTATAGCTACTATCGAGTCTTTCGACCTTGCGCATTTCACTCCCATCAACACTGTGACGATTCCCGGGGTCACTGGCAGGCCTTCGCGCTTGATTCGCTGGGGACAGAATGGACTGGCATTTATTGGCAAGAATGCCAACGGAACCAGTCAGGTCGTTCTTCTCGGTGGTGACTTTGTCTCTGCCGCACCGCCCTTTGTTCTCACGCCACCTCCAGCGCCTGTCGTTCCGCCTGTGCCGGCGCCGAATGCGCCTACAATTTCATCCCTGAATCCCAGCTCGTCTTATTGGCCCAACCAGCTGTTTATCTTGAATGTTACGGGAACCCAGTTCGACCCCGCTGCGACCGTGCTGTTCAACGGCAGTGCATTGTCCACCACCTATGTATCGAGCACGCAGTTGCAAGCGGTGGTTCCTCCAGGGACGGTTAGGAGTTCGGGCACTGCCGGTGTCGTGGTGGCCAATCCGCCAGCCAATGGCGGGAACTCCGCTAGCGCGGCGTTCTTCGTCGGCATATCCAGTGGGACAAGCTCCACCGGAACTGGATTCGCATTCCAAATCGTGAATCAAGCAGCCAAAAAGATAGCGTTTGATCCCGCAAGCGAGCGCCTCTATCTTTCGGTTCCCAGTTCCGCGACAACCGGGAACACCATCGCGGTGCTCGATCCGGCGACAGACACAATTGTTGGACAGCAATACGCAGGAAGTAATCCGAACGCCCTGACAATTTCGGGCGACGGGCAGTTTCTTTATGCGGGGCTTGACGGGTCTTCCGCTGTTCAGCGGTTCTTGCTGCCAAGCCTCGCGCCCGACATTGTCTACGTGCTCGGCTTGTCCTCCTTTGGGAGCGGTCCGTTCTTTGCCCTGGATCTCCAAGTGGCGCCAGGCTCTCCCCACACCACGGCGGTGTCTTTGGCAGTCCCCGGCTCTTCGCCAGAAGCCCTGGGCGGAGTAACCATTTTCGACGACGCCACGGAGAGACCCACCGTCGCAAAAGGCTTCGGCCCTGGCGGTGGCGGCGGTGTACTTTACGACTCGATCCAATGGGGGGCGGACGCCACTTCACTTTTCGCCGCGAACTACGAGGATAGCGGCTTCGACTTCTACACTTTGTCGGTCACTTCTAGTGGTGTGTCTTTAACGAGTGACTTCCCAAATACTTTCTCGAGCTTTTCTAACAAGATTCACTTCGATCCAGGAACAAAGCTTGTGTACTCCGATGACGGCCACGTTGTAGATCCCGCGACTGGGAAGGCCGTAGGGACGTTCTCGGTCACGGGGCTTATGTCGCCGCCCGTCATGGTGCCGGACTCCAGCTTGAATTTGGCTTTCTTTGCCACACAGACGGGGTCTAATGCAATCGCAATCTATTCCTACAATCTCACTACCTTTGCTCCGGTCAGTTCGATCGTTTTCTCCAGTGTCAGCGGAAACCCGATTCGCCTCATCCGCTGGGGGCAAAACGGGTTGGCGTTCAATACGGATGCAGGCCAGATCGTTCTGGTCGGCGGGAATTTCGTCCACTAAGGTGGAGACGCTGGATCAACAGAGACGCTCCGACGAGCTTCACAGCATCCAATGAGGCAACCCGGATCTCTTCAAAGGACCAACAGCTCTGGGTCCATGGTGTGCTCTATGCTAAATTCCCTTGGGCATCTTCCGTGGGCACTTCATGCTGGGCGGCAAAGACAAAAAACTCAAAAAGCACAAAATCACGGCTCTGGCGGGCGGCGTAGGCGCGTCGAAGCTGCTTCTTGGGCTTTATCAAGTGATGGACCCTGCGGAGCTAACCATCATCGTCAACACGGGGGATGACCTTGTCCTGCACGGGTTGAAGATTTCTCCGGACCTGGACATTGTGACGTACACGCTGGCGGGAATCGTTGATCCTGCGAGGGGCTGGGGATTTCGCGGGGAAACCTTTCATGCATTGAAGCGCTTGGCTGTTTATGGGCGCCCGGACTGGTTCAATCTGGGCGACCGTGATTTGGCTACGCATATTCACCGCAACGCGTTGATCGAGGAAGGGAAGACTCTGTCAGAGGTGGCGGAGTCGATTCGCGTGGCGCTCGGAGTGAAGGCAAGGATTGTTCCCATGTCCGATAATCCAGTGCCGACTATCATCGAGACGAACGAAGGCCCGATGCATTTTCAGAAGTATTTAGTAAAGCGGCGTGCGGAACCGATTGTTGAAGGGATTCGGTTCGCGGGTGTGGAGCAGGCGAGACCAGCGCCGGGCGTGTTGGAGGCGATTCGAGAAGCAGAACGCATCATCATCTGCCCCAGTAATCCGCTGATTAGCATCGGGCCGATTCTGGCGGTTCCGCGAATACGGGAGGAGTTGCGCGCCCGAAAGGAAGACGTCGTTGCCGTGTGTCCGATCGTGGGCGGCAAGTCGCTGAAGGGGCCTTCGGACAAGATGCTTGCACAACTCGGTTATGAAGCAACAGCGCTCGGAGTGGCGAAGCTTTACTCGGATTTCAGCGGGACGTTTGTCATTGATCCCGCGGACAAGAGACACGCGGCCGAGATTCCCGCGCTGGGCATGAAAGTTGCGGTTGTGCCCACGGTTATGAAAACGCTGGGGCAGAAACGCAGGCTGGCGCAGGCTCTGCTCGACCTGTGAAGTGTGATATCTTCAAAAACTTCTCACAAGATGGCGACAGCACTTACAGCGCGCGAATTTCGCAACGCTCTCGGGCAGTTTGCCACGGGAATCACAGTGGTTACCGTGGAGCGCGAACCGGGGTCGGTGTTTGGGATGACGGCGAATGCGTTCACGTCTGTCTCGCTGGACCCCATGCTGATTCTAGTGTGTGTGGAGGAGCGGGCGAAAATCCTTCCTCATCTGCACAAGAAACAAAGGTTTGGGGTCAGCGTGCTGAAGCATGACCAACGGGCGCTGTCGGAGTACTTCGCGCAAGCTCAACAGGACACCGAAGCCGAGCATCGGCTGGGCTTGCGGTATCGCTGGACGCCTGAAGGCGTGCCCGTTCTCAATGACACGGTCGTGCAACTGGGGTGCAGCGTGGTGGCTGCACACTTGGCCGGGGATCACACTATTATCGTCGGAAGGGTAGAAGACGCGGAAATTCAGGGCGGGGAACCGCTGCTCTTTTTTCGCGGCGAGTACCGCCACATCGGGCGGCAATAGGCGCGGCAATCAAGCGAAACATTTGGTTGGGCCGCTTGGCGCCTACTTGGCAGCGAGATCCTCAGTGCCGGTTCACGGTCGCGAGCCCCGTCCAGCTATATCCCCGGTGGGAGCGCAACAAAACATCCTCGAATCCGGTTGACAGCCACGGCCGCACTTCCTCTTCCTTCAGGTAGAACGCTACCGGCGTCACCAGCTGGTCGAAGACGTTGGCATGAATTTCGTCGAAAGGATAACTGTACATCGCTGCAAAATAATCTCCGTACGGAAGATGTTCCGGGCCTTTTCCATCCGCGCGCGGCCGGTAGAAAAGTTTGATCACGGCCCACAAAAACAGGGACGGGACAAGGCATAGCACGCGCAACAACTCCGCCGGCAACTTGGAAGTGACGGCCTTCCGAATCGGGTTTACATAACGCGTGATCCACTCGTTTCCCTCGTATCCATAGACCCAGAAGAAGACGCGCCCTCCGTTTCGGACACGGGAAGCAAGGCTGGCGAATCCTGCCGCCGGGTCGGGCAAGTGGTGTAAAACTCCGACCGAAAACGCCATGTCGAAAACAGGACGCACGGGCGGATGCAGCAAATCGCCGATGATGACATGCGCGTTTGGCAGATCTCGAGTATGCGCAAAGGCGACAAATGCGCTTTCACCGAGGTCCAGAGACACAATCGCGCGCGCCCCTTGCGAGGCCACGATGGACGTATGGCGCCCCTTCCCGCATCCGCCCTCAAAAACTGCCTTGCCCTGAAAATCTTCTCCGGTTACCGGCGCAACCCAGTCAAAAAACTCCTGAGTGTAGTAGCCACGCAAATCGCTCCATCGTGTCCACTCTTCGGCGAAGCGTGAAGCCGTCTCTAATTTCAAGTGTTCGAGCGCCGCCGGCAAAAGAATGGGCACGCCATCGCGGATGGAAAACTCAAGCTTGCACGCGGCACACGCCAGCTTGCCGCCCATGACGTGTTGTTTTTCTTCGCGGAGGTCTCCGGAAAGACCTAGTTCGCCGCCGCAATTCGGGCAGGCAAGATAATTCAATGCTTCGCGTCGCATATTATCTAGAAACCTAGGCTCTCCTCAGAATTTGAGACACCGGCAGCCCGCAACATCATTGGGAAGCTGTGAAATCGTTGGAAGGCTTGCGCAAAGTCAGAAGAAGCTACCAGCCCCCGGCCCCGGCGGTCCGCGGAGGCTCATCGCGGCCGGCCATGGCTTCGCGCCTGCTCCGGACTTCTCGCACCGTGTAGACGGGCTTGTTTTGGGACTCGTAATACGTACGCGCCAGCATCTCCCCGATCAGTCCGGTAGCGATGAACTGAATTCCGCCCATGACCAGCGCCATCCCAAGGATCATCAAAGGCCCATGGTTTGCCAGTAGCCCTTCGTCCCAAAGCGCCTTTCGGAGGAATATCCACAATCCAATTCCGCCGCCGCTGGCCAGACACAGCAAGCCCGCCAAGCCAAAAAACTGCAAGGGCTTTGTGGAATAATCCAGCAGAAACTTCACGCTCAGCAGGTCCAGCAACACACGCACAGTCCGGGATATCCCGTAATTCGACGCGCCATTCTTCCGCTGGAGATTAGAAATTGGCACTTCCGCAACCGACGCTCCGGCCCAGCTTGCGAGCGCGGGAATAAAGCGGTGCAGCTCGCCGTACAAATGAATCTCGGACAACACTTCGCGGCGGTAGGCTTTGAAGGTGGTCCCGAAATCGTGCAGGTCCACCCGTGAGAGCTTTGCCATCATTTTGTTTGCAATGCGGCTCGGAAGTTGCCGCATGAGCCAGTGGTCGGTCCGCTCGACGCGCCACCCGCTGACGATGTCGTAGCCTTCTTCCATCTTTTCAAGAAATCTCGGAATTTCATCGGGATCGTGCTGCAAATCCCCGTCCATGGAGATAATGATTTCGCCGCGGGCGAAGTCAAATCCGGCTTTTAGGGCAGGCGCCTGCCCGAAATTTCGCCGTAGCCGCACGACGTTGACTCGGTGGTCGTGTTCGTAAATGTCGGATAGAACTTTGAATGTGCTGTCCTTGCTCCCGTCGTCTACAAAGATCAGTTCATAGGGTTCGCCGATTCCAGCCATCACTTCCGTGAGTTTCATGTACAAAGGGGGAATGTTTTCCTGTTCATTGAAGAAAGGAACGACAATCGAATACTGGACGGGCGAATCGCTTCTCATCAGGACTTCGTGCACCCCCTCAAACTTCTTGCAGCACGGAACCATAGTCTATCAGGCGAATCCCCTGGGAGGCGACAAGATTTCGGATTTTGGTGTCGGTCAGTATCTCCAGTTCTTTCTGGCGCGAGCCCTGCAGCCGCGTAGCGGTCTTTTGGAGGGCATCGTCGGCGTATCCGGGATGGCACATGAGTTCGGTCGTGCCATCGGGCAGGTTTTTAAGAAGGTGCTCGACGCCTTCTAGGGTGAGCTCGCCCGTTTGGGCGATGCCGCAAAAATAGTCGGCGGTGGCCATGCCCATGCGTGCGGCTTCCTTGCGAGCGTCGCGGGCGAGCAACTTGAGGCCTCGCGCCTGCACGCCTTGCTTCATTACAACTCCAGCGCGATGTTGAGAGCCTGAGGCAAGGGCTGTCCGCAGGCTTGATTCCTCGAGCGAAACCCGGATGGCTTCGATGCCGTGCTTTTTTGCCAATCGCAGAGCAATCGAAAACAATCCGGGGAGCATGTGCACGTGTTTGTGACCGTCAACGTGGGTTGGCCGGATGCCTGCTTCGCGCACTTTTTGAATTTGCGCATCCCACTCTTCTTCCACTTCTTCGAGGACCAGCTTTCGGCGCGCCCGCTTCAACAGTAGATTTTCGGGGCTATCGGCGAGCATTCCATCGTCGCTCAACAGGCTCGTGACGCTTTCGCGGTCAGCGGTTGGCGCGCCGTCGCTCAAATTCAAATGGACTCCGACTCCCATGCGAGGCGACGACTTAGCAAGCGTTGCTGCTTCCGCAAAGGCCGCGCCGTTGGCGAGCAGCGACGTGCTGGTGACGATTCCGCCGCGAAAAGCGTCCAAGATGCCGCGGTTCACGCCGTCCGTCCATCCCAGGTCATCGGCATTCACGATCAGATTTTTCACGACCTGTCCTGTTCAGGCGATTTTACCTGCCCATTCGGCCAGCTATTCTTTTGCGCGTTCATACATTTTCGTACCATTGACCCTTTTAAGTGCACAACTTTAGCATGGCGTTCTAGAGGGGAAAATGCCTCCGAAAGTTCACGAGAGAAAAAACACTCTGGTTGCCGCCCCGCCTTCAAAATCCTCAGAGCGGCGCCGTGGCCGGCGGATGAATTCGCGTGTTCCGGTGCGCTTGGAATGGGACGAAGTGTCCGGCAAGCGCTCGAGCGCGGAGGCCCATACGCGGATTGTCAATCCCTACGGCTGCATGGTGGTCCTGCCGAATGCCTTGGGGCTCGAACAGCGTGTCGCACTTACGAACCTGGCCACGCACTCCAGCAACGCGGCCATTATCGTCTGGAAAGGCCAATCGCGGCCCGACGGATGGGAATACGGCGTCGAACTGTTGGCGCCGGAAATGGACTTCTGGGGACTCGAACTGTGAAACCATTGGTGCCCGGGGCAAAGCCCGGAACGCCCTCCGCTTATGCCAGGCCCGGTCAGTCACCGGCCGTGCGTCCCGCTCTGCAACGCCAGCCCACAGCCGAGGAGCGCCGCCGCGCCCAGCGCGTCCATCTGCGCATTCCCATCCTGGTCCACCTGAAGGGCAGAGAAAAACCCATCGACGCCACCACACACACCGTCAGCGCAACCGGTGGCACGATCATTCTTCGGGAAGGGCTGGAGGCTGGAACGAAATTTACCCTCGAGAATCCTCGAACGCAGCAGAAGGTTGAGGTGAATGTCGCTCGTCCGGCACAGCTCAATCAGGAAGGTTCGCTTGTGCCCGTTGAATTTCTCTCGCCGGCTCCCCAATTCTGGAATATTTTCTTCCCGCCGAATGTGAATTAAAGCCCGACAGGAGATACGTTTGACCGCGACCATTTTGTTGTGGTCGTTGAGAAACAGAAGTGGCCCCAAACCTCGGGGCCGCTCCATGTCCTACAGACCGCGGGCTATTGAACCGTGATTTGCACCGCAGCGGAAGTGGACCCAGAATAGTTGGAATCGCCGCCATAGACCGCTGTGATGCTGTCGTAGTGCGGGCCTTTTCCACCACCGCCATAGCCTCCTCCGCAACCAGCCGCAAGACCGGCTAGGAGTCCCGCCAGCAACAACAAGCTGACTGTGGCGTAGACCCTGCGATAGCGTGGTGGGACCCTCTTCAAGTTAAGCAGGAGAAGAATCATAAGAACAATTCCCACCAACAGTGTCAGTGGCGTGGGGAAATTTGGAATGCGATTCGGCCCGGATGGTGGCGCGAGGAACGCTAATGTAGTCGCTAGGGTCGCCTTGCAGGTCGGAGATGTTGCACCAGACACCGCAGAGCACGTTTGTGCAGTGCCAAGCAATGCGCCTCCATTCATGAATTGTACGGTTCCTGTGGGGCTCGCACCTGCGCCGGTGCCCACGACCGTTGCGGTGAAAGTAATGCTTCCGCCTGAGGAGATGGTCGTGGCGGAGGGGCTAACGCTTGTGGTTGTCGTCTGCCCCACGGTCAATGAGACGGCGGACGATGTGGAGGTTGCGTAGTTTGTGTCCCCGCCATACACAGCCGTAAGGGAGTGAGAGCCTGTCGTGGTGAAAGTTGCGCTCATCGAAGCCGTCCCGCTCGCGCCCACTGTTGATGCACCTGCGGGAGTGACCGTTGCTGTCCCTATGGTGTTGCTCCCGTCCTTGAAAGTGACGCTGCCTGTCGGGCCCTGCGCACTGTTGCTCTGTGAACTAATTGCCACCGACAAGGTTACCGCTTGGTTTGCTGGCACGGGGTTTGCCGCGACGGACAAGACGGCGGACGTGCTGGCCGGAGTGACCATGACCGTGTCGTTTAGCGGAGTGGTTACAGGGTTATAACTGATGTCTCCCGAGTAGGTTGCTGCAAGAGCGTGCGAGCCACCGGTGAGCTGAATCGGTTGGTCTTCGCCGCTGCCTTGGCTATTTACCGTGAAAGGACTCGTGCACCCGGCAACGAGGGGGCTGCACGTCAGCGGGCTGCCATTGTCCGTAATGGTTACAGTGCCTGTTGCATCGAAAGCGCAACCCGTGAAAACGGGAGCCCCGGAAAGGGGCGTGCATGCATTTGTCGTGCTATTCAGGATGTCGAAACGCAAGATGTAGGGCGAGCCGTAGGAAACGGCTGTGGCGTTGGTACTTATGACGGCGCCCGTTACCGGGTCAAAGGTAACAATCCCGTACTGGAGACGGCTGTTTTCCTTGTTTACGACAACGGGAACGCCGGTAGGATCGTCGCTCGGAGCAAAGTTTCCATCGCCCGCGTAGTGGGCCTTCAGCGAGTAACTCCCTCCTGGTAAGAATGTGGTTGCGACAGTGGCCGTCCCGGCACTCAGAGTTTGTGAACAGCTTGAGGGGAAGAGTTGAACGCAGCCGACTCCCCCGTTTACACCTGTGGGGGCAAGAAACGAAACGTCCCCCGTTGGCGTTCCAGTCGTCGTGGGAGCCACTATGGCTGAGAGAGTTACCGATGCGCCGTGCGTGATCGGTCCAGGAGTGGTCACTCCATTGACTTTCGTCGTGGTCGTCGTGCCTTTGAATGCGCCCACGGTCGTCTTCCAGGCGGCAGCGAGGTTTGTAACGTTCACCGTACCAAGTCCCGTTGCCATGTCATAGCCCGTTCCCGTCGTGAAAGCGGGAGTGGTCGAACCGCTAGCGGTGACGAGAACGCCGTTCACGTTTGCTGTTTTGCTGCTGCAAGTCGTAGCTGACGTTCCGGCACAAGGAACGGAGTTGTTGCCTTTGGTCACGTCATAAAAGACGCAGGCGGAACCGGTTAAAGGGATTGTTGAGGAGTTGCAGCTAGAGAATGTCTCCGCCTTGGCGATGGTGTAAAGCACGGGATTGGCATTACCCTGCCTGCCGTTTTCTTGCTGGTTAATCAGCGCCATAATTCCCGCGAACGCAGGGGAGGAGGCTGAAGTGCCTCCAGCGCCAAAAAAACTGAATGTGCCCGAAGACGCGCACGAAGGCGAACTTCCTGGCGCGACGGCATCCGCTTGGCAAAAGAGGTAAAAGCTGTCACTCAGTAAGCCGTCGCTTGCAAAGAGCGAAACATCAGGTAAATCCCTATGGCCGTCGGCCGGAGTAATGGTTCCGCTTTGCCAGGAAGGCTTTGCGAAAACCGAACTGGCACCGCCGCTGGCAGCAACAATGTTGTTCGCGCTGGCGCAAACAGTGTTTAGGTTCGTGCTGGTGGCTGCTGCAGCGCAGGAATCGTTCCATGGGATTTCGTGAATGTAGCCCTGTGCGGATTCTCGTGTCCCTGTAGCGTTAGCAGAACTCCAAAAACCGCCGCTCGTCTGAGTACCTGCATCATCAAAATCGGTTCCACCGACCGCAACGTTGAACGGTGTGGAGGCAATTCCGCTGACGGCCAGCCCTGCTGTAGCGACACTTTCCGTGGTGAAATCGTCGCACCCCGCCGAGCCGTTGTCTCCCGCGGATACCATCGCGGTGCTGCCTTGGGCCGCCGCTTGCTCCCACAAAGCGCCATAAAACTGGGTGCCGGTTGCTCCCAACCCTGGCTCGCAGATGCCAAAGCTCTCGCTCACGACGTCCGCAATATTGTTGTCGACGATGTAGAAGGCGGATAGGTCAATACCAAACGTGGTTTGTGTGTCTCCCGAAACCACAAGTTTGATTGTTGCTCCTGGTGCCACCATTCCCGCGGTCTGAGCGTCGAGGTCCGCTTCTCCTTCATCGCCGTTCATGCCCGGATCAGGTCCGTTGACGATTATGTTCGCTGAAGTGAAGTTGGCAGAAAGGCCGAACAGCGCGCGAAAGTCCGCAACGTCTTGCGGGTCTATGTTGGAGTCGGCAACCAGAGCAATCGTTACGCCTGTTCCATCGAGTGTTGCGGTGGGGGGCAAGCTGTAAATCTTCGCGAAGTCCGCTGGGCCGACGATGTAGCACGGCGAGCTATTCGACGGGCCACAACCCGAGGTTGTGGTGAACTGAGGCCCCGTTCCGTTCGTTCTTTTTCCCAGAAACGCGCCCGCATCTCGCTTCATGGACTTCCTGGGAAAGTTGTGCAGCGTGACGATTCCGGCTACTACCGGAGTCAGCGCAGCAGGTATCTGCGGGTCTGCCGAATTCGCCTGACGGATTTGCCCATTCACCTGATAACGGTGAATCTCGGTGTGAAACGCATTGCGCACGTGTCCCACGTTTCCAGAGAACTCAATCGCAGTTCGCCCGTTGCTAACCTTGATTCCCTGAAACCCTTGCCGTGTGAGCCAGTCGGTGATGGTTTGAATGTCGGCATCGGCCGGTCCGAACTGCGCGCCGAATTGTTGCGGCGTCAGCCATTTGTGGAAATTGGGGGAACCCTTGTCCTGTTGCTGGGCCATCAACTGCTGCAGAGCCGCTTCCTGTTCGGGGCTGCGTTGCAGGAGCAGAAGCATGCGGTTCATCGGCGTGGAATCGGGCAATGCGCCTTGGTCGAACTGCGGGCGGGCGAGCGGGTGCACGTTGCCTTTCAGGCGCGCGAGTTGCGCGTCGTCAATGGCCTGCGTGATGCGTGCGGGTACCGCAGGTACCTGACTTGCGACCGCGGCTTGCGCATTCGATTGCGCACTTGCGCGCGGAGCAGAGTAACAGCAAGCGAGAACTGCAGCGAAGAGCCAAAGGGAAGTGCGAAGGAACAAGGATCGGAGTTTCATAGTTTGCCCACACGATGGATTTGAAATCGAACTCTGCAAGACGCCTCCGGCGGGAGGCCACCCCGGGTCGCAGGGCTCGATTCTTAGAGAGGCGGCGCTTCGCGGACTGGGGTACGAAACAAAACTCCTACCGCACAGCAGCAAAAGCGTACCACACTCCATTGCGATACTCTCTAGTACCTGAAGATGAATTGAACTCACGTGGTCAGCACCCGAAGAACTGCGCACCATGCGCTTCGCCGCGTCATGAAGATTCCGTCATGGCTGGTCCGATGCGACTTGGGCGATTCCGGATGCTTCGTGTGCTCCGAAAATGAGGCGGCCTTTGTCGCTTGAAGCACCAAGGGCCACTCCGCACTTTCGTTTGTCCTTATTAGGAAGCAGACCGCAATCGCCCTTTGGTTATTCCCGGTTTCGGGCGCAAAAGTTCACAACTATTTTCGCTATAACCCAGTTCCCGGTATCAAGTTGCGCGCGAGCCTTCGTGGAACCTGTCCGTCACTTTTAAGGCTGTGCAGCTTGAGTTCAGCTCCTAGGCCCAGCCTTTTTTTGCACCGCAAAATCGCCTACACGGCCTTCAGGAACCAATTGCCATTCGGGTTTCAAATCGAGCGTCCAACCATTTCCTGCAAGTGGGGTCTTGGTGAGATCCGCCGGCGCAGGCACTTGAACGCGCACAACCTTGCCATTCTGCCGCACAAAAAGCACTCCTTCTGTGATCTTCAGCAAACCCCATGCATCGCTCACCTGGATATTGCCTTCGTAGAGCGTCAGCTGGTCATCGACTGTGAGCACCGCGTTGGGATCGAACGTGTAGTTGAACTCCGGGCTCACCGACAAACTGAGCACAGGCCCATCCACGAAGGCTTTTCTGGTTGACGCCAGGCGCGCCTGATGCTTGATTTCTTTCTCCGTCTCGATGGCCACCACTTCGCCGCCATCGTAACGTTCAGTCCGGCGCATGGCTTCCGCTTTGTTCAATCCGGCCGCGGCGGGAACGTCCACGCCGTAGGCGCTCGCCAGGAGCTGCCCAAAATCTGTTGTCGGCGTCAACCCCTTTCGCCAGTCTTTGCTTGCGGCGTCCAGCAATCCGCCGTACGCAGGTCCCGAGGTGTAGGCGAAGGACCTTCCATAACTCGAAGTCCGTGTCGGCGCCGAACGCAGCCAGGCCGACACGACGACCGCATACTCTTCCGGCGATGATGTACTCAACTTGAATCCTGTGTACTCGGCAAGGGCCTCGTTCATTTCGAGAGCGTTTTCATTCTTTGCGGCTGAGGCGAAAAGCGAACGCCGGTAATTCCGAAAATAAACCGCGTCGGCAACGTCGCGCTTGCGTTCTTCGCCCCGCTGCCAGAACGCGTGTTCAAGAGCGCGCCATTCCATTTGTAGCCAGATGCGCCCGTCGAGCGAATCGAGATGGCCGTTCTGCGCATCGGTCGCTGGTAAACCAATTTGACCTTGCACGCGATGAAAGCACTCGTGCAGTATCAACCGCATTCGGGGCTGTTTATATTGAGGCAGCGGCCACATCACCATGGTCCACTGAACGCCGGCCCATTTTGTGGCGGTGTTGGCAATGCCCAATTCGGGCGGAACTGTGCCCGCGAAAACGCCGTCGAGGGGCTTCAGCTTGCCTTCCGCGTCCGCCTGATTGGCCACGGTATAGCGCGTTTCCCGGTCGACGAAAAGCAGCGGCCCATAAAGCGGCACGTTCCAGAGCGCGCCATTGTCCTGATCGGAGAGCGCCTTCGCTTCGGCAAAATATTGCCGCGCTTTTGCCGCATCAATCGGCGGAGCCTGGCCGAACGCGGTGACAGGAAACAGCGTCCCGAGCGCAAGAACCAATAGAGAACGAATCATTTCTACGGGCCTCCTTCGTTCCTCGTTCCTTGACATCAAGGATCTGCGGGCCATTCCCGTAGACCCGATAACCGATCAACGCGACTGGAGAGTGGAGTTTGCCAATGTGCCCCTCTTGCCGAGTCTCACTGTGAATGGAGTTAGCGGCGTTCATTCCAATTCAGCCAAGACTTCTCCAGCCGGAACTCGCTACAACACTTGGTAGGGAGAGAATCCCTTCGCTCAGGAGTTCGAAAGCAACTCAAAACTTCGCATCACACCTGGAGGTTTCGCAGATAGGGAACGCTGGTCTTCATGAAGTCCAGGTTCATCTCAACGAAATAATTCTT
>Ga0126370_10000480_pt1 | contig 16567 bp, 23 predicted proteins | sample PanSoiMetaPlot_3_FD_92586 | JGI IMG/M metagenome (GOLD analysis project Ga0126370, IMG submission 92586) | Tropical forest soil microbial communities from Panama - MetaG Plot_3 | ecosystem: Environmental > Terrestrial > Soil > Tropical forest > Bulk soil | place: Panama | collected 2016-02-17 | reverse complement strand
GCTTGGATCTTTGAGTTTCCAAAGTAGCCAGATCGTCAGACATAGGGGTCTCCTTTCTGTATCGCATCTATTCTGTACGTATATAGACGCTCAGAATAATGCCGCAAAAAAAAGAAGCCCGCTAGACACTCCTTGTAGGTCGCACACCCGGATCCAAACCGCCCTGGCCAGCTTTTCCAAACGGCTGCAGTCGGCGCTGAAGGCGCTCTGTTGTCTGGCACAGTCGGGCAATGGATGCAATCGCAAAAGATCCCCCTCGTGTGGGGAGCATTCGTCACATCGAGACACGGAATCAAGGGTTTCGCAACGCAGCAAGGGCAGATCAGATACGATGGGCGCTGTGATTGACTTGTTTCTAGGCGACCGCATAGCCTTCCCTAGACCTTAGCAATGCACGAGGTGCATCGTCGATGCCGACAGAAGAATGCTTGACAACCTTACTCAGATATCTCGTAACCAACCAACAGCATTGGCCTTCAATCCTTCAGCGATATTGCCGTTGTCTTCGGTACACTCGTCGTCGATACAACGTAATTCAACCTGAATCGGAGACCTCTAGTGAAAAGTATGATTTGCTTCCTTCCTTAAGCTCCCTTTTCGACCACTTCGTACTCGCCCTCGATTGCGTAGCCCTTTCTGTACACATCCTCTGAGACCCGGTAAGGACGCATTCCGTCTTTTCTGAACTCCTTGATCTCGGGACACGGTGGTTTGCAGGTGAACTGATACATTCCCCCCAATCTCCCGGTGAACCTGATGCTGGACGAGGTTACTACGAAATGTACCGTACGGCATTCCTCGCACCTGATGCCCATGTGGATCGGCATGACTGATCACCATCACTTCGAGACTCAAGCAGCTCTACGAGCCGAATCCTCGCAGTCGAATCTTTCCCTGTCACCAGATTTCTCGATCGCCGGCCTCGACACGACCGTTACCCCTTCGATGGGGTCACAAACTACACATAGATGCGGTGCGCAGGCTCCACAAAGCCAATAGCGCTGCACTGTTCGATCCGGCAATTCGATCACAATCCACTCACCTTCGTAGAGGTTCAGGAAATCTGCAGTACAGTTTGGATTAGCACAGTTAAGAATCATTAGCACCCCCTGAGTCAACAAATCGGCGGGCGGAGCACGATCTCGCGCCTAATGTTGCTTCTTTTGCTGCTTCCACTCCGCCCAGCGCACCTTTTAACCAGCCGTAATTCGTCTCCGGCCGGCAGCCGACATCCTCCGCTGCGTCTAATGAAAAACCTTGCAATCTGCCAACTCTGGGCGTTCGCCTTTCAGTATGAGCGCAATAACTACAGATGCCAGCAAACCAGGATGTTCCTGTAGGGCCACGGTCGCACAATCGCGACAAAGGCTTCTATGATGCTGGGTATTGGGGTACTCTTCAATAACCACCTCTGCTCTATCCGCGCATTCTTCATAGCGTGATTTGTCGATTCCAGGCAAATGTCTGCGGAATTGTAGGCATATCGGCCTCCAATTACATATGAGCGCTCCCGTGAGGGATTTGCTGTGACTGCAATCACCGAATTAGGTAGTACACACACATCCATACACGTACTTTTGCACTTTGATCTGGCCAGCTACACTCACCTAAATGTAAATTCCGGAATTTACGGCACGCTTTTTCGGCAAATTCTGGCACCGTCTGCCACCGCAGAACATATCCTTCGCTCTGAGAAATCATCGACAAATGTGCGCAGGATCACGGAAAGAGCTAGCAAGACTATGTTACCTAATAGTTAGGCCGGGAGTCCTCCGAAAGACAGCACTCAACCTCTGCAGGCCAAGCGGGCGTGAGCGTGGGGACACCCGGCATCTGCAAGCAAGCTACGCGGATCGGGGGAGCTCTACGAAGCATGCAATCGGGAATGCGCGTCCAGTTCAAGCCGCCGATAAGCGCATGTAACCAGATGTAGGAGTGGTGCGCTTCTTGTCCAGCCTGCTTGCTGCTCTAGACGATCTGGACCGCCAGCATTTCAGGTCTTCGAATTCCTGAACAACCTCCGTTTCTGCACGGGCGCGCGGGTTGAAGCGGTAGCCGCACCGAGAACTACCGAAGGAGGTCATTTAACATGATCACACTGAATCTGCCACCGAAACGAACAGAATCGCCTAGCCCCGGCTCATCCTTATTTTGATGTTAGGTCAGAAGAAGATTGCAAAAATCGAAAGTGACCACGGCCGCGGAGCAGCTCTCAGGAGCGGACCATTTTCTCCAGAGCTGGTTTGTTGCGAATGATTAAAGTGGAGCCCTTCACTTGCAGCCATTGCTTCTTCTTGAAATCTGAGAACAAGCGGCTCACGGTCTCGCGTGTCGTGCCAATCATCTCCGCAATTTCTTCGTGCGTGAGCGTCAGCTTTACTTGCAAAGCACCATTGGCCGCGGCATTTCCAGATTCCCAAGAAAGCAGCAATTTGGCGAACTTCTCAGCAGGGGAGCTGGTAAGTCCTAAAGTACGGATTTCCTCGTAGGCTGCGTAGTAATTCCGACTGAGCTGCTCGGCAACTCGCAATGCGACTTCACCGTATTCGCGGAGAAATTGCAGCAGCGCATCCCGAGCAATGAAGTTGGCCTGACCTGGTTCCATCATCTCCGCCGTCACTTCGTAAGGATGATTAGAAATTGTCGCGTTTAATCCGAGAACATCACCGGCTTCAGAGATCTTGGTGATGATGGTTTTGCCTTCACTGGAGGAGGTGGAAAGTTTTGCCTTGCCCGTGCAGAGGACGAACACTCCGCGTGGCTGTTGTCCTTCGATAAACAACATACCCGACTTTGGATAGGTCGCTGTGGACTTGATCTCGTTCAGCTTCGCAACCGCACTCAACGGCAAGTTGCAAAAAAGATGTTCTTCCCGTACGGGACAGGTTACGCAGTTGTCGAGGATGGTCAGGCCATAAGGAGCTCGCATGGCGTAGCACCTTTTCACGTCGTAAAAATTGTAGCACCGTGACTGTGATCGCCGTCACGGAAAGCCAGTGCCTCGCCACACCGCATAAAATCGGTCCCTACGGGAGATTTGGGAGAATGTGAGGACAAGTCACTCGTCGTGCTGCGCGAGGTGAGACTCCAACGGCGACCACAGTTCTTGTTTCGTTGTTTTGCTCTTCTCGCCATAGCTGGTGGGTCTTTGTTCTCCGCGCCAACCCGGTGCTGAACAGTTACTTCCCTTATCGCGGTAAAGGGCACGTGCACTGTCGGCCAGGACGGGGTGGACTCGTGTTGTCAGCATTTCCCACATCCTCTCTTTGACGCCCGCCTAGAGTACAACGAGACTCTTACCGTTTGTGGGTCTCAGATGTGCCAGATTTTCCTGAATTAGGGGGACCAAACCTTACGCGACTGACACTGAGTTTCGACCCACAAGGATTTTACCCTCGCTCAGTTTGTGAAACGAATGCGACAACCGGGATCACGGCGTTGTTAGAGACGTCTTTTCGGCGAACACCACCCTCCTTTCCCAAACGGCCTATTCAAAGCTATTAGTTGATTTTGCGGTGACTTCAAGCATCAGTAACCGGTGAGTGTAGTCACAATCGAACTCAGATGCGACTAGGACTAGGTTACCGGCCGCAAAAGCTGCAGCCTCTTTTGATTAGAAGGCCTTCGATCCGCTCCGGAGCTGCTTGCAAGAGCAACTGGAAACGAATTCATAAGTCTTTTGCATCATTAGCTTAGCTTTACCTGTACGTGTAATTGGTCACCTCCTGAACCGCTCCCCCCGGTACATTGGGCGATTGCCTCAATTCAGTTTCAAGCGCTAAGGACCCTTTGGTCAAAAATACGCTTTCCCCGCGAAAGTTGGAGACTCGCTTAACCAGGCCGGCCATTCCTCACGGCACCAATCAGTGATGAAGACATTGATCTCGTGTGGTGCCTTTCCATTCCGGTTGGAAACAAACACCAGCCTTTTCCCGTCGGGGGAAAACTGTGGAAAGGTGTTGAAGCCGCCCGCAAAAGTGATGCGTTCAAGATTGTCGCCATCACGATTGATGGCGTAGAGTTCGAACTGGCTCGACTTCGGGTGTTCATAGTTGGAAGAAAAGATGATGCGGCGGCTATCAGGGTAAAAGGATGGCGCGAAGCTCGCGCCTGCAAGCGTCGTGATCTGCTTTTGCTCGGACCCGTCGGCGCGCATAACCCAAAGGTCCATCTCGCTCGGTTCGACCAGCCCTTGCGCCAACAGAGACTTGTACTTCGCAATGTCCTCATCGGTCTTAGGATGATGGGCACGATAGGCGATCCATTTCCCATCGCGAGAGAAGACGGGTCCACCGTCGTACCCAAGCATGTGGGTAAGGCGCTTCGCTCCGCTACCGTCGGCATTCATCGTGTAGATCTCGAGATCCCCATCCCGTGATGACGTGAAAACGATCTTCTTGCAGTCGGCAGAAATGGTCGCTTCGGCGTTATAGCCGAGCCCAGTAGTGAGCGGCTTTACGATCTTGCCTTCCTCCGTTGCGAAGTACATCTGGTATTCGGGATACACTCCCCAGACGTAACCGTGAGAATAGTCTGGATGGGGTGGGCATTGGTGGTTGGCCGCGTGTGTCGAGGAATAGAGTACGTGCTTTCCGTCAGGATAAAAGTAGCCGCAAGTGGTGCGGCCTTCGCCCGTTGAGACTAGGTGCTGTTTGGAGCCATCGGCGTTCATGACGAAGATCTGATCACATTGATAGGGTTCACGCGTCGTCATAAAAATGAGACGGCGTCCGTCGTAGCTGAAGTAAGCCTCGGCGTTCTGTCCCCCGAAGGTCAACTGCTTCACGTGGCGGAGATGTTTTTCCTGGGGATCGCGCAAGGGGTCGTCCGCGGTACCGTGAACCATTGGGCCAACACTACCGAGACCGGAAGTAGCTGTCTTTTCCTGCCCAGCACTCAATCCACCGACAAGGGAAAGAAACAAGGAGAACCAGATTGCTGATTTGATGGCTCCGATCACTTGCGTATCTCCGGCGTCACTTCAGGAGTCATTTTTTCGGTTCCCCGCAGGACTGTCAACCGATACCTTGTCGCCGGGTTGTGAACACGCAATGCGTAGGTGAAATCATAGAAATTATCGATTTTCTTGTCATCAAATTCAATCAGGATGTCACCTGTTTTCAAGCATGCTTTTGACAATAGGATCCATTGCACAAGTCGGACAACTTCAATCGATCTTTGGGCAAGTCACCGCGAGTTGCCGAGTGGGCCCGGGGACTTGCACCCCGAGCCTCTCGGTCTATCCGGCCAGTTTGTATTCCACGTTGTTCTTGCCGTTCTGCTTGACCTTGTACATAACCTGATCGGCCATGGCGATCATCGTCTCGGCAGAAGAGGCAGACATGAATGTCACGGCGCCGACGCTGACCGTAGTAGGGTGCTCATTCGCGGCCGTAAATCGCCGCACTGCATGGGTAATCTCGCCCAGCACGAGTCGCGCCCCTGCCTGATCTGTCTCAGGCAGCAGTAAGGCGAACTCATCACCTCCCACCCGCGCCAAGTAGTCCGTCGTTCGTAATCGCTTCCCCATGTGGTGGCCGATAGATACAAGAAATTCGTCGCCCGCTGCATGGCCGTAACGATCATTGATATGCTTAAAATTGTCGACATCAACATACGAGATCGTGAGCGGCCGGTGATGCCTGGCCATGCGGTGATTCTCAATCACCAGCATCTCCATAAACCCGCGCCGGTTGAGCAGGCCGGTCAGCGAATCGCGGCGGGAAAGATCGATTTGTTTGAGATACAGCGCCCGCAACTCCGCAAAAATGTATATAAAGGTCGCAGCCAACAGCAGATTGATGAGACTGTTCCAACACGCGGCTGCCACGCCACCATTCGTGAACATCAGTTCGAAATAGAACAGGAAGACCTCGCCGGCGACCGCGATCACCCAACCGGCCGCCCACGAAATAAACCATGTGGCAAAGGAAATCGGCAATAGAAAGATGAATGCAACATTGAACCGGGGCGGGACGAGAAACCGGGCCGCCATGGCCATGCCCAACAAAACTAGTGTGAAAAGCGATACAAACAGACGCGAGCGTCGGCCGATCGCTGCTGCGATATTCACAAAATGCCCTCTCGCCAGCCAGACAGGCAGCATTGTACGACAGGTTGGAAAAGCAGGCCGGCTGGGGATGCCCGCAGCGGGGCGGCAGTTTAAGTGCGAGGATTTGCACACCGCGACGGCCACACTGCGTCATTTGCCGCTCCGAAAACCGCGCCCCTTCAACCTGGCTACTTCTTTTTAACTCCTTTGCGTGGCGTCAAGAGGTTGCAGAGGCGGGCTGATGTCGTACGCCTGGGCCATTGGATTGCACGTAGATCCAGCACGGCATGCAAGGTACACAGCAATGAAGGACAATAACTATTGCTAGAGGTACGTCGTGTTCAGCACGAGGAATTCCGATGCTGACCAGGTGCGGCCGCGCTGTGCGGTTTTGTGGCCCCAATCCTTCTCTTTTTGAGTGCGTACAGGCTACTTTTGCGCAGCGTGTGCCTTTAACAATCTGCTGGAGCTCACCAATGAAGAGTCCGGCCAGTGGGATTCATTGGCCAGCGCACAAATGCTTTGATTATGGGGGTGATGTATGGAAATTCCTATCGGCGGGACACTGCTGCTATTCATCCTGGCTGTGCCTCTGGTCCTGTCAGGCCAGGAACCGGCCGGCCAGATGAGCAAGCGCGCGGTTGTTCCCCTGGACGGACCAAAAATCTTTAGGAATTACTGCGCGGCCTGCCATGGGGTAGACGGGAAGGGCAAAGGCCCGGTGTCGGGTGCACTCAAGCACGCCCCCCCGGACCTCACCTCGATTTCACAGCGTAACAGTGGAGAATTTCCTGCGGACAAGGTGAAAGCAATCATTGCCGGGCCATAAGTGATCCGCATCAGCGACATCCCGTGCAGCACGCCTTAAAACACAAAGGACAATCCCGCCGGGCGCACAGCCCGCGAGAATTGGCGAAGGGCACGGCAGCACGGGGCTGACCGGCAAGAAGGGGTTAACGCTCATCTGTCGTTTCTGGTTTAGTTCGCCCTGACGCCCCATCGTAGACACCCGCATTAAAGACAAAACAGTCTCTCGAAGTCCATTCTGATTGCACACTTTATTGAAATGACAGTAAAACCCAAAAAGAAGCCGGAATTTTTAGGTACGGTTAAGGAAGACGTCCTGGCCGGTGCATGCAAGACGGCACCATTCTCAAGTAAGTTACAGGGTGCCGTGGAAGAACAGCACTGCCCAAACCAGTATTCCGGCGAGTAGGAATGCGACGAAGATCATAGCTATCAGAAAGATTTCGCCCCATCTTCCCCATCGAGTCATGACGTGTACCTCTGGCCTAATCGCGCAACACTCCACACTGGGTGTGCCACTCGCTCGCCGACGAGCCGCCTCACGCTGCGACCGACCGGCATAGCCCGTATCGGTTCCGGCACAGCACAGCCCGCAGTAGCGGCAGGAGTCTTGCTGCGGTTTCGCCTTTTTGCAGACAGGCGTCGGCAAGTTGTAACTGATGACACGGCACGCCGCAATAGCCGGAGAACATGACGACAGCAACGTGAGGCTGCAGAATTCGCAGAGCCGTCACCAGCCCGGAATTGTCTCGATCGCGCTGGCAGTTAAAAAGTACAGCATCCAAAGAGGTCTCGGCTGCTACCTCAACCGCAGCGGCGTTGTCAGCAACTGCCAAAACCCGATACCCGTTGTGACGTAGCACTTGAACAGCGTGAGCCAGGCCGGAGGTGAAGTCATCCAGACACAAAACAGTGGGCATACACATCTCCCGAAACTATTTACGCGAACCTGGAATCAGGGTGTGAGGCACGTACCTGTCCTCCTGATCTCGATAAAATCGAGCAGGGATTCGAGGCTCCTACATCCTTCCGCATCCGGTTGAGATCGTGGACAGTCAACCCGATCTGCTCACCGGCCTGAACCAACCACCGATGGCGCCGCACACGCTTTCATTGTGGGTCTCGCCGAGCGCGGCGGACACTCACCGACCCGCTACAGACATTGGCGTTCCTTCCTCGCGGCCATCGTTGTTCCCGCCATCTCTCCACACCCATCTCAGATGGCTAGTCTTTGGGGCAGCGTCGCAATGATGCTGCGCATGTACGCCGCGGCGGCGCGGTGAAGGCAGGGCGGGCGCCGGCCTCGATATCCTCCCAATCATCCTCCATGATCTCGTCCGCATTCCGAAACTTCGCGCGGAAGGCAGGGTCAGGTCTGGACGTAAGTGCAGGATCACACGACAATGCGGCGAGTTCTGAAACCATCGCAGCTCTCTCCTTCTCGACAAAATCTGCTGCCTGCTTCATGGAAGCACCTCCATCTGCTTAAAGATCATCCCCCTAAACCGAACAGCAGTGTGTGATGTTGATCACAATTCACTGTGACTCGAGCCACAATCGAGTCCAGCGCACACCGCCGGCTCGCGAAGGCGGACCCGCTGAAGCAGTCCGGTGGAGGTGGCGCCTCTATGTTTTCACGTCCTGGCGAATATCTTTCACAACGGCCCGCGCCGGGCTGGATGCAGGACCGTGAGTGCCCCGTGAGTGGTGGAATGGGGTCACACCTTATCCTGAAGTTGCTTGATGGCAAGACGATTGAGGTCCTTGGCGGCCACCAGATTCGTTAAGAGCTATGGCCTAGTCCTGAATAAAGGAGATCAGGTAGAAGTGGTAGGCACGAAAGTCCAGTTTGAAGGGCAGGACACGATTTTCGCGCGAGAGGTCACGCGTGGCACGGAAACATTTGCCTTCCGTGACAAGACCGGCACGCCGATCTACTGACGGTCCCCAGAACGGTATCGGGCACAAGCTTTTCCCGATTTCTCAAGAGCAGCAGCGTACCCTGACGTGGACCCGTCCACTGATCGCAAGTCGCTTCGCTGCCGACCTTTTGTTGCAGTGTGCGAATCGACGTGTGCGCGACCTCGCCGGAAATAACATCACAGTCCTCCGCCTCGCTTCCTAAGACTTAATTACATTCGACTTTCAGGAGCGCCTAATCACCCGCTACTGGGGGAAGCTGTGGAAAAAAGGACGATCGAGTCGAACAGATAAATCCCGAGCAACTCCCCGAGGTTTCCTCCACTCCGAAGCCCGCACGCTGGAACTGCCACATTACGGAGGTCCAACGTATGCATCCGGATCGCAAGAGACGCGCTAGACGCGCTGAACGATCCCAAGTCTCCGAGTGCTGAAAATTGTGCGCTATATCTTTCTGCAGGTTTGTACGTAGATGAGGATGCACGGTTTCAGCAGATCAATATGGGAGGGAGGGATGGCACCGTGGGCTGGCGAAGTAGCGTAATAGGTAGCATATAGATAGCGTTATCCAAGAACAGCGTTGCGACAAGCATGGAAGGGCCTTACGGACCGGACGTAGTCTCGGCAGCTTGCAGGCCTAAAGCGGCGCGTTCGCCATTGATCAGCACGGTCCCAGCATCTACCAGCTGCTGACCGGTGCAGTCGTAGCTTTCGTAACAGCGCAAGGCAGGGAATGGGAAAAAGAATTCCACCGCTATCGAACTGGCGGTGGCAGCGGACTTGCCAACGACATGAATATTCGTACTGAATCCGATTCCGTCGAACTGAGAGTCGTCTTTTATATATCCCAACACCGGGCGAATGAGATGGGCAATTTGATCGTCAAAGGCTAGCGCAGCTAGGCGGTAGCGCGACCCACCTTGAGCGTCCTTAAGCGCGGTGTTCATCGAGAGCTCAAGGTACGCTCCCTTACGGAAGGCCACGAACGATGGCGACGCGTAAGAAACGAAGTGAGCTTGGGGATCGAGTTCCTTTACCAAGGCGCTTACCATTGCCGAGTTTGCTGCTCGCAAAGACGCGAGAGCCTGGGGGGAAATGTCACGCGGCGTGCTTGGGGGACGGATCGGTTGCAAAGGATTCGCGTTTGGCAATCCGAGGGCGGCTACGGTCGCTTGTTCCCGTGTTTGCCGCGTGACGTCGTCCGTAGCCGGATTATTCCTGACCACTTCGACGGAGGGTGAAGCGACGGGCGTTGCCGGGTCGGGATCTGCAAGCCGAGTCTGAGCCGCAAGTTGCGGGCCTTGTCCATCCAACCAAATCGTCACCTGCTGAGCGTTGAGGTAAAGCTCACTCTTCAGAAGAGCCGCCTGCCTAACATTGTCGTCCTTTGCTCCAATTAACCGAACCGCAGCTTCCTGAGGCAGAACGGCAACAAAGTTCTCGGGATGCTCAATAGGAACGTCCATCACCTTACCGAGGATATGGTGAGAGACTTCGAATGCATAACCCTGCACATCGGGATTCGATTGGAATCGAGGAACTTCAACTCTAAGAATCGGGAGAACGATGGCGTCGAATGTAGCTTTGGCGCGCTGCTCGGGGCTCATTTTTTCCGCCGAATAGGCGGCATAGTAATTTCCTGTAATTTCCAAAACCGTCCGGCCTTTGTAGCGGTCAAAGCGGATGGAGCGTTGATCGGCTCTCTTTTGCTGCTGCTCGTCGAGATCCAAACGGCGGCTCAGATAAAAAGAGTACTCAGTCGGAATCGACAATACGTCCACGCCTAAGGTTTTGAGGTCGTCGTTGTATTGCTTCTGGAGCGCGCGTAGTTGAGCATCTTTTATCTCTACAGGTAATACGACCTGAGCAGAGGCGCCGAAGATTGCTGCCAGCACAATGATGCTAATTAAACCAGGGAGAGCGATAAACGAGTTATTGATTTTTCGCATAGACCGAACCTGTACTGTGATACGGCGGATCGGAAACTGCACGGATATATGCGATCAGCGCCTGAATATCCGATTTGCCCAAAGTATAGCCATAAGGCGGCATGAGTGGTGACTTATTTAGAGCCGGGCCGCCGTGACTCACAATCGCAACTAGGTCAGCGTCGGAAATCTTATTCAGCATGTCGCCCTCGGTAAATGCATGTGGCTTGACGTCGAGATTGTCGTAATTGGATACGCGCTCGGGAGTAGATTCGGGATTATGGCAGCGATCGCAGTACAAATCGGCTAGCTCACGTCCAAGCACTTGCTGGTAGCTAAGTGCAATCTCCTCCACTTTCAAGATAACTGGATGCTGCTTTTTGTTCAGAGTGGTTGCTGTGATCTGGTAACGGCCCGCCATGCTGCCCAGAGACACGTTGACTGTTACCTGTCCATTTGTATCGGTGACACCGGTGGCCGGATCGAAATGAACACCCGTGGGCCCACTAAGTTCGACAAGCGCACCAGCGATTCCGTTCCCTTGCTCATCGTTTACCTGAATGACGATGGGCTGCGGCAGTGTTGCTCCCACAGCTGTTACTTGCTTTCCTCCACTCGACTCGACCAGAGCAGCACCGAATGCGGTTGGCTTGAGCTCAGCTGGTGCTGCTGCTTTGCGCGAACAGGCTGGCGTGACTAAGGCCATTGAAAACAAACTCGTGATGACGGTAAACCGGTTCATTTCTTCGCCTCCTGCTTGCCGGAGCCTTTCAGACTCATGAGGTAGGCGGTGAGGGCGCGTGCGTCCTCGTCAGCCATATTGCGGTTGGGCTCGATCGTTCCAGGGCGAAGTACCTGAGGATTTTTCAGCCAGCCGTAGATCCAGGCTGCATTCAGACGCGTGCCGACCAGACTCAGGCTCGGGCCGATGTAGCCTTTGTCGGTTTTGGCGTCAACGATGTGGCAGGACTGGCACGCAAATTTCGAGTAGAAAAGCTGCTTTCCCCTCTCGACCTGTGCTGCCGAATAGCCGGTGAGAGGCATAGAGTCGCGGTCCAACATGGGGCTTTGATAGACAGTCATGATGTAGTCGGTCAGCTCGTTGATTTCGCTGTCGGTGAAATTAAACTTTGGCATGCGGCGGATCAGGGCAGGGCGCAGGGTATTGGGATTCCTCAGGAACTCCTGCAACCAGGCACGCTGTACGGAACTGCCCTCCCATGTGAGGTCCGGCGCCATGTCACCACCACGGCCATTTATACGATGGCAACTGAAGCACGCCAGATCACGCATCAGTTGACCGGCTTTTCCTGCCGGCTCATAGCTTGATTCGGGAAGCGCGGCCACGGCGAGTGCCGGCGGCAAGTTGTGTGAGCGCTCGTTGAATGAAAGCAGAGCGGTGGTGAGCGCGTCTACCTCGGTGGCACTGAAGTGGTACTGGGGCATCTTCAGCCCCGGGGAGAAGGCGCGTGGATTGCGGATTTTACCTGCAATGTATTCCGGCAGGGTATGAGACATCCGTTCGAGGAAGATCAGCTGATTGACGGGTTTGCTGCCAATGCGGCTCAATTCGGGAGCAAAGTCCTCCGGTTTCTTGATTCCACCGATCTCGTGGCATGAAGCGCAGCCGTAATCGATCACCAGGCGCTTGCCGTGGACAATTTGCTCAGGGGTGGCCTGATCAAGATGAACTTTAGCTAATAGATCGGAGTCGCTTTTCGCTAGCAGGAACCCAGATAGAGTGGCGATCTGCTGGTCGTTAAAGCGATAGTGTGGCATGGCAGTATTGGCGTCGTAGACACGCGGGTTCCGAAGCCACGCTTGCAGCCACTCCGGTTTCACCTTATTTCCGACGCGAGTTAGTTCTGGTCCGATGTCGCCTCCCACCAGATTGCCGGCAGCATTCTGCATGGCGTGACAAGAAGCGCAGAACGACTCGCCGTAAAGGCTCGGACCAGCGGCGGGGTCCGAGGCAGCCTTTTGTGAAACCGTAAGCATATCGCCTGCGACGGGCGTGCTATTTGCGATCAGAAAGGCGGACATGTCGCGAGCGTCGGCATCGGTTAATTTAAAATTTGGCATCGTGGCCGAAGCGGCGTAGGCCTCGGGATCTTTCAGCCAGGCGTAAATCCATTCGCGCGTGGTCTTGTCAGCGATGTGGGAGAGCGAGGGCGCATCGGTCGTACCTTTGAGAATGCTGCCCTCGGTCAATTTCAGGGTATGACAGTTCACGCAATCGTAGCGTGCGAGCAGTTGCCGTCCGAGATTCAACTGCGGCGTTCCTGGGGGTGAATCGCGATGGCACTGGCCACAGGAAGATTCGATGAACTTGGCCGGCAGTATGGGCTCTTCCCAGGCGAGCGAGCTGCTGTGCGCCTCCTCGAACGTAGTGGCCGGCCCCTGGCCACGGTGGCACATCACGCATCCAAACTGGTCCACTCGGTGCGGAATGACCGGATGCTTGCGAAACGGCTGCGTGCTGACATCCTCCAGTGTGGCTTCCTTTTGCGCAACGTGACAGGTCGTGCAGCGATCAACCACACCGAGTTCAGGCAGCCATATCTGCTGAACATCGCCCTGAAAGTGGCGTTCGAGAGTGACTGCATCGCCCCGGCCGCGAATCATCCTTAGGTAGCTCTTCTGATAATGCCGCCACTCACTGAGATGGTTCTTCAAGGGTGCAATAGCCAATGAGATCAGCAGGAGCAGACTCACTACACCAAAGGCACGCACGCTGTCACCAAACAACAGACGCCAGAGGCAAGCGGCTTTTTCCTTCAGAGTCACATCAATACCCCTCCCAAGGCCAGACCCAGGACCAGCCGGGACCACGGAAGAACGTCCCGATCGCAGTTAGTACAACCAGTTCAAACAAGAACCAAGTCATGATCCAGAAAGAAAGTGGCTTGGTCGCGAGGTAGCGCCTCGCCGGCGAGCCAGATTCGGGTGAGCTGTAGGCCGCGACCGCCATCAGCGCGGCCATAATCAGAGTAGGGACCAGTGCCGCATAGAAATGGAAGACGAACAGGAAGACCGAAAGGGCGATCGCTACTACGCCGAAAATTCGGAGCCGCCGGCTACGGTCTTTCAGGAAGAAGCCTTCGGCTTCAACATTGATATTGAAGTACGGGATGACGATTAAGGCAATTACGACCAATCCTGGAGCGAGCACTCCGGCAACCACAGGAGGAAAGTAGTGGAGCATCTCCTGTAGGCCAAGGAAGTACCAGGGAGCTTTCGCGGGATTGGGCGTATGCGAAGGGTCGGCCAGACCTTCCAGAGGCGCGTTGAATAGCAATGCGATGACTACCAGGAAGATCACAGAAAGTTCGATCGCGACGGCGGCTCGAAACAGGGCCTCGGGAAAGGTCTGCACCTGGTCTTCGTCAGCAACTTTGACTTGCGCGGAGGTACGGCGAGTAATAAAGGCAACCCGCACGGGAGATTTTTTCGCGTTCGAATCGACCTCGGTAACGAAATCTTTGCCGTCGCTCATTGCGCCTCCCGGGGTGTGGCAGCTGCTACGTGGGCGCGCCTTCGCGCTGCTGCCGGTTCACTGGAGTGGGCATAGAGACCACCATCTTTCCGGATACGCCAGAAATGAACGGCAATAAAGAAGATGGCGGCTAGGGGAAGAATCATGCAGTGCAGTACATAGAAACGCAGCAGCGCATTGGCGTTCACCGCATTGCCACCTAGCAAGAGAAAGTGAATCTTTTTGCCCAGTAGTGGCACCGCCGACGCAATGTTGGATCCTACCGTTATGGCCCAGAACGCGAGTTGGTCCCAGGGAAGAAGATATCCGGTATAACTGAGCAGCAAGGTGATTAGAAGAAGGACGATTCCGATTACCCAGTTAAATTCACGAGGTGGCCGGTACGCGCCCCGATAAAAGACTTTAAACATGTGGGCGAAAACAAGGAAAACCATGGCGTGGGCCGACCACCGGTGGAGGTTCCGCAGAAACAATCCTGACGAGACAACGAACTGCAAGTCTTTCGTATCCGCATAAGCCTGCGGTACTGAAGGATGGTAGTAGAGCATCAGCAGAATTCCGGTGGCAACCAGGAGCAGGAAGGTGCCGAACGTCAATGTGCCCAAATACCAGGTCGCGCTGAAGCCGAGCATGCGCCGGCGCACCTTAGTGGAGAACAGGTGCAGAAAGACGTTCTGCTGGATGGCCAGAGAGCGGTGCAGCGTGCTGGTTCCGGTGCCGCTGCGGAAAATCGAACGCCAAACTCGGCTTGCACGCAATTGCTCGAAGTAGTGCGATGTGTCCATCTTCAAACCCTCACAAACTGCATGGGACGAACGTCAGTCGAACGGTCGACCATGAGATCGCCGTCATCGCTTATCCACATGTGTTTCCAGGGCAGCGGTTTGGGAGCAGGCCCTTCAATTTTTTCGCCGTTTTGACGAAATTTACTGCCGTGGCAGGGACAGACAACCATTCCTAGTTCCGGTTTCCAAGCAGTCACGCAGCCCAGGTGCGTACAGACTGCACTCAACGAAAAGAAACCTTCCTGCGCATGGATGATGTAAATACCGGAGTTTACGCCCAAGGTGACCGAATCCAAGGGATAGCTCTCCGGCTTGCCTGCATTGATTACAGGGGAAGGCTCAAAGAGCACATTGGGAGACAAGAATTGGTATGCAAATACCGTCGTGCCGGCAGCTGCGATGCTCAACGAGCCGAGGCCCAGCTTGACGAAGAACTGCCGTCGATTGAGGTCGTCTGTCGCATCTGTACGTGCCTTGTCCTTTTCTTGGGACATAGCTATCTCATTGCTCCTGCGGGCGTAGAAATTATCAGCCTAGGCCGGGCCGCTGTGCTGATCGCTTCCACGGAAATCAGGCCGGTCGGCTCTGCCGGAATGAGGTTGTAAGATTCCATGGTGATGGTGCCTACTGGGCAACGCATCGCGCACAGGCCGCAACGGATGCAGCGGGTCTCGTCCTTCAGCATGGCCGAGCCCGTTACCCTTCCGAGCTCATTGGCAGCTACCTCGTCGAGTTCGACGCCAAACAATTCCTGGTTTTCGCGGATGTGCTGCACGGTGGCCGGAGTAAACTCGATGCGATCCAGAGAAACCAGTTCCAGGCATTGCTCGGGACAGACGTCGACGCATCCGCCGCAGAGAATGCACATAGTGCCGTCTTCCGGGATACCCTCGAAAACGGTGTTCGTCCAGCAGTGCAGGCAGCGCAGGGCCTCCGCCACTGCGGTCTCGGCGTCATAACCAACCTCAACTTCCGTGACCCCGGTACGGCGCTCGAGCGGCAGCATGGGAACGGCCTGACGATGGATATCGAGGTAGTCCAATGGCATCGCATGGCGCTCCAGAATTTCTACTTCAAGGAGGGGCTGCGGATGCTTGTGGCCGCGTAGGTACTCATCAATGCCGACAGCCGCGCGCTTGCCGTCGCCGACACTGTCAATAATCAACCTGGGGCCGAATACACAATCGCCACCCGCGAAGATGCCAGGCGCCGAGGTCATGAGCGTCTGAGGATTGACGGAGATCAGGCCGCGGGCAGAAATCTCGACCGCATCTTCCGGCTTCAGGAAGTCCAGGCGGGGTGCCTGCCCGATTGCCATGATGATGGTGTCACATTCAAGCTGGGTTTCCGTTCCTTCGTAAAAGGCGGGATTAAAACGTTTGTTCTGGTCGAAGACCCACTTGGTCTTGAGCGCTTCGAGAGCCGTAACTTTCCCGTCCATTCCTATGACCCGCTTGGGGCCCAGGCCGGGATGCAGAATGATGCCCTCGGCTTCAGCCTCCTCAATTTCTTCCAACGCAGCGGGCATCTCGTCTCGGCGTTCCAGGCAAACGATATTTACTTCGCGCGCGCCCATGCG
>Ga0126370_10000476_pt1 | contig 16653 bp, 13 predicted proteins | sample PanSoiMetaPlot_3_FD_92586 | JGI IMG/M metagenome (GOLD analysis project Ga0126370, IMG submission 92586) | Tropical forest soil microbial communities from Panama - MetaG Plot_3 | ecosystem: Environmental > Terrestrial > Soil > Tropical forest > Bulk soil | place: Panama | collected 2016-02-17 | reverse complement strand
GCCAACACATTTAGAAAGATGCTAGATTTATCCGAAGTGACATGGAAGAATGTTAAATTGCCTCAAACTGAAAGACCATCTAAGAATACAAAACAAACTAGTCTATCAGACTTTTTGAAATGAGATACTATCTCATTTATTTAGTTAATTGACGTATTTGCTAACATAGACTACCACACATCTTAGAAAGTATAATAACCACCAATACTTTCTTTGTGTTAATGAGAGGAAGATGGGCTTCAGCAGCTATAGGAGCGAGCGTAGCAAGAAATCGTGCTTCATCGGCGATGAACCAACAAGCACAAGCAAACCAGGCTCAACAACAAGCCGCACAAAACCAAATAGAAGCGCAGCAAAGACAGATAGAAGCACTACAACAACAGCAGCAACCACAACCACAATCCCAATCCCAGCCACAGCAGGAAGATGTCACTCAGAAATTGCAAAAATATGCTGATCTGCACCAGAAAGGAATTTTGTCTGATGAGGAATTTCAGAAACTGAAGGCTGACTTGTTGGCAAAGATGTGATCTTTAAGCCGCAACTAGACAAAAATTTAATCTTATAACCACTATTTTTTTAGCACCTTTTACATGGAAATACTTGACCCATTTTGCATTCTAATTCATAGTAACAATTATGGTTAGCCAATTGGTGGACATACTGTTCAGATGTCTTTTTCGATAATTTTTCCGAAGACTTGGCATAATCAAGCAGAGTAATACTGAAATAATGGGATAATATCCCTATCAGGGTAAAAATAATTAGAAAAAGTCAATATGTATTTTAAGTCTTTTGGTTAGTAGCCGAGAAGAAATTGGTAGGTGCTTCACATCGCAAGAATCAGTAGTAACCTCAATCTTATTAGAAACAACTATTGCTTTAGTTAGACTACAATATGTAGCAAGATAGCGAAATGTATGTCCTGGAATTTAGTATAGAACATTGCTTACCTTATGTTTTAGTCACATCTTAATAGTAGGGCAGCAGCTAATGCAGGAAGATTATGAAACATTTGAATCTCAAAACTCAGATATTTTATTTATTGCGGGCAGCTATTAATTTATACTAAAATGCCCACGTAAGATGCTATCTATGAGAAAACGATCATCTCAAAACATATCTAAAAGAAAACACTGGTCTTGTAGTTCCACTAACTCTTGCTTTACTAATAATGATTTTTGGAGCTATTGGCGTTTATCTAGTAGAACACAAACATGTGGGTGCCAATATAACTAGCTTAGGTGATACTCTTTGGTGGGCTGTAGTTACAATTACAACTGTCGGATACGGTGACTATTATCCAGTTACACTAGCAGGACGGCTAATAGCAATAATAGTGATGTTGTCAGGGATTGGTATCGTTGTGACCCTATTAGGTGTGTTTTCACAAAAAAGATTGCAGCACGTGGAATCAAAATTAAAATCAAAAAACTGAAGTGCAGACTAGATTATTATTAGGCGATGAGACAAAGACTCCTATAATAGACAAAATTGAGGGAATTGAAAAATTGACTGAAGAAGATTTTGACACGCTCATTGTCATGATGAAAAGCCTATGTCATGCTTTACTTGAAAAGTCAAAGATCTCATACAAGTGCTCAAGGTGTGATCACATTTATTATAGTAAGCCTAAATATTGTAGCAACTGTGGTCTTAACAATATTCAGCTTTCATGGTAGGATGCTCATTTATTATTACTTGTAGTCCAAAGTATTAAAGGAGGAGATAAATTTGTTTTACAATTGGATCTGTTGAATTCTTGAATTCTTGAACTTTTCATGTTATTTAGACATCAATTAGCTCAATTGCTACTATCTTCAAAATGATAAAACTTCAAAGTTAGTTAGTCTATATACATCGAATGTGTCACTATAAGATGTCGATACATTATCCAATGTGCCATCATCATCTACATCAATCTTAAGCGATATAATCAGTTTTCATACTTATCAGAATTAGTTGATTGCTATTTTTCTGGGCTCATGCAATAATATCATTTTGCAATGATCTATCATTGATTTATTTTCATTATTGAAATTGAATGGAGCAACTATCGTATCTTTAGTTGAGCCTACTTCAAATCCTTCTCCTTTGTGCTTTGGAGTAACTTAATCTTAATCACCGGCCAGCTCCTTATAACGGCCTCATGACGATGTGTTTAATCGTTTAAGCTCCATTTTTTGCATACTAATGCACTACTGATAATTGAGAATACTCTTTTTGTATCAGAGAGAATAACAGAAATAAGAGAATCAGGATATAGGCTTGAGTATTTGATCAAACATGCCCGAAAAGACAGTTACTAGATCCTTTAGGATCAATGAGATAGCATTCCTAGCCCTCGAGGAAGAAGCCAAGAAACGCAACATAAGCTTAAACACCCTTGTGAATCAACTTTTCATCTCCTACGCTAACTTTGATCGTTACTTTCAGAGGCTTGGTATGATAAAAATTTCCAAAGTAACATACAGGAAGATTCTAAATGCCGCCCCCGATGCTGAAATCGTCGGAGTGGCAAGAGAGGTAGCTCAAAATAGCTCGAGAGTAATTATCCTTGCTAAATATGGAACAATGTCGCTCACAAGTGTTCTAGAATATCTTAACAACTACGCAGATTACTCCGGTTTTGTTGAGCGCAGTGAAGTTGTTTCGCCGGGTGGAAAACGAGTAATCACATTAATTCATAGCTATGGTGAAAAAGGGTCGATTTTTGTCAAAGAGTATGCTAAAGCTCTCTTTGAAATGATCGATAGAGAACCAAAATTAAGTTCAACAGAAAATTCTGTAACGATAGAAGTATGAATGTTGTTGGTCGGGTACGTTCAAATCTCAGGGCAACCTTTACTGTGTTGAATTGTGGCTGTGGCTAGTCCGGCTTGATGATGTCTTTCTTGTTTAAGTGAAATTGCAAAGACAATGCCTAACATAGTTAGTAATGCGGCTGCCAAGAAGGCAAAACCAAATCCAGTTACCATTGTAATCGTTGTTGACTGTACTCCCAAGTGGGCCGTTGAAGCTGGAGTTGCAAAATTCGCAACCGTCAATAGTACTGCTAGACCTATTGGACCTCCGATTTGGCGTGAAGTGTTAATCAATCCCGAAGCAAGGCCTTCTTCTCCTTTCTTAGTCCCAGTAAGTGCGGCTATATTGATTGCAGTAAAGCCTAAGCCAGTTCCAGCTGCGATTACTAACATTGGTTCGAGCAATCCGCCAATATAGTCTTCCGCAATGGAGATCTGTGAAAGTAATAGATAACCGATAGCTTGCAAAGCCATCCCTGAAATTAAGAGCGGTTTGACACCGAAGCGATTTACCAATCGAGCAGATAGAAATCCAGAGATGGCAAGAAAAACAAAACCCATAGGAATGAATGCAAGGCCAGCTGAAAGCGCAGAATAGCCGCGCACCTGCTGAAGATAATATGTAATAATAAATACCATTCCTACAAATGGGCCTACCTGGAGCAAGGCTATCGCGTTTGCCCCAAAGATTGAGCCTCTTCTTATAAATCCAAGAGGCATAAGAGGTGCTTTTGAGCGATACTCAATTATCAGAAATGCAATTAGGATTATTACTGACAATGACAGAAATTCAAGTGTTTGAGGAGATCCAATACCAATATTCTGTGCAATACTAAGAGAATAAACAAGTAACATTAGTCCGGCTGTTATTAGCACCGCTCCAAAAATATCTAGATGACTCTGTCTATTTTCGCGGGAACCTGCTTGCTTCATGGTACTTGTAATGTATTTAATTGATAGCAAGGAAACAGCGACTCCTATTGGCACGTTTATGTCAAATACCCATCTCCATCCCAATGTTGCTGTGATAAGGCCACCTAGGATCATTCCAGCAGCAAAGCCTGAACCTGTAGCAGCTGAAAAGACACTTAGTGCCCGGTTTCTTTCTTTGCCTTCAGAAAAGGCTGCGACAAGAATTGACAATCCAGTAGCAGAAGCCATTGCGGCGCCTAGTCCTTGAATTACTCTTGCAAGTATCAAAACGATTTCAGAATGAGCAAGGCCTCCAGTCAATGATGCAATAGAGAACAGCAGAACTCCTACGATGAATAACTTTTTATGACCGTATATATCTCCCACACGTCCACTAAGCATTAAAAAACCAGCCAAAGTCAAGCCATAAGCAGTAATTATCCATTGCAACCCATTGACATGTACTCCAAATTCTCTACCAATTGACGGTAACGCAACCTGCACAATAGTAGCATCAACTACTACCATGAATTGGGCCAAAGTAATGAGACTCAATACAATAGGACGTTGTGATAAGGGATTAGTGTTAGTAGTAGTTGTCGTAGTTGTCGGCAAGCTTGACTTTTGATTTAGCATATATCATCTTCCAGATTCTATTATTTACAGACAAGGTATTTTTTGCAACGAATTGCAGCAAGTACTTATAAATACAACTATATAGAGGGTAAAAATCTGTTAGAATATGTAAGAGAATCAGGATCATGAGACGGAAAACTGATAACGGGCAAAGGTTACAAGATAATCCTGCTTCAGATTTAGTAGTCGAGCACATTAACTCGACCCAGATATATTTTGATGTAGAATGCGAACGGATTAATTAATTATTGACATATATTCTTATTAATTCTACTAAATTGCCATGAGTCTAAACAATTTTTTCTTTGCATTTTTTTTATTTATAGTTATTTATCGTTTAATCCCTGCTACTATTTCTGAAATGATAAGACTTCAATGCCAACCAGATTGAAGAGAGTGAAAGAATGAGTACGTGCATACGTGAGTAATGAGTCTTAATTATTTGATAGGCTTTATCACTGCCTTGAATCGTACGTTTCCATTAGCTACTTTATCATATGCATTGCTAATTTCTTCTAATGGAAATATTTCAGTCATCACCTTCACTTTACCTTTTGCTACAAAGTCTAATGCCTCGTATAGATGCTCTCTGTCATTTTGTGTAGAACCTATGACGCGAGCACGTTTGAATAGAGTTTCTGGAGAGATTGTCAGGACATCTGTAGATGAAACTCCCATTAATATCACACGCCCCTCTGGTCTGATGCCTTTAATTGCATCTGCGGTTGTTTTATAGGAATTACTAGTGGCTAGTATTACATCCGCTCCTCCATTCTTTAATAATGCCTCTCCATCTGAGACAACACTATCGGCTCCCAGCTTGTATGCTAGCTCTTCTTTATTTTTTGAATGTGTGACAGCAATCGTTTCAAAACCACTAGCTTTAGAATATTGAATTCCGAGGTGGCCTAGTGCTCCTATGCCCACTACAGCAATACGTTCCTGTGGCTTTGGATCTGCCACCTTGAATCCACTATATACAGTATATCCTGCACAAAATATAGGTGCAGCCTGATCGTATGATATATCGTCTGGTATTAGCTGAGTGGCATCAGCATATGCGACCATATACTCAGCATGACCACCACCAATATTGATTCCAGTTGCGATGTGATTAGTACAAAAGAATGATTTACCACGCTGACACCATTCGCATCTACCGCAACTTGATTGTGTCCAAGGTACACCTACTCTGTCGCCAATTTTTCGTGTAGTTACGCCTTCACCTAATTCCACAATTTCTCCTGCAGGTTCGTGTCCTATCGTATAAGGGAATTTCACCCCTAAGATACTATGAGTTGCATGTACATCTGTATAACATATGCCGCTAGCATGCATTTTGATCAGTACCTGATTAACGCCGGGATGCGGAATCGTGACTTCTTTGACTTCCCACTTTGCATTCACTGATGGAATAACTGCAGCTAACATCTTAGATGACATATGCTCACAGTATGTGTAGATACAATTATATAAGTGTATCTACACGTATTGACTGTTCTATATAATTCGTAAACATCATCTTTTATAAAGTAATGGATATGTTGATCGTCGTATATATGAGATATAAACTCCTTGGAAAAAGTGGATTGAGAGGCTCGGAGTTATGCCTAGGCGGTATGACATTTGGAGAGGATTGGGGTTCGATGCTATCTGGATTATCTAAAGAAGAAGCCAGAAAAATAATCTATATATTTGTAGATAAAGGTGGCAATTTTATTGATACTGCAAACGTATAACAAAAAGGAACTAGTGGGAAGTACATTGGAGAATTCATTTCTTCAGAAAGAGAAAATTTGTTTTAGCAACAAAATATACACTAACTACAGACCCAGATGCTCCTAATGCAAGCGGTAATCATCGTAAGAATCTAGTTCAGTCCGTTGATGCAAGCCTCAAACGATTGAACACTAGCTATATAGACATCCTTTGGACTCATGTATGGGATCCTTTAACTCCAATTGAAGAAGTCATTAGGGAGTCAGATGAAGGCGTCAGATGATTTGGTAAAGTCTGGAAAAATTCTTTATATATGGATATCTGATGCTCCGGCTTGGGTTGTGTCATATGCAAATGCGATTGCAGAGATGCATTACTCGATACCATTTGTAGGAATTCAGATATTGTACAACTTGATTAAAAGATCTGCTGAAAGAGAACTGCTGCCAATGACTAGTACATTAGATATCGGTGTAACGGCGTGGTCTCCTTTAGCTGGAGGGGTTCTTTCAAGAAAGTATGGTAATTCACAAGGGAATGCCCGCGAACAAAAGAGGTACAGCGCTAACAACCCCATGAGTGCTTCATTTGTAAATGAAAGAAATATTTCAATTGCTTGTACATAAAATATGAGCAATACAATAAGTTTTTAGCTTACCTATTGGTAGCCTATATGACTGATTGGCTACCATTACTAATACAACAAAAGACAAATCAAACTGAACTTGATGTCTTTTCAGACACGGCTATAAATAATGACCTCACGACGAACAAGTACATCAAAAGCATTAGTGTAATGAGAAAGTCTACGGTCTATAACAGTAACATAGCGGAGACGCCTTTATTGTCCCACTAAAGGTTGTATGTCAAGAATCACCCACCTTGTTTGAATAGCATTAACTGGATGATAATATACTAACATTTTTGTACCATTAATTCCTTCTATCGTAGATCCTGACTTTCCAGCTATCGCATTTTTGAAGCTTTGGAAATTAGCAAATGATTCATTTTGAATAATTGATTGTTTTTTATCTGAATCAGCTATTTTCTGACCATGCTGGTCAACATAGACGATACGGTCATTGTCAGTAAGATTGAGTGATTGGAGGGATTTATTGAAAACATGTAGGTCCAGGCCACCATACCACACTCCTACTAAAGATGGGTTATTAGTATTATTATTTTCAGATGAATAAATTGGAACCGCCATATTCGCCTGTGGGAGACCACAACAAGCAGCAATGATTAGATTGCCAAGATATGTATTATGGGTACTAACAGCTCCTTTATAATAATCTCTAAAATCAAAGTTTGTTTTAGTGAGGTTTAATTGACGAGAATACGGCTCCTCCATATACATATCACCATTAGGCATAAGGAAAGCTATAACACGAAAGTCGTTATACTTTGATATAATGCCTTGTGCTACTTTTCTTTTTGCTAAATCCATATCCTTGGGTATACCATGTAAAGTATTATTAATTGAACTAGCAAAAGATACCTTTCTTACTTCTGGTAACTTGCTTGTTAATTCTAAAATTGCAGCTGATTTGTTAAGTCTGCTCTCTAAATTATCAACTAAAAGTTTTATATTTAGATTTTTACTGCCCATGGTGGTGGCATTATTTGATGATAATGACGATGGTGACGATTGACTTTCCGATGATGCTATTGTGGTGGCTTGGATTGTCCTGTCAGTGCCAGTCACATTACTACTGAAAGCATATGCTGCTTGGAATAACAATAGTGTTAGAGATGCTGCTGCCACTATTCCTACTAGAACCAGAACAAGTGCTACAGATTTCTCTGAAAGGTTTCTGTTTGTAGGCATTATTTATCTTTATCTAAAAAAGGAGCTATTAAAAAGTATCGCCAACGGGTTTATTGAGACTGTTCCTTCTTCATATATCCTTTTCTACTACTGCTTCCACTGTTTTTATAGTATCATTCGCTGCAAGATGTTATACTGGTCTATCAGCACTTCTCTAAGGCTAGGGACAGCACCTATGATATAAAGTTAAATTCGATTACTAAATAAGAGGGAATGATTGCTGAGCTTGCTCACAGACAGTATTTCAAAATTTGAGGCCTAGGACAGATCCGGTTTTTGTTGACACTTGAGTTAACGCAGCATGGTCAAATAGTAGCAAGTGCAGGAAACTATACATCAATTCGCATTCTTAAATTCCTATAACCGGAGACGAGTATCTGATCCTACTTGAATCTCTTGACGAGGAGATCATACCAACTCTTTTCCTAATAATGGAAGAATTTCCAATAAACTTAGACAGTAATTATTTTATATTCCATTCTTCTATAAATATGCGATGCTTATTGGAGACGATTACAGCGGCAATAGTATTAGTAAAGAATTCAAAAATAGTGGCAACAGTAGATTGATACATGAGCACGACTTTGAACCAATTAAGATTAAAGAAGGTATACAGAAACCAATTATTTGTTTAACATGTGGTTTATTGTATTGTGAAATCTTCGGTAATCTCATAGTGTCGACAACAATGACCAATGACTAATAAGTAATCCATTAAAGTGCTAAAATACCTGTAATTATTAGCATAAAATAGCGAACCTATCTGCAAGCTATACTTGTAAAACTACATCGATGCAGCGTATCACGATAGACTTTGGTAGATGCTTGCTGATCTAATACCAAGAATTGATAAGAATATCAAATTGTTTTACTAGACATCACATTTTATCACTTGATTAGCGATATCGTGCATTTTATTTCAGACATAAATGATTATCTATAGAAATAGATTTGATATTTTGCCTCAATACTGGAAACGGCGAGGACGCTGGCAAGACATACAGATATTCTTAGAACAGCATCAATCAGTCATATTCCATTCAAACAATATTTGACACTTTTACATAGGAATGGACTAATCGAATATTCGGCAAGTGGAAGAACTTGCAAAACTACAGAAAAAGGATTCGTATTTTCTGGACATTTTTAGCAAAACAAAAATATGCTGTCATACAACTAGATATTTTGTATTTAGTATCAGTTACATAAATTTAATATACAAATTAGAAAAAGTAGTAATGAAAATTTTATTCGCTTAAATTTTCATAATGATATCAAGTTAGCTCATATTTTCATATTTTCGTCAAAGTTAACCTAATGATTATTGATGGACAGAAAAGCTGCGCAAAGCCGCATCAGTCCATAAACTTTTTTCTGCTGTATCCATGAACACATCAATAATGGCATCATATATCAATAAAATTTAAATAATTTTCTCAAATATATTACCCAAATTGATTATACATAGTAGTTAATACATTATTCTGCAATTGATATTGATCGTCGCTAGACTCGATTTCGGCTAGATGGCTCACCTAGCAGAGTCTAGTGGCGACACTGATCAGAGAAATTGTCTAGCTGGGATTTAAATTCTAGATATTTACAGATAGTATCAGTTAATTAATACTTATTATCACCAGACTTTAGAATACAGATTTATTAGACTCTGTTACAAGCATGATGGAAAAGCGTCTTCAATTTGCGCGCTGAAACATGTCCTTTTCTAATTTTGTATATTCATAATTCATCAGCTTGAGGTGAAAAATGTTCAAGGCATAAACTAAGAATAAAAATACAAGTATGTTAACAATTTCTCAATTCCAATTCTGCGTTATCTTTTAGACTTTGATGATACACAATTTTATCTCAGTTATCTCTCAGTAATTGATTGAATTTAGAATTATCACAATATGTCTCTCTATCCTACAATACATACTCGAGTCTACGTTCCAGAATCATATTTATTATTGCTCTTCGAAGGGTCTCTGACTAATCTATCCATATTCAATATTGTCTAATCGCTCTTCTAATGATTTGATACACATAATCTATGAACCTTTTTTTGAATAATGCAAACCTTGCTTTATTACATTGGTTCCTGCGCCAGATGATTTCAATTTCATTACATGCTTATCAGTTTGTCTATAGCTGCACAGTATAGATCTAATTGAAAAGACAAATCTACTGTCAGGGATATTATTTCATCCTCATTATAAGCTGGTAGTTGAAATCAGATTTTGATCCAAAGTACAATAACCTACGAAGATTTTATTCGCCTCATATCTCGTTCTTCAAAACAATAAAGGTTCTCTGATATACAACATTGTATAAAGGGAGATTTTGATGTGACTTAAGTTAACAAATCAAAATAAACATGTGATTAGTCGAATAAAGATGAAAGGAAGAGTAATGATTTATGAGGATCAACTTCACTAGAAATGACAAGTATGAGTAATGCACGTAGGGGACTTCCTCTAACCAACTCTCGTATCGATAAGATATTTCCAAAATTAACACAGGCTCAGATTAATCGTATTGCAGCGCATGGGCATGTACGTTCAGTGCAGCCTGGTGAAGTGCTACTGGAACAGGGAGATACGGAAGTACCGTTCTTTGTCGTAACCACAGGCGAAGTCGAGATTGTACGTCCCTTCGGAACCCATGAAACCCTTATTACTGTCCATGGTCCAGGTGAATTCACAGGAGAGGTTAACATGCTCTCTGGTCGTCGATCTTTAGTTCGTGCACGTGCAACGAAGCCGGGAGATCTAATAGAATTGGATCATCAGCAAATACGCGGTTTAGTACAGACTGATACAGAGCTCAGTGATATACTGATGAGGGCATTCATTCTTCGTAGAGCAGAGTTAATATCCGCTGGTGTTGGAGACATTGTTCTCCTAGGATCAGCATATTCGGCAGGTACTCTGCGGATCAAAGAGTTCCTTATGCGCAATGGACACCCGTATTCCTATATAGATCTAGAACACGATCCTGACGTTCAGAATCTGTTGGATAATTTTAAAATTTCTGCTAGTGAGATACCCGTATTGATCTGTCGAGGCCAACTGGTGCTCCGAAATCCTAGTAATCAAGAAATTGCAAACTGCCTTGGCTTTAATGAGTCCATCGACCAAACACATGTCCGAGATCTTGCAATCATCGGCGCAGGTCCATCAGGACTGGCAGCTGCAGTATATGGCGCTTCAGAAGGACTAGATGTTCTTGTGCTGGAGACAAGTTCACCTGGTGGCCAGGCTGGTTCAAGCTCAAGAATCGAAAATTATTTGGGATTTCCCACCGGGATTACGGGCCAGGATCTGGCAGCTAGAGCGTACCTCCAAGCTCAAAAGTTCGGTGCAGGGATGCTCGTTGCAAAGGCCACACGACTTGTCTGCGACCGAAAACCGTATCTCATCGAGCTTGAAAACGGTGCCAGAATATCTACTCGTACTGTTTTGATTGCTACCGGTGCTCAATATAGAAAGCTACCCTTAGAAAACCTCTCACGTTTTGAGGGCGCGGGTGTTTATTACGGTGCGACCTTCGTGGAAGCGCAGTTATGCGGAGGAGAAGAAGTAATTGTGGTAGGTGGAGGAAATTCCGCGGGTCAGGCTGCTGTTTTTCTGGCACAGACTGCAAGGCGTGTATACATGCTAGTAAGATCAACGGGTTTAGCTGCGAGTATGTCGAGATATCTGATTCGCAGGATAGAAAAAAGTCCTACTATCACGTTACTACCACAAACAGAGATTGTTGCCATCGAAGGAGGCGATCACCTTGAATCTGTTTACTGGCGAAACAACCAATCAGGACAGACTGAAAAACATGAAATTAGACATATATTCGTCATGACAGGTGCCGATCCAAATACTAGTTGGCTCAATGGCTGTATCGTACTGGACGCTAAAGGCTTTATAAAGACAGGTCCGGATCTATTACCAGATAGTCTTAGTGCCGCAGGCTGGCCTCTTATGCGTCAACCATACTTGCTTGAAACCAGTTTACCAGGTGTTTTTGCTGTGGGTGATGTTCGCGGTGGCAGCATCAAACGTGTTGCATCAGCAGTAGGTGAAGGCTCAATTACGATTTCATTCGTTCATAGAGTACTCCAAGAATAATAGCAAGGATTAGCACAATTCCACTCATACTTAATCATTTTTCAATGGGTATCATAGAGGAGTTTTCAGCCAGGCGCTGAGCAATGGTTCTACCAAGTGACACTATTCTGTTCCTATACCGAGTTCCAAGAAGCATGTTTCACGTACTCTGGTAAAATTTTTCTGCGGTATGGCAATCTGCAACTTTGTTTTATCTTTATGATGTGATCTGAAAGAATTGTGAATGATAAATGATCTATTATACTAAATTGAGAAACTATGATAGATTGAATATTTAAGAAAAGAATGAATTTTGCTAGGGTATAGTGGTAGTAATCCACCTAGAAGAAGAAAATAATTGAAAATGTCCAACAGATTAATAGATAAAGACAAAAAGGAAAGAAAAATTAGAAGCGATAATATTAAAAAATGATAATAACTAATGAAAAACGATGTCTGAAGGTCACACTAATATTAGATCAAAAAAAGACAACAGTAAAAGCAATAGAAGCACCATGTCATCATCATCCTCATCACCATCATCCGCATATAACAATAACAAACTCGAAAATGTCCTAATACTTCAAGGTGGTGGCTCCCTGGGAGCTTTTGGTTGCGGAGTGTTTAAAGCACTTGCAAATAACAACATAAAGCTTGATATTGTTGCAGGAACATCTATTGGGGGGATAAATGCTGCAATTATAGCTGGCAGTAAGGATGAAAAACATCCAGAACAAATGTTAGAGCAGTTCTGGTTAGAATTATCTCAAAGTTTTGTGGATTTAGATAAAGTTACCCTTCCTACCTCTTCTACATCACTGCCCAAATTTGTAGAAGATATGCTTGTATCGTCTGGATATTATTTTTATAATCTGCCACCATATTCGTCAGATCAGCAAAGAAATAATTCTCACAAGACACTAAGTGCAAAGGAGCATACCATAAAGATGAATCAGCTAAAATCATTCTACAGCTCAGCTATTTTTGGAAATGATAAAATGTTCAAACCTCGATGGAGTGAGGAATCTATTCTAACAGATCCAGATTATTTTGCGCCACAAAAATGGACCTATATGTACGACTTTTCACCATTAGTAAAAACCCTAGAACGGTACATTAACTATGATAAATTGAAACCCAATGGAAATTCAAATACACGTTTGATCCTAACTGCTGTAAATGTTTTAACCGCAGAACCACTCACGTTTGACAGCTTCAAACAACAAATAACAGCAAAACATATCCTTGCAACGTCTGCTTATCCATTGTATAATTTTCCATGGGTAGAGGTAGAAGACGGAGTCTTTGCATGGGATGGAGGATTACTGAGTAACACTCCTTTAAGAGAAGTTATCGATGCATCACCAGTGAATGATAAACGAATAGGTATTGTAGAAAACTATCCCAAAAAGGTTGATTCATTACCAAGGAACCTGCCAGAAGTCTATCATAGAGCTAGAGACATAATATTTTCTGATAAGACTGAGAATAATGTAACAATGTCTAAAGTAATAACTCGGTATCTAGAATATATCGAAGAGCTCTATCAATTATTAGAAAACAATATAGAAAAAATAGATGTTAGTCCACAACAACTGAAGAAAATTCGCCGTAAATATAAAAAATACAAGCAAGAACACGGAGCTGAAATAAAAGATATCATTTACATAACACGTGATGAACCACATCCTCATATGTACGAAAACGCAGATTTTTCGCCCGAAACAATTGAAAGTTCAATTAAGGAAGGAGAAGCTAAAACAAATGAACTATTGAAACGATGATGTGTACTCTCTGCCTCAAAGTCCATGAACGGTTACTGCAATAATTAGAGATAAGTTAAACACTCACAATGGTATACGATACGAGGATATTGATAAAGAATCTCTACTAATGCACAATACAGTGATAACAAGATTGGAAAAGATCAGAAAAAGTACGTCTTACAATTATTCGGAACAAGAAACCTGCCTTCATTTAAATTAATAGGTTCCACTGAATTTGAAGTATTCTATACATGGTAACTCTAATGGTTCTAATATACTGCGTGCAGTTGTAATATTAAATTACATGATACAATAGATAAAGAAACTAAGATGTTTTTCATTAGTAGGATTTCATGAAAATATCTTTTGATTTAATGCATCGAGTCTCCTATCAGCACTGCATCAAAAAAGAAGAACTAGGAGCCCAACTTTGTGAGAACAAATGTCCTAGGATCCAATAGGTTAAATTCGTTTAGAAAGGCATTTAGGGTATCTTCTGATACATTATGCAAATCTATCTCGCCTTTTCTTATTCTTTCGAGATTATTTATTGCTTTTCTGAATCTTTCTGCATTCATCACTAATCCATAGTAATCTCTTACTCTTTCTAATGTGGTCTCATAATGTTTCTGAAATCCTGATGCTGTTGCATCGGAAATCAATCCAACATCATAACCCAAGTTAAACGCGTCCCTTAACGATGTCTCGACGCAAATTGAAGTATCGATACCTGTAAAAAATAGTAGATTGATGCCTTGGCTCTGAAGCCAAATTCGGAGTTCTGTATCTTGAAAAGCAGAATCTCTCCTCTTTATAACTACATGATCTTGTTCTTGAGGTTTTAATTCGTCAATAGTAACTCCATCCCATGTTCCTCTAATACATATCGGGAACTTCAATCGTTCTTGTCTTGTTTTTGGTAGAAAGTTATGAATATTTGTCAGGACATCTATCCCGCTAGATTCCTTTACTGCTTCTGTATAAAAGATAGGAATATCCTTACTTCTACAAAACTCGATTAAATCTTTGAGTCTTGGGATTATCTCCCTATAATTGGAAGTATTCATTCCTAATTTATCATATGAGCCTTCTTTGCTTACAAACCCGTTCTGCATATCTACAACTACTAAGGCAGGTATAACCTTACGACCAGATGGGAAAGTAACTTTAAACATTCCTCAAATGTGATTAATGTCGAAAATATATAAGTGTATATCATCGGCATTAGTAAAACTATCTCAGATGATTATTTATTATATGAGCATGAATGGTGTAGATAGATTTGAGAGGACTAGACATTTAAAATTTGATCTGTAATGTTCTGGGTGAACCCATTTCGGACTAACTCCTGTACTGCCTATTCTAATCATAATCGGAATTGATTGTCAAGTCAATACTATGTGTTCCTAGCAACTAGTATAAACACCTCTAACCCTCCCAGAAATGCTTTTGAATCACTATGTCAGCATTTAACAATATTTTTCAGCAGTCAAACATAATTAGTTCTCTTACGACTTACATAATACATGGTGCACATGCCAGATTTCCAAAGGGTACTTGTCCTCCAAGGTGGCGGCTCGCTTGGAGCATATGAAGCAGGAGTGTTTCAAGCATTTTACGAATTTGTCTCCAATAAGGATAAGGAAAGAGGATTTAAAGATAAACCACTTCTCGATATAATAGCTGGAACTTCCATTGGTGCAATAAATTCAGCGGTGTTAGTAAGTTATGTCATAGAACATAATACATGGGATGGTTCTGCTGAAAGATTAAAAGAATTTTGGGATTATTTGTCAAAGGAATCATCGTTTGATCAGCTCCCTGCTTTTGCCAATTGGTGGGACTTTCTCCACACTAAAATTAATCAGAATATAGCCACAGGAGAGGCTGCAAGGCGATATTATACGACAAAGGAATTTTCAATCATAGGAGTACCTACCGTGTTCTCTCCATTGCTGCCACAGTATGATACTAAATTTTTTGATCCCTCAAATATTTGGTTTCGTTTTGATAACGGTCCGTTAAAGAGAAGTTTAGAAAGATTTGCAAAATTTCCGATTGCAACAACGTTTAACGAAAAAGCATCTTTCACACAACCAAGGCTCATACTCGTTAGTGTTGACGTAGCAGAAGGTGTTCCTGTTGTTTTTGATAGTTACGAAAAAGAGGATGGCTCAAGGCAATCCGAGTATGGAAAATATATTATAAAAGACGGAAAGGAAGTGGGATTCACTCATGTTATAAGGTACAACGATGGTATTACGGCTGACCAAGTTATTGCTAGTGCATCTGTACCACTTAACTTTGGCTACAGCAGACTAGAAGTTGAAACATACAATAATGCTACTTCTAATTATGAAACTAATGTTCGGTACTTTTGGGATGGCGGAATAATGAGTAACACACCTCTTACGCAAGTCGTTAGACTACATCGGCTTTATTGGATGAAGAGGAAGGGTTTCAAAAATACTGTTCCAAGATTGAATATTGGAATAGTCAATGTACATCCGGTTAAACAAGATGTAATTCCCTGGGACCGTGATGGGATTGTAAATAGAAATACCGACATCACTTTTTCGGACAGAACAGAACGTGAGGAACAGGCCCTATTATTAGTATCTGACTATGTAGATTTAGCAAGAGACTTGATCAAGATTGCAAAGGATCATGGAATAAAAGATGATGTCATAAATGCCCTATTAGATAGAAACACTATGAATCACGGCCTGGCCCTACGAACCAGAAAATATTCAGATATGCTAACAGGACAGTATGAAATAGGCAAAATTATACGGGTAAATCGCAGAAATGATGAACATACTATATCGAACAAAATATTTGACTTTTCATCTAAGACAATCGAGCAGCTGAGAGAAAGCGGGTAT
>Ga0126370_10000475_pt1 | contig 16653 bp, 15 predicted proteins | sample PanSoiMetaPlot_3_FD_92586 | JGI IMG/M metagenome (GOLD analysis project Ga0126370, IMG submission 92586) | Tropical forest soil microbial communities from Panama - MetaG Plot_3 | ecosystem: Environmental > Terrestrial > Soil > Tropical forest > Bulk soil | place: Panama | collected 2016-02-17 | reverse complement strand
ATCGCGCGGCTGGTGAAGATTGCGCGCGCCGAGGGGCTCAAGCGCATTGTGGCCGAATTTCATTCGGAGAATAGCGCTATCCGCCACTTGGCGGTGCACGGCGGCGCCAAAGTAGAACGAACACCCGACCCGATGTGTTTCCGGATTACAGTGGAGCTTTGATCTCGACTTGCGTGGTTTGTATTCTCCGACGAAATTGCGCACCCGGTAGACGCCATTGCGGTTGAAGAAGCGCGCGATTCAGAAAAACAACTATTGCAAGGCAAATATACAACCTTCATTAGCGACGACAAGCAGCGCTTCCGTGCGCAGCAATTTCCTGGGACCCTGCGGCCCTTCTCGGAACCCTTCCAAAGCTAGATTGTGACGGCCGTCACAACGTCAAATGACGTGGGTCACGGCAACCTGGCTCACTGCCGACCAGAATGTCCCTCATTGAAACATTCGAGATGTGAGTACGGTCACCTGGCCAGTAGTCAAGCAGGCGAGATTTTGGAGGGTAAGCGAATGAAAACTCGTGTAGTTAGCACTAGTATGCTAGGCGCGATAACGGCGGTCGTAGCCATCTTTTTGGTGATGCTTGGATCGGTCCCCAAAAGCTCGGCGATTCCCGCATTCTCCCGGAAGTACCAGACGTCCTGCACCACCTGCCACAATAACTATCCGGAGCTGAACGACTTCGGGGAGGCGTTCAAAAAGAACGGCTTCAAGTTCCCGAAGGATGACGAAACCTTTGTGAAAGAGCCTCCCGTTCTTCTGGGCTCGAAGGCCCAGAAGGAAGCTTTCCCTGGCGCAGTGTATCCCGGCGAGATTCCTGGATTTTTGCCCGTGGCTTTCCGCTATTCGGGCAACTTCAATTGGAATAAGAAGCAACCTGCTGATGTGGTCGCGGCCAGCGGATTCACCCCGCGGTCGGACCTGTTCGTTCCTAACACATTTACGATCATCAGCGCTGGGAGCTTTGGCCCGAACTTCTCGTTCTGGGTGGATGATGACATCTCCACGGGCGGGTCCGGCGCCGATGGAGGGCTGGGGGACGGCTACCTGAAATACAACGACCTCGGACACGCTTTCAGACTGCCGAAGAATGCCCTCAATGTGAGATTCGGACAGTTTGAACTGGATCTGCCTTTCACGCAGGCCCGCGGAATTTATCCTTCCGATTACGACATCTATGATCAGGCCAGCGCTGCCGGAAGCTTAGGAACCACCAACAATCCGTTTACGCTGGGAGCTCCGCAGCGCGGCATAGAAATCGGCGGTTACCCCAACAACGGCAATTTCACTTGGTCCATCGCCGTGGTCAACGGCAACAACGATTCGCCCGCCGTGCGGAATACTAAAGACGTGTATGTTCGCGTTTCGCAGAAGTTCAATCTGGAACGTGATCGTGAGAGCCGCAATGCCATTCAGGCCGCCGGTCCTACGGGTCCGCGGGACCACACTTCGGTTCGGCTGGGCGCTTTCTATTACTACGGAAAGAACCAGCTGAATCTCGACGGCGTGGCATTCCCCGGCTTAGGGAGCTTTGAAGAGCCCTTCTATCGCCTTGGTGCAGACCTGCGCTTCAAGTACCGCCACCTTGAGCTCTATGGCGTCGGTCTCTACGGACACGATCAAAACCACTTGGTGAACGCCACGGACACGGGATTCGTCCGCACTACGCCGGTTACATTCTCTGGCGGATTTGTCGGCGCCAACTACTGGATTCATCCATGGGTGATCGGCTATATGCGGTATGACTTCGTTAATTCGCCCACGGACTTTCTTAACGGCGTATCCCAATATAATACGCGCAACCGCTTCAGCCCCGGCTTCCAAATCCTCGTCCGCGCGAATATGAAGGTCATCGGCGAATACGAGCGTCAATGGGGGCAGCCTTTCTTTAATACCACAACGGGCACAACCCAGTTCTTCCACCCGAATGCCTTTGTGACCGGCATCGATTACGTTTTCTAAGGTCATTAAAATTCCAAGGATTGAGCGCAGGAAAAACTTGAATACGAAAGGTATGTCATGAATATCAAGGAGATCGCAACAAACGCAACAATCGTACTAGGTCTTGCGTTGGTTCTAGTGGGCGCAAGCAGCGCCAACGAAATCAAAGGCAAGGTCGGCGTGCAAGGCATCAAGTCTGCGGAGAACATCGCCGTGTATGTGGATGCCATCCCGGACAAGAAGTTTGACGCTCCGAAAGAACCCATCGTGATCGATCAACGGAAAATGGCATTCCTTCCGCATGTCGTCGCGGTCCAACAAGGCACCACGGTGGAGTTCCTTAATAGCGACCCGGTCGGCCACAACGTCTATTGGCCCTCCATCAGCGGCAATAAGAAGCTGGCGCACAATCTGGGCACCTGGCCCCGTGGCGAGAAGAAACCTTTCCAATTCAATGACGTAGGTGTAGCATCACTTCTCTGCAACGTACACCCGGAAATGTCAGGCTACGTCGTCGTCAGCCCGACTCCTTATTTCGCAGTCACCGACAAGGATGGCAACTTTGAAATCAAGAACATCCCTGCCGGAAAGTACACGCTCAAAACCTGGAGCGAAGACGGCAAGCCAACGACGCAAGCGGTGGACGTGAGCGGCGCCACCGCAACGGTCGAACTGACGGTCAAGAAGTAACCGAGAAGACCCGGAGCCCTTCTTGAAGAGCCGAACCAAACTGGTGGACCTCGAGTGGCTCGAGTCCAATTTTCCCTGCATGCAGGCCTGCCCGGTTCACACCCAGGCAGGCCGCTATGTTTCTCTGATCGCGCAGGGGAGATACGAAGAGGCTTATCGTTACGCCCGGGTCCCCAACCCTTTTGCTTCAATCTGCGGCCGTGTCTGCGGCCATCCTTGCGAGACGGCGTGCCGCCGCGGCCAGTTTGACGCCCCAATTTCCATTCGCGCGTTGAAGCGCTTTGTAACCGAAAAATTTGGTCCAGAGTCGCGCAACCCGGTCGACGTGTTTTCCGAGCGTCCCGGCGTCATTCGTTCCGAAAAGGTCGCCATCATTGGTTCGGGTCCAGCAGGCATGTCCGCGGCGCATGATTTGGCGCTGCTTGGCTACCAGGTAACCATTTTTGATGCCGCCGCCGTGCCTGGCGGCATGATGCACCTCGGCATTCCCGAATACCGATTGCCACGCGATGTTTTGCAAGCGCAAATTCGCGAAATCGTCGATCTCGGCCCCGAGCTTCGACTCAACATGCGGCTCGGCAAAGATTTTTCTCTCGAAGACCTGCGCCGCCAGGGCTACAAAGCCGTTTTGATGGCTTTCGGCCTGCATCGCAGCCGGGACCTGAATCTTCCCGGCAACGATCTGGACGGCGTCGTCAAAGGTATCGATTTCTTGCTAAACGTAAACCTCGGCTACCGCTTCCAGGTCGGCAGACAAGTGGTGGTCATCGGTGGTGGAAACGTCGCGATTGACGTGGCGCGCTCCGCCATGCGTGAGCAATACAAAAACTTCGCTCCAGACAAAGCTGCAGAAGCTCTTCCCGACCACCTCACTTCCAGCGAAATGGATGTCGCCATGAAGGAATTCATGGATGTTTCGCGCCAGGCGCTGCGCATGGGCGCCCGCGAAGTGCATCTCGTTTGCCTCGAATCCCGCGAAGAAATGCCTGCGGCAGAAGAAGAAATTGAAGAGGGCATGATGGAGGGAATCAAGATTCATCCCTCTCTCGGGCCGAAACAGTTCGTCGGCAAGAATGGAAAGCTCACAGGCCTTGCAGTCGTTCGCTGCATTTCCGTTTTTGATGAGAACAGACGCTTCAATCCCAGGTTTGCTGATGGTACGGAAACTGTCATTCCTTGCGACACGGTGATCCTTGCGATCGGACAGGCGTCGGACCTTTCTTTCCTCAAGCCTTCCGATGGAATCGAAACGACGCGCCAGGGCACGCTTAAAATCAACCCCGAAACACTCATGACCACCGCGCCGGGGATTTTTGCCGCTGGCGACATTGCTTTCGGCCCGCGCCTCATTATCAACGCGGTTGCGGACGGCAAAAAGGCCGCCGAGCAAATCGACAAATTCCTCCGTGGCTCAGAATGGCAGCCGCAAACCAAGTTTGTGCAAATCACGGTTCTCGACCACCACAAAATGGCCGAGGAATACGATGAGTATTCCCGCCTGGCCGTTCCCACGATTCCTCTTGAGCGCCGCACCGGCTTGTCCGAAGTCGAAACCGGATTCACGGAAGAACAGGCACGGCTAGAGGCCTCGCGCTGCCTGCAATGCTGGATTAACACCATTTTTGAAGGAACCGAGGCCAATGGCAGTGAATGCATTCTCTGCGGCGGCTGCGTGGATGTTTGCCCGGAAAGCTGCCTGCAGCTGGTCCCGCTAAAACAGTTTGAATTCTCCGGCGAAACGCGCGCGCAACTGGCGGCGACTTCCGACGCGCGAGTCCACGAGTTGCTCCACCTGTCTCCGGCGGAACTGGTTGCTTCCGAGGGCTCGGTGATGGTCAAGGACGAAACGATTTGTATCCGCTGCGGCCTTTGCGCGGAGCGCTGCCCCGTCAACACGATCACCATGGAGGCTTTTGAAGTGTTCGACCACGATCCGAGTTTGGTGCAAATTCAGGAAATGGTTCAAGCATGAGCGACGCAACGAATCCGTCAGCCGGTTCACCGCACGTCGTAGCGGCAGGAAACAGCGTCTCGCGGCGCGATTTTCTCAACGAAATCACGATGGGTGCGCTGGGCATCGCGGGGCTGGGCTCGGTCGCTGTGAGCTATCAATATTTTTCGCCCAACGTCTTGTTCGAGCCTTCCACAACCTTCCGTGCCGGCAATCCCGATCTGTATCCGGTACACTCCGTTACGTTTCTACAAGACCAGCAGGTCTACATCGTGCGCATGCCGGAAGGCTTTTACGCGGTGTCCGCCGTTTGCACGCACCTCGGCTGCATTACCCAATGGAAACCGGATGCGGACATGATTGCCTGTCCCTGCCACGGCAGCAAGTTTCACCCTGACGGGATAAAAATCGAAGGTCCTGCGCCGCGCCCGCTCCCGCATTTCTCGATTTCTCTAACGGCCGATGGAGAGTTGCAGATCGACAAGCTGCAAGTCATCAAGCCATCGCAGGTTTTGAAAGTCTGAGGGAACGATGGCGACGACCTTTCAAACTGCGCTGCAAAACCTCCGCGAAACGAAAGTTTGGAAGTCCATCTTCCGCCGCGGTCCCGCCAATACAAACCGCACGCGCAGCCTGGCTATCTTCGGCAATCTTTTCCTCCACTGGATGCCGGTCAAGGTCCGCGAAAAATCGCTTCGCGTGCGCGCTTCCTATTATCTCGGCTCCATCTCGTTCCTCCTTTTCATCGTTCTTTTCGCCACCGGGATTTTGCTGATGTTCTACTACCATCCCGCGGCTCCGAACGCTTACCGGGACATGAAAGACCTTCAATTCGTCGTTTCAAACGGCGTTTTCCTCCGCAATCTCCACCGCCTCGCAGCGCATTTGATGGTCTTCGCGGTTTTCTGGCACATGTTCCACGTTTTCTATCGCGGTGGCTATAAACCTCCGCACGAATTCAACTGGGTGGTAGGCGTCGTGCTTCTGCTCGTTACACTTTTCCTTAGCTATACAGGCTATTTGCTGCCGTGGGACCAGCTAGCGTTCTGGGCCGTCACCGTCGGCACCAACATCATCTCCGCCATGCCATTCATCGGCAACAAAGTCCGCTTCCTTCTGCTTGGCGGCAACATCGTTGGGGAAAACGCATTGCTCCGGTTTTACGTGCTGCACGTTGTGATTCTCCCCCTGGCAGCTTTCGTCTTGATCGGCATTCACTTCTGGCGCGTGCAAAAAGACGGCGGCTTGACCGTCAAACCCAAGGATGAAGATGGAAAAGAATAAAATCGAGACGGGGTTCAGCTCCGACGCGAAGAAAGATCCGCGCCGCATCGTATTTGTCACGAAGAAAACTTCAGCGAAAGTTGTCGGCGAACGCGGCCCACAGTTGATGACTTTTCCTCACCTCCTGATCCGCGAAGCGATTGCGTTTCAAGTGCTGGTGATCGCCATGGTGATCGTGGCGCTCTTCTGGGACGCGCCACTGGAACAACTCGCCAATCCCCTGCTCACTCCCAACCCCGCCAAGGCGCCTTGGTATTTCCTTGGCCTTCAAGAGTTGCTGCACTTCTTTCCTCCCTTCGTCGCCGGTATTTTGATTCCCACGCTGGTCGTCATTGCGCTCATCGTCATTCCCTATTTCAACGTGAATATCGAAGGCCGCGCTCTCTGGGCTTACCATCCGGCGCAACATCTCCGCAGCATCTTGATCGTCGTTCTTGTTCTTCTCGCTTTCCTCGCCGCGTTTCATGCCTGGACGATCTTCGCGCCCACCGCGCTGGTCGCCGCGCTGCTAGTCTTTTCTTATACCGGCCGGCAGGCCGAAGAGGGCTGGTTGCAATCCTTGGGAGCCAAGCCACTCTCCTGGTGGATCATGACCTGGTTCATTGCCGTTGCGATTTGCTTGACCACCGTGGGCACATTTTTCCGCGGCCCGGGGTGGTCCTGGGTGTGGCCTTGGGGGACGCATGCCGGCTGAAGAAATGGGCAGAGTCACGGACCGCATGCGGTTCGTGTTCGCGGCATCCAGCTTGATCTTTCTGGCGGTGCTAGCCATATCGCCCTTCAAGGATTACCGGCGCGAGTGGAAACAATACAAGCGTTCTTATCTGCGTTTTGCGCAAGGGCGCCCCGATACCAAGCGGCTGACCGCCGACTACAGCCCGGACATTGACCAAATCTGGCTCCCCGGCATGAACGTAGTGGATCGCTGCACGACCTGCCATCAAGGAATCACGCAAGCCAGCCTCTCGGACAAATCCGTTCCGCAGCCCTTCCGTGCTCACCCGCCGATTCCGCACAACGTCCGCGAGTGGGGCTGCACGATTTGCCATCGCGGCCAAGGCCCGGCTACGGAGGTCGCTGAAGCCCACGAGTCCACTCTAGCTTGGGAACAGCCTGCGCTTCCCACTCACTTCATTCAAGCTTCTTGCGGAACCTGTCACCAGTCCGATCTCCCGCAAACGCCGCAGCTCGCGCGCGGACGCCAGCTCCTCGCTAAGTTGAATTGCCAGGGCTGCCACAAACTGCTAGGGATCGACCGGCCCGCGATACTCGGCCCGGACCTTTCCAGCATCGGCACCAAAGTAAGCGGCGAATGGATTTACAAGTGGCTGAAAGAGCCACGCACGATTGTGGATAAGGACGGCAATGTCACCGTCAACGGCTACGAAACCGAAGAAGAACCGCGCATGCCGAAGTTCCGGCTTTCGGAAACGGAACTTCGCGCCCTGGCCGCGTACCTCAGCATTCAAAAAGCCCAACCCCTTCAGCCGTATAAGATTCCCCCCGCGGTTGTAGCGGCATGGAGCAAAAATCCAGAATTAATTTCGCAAGGCGAGTTGCGCTTCCGCCAGATGTTTTGCTCCACGTGTCATTCGCTGGCCGTCACGCGTGCCGGTGAAACGAAGCTGATTGGCGGCGACATTGGCCCTGAACTCACCAAAGCCGGAAGCAAGGTTAACCCGGACTGGCTCATCACGTGGCTGCGCGATCCCCAATCCTATCTCCCTCACACGCGTATGCCCCGCTATGGCTGGTCCGACGAAGACCTCTACAAAGTCACGCAGTACATCACCACAAAGCTGGTCGATTCCGACTTGCTGACCAACGTCCCTAAGCTCGATCCTCCAACCGACACGGAAGTTCAGATGGGCCGCAGGCTCTTCACCGAGAAGGGTTGCGCGAGTTGCCACGCCATGGAAGGCGTCAGCCCGCAAAAGGATTTTGGCCCGGACTTGAGCGCGCTCGGCGGCAAGAATGCCTCGGAACTGGAGTTCGGCGCCGCAAGAATCCCCCACAACCTGCTTTCCTACATTCAAGCGAAGCTGCAGGATCCCGTCTCCGTGAACCCCGCCGCGCGCATGCCGCAGTACAACTGGAGCCAGACGGATCTCGAGGCTGTCACCACCGCGCTCCTCAGCCTGAAGGGGGCCCCCTCAACCAGCGCATTGCAAAATCTTGTCGTGCCGCGCAAGGAAGTGTCCTTCCACCCCACCGGCTCCTTTGCTGAAGTCTACGAGCGCTACAAGTGCTACACCTGCCACAAATTCAATGGCTACGGCGGCGATTTGGCACCCGAGCTCACCTATGAAGGCAGCCGCGCCCAGCGTCAGTGGCTCGTAGAATTCCTGAAGAGCCCGCAAACTCTGCGGCCAACGCTCATCTTGCGCATGCCACAGCTCAACGTGAGTAATAAGGACGCAGCGACGCTCGCTGACTACCTCTCGTTGGTCATGCAGCATCCCGCGGTGAATCCCACGGCAACCGACGGAAAGCAATTCACTCCCGCCATGGCTGCGCTCGGCAAACAACTGTACGAAGTGAAGTATCAATGCCAGTCCTGCCATACCATCGGCGGTTCTGGCGGGTATGTCGGGCCGAATCTCAATAACGCAGGAGGCTGGCTGACGCCGGCTTGGATCGAAGCCTGGCTCAAAAACCCACAGGCTCTTGTTTCGGACTCGATTGAGCCTCGCCGCAACTTCACCGACGAGGAGATTAAAGCTTTGACCGCATACTTGATGACTCTGCACGCAGGAATCAAACCGCAGAAGACTGCTTCAATTTTGAACTCTCACGCCGTAGGACAGGGAGTGGGCCGATGAGAACCCTTAACTTGATCGCCGGCGCTGCTCTTGCAACCGCAATACTCTGCACTGTGTCAGGGTGTAAGGGGCACGCTGAAGCCGCAAGCACCGACCCGCTTCTCGCTTCTTACGATGCAGAACCCGATTGGAGCGACTCGACCAAAGTAATCCCCCTTGGCTACCAGCAGGCTCAGGGAAAGCGCGTCTTCTACCAATACTGCGTGTGGTGCCATGCCGATGCAACCCCCGCCGGACCATCGAACCGCTCGAATCTCACTCCAGTCGCGCCGCTGCTCAACGATGGCGCCACACTGAACACCGAGAGCGACGAATTTATGCAGAACATTATCACGCTGGGCGGCAGCGCCATGGGGAAATCCGCGATGATGCCGCCCTATGGTCGCACCTTATCCGCGGAAGAAATTCGTACCGTCATTGCTTTCGCTCGCGCCATCGCCCAGCCACCGTACCAGCCTCCCGGCCGCCCCGGATCGCAATATTCTGCTAAATAGGAGATACTTTTTTCGCCCCATGAAGCCTGAACGCTCATTAGGTTTTCACAAAAAGATAATTGTGCTCGTTCTGCTGTTGTTGCTCGTTGTGTGCGCAATTCCCTCCCCCGCCCAAGTGAGTCCCAACGAAATCTTGAATCCTGACCTCAAGGCCCTCGAGCAAACCTACTTCCAGCAACTGATCGGCATCAACCAATCCATCGCCAAAATCAAATTCCCTTTTCCTTTTTATCTCAGCCGCTACGTGGGTTTGGATCCCGCAAAGCAGGCGGAAGCAGATTCGCGCGGGCTGGAATTTGTGCGTTTTCAGGACCGCGCGATTCTGAAAGTCACCGGAAATTACAACGCGGCGTATGACACTCTTCGCATGACGCAAAATGAGCGCGCCGCCGCCACGTTTCATTCCATTGTCCTCCCCGTTTTGCAGGTGGTCACCGCAGCTTTACCAGAGGATATCGCTTGCGACGGCATCGGCTTTGAAATTTCCCACCACACGCGCACCAACGATCGCAGCTACGATTTTGAAGGCAAGGAGACTTTGGTCGTTGTGCTGGACCGCGCCGACGCTTGGGCGATGTCGCATGCCGCCAGCGACACCGAACGCCAGGAAATCCTGAACCGCTCGAAAGTGTTTGTCAGCGGCAAGGATTACGGGCTTTCGCTTGCGGAGCGCGATCCCGTGAATGTAGAGACCCTTGCCCGTTCCACCCCCGCCAAGCCCGATGCCACTTCCTCCGCGCGCTCCTCAACGCTGGCTTCGCATTCCACGTTGCTAAAGCCTGCGATTTCCGCTCCGACCCCGCAAACCTCTGCGGCTCCTTCGGCGTCTTCCGCGCCAGAGTCTTCGCCAGCAACCATGGCCACTACCAAGTCAATATCCCCTACCTTGGCCGACCCGCCGCCTGCGGCCCCCACGGCAACGCAAGTCGACGCGGATCGCCTGGACGAAAAATACCAGTCTCAGCTAAGCGCCTTAGCCAAGGAAGGCGCTGCGAAATTTCATTTCGTCGCTTACGCCCCGCCCACGTTCATGCTTTTCCACGATCAAATCGCCCTTCAAATGACGCTGAAAAATTCGCTCCAATTCGGCCCCGCTAAAGGCTCCATCTACAAGCGCGCCGCCCAGAGTTTCGACCTTTTCCTGGCGCCGCTTCTCAAGGACATTTCCGAACGGGTTTCGCCGGATGTCGACTTTCAGCTTTTCGATTTCTCCGTGCTGAACAAACTCTCGCCAACAGCTAAAGAAACCTCAGAAGCCATCGAGTTTATTTGCCCGCGCAAAGCCCTCAAGCAATTTGTTAGCGCCGAAATCACCAATCAGCAACTCCTCGACCAAAGCGTCGTGCTCGTCAACGGCGTGCGCATCGCCCTGAATTTGCAGCTTGTTGAATAGGCGCTCGTGGAATAGCGCGCTGCACGAACTCTAAAGTAGAAACGCAAACTGGCCTCACGCCAGATCAATAGTCGACTAGAAAGCGTCCCGGTAGTGCAACACGCACCGCGTTGAGGACTGCGGCCAGGTCGATGATCTCCTGCGCAATCGCGCCTCCAATCGGCGGCAGATGGCCGAATGCCGCCGCGACCATACCGAGAATGCTCAACGCCATTCCGCCTATTGCAGATTGCAGAGCTATGCTGCGCATCCGGTGGGCAATATGGATAAGTTCATCCACGCGCGCCAAGGAAGCTTCCAGGATTACGGCGTCGGCGGCTTCAGACGTCACGTCACTTTGCACTCCAAAAGCGACACCAACGGTGGCCGCCTGCATCGCCGGAGCATCGTTAACTCCGTCACCCAGAAAGAGCGTCGGCGCCGCGCTCACTTCTTCGCGCGTTATCGCCACCTTGTCCTCGGGTGTTTTTGCTGAATGCACTTCGCTGATGCCCACCTCCTCGGCTAAACGCCGCACCTCTTGGTCCCGGTCCCCGGAGACGAGCAAAACGCGATTGACGGCATGCCTCGGCTTCAAATGCTTTATGAATGTGCGGCTGTCCTTGCGAGGCGTGTCATGAAACCGGAAAGTGGCCGCATACGAACCATCGATGAAAACCACACACTCGAGTCCGCTGGTTATCGGTGGTAACACAATATCTTGCCCCCAAATCTTGTTGCGGCTCGTAACCCAAACCTTGCGTCGGGCAACTGTTCCTCGCAATCCTTCGCCCGGCCGCTCGCTGATTTCGGACACGACCTCGATTGGCAGATTCTTTCGCTGGGCGGCCTCTTGAACGGCCAGCGAAAGCGGATGCTTCGAATACCGCTCCAGGCTCGCGGCCAGTTGCAGCACCTCTTCCTCTTCAAATCCCGCTGCGCAAAGTATCGCGGAAACGGAGGGCTTGCCATAGGTCAACGTCCCTGTCTTGTCAAAAATGAGCGTTCGGCAGCGATCAATCTGCTCCAGCGCTGCTGGATTCTTGATGATGATTCCGCGGCGCGCCGAAAGTGAAATTGCGCCGATAACCGCGACAGGAATGGCGATCAGCAAAGGGCACGGGGTGGCCACCACAATGACTGCAAGAAAACGATGCGCCTCTCCAGTAAACGCCCAGGCCATCGCAGCAAGCGTCAGAGCTATCGGTGTGTACCAAGCGCCCAGTTTGTCGGCCAGGCGTCGCATGCGCGGCCGCTGTTGCTCCGCGTCTTGCATGACGCGCATAATTCGCGCGAAGCGAGAGTCAACCGCCAGCTTTTCGGCACGAACATGAATTGCCACGTCGCCATTGATGGCCCCCGAAATCACCAGCGACCCAGCCATCTTCTCGATCTCAAAAGGCTCGCCCGTCAGGTACGCCTCATTCATTTTCCCGTTGCCTTCCACCACCACGCCATCCACGGGACAAGTTTCATGCGGAAAAACAACCAAAGTGTCCCCGATCGAGATCTCTTCTAGCTTGATATCCGACAACTCATGCCCGCTCTTTCGATGAGCCGTTTCCGGCATTCGCCTTGCCAGCGCATCGAGAACCGAAGAAGCTTTTCGGCTTGCGAATTGTTCAAGAGCTGTCCCTCCCGAGAGCATCAGAATGACGATGGCACCGACCAGGTACTCGCCCAGAATTATGGAAGTAATGATCGAAACTCCTGCCAAGTGGTCGGACCCAAATTCACGCTCAAGCAGCTTTCGCGTCAAACGCAGCACCAGCGGCAATCCGCCGGCGAGCAACGTCAAGAGAAGTGGCGCCTGCCAAACGATTCGCGAAACGTGAAGCCCATATCGCAAATTCAGATGCAGGAGGATGGATGTAATAGCCAGTAGGGCAATTAGGGTTGACCCAGTCCATGCGGAACTCTCTTGGGGTGGCTGGACTGGTTTGATCGGCAAATTGTTGGCGATACCAGTGTTCGAATTCATTTGTATCTCTTCAGTCTCGCCTCAACAATCTGGTCTGAAGTAAATCTGTCCGAACTCAAACGAACATCACGCACCTCAAATGACAGGCTTGACGTTCTTCACATTCTTGGGCAATGCAGAAGTCCTTACCTTCCTGAAATCCTTTGTTGGCGCCAAGTCGAACAGCTCAACATAGGACTTTTGCAAGAGTAGCCGCAGAGGAGGTGGTGCTTGCGATGCAATGTCAGTCGAGAGCTTGCTGGTTTCTGAAACGTAGGTCGCTTGCCGCCCTGCGCGGCCATCTGGGGTTATTCCAAGCATGCTAAGTTCAGCACACAAAAGGCCGGCGAGCATGCGCCGAAACGTTTCGCTCATGCATGCCTCCTTGTGACCGGCAACGGCTGCTATGAGTGTTGGGCGCGCGCAACTGGAATCAAATCCGTCGTTGGTCAGCGACCTGAACCCCTTCCATCGTCGTCCCACGGTCGACCGTTTACCGTGACCTCGGTCATGCCCCGCAGTGCCTTCCGTCACCGCATTTTTCGAGTGCCTGATCTATGCAATAAAAGTGAATTCCTATGCCCCGGTCGAGACTGAACATTTATCGGAGGCACTCCCTCAACCGGGAAACAAGGTGAGGAGAACTCCAATGAAAGTGAAAGATGTAATGACGTCAGCGCCGAGTTATTGCCAAGTGGAAACCAATCTAGGCTCAGCAACCGAGCTGATGTGGAATGCAAACTGTGGGTTCCTTCCCGTGGAAACGGCCGACGGGAAGGTCGTCGGTGTCGTCACCGACCGCGACATCTGTATTGCCCTGGGAACTCGCGGTCGGCTAGCCGGCAATGTGACTATTGCGGAGGTCATGTCAGACAAAGTTCATGCTTGCGCTCCCGATGACGACATTCACATTGCATTGCAAACCATGAAAGAAGGTAATGTGCGGCGTCTGCCTGTGATCGCCAAGAATGGCACTCTGGCGGGCGTGGTTTCCATGGACGACATCTTGCTGCAGGCTGAACCCACGCGTCTCGGAAGGGAGCCCGAACTGTCCACCGATGAGGTTGTGAGAACTTATCGTGCGATCGCCCAACGGCAGGTGACGCAAGTTCTGGCGCGGATCGCTGCCGCTCCATTCTGAGGGCCATGTCGATACATTCCGGAACCGAGCAATTCCTCGTTGCCCTTCTAGCCACCAACGATTTCGTCGTACCGTGGTGACGACGGAAGGGAGAATGCTTTTTTAGTAGAGCGCCGAAATGTGGCAAACCACCAAACAGATTGCTAACGCCGGCTTCCTCTATTTCGCAATCGTGTTTGGAGTCGGCTTCGCGCTTGGCGCCGTCCGCACAGTCTGGATCGTCCCGCGCATGGGCACTCGGATCGCCGAACTAATGAAATCGCCCATCCTGCTTGGTGTGACGATTGCGGCGGCGCGATGGATAGTTCTGCGTTGCAGAGTCCCTGCGCAGCGGGCTGGCCGTCTTGGTGTGGGCGCCATCGCGCTAGGTCTCTTGCTCTTCGCGGAGTTTGGCCTCGTTTTATGGCTGCGAGGCATTTCCATAAAGGACTACCTCGCCACTCGAGACCCGGTCTCAGGAACTATCTATTACCTGATGCTCGCATTATTCGGCCTCATGCCGCTCTTGGTTGCCAGAAAGAGCGGCACGGCTGAGCCAAATCGGTAGGAATAACTCAACTTCCCGCGAACCTCTCCAACCAATCCCGATCTGAAACAGTTACTTTCGATTTCTTCAGAAACTTCGTGATGTGACCGGCATCACCTGCACACGTGTCGTGCCTCACGGCCAAAACTCTTCCTGGCGTTCAATCTATGTGACGTTGAAGCGACTCCGGGACAGGAGGTCGCCATGCCGAAAACACCGGTTCTTTGGCCCGACACGGAATTGGAAATTCTCGATCCGGGATGTGCCTGCGAAACGCACACCCAACTGAAGCCCGCCTTGGAAGCCCCTATCGTTTCAAAACCTGCGGAAGCGAGGCTGGGCGAAGCACTCCTTGAAGGAAATCGCATCCAAACCGCCTCGCGCCTGACGGATTTCCTGGGCACAGCACTGCTTCATACCGTGGTCCTTGCTGCTATATTTCTGCTGCCCTTGTGGTACACGGATGCCTTGGATCTGCGAAGCTACACTCACACTTTGCTCGTAGGGCCGCCGCCACCCCCTCCCCCGCCACCGGCCCCGGTTGCTTTAAAGACAATCGCCGCGTCTCGCCGGAACCTCTTCTCGAATGGAAAATTGCTGGCGCCTGCGGCGATCCCTAAGCAGGTGGTAATTCTTAAAGAAGAGCCTATGCCGGCTGACGCCGATTTCGGCGGCGTCCCAGGTGGCGTGCCCGGCGGAGTTCCCGGAGGCCAGCTTGGCGGAGTAATTGGCGGCATCTTGGGTGGAGTTGCCAGTACAACGCCGCTCGCGCCACCGACAAGCAAACCGCGTGCGCCAGTCCGCGTCGGAGGGCACGTTCGAGCGCCACAAGCGGTCTACAAGCCTTCGCCGAACTATCCCACTCTTGCGAGGCAAGCGCGAATACAAGGGGACGTAGTTATTGACGCCGTCATCGACAAAACCGGCACCGTCGTCGAAATGAAGGTCATATCCGGTCCGCCGGTGCTAATCCCTGCAGCGCTCGCCGCGGTTCGCACGTGGAGGTATCAACCGACGTACCTCAATGACGAGCCCATTGATGTCCAGTTTATCGTGACCGTTCATTTCGAGCTGCAAAGCTAGTTTCCGCTGAGTGCATTTGCGGTTTCAGTTTTGGCCAGCGCGAGATCCTTCCGGACGGCGCGTGAAAGGGGGCCAAATGGATTTCATCCTTATTACGGTAATAACGTTCGCTGCTGTCTTTGTGTTTGTGGAAATCGGTCGGGCTCTGCAAACGTATTGGAAGTTCCGCGGACAAAGGATCGTCTCGTGTCCGGAGACACATCGTGCCGCCGCCGTGCAAGTGGCAGCGGGAAAGGCGGCAGTGCAAGAAATTGTCGGAAACCAGGAGCTTCGCCTAAGGGCATGCTCGCGTTGGCCCGAAAAGCAGGCTTGCGGCCAGGAATGCCTAAGCCAAATTGAAAGGTCGCCGGAGGCCTGCCTGGTCTGGACGATCGTCAACCAGTGGTATCAAGGACAGGAATGTGTCTATTGCCACAAACCCTTTGCTGAAATCCATTGGCACGATCACCCGCCGGCGCTGCGGGATAGAAAAGGCAAAACTTTCCAGTGGAACGATGTCCCCGCCGAGAGTCTCCAGGAGGTCTTTGCGACGCATTCGCCGGTTTGCTGGAACTGCTATATCGCGGAGAATTTTCGCCGCGAACATCCCGAAATGGTAGTCGACCGCCGTTCCGACTCGCGGCGCATGACCCTCTATCATTAGAGGAACGAGTTTTCCCTCGGAGCCAGCAGTTCTTCGTTTTCTCGAGGCTCGCGTGACGCTAATCACAGACTCCGAGTCTCTTTTGTGCTATCCAATTCCCGGTTCTCCAGGACACCGTCCATCGCCAACGCAATAGACATGCCCGGAAAAGTGTCGTAAATTGTTGGGCAAAGGTCCTCGAACAACGAGCCATGGCCGATTTTCCTCCATCCTGCACCTTTGAGGATGCCTGTCATTCTCTCGAGCTGGCCAAGTCCATGCTCCGTCTCGCCCACACTATGTGGGAGAACGCCAGTAAGACCCTGGATGAGACCGAGGCCATGCGCAAAGACCTCCACTCTCAAATCGACGAGCTGGCCTCGCGCGGCGTTTTTCGCCGTGAATTCACAACCACACTTCTCTCAGGAATCCTGGACGCCGCCATCGAAGGCACCGCTGCTGACATGGGCAACATGCAGCTCCTCGATCCCCGCACGGGACATTTGCGGATTCACGTCCACCGCGGTTTTGCGCCGCCCTTCCTCGAATTCTTCAACTCCGTCCGCTCTGGTCAGGCCGCTTGCGGAACCGCCTTAAAAACTGGCCGCCGCGTCATCGTCCCGGACATTGCCCACAGCTCGGTCTTCCCAGTGTCCGAATTAGTGGAAGTTCTGCTCGATGCCGGCGTACGCGCCGTTCAATCCACTCCCATCATCGGAAGGTCCGCGCGTTTCTGGGGTATGCTCTCCACGCATTACCGACAAGTCACT
>Ga0126370_10000474_pt1 | contig 16700 bp, 17 predicted proteins | sample PanSoiMetaPlot_3_FD_92586 | JGI IMG/M metagenome (GOLD analysis project Ga0126370, IMG submission 92586) | Tropical forest soil microbial communities from Panama - MetaG Plot_3 | ecosystem: Environmental > Terrestrial > Soil > Tropical forest > Bulk soil | place: Panama | collected 2016-02-17 | reverse complement strand
GAGAAAGCGGTTGCGGTCTACACTCTCCCGCGAAAATTTATTGAGACGAATTTCCAGCGTGGGTCCCGAGCGCAAGACCCGCGATTGGGCTGGCAGCAACGAACAGCCAGAGAAGTCGGAGGTCAGCCCGCTTTCGAGCCAGGCGAGATTAAGTGGAGACTCAAATAAACCCGCACTCCACCGAGCCATAATTGCCGCGAGTTGGTCATGATATGTTTCGGTCAAAAACGCGTCCGACCCGGCCGGAAGTTTGGCTAACATGGCCTCGAGCGGCAGCCGGTCGCGGTAGTGGGGATCGACGTGAAAGGCGCTTGCTCGCGAGACCGCGGGGGGCGGATCGGAAAGGTAAAAGGAAGAAAACGCCAGGTCGGCAAATCCGGGGAGCAGGGCGGCGCCTTGGCAGCAGCGAATGAGGAAATTGCGACGATCGATCATGTGAAGATCGTGGCCATCAGGTTTCTCCTCGGGGTTCACAGACATATCTGGATAAGGTGGCGTGTGAAGCGAAATTAACATCCGCACGGTAGGGGGTCAAGGTTGGGGCAGAGCGCAAGCGGCCTATGATAGGCTAACGGCGCGTTTTCCGGGATCTCGTGAGCGAATTCCTTGAGCATTCCTCGCATTACCGTAGTGGGTAGCTATGCAACCGGGCTCACTATGAGGGTTCCGCGGTTGCCTAGCACAGGCGAAACTCTGCTGGGTACGGGCTATCGCGTGGACTATGGCGGCAAGGGCTCGAACCAGGCTGTGGGCTGCGCCCGACTCGGGTCCCACGTGAGCTTTATCACCAAGATTGGAACGGACAGTTTTGCTGAGATGGCGCTCACCCTATTTCGCGAGGAGGGCATCGATGTCCAATATGTCCGCCGAACCACAGAAGCGCCAACCGGCGTAGGGTTCATTCTTGTCGAGCAGGACCGTGGGCATAACTGCATCGCCATTGATCCGGGCGCGAACCAGCGCTTAACGGTTGGTGACGTGCTGGGATGTAACGCCGCCTTCGACAATGCGGCGGTAGTACTGACTCAGCTTGAGATTTCCGCAGCGGCGGCGGAGGCAACCCTTCAGTGCGGGCGCGCGCGAGGCGCAATCACAATGCTCAATCCGGCGCCCGTCCAGCCACTTTCCCGGGCAGTACTGGAAATGGTGGACGTTCTTACACCTAACGCAACGGAAGCGAAGGTGCTTGCCGGACACAGTCCAAATGATAATGTTCGACCAGAGGAAGTCGCGCGCGAATTGCTCCATAAGGGAGTCAAACACACCGTGATGACCTTGGGTGAGCAGGGAGCGATGGTGGTAACCGCGTCTTCCATGGTCCTCATTCCCGCGATCGAGGTCAGAGCCGTAGACACGACTGGCGCGGGGGATGCCTTCAATGCTGGCTTGGCGACCGCGCTGGCATCGGGGGCGAGCCTCGAGGATGGGGTACAGTTTGCTGTGGTTTGCGGTGGATTGGCAGTGGCAAAGGAGGGGGTGATCCCTTCCTTACCTTACAGGGACGACATATTGAAAGCCTATCGCGAACAGGATAGAACCATACCACCCTGGCTGGCCGGCAAGGCCGAGATCGCCTGAAACTTTGGGCAAACGAGGGACGCGGTGATTGTAGGCGATTCGACTTTTCAAAGCGGCTCGACTCCCAGCAGCGTCTCCAGCCTGGCAAGTCGAATCCAGTCCACTCTCATATCCAACCAATTAACCCAGACGCTCTGGGAAGAACACCTTCAACAATGCCTCGAATACCGTTTTCACGCAGCAATGATCCCAGCGGCCTGGGTGAGGCAAACGGCAGATGCCTTGCGTAACACGGGAATTCGAGTTGCGTCGTTTGTAGACCTTCCTTATGGAACTATGAGCAGCGCGGGCAAGGCGTATGAGGCTGGACGCATTGTGGATGACGGTGGCGAGGAAGTCGATCTCATGCCGAATGTCGGGTTCTTGCTTTCAGATATGAAGAGAGAATATCGGGAGGATATCCGCGGCGTGGTTCAAGTGGCGCAGGGGCGGCCAGTTAAGGTGATGCTGGAGTTGCCTCTATTAAATGAGGTGCAGCGCAAGTATGCAGTCGACTTAAGCATCGAAGCTGGCGCTAGTTATTTGAAAAACGCCAGCAGTGGAGCCGTGGGTGTTGCCACGGCTGAACAGATCCGTTTTTTGCGGCGGGTTGCACCCGCTCAGGTTCGCATCAAGGCTTCGGGCGGAATCAAGAAGGCCGGGCAGGTTTGGGAATTGCTGGAGGCGGGCGCCGACCTCGTCGGAACCACTGCTGGTGTCCAGATCATGAGGGAGATTCAAGGAGAGAAGGCTACGTTACGGCAGCGAGAGGCTGGTTATTAGCGATCGGCGTTTCGCGAGCGGTTCCTGAAGCGGCGGGGCGCAATGGGAAACGGCCGAGTCGGCGTACCGTGATCCGAGCCGCAGGCTGGAAATCCTGGCCAACAGAGGGCAGATTGGCGCGTACTCCCTAAAACGCCCCCTCCACTCTATGTATTCCCGGATCCCGAACAACCGACGTTGTGCTGATTCCGGCGATAGCCCCACGACCGGCTCGCTCGGTTGGGCACAGCCACCGATGATTTTCTCCATGAGCGCCGGTCTATACCTGTAGATGCAGCGTCCCGCACTGGACGCCAGGCATCGGGAGGTACAACATGAGCACCAGCAACATAACCGCAGCCCGCGCGGTAGCCGACCCCGTGGAAAAGCAACTCCTAGCCTGCGTAGAGATCGAGGCCGAGTCGGAACGTGTATTCCGGGCACTGACATCGGAAGAGATCATCGCATGGTGGGTCAGGCCCGGCGTATTTGACACGAGGGAATGGTCGTGCGATATGCGTGTCGGAGGTCGCTGGCGGGCGTCCGGCATAAGCAGAGGACAGCCATATGTGCAGGAGGGCGAGTTCCTCGAAATCGACCCACCCCATAAACTGATTCACACTTGGGACGGCGCTGGAAGGCCGGACCTGCCATCGACAGTCACGTACCTTGTGGAGCGGTTCGAGAAAGGAACACGCCTCAACATTCGGCAGACAGGCTTCGTTTCCTCGGACGTCTGCAACGCGTTCGCGGTAGGATGGGAGACGAGCCTCAAACGGCTCGCTGAAATCCTCGTTCCATGAGCGACGTGGCGAAGCCGCCTGCAAGCGAGACTGTGAGCGAAACCAGCCTGCTGCGTTTCGCAAAGGGTGGCGATCCGCAAGCCTTTCAGCAACTGACCGAGCCTCACCGGCGGGAGTTGCATCTCCACTCTTATCGCATGCTGGGGTCGTTCCACGATGCCGAGGACATGGTACAGGAAACCTTTCTGCGAGCGTGGCGCGGCCTTGCTAGTTTCGACGGCCGCGCCTCCACTGGCTATATCGCATCGCTACAAACACCTGCCTGAATGCCTTGGCCAGTCGCGGGAGAATCGGCAGGGACTTGCCAGAAATCTACGGTCCCCCGACTGACAAGTTGCCGGATCGTGAACCGGCAAGCGAGGTCAGGTGGTTGGAGCCGTATCCAAACTCAGCACTCGAAGGAATCGCTGATCGGTCGGCGGGGCCCGACGCAGCGTGCCGTTCTCCTGCTCCGGGATGTCCTGGGGTGGTCAGCGTCGGAGGCAGCTCGCCTGCTGAACTCGTCGACTGCAGCGGTCAATAGAGCGCTGCAACGCGCTCGCGCGACGCTCGCAGAGCGGCTCTCGCTTGGTCCGCCGTGTGTTTCCGCCTTGACCGGCGGTGAGGAGCGAGCGCTGCTCGAACGCTACGTTCGAGCATGGGAGACCACCGATGTCGATGAGTTTACGGCACTGCTGCATGAGGATGCACAGATGAGCATGCCGCCTTGGCGTCAATGGTATCGAGGCAGGTCAGCGATAGCAACGTTTTTCGCCGCCACTGGCCGGCCTGGCGGCCACGCGCCGTTCCGGCGACCCCCTACAGCCGCGAACGGGCAGACGGCTTTTGCGTTTTATAGCCGTTGGCAGAGCTCCGAATGGAGGTTTCATTCCATCCAGGTATTAGAGTTCAACCGCAGCACCATCGAACGCATGACCAGCTTCGTCATGCCTGCACTCGCCTCCGTGCTCGGACTCCCCCACGTTCTGCCACCGCAGGATGACATCACGACCAAGCCAGTCTGTGGCATCTGTTAATCAGCGACGAAAAACTCAGAAAAACTATGTTTTCCAGTGACCGGTGAAGCTTGCAACGCAAGGTTGTAGGTGCTTATTTGTACCGAAGCGACCCACATTGAAGCTGAGCGGTTTTCATGGGAACGGGCTGCCATGTTGCATGCTTACGAAGCGGGCAACTAACAGCAACCGGACCGGGTCAACCGGTCAATTTGGAATGGCAACTATTCATCAGCCGACGCTTGCCAACGGCAAAGTGCACCTCGACAGGCCAGTGATGTGGCGGTTTTTGGGAAATTGCGGCAAGAGGAACGGCGAGCTGGCTACGGCTGGACAGACTCCGCTATCCAGTTGAGATACTCTTTACTGCCATCCTCGATGGTGACTGCAATGCACTCGGGAAGATCGTAGGAGTGCAGCTCAGCGACGGTGTCGCAAATCTTCTCGAACTTGCTTCGAACCGTCTTTATGAACAGCATCCATTCTGTGTTGGTTTCCACCCTTGCCTGCCACCAGTAGGTGGATTCCACGCTTGGAACAATGTTGACGCACGCTGCCAGCTTGCGCTCAACGAGGGCGCGCGCAATCCGGCGTGCTTCTTCTTGCGAGCCAGCGTTAGTCAGGACGATCGTCTTGTCGGTCATATAAAATCGCTTTCGGCTATCAGCTGGAGAGAAGGCTTGGCGAGCCGCGGCTCCACACCTAGTGTACGGTAGAGAGGTTGCTTGCGACCTCTCTGGTAGGAGAGCGAGATGGTAACCCAAATCAAATTCGGAACCTCGGGGTGGCGCGCTGTCATGGCCGACGAGTTCACCTTCCTAAATGTACGCCGTGCAGTCAACGGGATTGCCCGCTACGTGCGCTCACAGGACGCTTCCGGGGCCCGCGTCATTATCGGTCGTGATCCGCGCTTTCTGGGGGAGACGTTCTGCGCCATGACGGCCGACATCCTGTCCTCGTACGGTATTACTCCGCTGGTCATTGCCGATGCTGCCCCTACGCCCGCCATCGCCTACGCGGTGATTCGCGAGAACGCCAACGGCGCGATCAACTTCACTGCCTCCCACAATCCGCCGGAGTATAACGGTATCAAGTTCTCGACGCTGGATGGCGCGCCCGCGCTGCCCGAGATTACCAGGAAAATCGAAGCAGAGATTGCCGCTTTCGATTCCGGTGTCGAGGCTCCTAAATCGCAGGTAGGAGCACTGGCCAAAGCCCTGGATCCAAAGCCCGCCTACCTGACTCGCTTGACAGAGATTGTGGATATAAAAGCGATCAAGAGAGCCGGACTGCGCGTCGTGTTTGATCCCCTGTGGGGCGCGGCTCGCGGCTATTCCGATTCCATTCTACGCGACTCGGGAGTCGAAGCCGCCACCATACACGACTATCGCGATGTGCTTTTTGGTGGCCAGGCTCCTGAACCGGACGATCACCTGCTCGATCCGCTCCGCCAAAGGATGCGCGCCAGCAATGCACACATCGGCATCGCCACCGACGGGGACGCGGACCGCTTTGGCGTCGTGGATTCGGACGGCACTTTCTTTCAGCCCAATTACATTATCGCGCTGCTCTTCGATTATCTGGTCGAGAGCCGCGAGTGGAAAAACGGCGTGGGCAAGTCGGTTGCGACTACTAACCTCATCAACGCTCTTGCTCGCCATCACAAGGTCGAGCTTCACGAGACCCCCGTCGGCTTTAAATACGTCGGCGAGCTTATCAAGCAGGACAAGATTGCGATAGGCGGAGAAGAGAGCGCTGGGCTTTCCATTCGTTATCACGTGCCGGAAAAGGATGGAGTACTGGCCGGCCTGCTGTGCGCTGAAATGGTCGCCCGGCGCGGTAATTCGCTGGGCAGACAATTGCGCGAGCTATTTGCTAAAGTTGGTTCCTATTACCCTCGCCGAGAGAACTTCCGCTTGACCCCCGAGGTCAAAGAGAAGTTCACTGGAAAGATGCAGTCCAATCCCGAGGACTTCTTCGGCCGCAAGGTGACGGAAGTAGTCCGCAAAGATGGACTGAAGCTGGTGTTCGAGGACGGGTCGTGGATCTGTTACCGGCTCTCGGGCACCGAACCAGTGGTTCGAGTCTACGCTGAGGCTCGCACCGAAGAGGGGCTCGAGAAGTTGAGCGCCGCAGCCAAACAATGGATTTTCGAGTAGAGCGAACGCGCAGAATTCCAAACCTGCCTCGCCCCGAGAATGGGATCCGCGCTATAGTGGAGCGCGCTCCCGAGGCCGAGGTAGCGCTAGACCGTATCCGCAACCGCTTTCGTCCTACCGGTGAGAGACTCTACAAACTTCGCCGGCGCATCGCTACCGCAGCCGTCGCTGTGCTCACCGTATGGCTATTTCTGCACGTCATGTTCAGTGCTAACGGGATGGTTGCTTACAAGCAGAAGCGTGCCGAAATCGAAGTCCTGCGCAAAGACGTGGAGGCCTTGCAGCAGGAGAACGAGACTTACACGCGGCAAATTAAGGCGCTCAAGAGCGATCCCAAAGCCATTGAGAAGGAAGCGCGCGAGCAGTTACATTATGCGCGTCCTGGGGAGGTGATCTATGTCTCTCCGCCGCCCCTGCCACCGGCGTCGAAGCCGGCTAACAACTCAGCGAAAAATAGCAAATGAGGATGTCCCGCTGATCCGATATGAAGCAAGCTACTCCTGCCCGCGGAGACACCTCACCGCATATAGAAACGCCGCGATTGAGAACGCAAGAAACAGAAGCGACTCTTGTGCGACGCGATGCGCGTTTCCCAAACCGACGGTTGCATAGCGCAGAAAGTCGATTTGCCAGGTGATTGGATTTGCCGTGGCGGCCACCCGGAACCATCTCGGGAGAGGCTCAAGGGGGTAGAACATGCTGCTGGCGAACAGGAAAACAAAATACAGAATCGACGTCACGCTGTTGAAAACGTCGTTGCGGCGCGTGCTGAGGGCGAATATAGAGTAAAAGAAAAACCACCCTGCGGTCCCGGCAAACATGGCCGCGAAGACCAGCGGAACCAGTTCCCAACGTATGCGGATATGAAAAAGCAATCGGCCCAGAGCGAGGGTGATGGCGGCCTGCATGATGCTAACTAGAATCGTGAACAGAACTTTGCCCAGCATGTACGCCGACCGGCTCAGGGGATAGGTAAGCATTTCGAAAAAGATACCGTTGTCACGATCCAGAAAAAACGACCACGAAGTGTTGGAGGCGATTCCAAAGCTGGCCATGGCCAACACGCTGCCCAGGAAAAACGAGTTGTAGTCCAGGTGGGCCGAAGAAAGCGGCGAACCCAACGCCGCATTCACGCCTACGCCAAAGACGAGCATGTAAGCCAAGGGGTAAAACAGGTCCCAGAAGATGAAGACCAGGTTGGTTGCCCGAATCCTGCCTTCGCGATACAGCATGGCACGAATAGCGTTCATGTCTACGCCTCCTCTCGGGTCAGTTCTAGGAAAACGTCTTCCAGGCTGGCGCCGCTGACTTCCATTCGCAACACGCGGCGATGGCGGGCCAATGCGCTCACCAATTCCAGGACCGTTCCTTCCGCGGCTTTCAGGGTGGCTTCCAGCGTGTTGTTCTCAACATTTGCCCGCAGCACGGGTAGTGTGGAAAGTTCACTGGCGATGTCTTCCGGCATGGATTCGAAGGTCATCGAGATCTCGTAGACTTCTTGGGAGAGCGACTTGAGCGTGTTCAGGTCACCCCGGGCAACTTGCTTGCCCTTGTTCATGATGAGGATGTCGTCACAGAGTTCTTCGGCTTCGCTGAGTATCTGCGTGGTGAGCACGATCGTGCGTCCGTTGCGCGCTTCGTAGCGGATTTGTCGCATCACCTCGCGCTTCAGAAGCGGATCCATTCCCGTGGAAAATTCGTCGAGAAACAGGACCGGTGTAGCCACCATGAATGTCTTCGCTACCTGGACCCGCCGCCGGAATCCGCCGCTGAGATCCTGCACTTTGCGGTCGACTTCTGCACCCAATCGGAAGCGGTCGATGACTTCGTCCGCGCGACTCCTTGCCTTTGCTTGGTTGACACCGTGAAAACGGGCAAACGTCAGCAGGTTGTCACGCACGCTGAGCAACAGGTCAACGGCTGTTTCCTGAATAACAGACGCGATTCGCCGCCGTACCTCGAGCGGCGATTTGACCACGTCAAACCCAAGCACTCGCGCAGTGCCTGAAGTAGGCCGGCTAAGCGTGGTCAGCATGCGCAACAGGGTTGACTTGCCGGCGCCGTTCGGCCCCAACAGCCCGAAAATTGTGCCCGACCCTACTTCGAAGCTCATGCCATCGACAGCGCGAACCGGGTTGTTTCGCGAGGCGTAGGTCTTAACCAATTCGTGAACTTCGAGCGCGAGAGTGCCCATGGCAATATCTTTCTCCACAAGGTGAAAACCCGAAATAAGATTGAATTATCGAGGCAATCGGTTACCACGGCCTGGACCGAGAAGCCGACACGACACAGGTAACCGAAAACAACTCAGAGATGGCAGGCGGGGACTAACATAGCTTGCTCCAAATGAATGCTACACCGCACGCCTGAACACGTCAAACATGGCAATTTCTTTTCCTGTACTTCTGGCTTCATGCGAAATCCATCCGCTCAATGAAAAATGCTGAGTCGAAAATATGAATCAGATGGGGAGCAAAGAGCAACGACCGGCTGTGTTATAGTTTTTTCCGCTCCGCTGCCACTTCGTCAGCAAAGCTGTAACCTCGGCCAGGGGTCTAGACTCTACATCACAGTCAGTGAGCCAAACCCGGCTCACCGGCACGGTTCAATGTTTGTTCCACCGTTTGCGGTCGCAACCGCGGAATAGAGGAGGAGAAACGGATATGAAGAAATTGTTGCTGCTTACTGCTGCTCTCTCCCTGGTGTTCTCCTATGTGGCGCTGGCCGGTGCGGCCGGCAAGTCCGAAACTGTCAAAGGCTGGGTGAGCGACACCAAGTGCGGCGCCAAGGGCATGAACGAGAAGCATGCCGCTTGCGCCAAGAAATGCGTTGGCGCGGGCGAGAAGCTGGCCCTGGTCACTGACAAGGGCGAGAAGGTCCTGACCGTCTCCAATCCCGATGCCCTCGAAGGCCATGAAGGGCATCACGTTCAGGTGAAGGGCGAGGTTACCGGTGACTCGATCACTGTGGACAAGGAAAGTGTAAAGATGTTAGCCGCCAAAGGCGAAAAGGGCGGCGCCATGGAAAACATGCACTGACGCGGCTGATCTTTCGTGAAGCGGACCCCCATGCCTCCTCGCAGTTGCGAGACATGGGGTTTTTCTTTTTGAGCTGCTGGCACGAGCTCGGCCTGTTCCTCCTTCTCGGAGGAGTGCTGGCGGCAGCCACCACAAAGCTGGTACTGGTACACCATCAGCAAGCCCCTCCGATGGCCGACCTCGCCGGCTTCATCTTGAGCGTCGAGGAATTGGCGAAGGGGTGTCAGTGGCGGAGAAGAAGAGCAAAGCTATGAGCATTGCGGGGAACGAATCGGCTGATAAACATGGTGGGCCGAAGGGTGATCGCGATGTTGTTCGAGCAGGGGAAGAATCCGATCCAGTTGATCAAGATCGAGGACTGGTCCAAAGTGCTTGAATATAACCACGGACAAGGCCGAGGACGCGGCCTGTTCTGGACGCGAGATTGTCCTGAAGAGCGCGCGTAGCAACTTCTGATCCACGATTGAAACTGAGGACCAACACGCGATGCGCATCGACCTTCTGCCGGTGTCGATTCCTGTCTGGCAGCCCTGACTTTTTGATTTTCTGAATGGGTTTCATCGTGGGCCAACCGTACTGCCGCGGTCGTTTCGACCAGGGTTCGCCACGCCACGACTGACAATGGTGTGGACGGCGGCTTTCACCTTCCTTGCTGCCTTTTTCTCTGCGGCACCTCAACGGCCCAAGACCATGGGTAACGACATGATGCAGGCAGCTAGAGGATGTAGACCAGTACGTTGGGTTGGCGGGACTGTTTTGGTGCTATCGTCCGAGACGTATTGACCTTGTGGTCGGGACTGGTGACATTGCTCTTAAGCCTGGGGGCTACAGCCTGACGGCATAGCGTCAATGACGCAAAAAACCCCGTTGGGCAACCGCGGCCGGAACTCTGCACACAGGGGGAATCATGAGCAAGTGCAATTTGGTTGAGGATTGGGGAAGTGCTCCTGGTCTATCGGTCTCGCGAACGGCATTGCTTCAGGCGCGTATTTTGCCCTGAAACCGCCGACGCGATGACCCTTTTTGGTCGGCTCTGGACGTGGCCAGAAAAGTCGGATCGGCCTAGTCTCTTACACACCAGCAGCAATGTCTGTCGCGGGATGTACCTTACTTACTTTGTGATTCACAGGCTAGTGTAAGTTTATACAGGTCGATCAGGTCAGTCCTAAGGTGCTTTTTCGCTTTCGCTGCTGCTAAATCCGTCATATACTCCCGCCGTATAAGCAACCTGTGGGCGTGAGTTGCCCTCCCACGAGAATTAGGAGGTGCACCGATGGCGCACATCTATGAGTTAGTCAAGGACCAGGAGACGTACCGTGCCGACGTTAGCCAGACTGTGCTGGAACTGGCGCAGGCTATGGTCGATAGGAATATCGGTGCGGTGCCGGTGTTGCGCGAAGGCGAGCTGATCGGGATTTTCTCGGAACGAGATCTGATGCGGAGAGTAGTGGCATCTGGCTTGGATCCGAGTACGACGCTAGTTGGCGAAGTGATGACAGAGGATCCTCTCACGGTGCCTCCGGATGAGGATTTGGAAACTTGCATGGTGCTGATGCGTCGGCACGGGTTTCGCCACCTACCCATCTGCGAAGGGAAGCTGCTCAAGGGCATGGTTTCGTTGCGTGACATTATGCTGCACGATCTAAGTGAGAAAGATCATGACATTCGCATGATGCGCGCTTATATTCAAGCCGGTCCGGAAATCTAGCGAAAAGTATCCCTCCTTCCAAATGTAGCATTCGTGTATCAGATAAGGCACAAAAGAGGTAATCATTGAGCTGGTTACTTTAGGTTACCTCGGTGTACTGACCCACCGTGTAGCCCTGCTAAGCGGAGTTAGCTGATACGTGTAGACCCCGCAAAAAGCGAGCCGGAGTTCCACAATACAACTCCCGTCGCAGTGCAATGGGTAAGGGAAGGGCTGTTGCTGTGCTTGGTGGCGGCGACTATGATCTGGCGCCGGGCGCACCGAGAGTTTCGGTGGTTTTTCCCTACATGGTTGCCCAGATCGTTCAGATCGTTGTACTTTACCCACTGAGAAGCTCGCAAACGTCATACTTCTATCGCACTGCACTAACCGCTGACGCGGTTCTTCATCGACAGTTCGAATGAGTCATTCCGCTGAGACATGGAACGTAGCAGGCACGCTTCCAAGTTTTCCTGACAAAAATCACCGAATTAGGCCTTCCTGAGTCTCCCGAACGGTCGCTAACAAACGTGTAATCAATAAGTTAGACCTAGTCTGGGTAGCAATCGTGTTCCAAAGCTGGATTTTCGAATCAGTCCGTGGCCATGCAGCCCCGGCTCTCCCAGGTGCTTAGGGTTGCACGACCGCCAGGAGAAGAACCATGCCAAACAGCGATCAGGATCGTGGTCCTGATGGCGGGGTTGTTTACACTTTTTCGCTTCGGTAGATGACCGAGTACCGGCCAGACGGCCTTCCATTCCCAGCCAGCGGCCCTAGCCGCAAGGTAACCTCGGGTACTCGGCACAACCCCCGCGGACTGAAGTTTGTGTGCGGATGACTGCTAAGCGGGAGCGGCCCTCTTCTAATTTTTGGGAGTGGAACAAGTAAAGGGTCAAAGAGCAGCAAGGCTGAGGTGGCGCGGATTCAGGCGGCCTTGAGCTGTTCGCGAAGTATGCTGGTGAGCTGATCGGCTTCCGAGACTGGTGGTTGGCAAGTGAAGCCGGAACAGACTAGAGCTATGGTTTGACCTGCCTCAGGGGTGGGGACATGGAAAATGGTCGTGGCCAAGGCGGGTGGCAGATTCTGCGCAGCGACTTCATTTTCATTAAGATGAATGACCGCTTTGTTCAATGCAAAAGGCGCGACGGCGGCAACATGAAGCGCATCCGCGGCTTCGCCGCTGCCGACTATTAGAACCTGGATGTGTGGTTGCGAGAAATAAACCGCTGCGATTCCATAGGTGGCAGCAAAGATGCCGTACTGTTCAGCCATCCCAGCGAGTAGTTCCAGGGTTTGCTGTGCCTTTTGTGAGTAATTATCGTCATTGGTGTAAGCATACATTCGTAACAGAGCAATGGCGGCTACCGAGTTGCCAGCCGGGGTGGGCGAGTCCTGAAAAGGCTTGCGGTGGGTGCCCAAAATGCCGAGGGAATTTTCGCTTGCGCGTTGGGTATCGAAAAACCCACCCGACACCGAATCGAAAAAGCGATGAATCATCGCGTCGGTGATCTGCCGGGCGAAATTGAAATAACTCAAATCCGCAGTAACTTCGTAAGCGTCCAGGCAGGCTATGGCCGTGAAGGCGTAGTCGTCGAGCAAGCCGGCAACATTTCGAACCTGTGCCTCGCGATCGGAGTAGGAAATGACATGCTCCAGGCCATGCTCTCGATCCCAGCCTTCGGCGAGAATCCGATCGAGTGAGCGCAAAGCGAAACGTCGAGCCTCGATCAAGTCGAGAACACGCGCGGCCTCGAGGTAAGCCGAAATGCAGAGCGCGTTCCAGTTCACATAAACCGTTTTATCCACGTAGGGCGTGGGACGTTGTAGGCGCGCAGCATACATCTTCTGCCTGGACAAGTGCAGCAACTGAGTGACGCGTTCGCCTGTCAGACCTAGACGCGCACTGATTTCGTCGACCGACGCGCGCACATACAAAACGTTCTTGGCGGGATTATGGTGCATCTCGCCAACTTCATTGATGTCATAGTAGAGGCACGCAACCTTCGCCTCTTCCTCGGTCAGGACTCTCTTGGCTTCAGCGACTGTCCAGGTGAAGTAGTCGCCGTCATCATCCATCGAGTAATCCGCGTCTTGCGACGCGTAGAAACCACCATGGGCACGATCGCTCAGCCATTCGTCCATCCAGCGGATGATGTCCTTGGCCACGTCGGCGAACCGATGTGAGCCGGTGGCCTGATAAGCGTGCAGGTAATTCTTGAGGAGTTCTGAATTGTCATAGGACATCTTCTCAAAGTGAGGGACAATCCATCGCTCGTCAACGGAATAGCGATGGAAACCGCCGGCGAGCTGATCGTACACACCCCCGCGCGCCATTTTTTCCAAGGTAGCGGCGAACACCTCGCGCAGTTGCTCGTTGCCGGTGCGCAGGTAACGATCAATCATCAAATCAAGAACCGCGGGATGAAAGAATTTGGGAGCGTTGCCGAAACCGCCATTCCGGGAATCGAACATACCCACGGCGGAGTTCACGATGGCATCCACAATTTGCGGTTTGAACTGGCCGGAGCCGCCCGAAAATGCTTCCGCCCGCGAAATTGCACTCTCGACCATTTTGGCCTGTTCGGACACATCATCCTTTTTTTCATGGAATGCTTGCGCGATCGAGAGCAGAACTCGTTTGAAACCGGGGCGCCCCCAGTGATCATTGGGGGGAAAGTAAGTGCCGCCGTAGAAGGGTTTGCCCTCGGGAGTGAGAAAGGCAGTCAAAGGCCAGCCGCCCTGACCGGAGAGGGCGCTGACGGCCGCCTGATAACGGCTATCCACGTCGGGCCGCTCGTCACGGTCGACTTTCACCGCAATGAAATTTTCGTTTACGATGCGGGCTAGTTCGGGATCGTCGTAAGATTCGCGATCCATAACGTGACACCAGTGACACCACACCGCGCCGATGTCGAGCAGAATCGGCTTGTTCTCCCGCTTGGCGGTGGTGAAAGCCTCCTCGCCCCATTCGTGCCATTGCACAGGCTGGTGCATAGCAGAACGCAAGTAGGAAGAGGAGGCGTTCGATAGCGAGTTCGGCATCGGATCAGTTTAATCTCTGGGCGGGTTGGGTGTCGCCCTCCCGCCTAACGGGCGCGCCCGCCTTTCGAACAGGGGCGGGTCTGTACCCCTGGTGGAGCTGGTTTGTACCGCTCACATTTGTTAAATTAATGCCGCGTGGCAAATCGCGAGCCCGGCGTGGGCATGCCTTTTGCCTTGGGACCTTGGGGAGACCTATGCTGCTGATCATTTCCGTTGTGCTGGCGATCCTACCCCTGTTCGGCATTGCGTGGTTCATAGTTTCGGGCAACATTACGACCGTCGATGGATTGTTTATGTCACTTATCCTGTTGACGATGTCGGGTATCTTTGCGGCCAACGCTGCCTGGGAATTGCAACGGCAGCGGCGCAGGGCTAAGTTCCTGCAGCAGGCGAGGGCGGCGGGACTATTCCCTCTGACAGCTGCGACAAATGGCGGCCAGATTCTGCGGGGCCGAATCGAGAGCGTGGAGTTCTTCGAAGCTCACGTAGGGCAGCCAAACAAGTCTGTGGTGATGCTGTGGACCGGCGGCGATTCGAAGATGATCGTTTTAGAAGGAGATATGCGGAACCGGCTGCCGGCAGGCAAGAAAGTTGAACTGATCTGCCGGGACGAGAACGGCCTGAAGACTCTGGTCAGTGCTGATTATTCGTAAGGCGGGTTGCAACCATCCGATCAGCAATAGCGGAGCCGGCATCTTCTGTCAACATCCAAAGCAGTTGGCCGTGACGCGGCCGCACCAGCTTCGCGGGAAACTCACTCGCATCCGAGTCTGAATTAAACACAGATTCGACCGCCGGTGCTTTGTCCTTTCCTGCCACCAAGAAAACAATATTTGCAGCATTGTTCAGGACGGGCAAAGTGAGAGTGATTCGGTCGGTGTCGAGTTTCTCCACCCTATTTGCCACAACCAGGCGCGAATTCTCCCGCAGGGCGCTGGTGTGCGGAAACAAGGAAGCCGTATGGCCGTCGGGACCAAGTCCCAGCAAAATTAAATCGAAACGTGGCGCCTGAGGTCCCTCGAGACGGAAAGCGGTGCTCAGAGTCTGTTCATACTCGCTAGCTGCGGCGTTGGCATCGGGATTTTCGGCGGGCACACGAAAGATTTTCCTAGGATCGGCAGGTACTCGCGAAAGCAGCGTCTCATAAGCCATGCGATAGTTGCTGTCGGCGTGATCAGGCGGAACGTGGCGCTCATCGCCCCAGAAGAAAAACACTCTGTCCCAGTCGATGGCGGAAACAAACTCACTGGCCAGGAGTGAATGCATGCCTTTCGGAGTTGAGCCTCCCGACAGTGCCACCGTGAATGCGCCCTTGGCACCGATCGCGTCGTTGGCGAGCTTCGCGAATTGATGGGCTGCAGCCGCGAACAGTTCAGCGGGGGTGGGGAAAATGCGCACTTCAAGCACCTGCGTTATGATGCCTTTAGATGCCGCGAGCCCGCACTTCGGCACAACGGGCAGCGCCCCAAAGGCCGGTGGCTTCGTTGATAATGGCCTGCACCGGCATGGATTCAACCAGGGGACGCATTCTTCCCTTGTCGAGAAAGGCGTCGAGAAAAATTCGGCTCCTCAGCTTCGGGAGAATCTTCGGCGCGATACCGCCGGTTATAAATATCCCTCCCGTGGCTAGGAATTTCAGGGCGAGATTGCCGGTTTCCGATCCGTAAATGGCAACAAAAATATCAAGCGCTTCTTCACACAGCGAAGACTTTGCTTCCAGAGCGGCTTTGGAAATGGCCCCGGCAGGATCGCCCGTCCTCATATTTTCGGTCAGCCATTTGGGTTCCTCGCCGCGGCCGGTGTCGCGAAGGAACTGATAAATATTGACCAACCCCGGGCCGGAGAGGACGCGTTCGTAGCTCACACGGCCGAATTTGGCTGCGAGATTGCGCAGCAGCTCGATTTGCAAGTCGCTGCGTGGACCGAAATCAGTGTGACCTCCTTCGCACGCGAACACCTGGTGCTGGTGGCCGTCCCAATACAATCCTGCTTGACCGAGGCCGGTGCCGGCGGCAATCACTGCCCGGTTTCCACTGGCATTCGTGGCTCCCAGATTGAGCGTTACCACATCGCTCGGCTGCAAAGCACCGATGCCCCAAGCCACGGCTTCGAGATCATTGATTAGGAAGGTTGGGCGAACCTTCAGTTCCCGGGCAAGGCGAGAGGTCTCGACGGCCCACGGAAGGTTCGAAATCTGGGCGCGGCCCTCGCGAACTGGTCCGGCAACACCAAAGCAGGCAGCGTCCACCGGTCCTGAGTCTTGGCGGACGAAGGTGGAGACAATTTCTTCCAGGCCGGGGTAGTCGCGGCTGGCGTAGGTGGCTTCGTTGACGAGGTTTAGCCGACCATTGGTCGCGTCAAAAAAGGCCAGTCGAGCGTGGGTGCCACCGATATCGCCGGCCAGGATCATTTATCGAAATTCCTCCAGCGGCGGCCATCCCGCTCGAGGAGATTATCCGCCTCCTTCGGTCCCCACGTACCAGCAGCATAATTCGGAAAGTTGCGCGGTGGCAATGCCTTCCATACGTCGAGAACCGGACTCACAACGCACCACCCGGCTTCGACCATATCCGCACGCTGAAACAGGGTGGCGTCGCCAATCATGCAGTCGTGAAGAAGGCGTTCGTAGCCGGTATTGGGCTGAGTGCCGAAGTAAT
>Ga0126370_10000473_pt1 | contig 16705 bp, 14 predicted proteins | sample PanSoiMetaPlot_3_FD_92586 | JGI IMG/M metagenome (GOLD analysis project Ga0126370, IMG submission 92586) | Tropical forest soil microbial communities from Panama - MetaG Plot_3 | ecosystem: Environmental > Terrestrial > Soil > Tropical forest > Bulk soil | place: Panama | collected 2016-02-17 | reverse complement strand
TGTCACTGCAAGCCCAGGCACGAATCGTCCGGTAATTTCGGGGGTTTTGACAACGCCTGATAACGCGTGCGATCAATTGAGAAGTGGGGCCGCTGGGACTCGAACCCAGAACCAACAGATTATGAGTCTGCTGCTCTAACCGATTGAGCTACGGGCCCACTAAGCCTTAATACCATATTTCGTGCTCAAGGTCTTGTCGAGCTTCTTCAGATCTGTTTTGACCCATTCGCGACTCGGAAGGATATAGAAAGCTTGAGTCCTGAAGATGTCGTTTTTGCGGACTAGGGAAGTACGAGCCGCCCAATGGGTGAGCGAGGGCCATCAGTGAAATCGAAATCGAGCTGCGTCGGGAAACTCATTGCGATAGCACCCGGGCAGGCAAGAATTTTGCTTTCGATCGGGGGAGGAGCTTGGGGATGCCGCCAGAAATCTCTGACCTCGACGACCTTCGGGCATTCCTGAGTCTGGAAACAACGCTGCGCGCTTTTCACACGGCTGGTGCAGCCTGCGAGACTCTAGCGTGGCTCTCGAAGGCTAAGGCAGCTTTGACTCCCGACAATCGTGGCCAACAACTCTCGTATGAAAAGAGAGTTGCTGTCGCCCGCGCTACCCTGAAATCGAGCTACTCTGACACGAAACCAACTTTGTAGGGCATAGCTGCATATATAGAAGAAAATGGTGAAAATTTCCCCTAATTGAATTAGTCTCTGTCGCGACACCAGAAATAGCACACCCGATCAGGTGCGATTGTAGGTTTCTGACAGATAGTTTTCTTTTAGGATAGTCAGGATAATAAGGGTATGAACGTTGACAGAGCCATCGCTGAAATCGAGTGGCTGGAGCGCATTTTCGCGGTGCCGGACACCAGAGCCATGAGCCCGAGCGACCTCTCGGCTGCGAATCGAAGACACGATGAGGCGCTAGCCCACAACCCTTGGTTCCGACTCTGGCAGCATTTTGGCCTCTGTTGCCAACCCGAGGCTCCAGTAATCCGATTAGGGGAACTGGAGAGATAACTTCCGCCTGGATTCGAATAGTCCATCTTCAGTCTCTATGGGCTTTGCCGAAGACCACAAAAGCCCAAGCCTGAGTCTAGGAATTTTCTGCTGATCAATCGATGCTTGCCAATGACGGCTTTGCTGCTGTTCTGCCTGGAGACCGCATTTGCCGAGATGCCATCGGCTGCCGGGCCTAGGATGAGTAGACGACACCACTCCCGCGACCCGGCTCGAAATGCTACTGTTTGGCCTATTACTTCCGATCACACGTTCTTTATTGTGTGCGAAGCGTCGTCCCAGCTAACTGCCTTTCCCCGGAAATACGATTCATTAGCCATGTGGCAAGCCAGCGCAGCATGGTGCCCAAACACGACATCCTCTACAACCGGCTTGCGCGAGCGCACGCCTTGGAAAAATGCCCACAGATGTGGCTTCACGTCATCGAAATCAGGCCCCTTAATCACTACCGTCTCAGGCATCGACTCCTGTCCCAGCTTCGGATCATTTTCTTCATGCCACTGCTTTTCATATGCCTCGCGCATACTGCGGGGAAAGCCATTGTCATAGTAACTAGGAGCCGTATCTTTGCCGCTTTGCGGCATGAAGCTCAGCCCAAACTCAGTCACCTCCAGGATTCCCCTGGTTCCTTGGAAGCGGTAGGTCTCCGGCATTTCGGTGCCAAGATTCAGGCGCATGTAAACGGGGATTTGGCCGTATTCGAACAATGTCGCATGCACGTCTGGCATGTTGCGCCCATCTTTCCAATGCAAAATTCCCCCGAGCGACAGGGCGCGCTGCGGGGGTTCATTGATTCCGAGAATAAACATCATGCCGCTGACCAGATGCACCAGGAGGTCGCCAGCGACACCGGTGCCGTACTCCTTCCAGCAGCGCCACCGTGCGAAGATCAAAGGATCAAATGCGCGTTTGGGAACCGTGCCCTGCCAAGTGTCCCAATCAAGCGTCTGCGGCGAAAGATCGGTTGGCGGTGGATATTCCCAGCAGCCGGTGGGATCATTGCGCCCCAGCCAGCCCTCGACCAGCATGAGGTCGCCAAGATCGCCATTCGCTACCATCTCTTTCGCTCTTTTGCAGATTAAGGAACTAACCCGCTGAGATCCGATCTGAATAATCCGGCCTGTTCTCTTGCCGGCCTCGACCATTGCTACGCCATCGATCGCGCTATGCGACATGGGTTTCTCACAGTAAATATCCTTACCCGCACTGACAGCATCGACCACCACCTGTTTGTGCCAATGATCCGGAACCGCAGCGATAATGCAGTCGATATCCTTACTGGCCAGCAATTCCTGATAACGGCGGGTCACCTCGAGATCCGGGTGATTGGTGATCTCGCGAGCTAGAGTGTGCCGCCCGTCATAAAGATCGCAGGCCGCGACACATTCAACGCCCGGTAACTGAATTGCATTCGCTAACAGCCCGGAGCCCTGCATGCCGATGCCGATCATGCCAAACCGCACGCGATCGCTTGGCTTACCATTCTGCTGCCCAAACAGCGGCTCCGGATCGAGCAGAATCGTCTTTGCCGCAAGGGTTGCGCCCGCTACCGCGGTGGTCATTCCCAAGAATTGCCGACGCGAAAAAGTAGACTTTTGCATGGCTCTCTCCTCGATTGTGATCCCCACAATTATTGGTTCAGTTTCTTGACGGCTACTTCTTTGAAGAAAACGATGTCATGGTCGCTATGGTTCTGCAGGCCCATGTAACCCTCCAGCGGCCGCGGCCCGCGCTGTGGCTCGAAGTCGAACTTGCGTGCCGGCACCGGATCACCTTCGGTGTAGTCGGTCACTTTGACGTCGTTCAGAACCACAACTGTGTGCGTCCCGTCCAGCGTGATCTCCATCGTGTTCCACTCCGGTCCCGGCTTGCCGGGCTTGGCCAATGGTTTGGTCAACGAGTACAGCGTGCCTGTAATGTGATATTCGTCTTCGCCGGAAGTTTCAGGATGATTGTCGATTTGCACTTCGTACCCGTAGTGCACCGGCATCCACTCTTCACGTGGTTCGACCGGAATGCGAATAAAGACGCCGGAATTGTCGTTTGTGTCCCGCATTTTGTAAACCACGCGGATCATGCAGTTGCTGAACCTGCTACCGGTCCAGTAAAGCAGGCCCATGCCCCCGTGCGTCCGAATCAGCCCATCCTCCACGGTATCGCCCCCGGGGCCGACGTGTTTCCAGCCTGTCAAATCTTTGCCATTGAAAAGTTGTTGCCAGCCACTCGACTGGGCGATGGCAAGCGAGCTCAGCAAATAGAAAAGACCTAGATAAAGACAGAAGCGTCGCATGTTTCCTCATGGGGTGTTTGGAAATTGTGGAAGATTCGCGGCAATGATTCTGCAAAGGTTTTTCCCGCACAGATAGTGGAGAGTGTCCTTGTCATGACTCCTGCCGCGCCTGGCATGGATCAGGACCATCCCGCTGCGGCTTTCTAGACTACTCCTGCCTGGCCGCGAAGTCACTAGAGTTTTGGCAAGCATGGCCTGGTTTGGGCAAGGTTCCTCATTTGCTATGGTCACGAGGCGTTATCGCCCGACATTTCAATGCGGCGCGCCGAGACAAATTTAGCCCTGGGGCCTAAACCCGGGTGAGTGAGCATTCTGTAGACAAACTCCGAGCTCAGGGGAGGGCATGCTTGGCCTCATCGCCGAGTTCCTCGAACTGACTCAGTCGGTAAGAGATCTCGCTCGATGTGCGGGGATGCGATGGCAAAGCTCAACCGATCGCGGATCTTATTCCGAATCCTTCTGCTCTTGCCTGCTCCATGCATGCACGGGCAATGCCGGGCCTCTTCATTGACACCGACGTCGGCTACCGACACCAAAATAGGTAGGAACTGACAGAAGATCCTTTTTCGGCTAGTATTCGGTTTCTTACTCCCCGACTTCGGAGGAATGATGGCCCATGCGCCGAATCTCACGCGTGATCACTTATCTCTTCATGTTCTTTTCTGTTGGTTGGACCAGTTTTGCCCAGAAGACCGAAAAACATCTGTTCTCACTTGAAGATTTCGCGGCTTTGCGGGAAGTTGCCGATCCGCAATTGTCTCCAGACGGTGAATGGATAGCTTACACCGTGCGCACGTCGGATTCCCTGCAGGATAAGCTCATCAGCCACATCTGGATCACCAATTGGGAAGGCACGGAACATCGCCAGCTGACCTTCAGCAAGGAAGGCGAGAGCCACCCGCGCTGGAGCCCAGATGGACGATACCTGAGTTTCCTTTCCAGCCGTGGCGTTGAGGGCGAAACCGATCAGGTCTGGCTGATGCCACGCAATGGCGGCGAAGCGGAGCGGGTGACGTATTTCAAGGCAGACGTCTCGGACTTTTCCTGGTCTCCCAACAGCTCGCGCCTGGCGCTCATCGTGGGTGATCCCGATCCGGATAAACCTGGGGAAGGTGAGAAATCAAAAACGCAAAAGCCGATTGTCATAGATCGCTACTATTTCAAAGAAGACAAGATCGGCTTTCTTCGCACTCTGCGCGATCATCTGTATGTGTTCGACCTCAGTTCCCGCAGAGCTGACCTGCTCACTCCGGGCAATTACTATGAAAGTCAACCGGCATGGTCGCCTGACAGTAATTCCATCGTGTTTGTCAGCAAGCGTGACATTGACTTCGACCGTACCGAGAACTGGAATTTGTACATTGTGGATGCAAAGCCGGGTTCGCGCGTGCGCCAACTCACCACCTTCAAGGGAAAAGCCTCGATGCCAGATTGGGACGCAGCGCCTGCTTGGAGCCACGACGGCAAATTGATCGCCTACGCCCAAGGCGGCGATGAAAAGCTCATTGAGTACGCCATACGGCATCTCGCCGTCATTCCCGCTGCCGGCGGAACCGCGATGATAGTGACATCGGCTCTGGATCGCAACATCGGCGAGCCACGCTGGTCCATGGACGACAAGTACCTTTATTTCACCATAGAGGATGATCGCGCTGATCATCTCGCCCGAATTAACGCGAAGGGCGGACCGGTCGAAGATGTTTCGAGCGGCCGCCGTGAGCTCTACGCCTACAATCTCGGCGGCAAGGAGCGCATCATCGCGCTGGTCAGCACTCCCCAGTTGCCCGCCGAAGTTTTTGCCGTGGAAAACGGCAATGTCCGGCAATTAACTCACCAGAACGAAGCTTTGCTCGCGAAATCGAAGTTAGCCACCACCGAAGAAATCAGCTTCACCAGCAAGGACGGCACCACGGTCAACGGCTTGATGGTCAAGCCACCCGATCTTCGCCCGGGCGCAAAGTACCCGACCATCCTGCGCATTCACGGCGGTCCGGTTTACCAATTCAGCGATGAGTTCATGCCCGACTGGCAGTTCTTCGTCGCTCACGGCTATGCTGTGGTCGCCGCCAATCCGCGTGGCAGCTCAGGTCGCGGCGAGGGATATGCCAAGGCCATCTACGCCGATTGGGGAAGCAAAGACTCGCAGGATGTCCTAGCCGCCGTTGATTACGCCGTGCAGCAGGGCATCGCCGATCCAGCTCACCTCGCCGTCGGTGGCTGGAGCTACGGCGGCATGCTTACCGACGAGGTGATCGCCCGTGACCAGCGCTTCAAAGCTGCAACCAGCGGGGCAAGTATCGCCAACATTTTTGCCGGATACGGAACTGATCAGTACGTGCGCGATTACGAAAACGAACTCGGCCGCCCCTGGGAACATCCCGACATATGGATGCACGTCTCTTATCCTTTCTTTCACGCCAATCAGATTGTCACACCGACGCTGTTCCTCTGCGGAGAAAAGGATGCCAACGTCCCGTTGCTGAATTCCGAGCAAATGTACGAATCGCTGCAATCGCTTCATATACCCACGCAGCTCATTGTTTACCCCGGGCAATACCACGAGATCCTCACACCTAGCTATTTGCGGGATCGCCTGCAACGCTACGTGGACTGGTACGACAAGTATGCTAAGGCAGGTACGGATCAGCGCGGATCAAGATAACCAAAGACGAACTGTAGCCTCATTTTCGGTGGGGAGCACGTAGCAGAGTCTATTCTGATGTAGGTGTCCCTTCCGATTACAAAGGAGACACAATATATTGTTCTCTACAGGAGCCTTCTCGTTGTTGGACGAGACTCCTGGTTTGACCGGACCACGACTTGGGCAGTTGCCGAAATCGGGATAAATAGCCAGCAGTCGTACCAGGCGAGAGAGCTACTGCTTGGCGCGTGCTGCCGCCTGCACGATCCCATCCGTGCATATGGGCGGCCTCCCTCCTATAATCGTGCCAACGCGGGTCTCATGCATAACTGTTTTGGACTAGGTTTTAGTTTTTTCGCACTCGTCGCCGCGGCGCAGACTGTCACCCCTCCTGTTCCCCGCTTTGAAGACATCGGCCCCAAAGCCGGCTTAACCGTTGCTCATATCTCTTCACCTGAGAAGCGATACATTGTCGAATCAATGAGTGGTGGCATAGGTTTTATCGACTGTGACAACGACGGCAAGCTCGACATCATCACCGCCAACGGTTCCACCGTGGACCGATACCGCCAACAAGGCGGCGATCCCATGATCTCCCTCTACCATCAGGATGGTGATCTGAAGTTCTCCGACATCACTACCAAGGCTGGTCTCACCCGCAAGGGTTGGGGGATGGGCGTCGCCGTCGCCGACTTCGATAACGACGGGCTGCCCGACATCTACGTCACCGGTTACGGCGGTAATGTTCTTTACCACAATCGCGGAAATTGCAAATTCGAAGACGTGACCGACAAGGCCGGAGTGGCTGGCGGAGGTTTCAGCACCGGCGCAGCCTGGGCGGACTATGATCGCGATGGCAAAGTCGACCTGTTCGTTTCGCGCTACGTTCATGTTGACATGAACAAACTGCCCGAACTTGGTAGTGACGAGAAATTTTGTCGCTATCACGGCATTCTTGTGCAGTGTGGTCCCTGGGGCATGCAGGGCGAGTCCGATCTGCTCTTTCATAATCGCGGCGACGGTACCTTTGAAGAAGTCTCCAAGAAAGCCGGCGTAGACGATCCCCATCACTATTACGGGCTTGGTGCTACCTGGGGAGACTACAACAACGATGGCTGGCCGGACCTTTACGTAGCCAACGACACCGGCCCTAACTTCCTTTATCGCAACCGCCACGACGGCACCTTCGAAGAAGAGGGTCTGATGGATGGCATTGCCGTGGGCGCCGATGGATCTGAGCAAGGCTCGATGGGGGTCACCTGGGGGGATTACGACCATGACGGCCGGCTCGATATGTTCGTCACCAACTTTGTCGATCAATCCGCGACCCTGTATCACAATCTCGGCGAAAAAGGATTTGAGGATGTGACCGTGCAGGCCGGATTGGCGAAGCCCACCTATCCCCTAGTGGCGTGGGGCACATCATTTTTCGACATGGCCAACACCGGCTGGCCCGACCTTTTTGTGGCCAGCGGCCACGTATATCCGCAAGCCGACCGAGTCCCGGGCGAAGCGCACTACGCGCAACCGATGCTGCTGTTTCGCAACCGCCACGACGGCACATTTGAGGATGTCTCGTCCGCCGCCGGTATTGCCTCCATGCCTCTAGCCTCGCGCCGCGGCGCCGCGTTCGGAGACGTCAACAATGACGGCTGCGTGGACATCGTCGTTCTCAACGCCGATGCTCCCCCATCGCTACTGTTCAACCACTGCAACAGGGAAAATCACCGGGTTCTGTTCCGGCTGCAAGGGAGGCAAAGCAATCGCCTGGCAATCGCTGCGCGGGTTACTGTGAAGTCTGGAAAGTTGGTCCAGTTCGACGAGGTGCGCGCTGGTTCCAGCTATCTCTCCCAGAACGATCTTCGGCTTCACTTCGGCCTGGGCGCCTCGGAAATGATGGACGAAGTAACTATCCAGTGGCCCAGCGGGGCAACGCAGGTCCTGAGGACGGTTCCTGCGGATTTTATTTATACGATTGTCGAGGGAGAAGGCATTCATGAGAAAACAGCACTGCCTTAGAAATCTAGGGTTATTGTCGGTTAATTATTGGCAACGCCGGAAGACAACGACACATTTGTCATCTGTCATCCTGATCGAAGGGGAAGCTTAGTCGGAAGTCCTTGTTGCTTCGCCACATAGTTCCATGTCCACGTCGGTGTTAAGCCAACGACCAAGTACCAACGCCCAGCGACTGTGTCAATCCGCACTCTTCGCCGTCACTTCATTCAACGGCAACCTGGCGACCACGGTCGTGCCCACCGCTCCTGACCGGATATCAAAATGTCCGCCGAGTTGCCGCACCCGTTCACGCATGCCCTGAATACCCACGCCGGGAGTGACCACGCCCGAGTAAGTCCGGTAATTCCTCGCCTCCAGTCCTTTGCCGGCATCGCAAATTTCCACCGTCACCCCCTCAGAGTCGCCCATCAAGTGCACTTCCGCGGTGCTGCTCCCGGAGTGACGATGAACGTTGGTCAAGGATTCCTGGACAATGCGAAAAATGGTGGTCTCGATCTCACGCGGCAGGCGCCCCAACCTCGTTGGCAAGTCGAGCTGGACAGAAATCTTACTGCGCTGCGAAAAGCGCTCCACGTACCAGCGAATCGCTGCCGGTAGACCCGCTTCGTCGAGCAACGGAGGATGTAGCAGATGCGAAATATTGCGCAACTCTGTCGACAACTCCTTTATCAGCCCCATGCTCTCGGCAAGAGCGCGGACGGCATTCGGGCTCAGCTTGCCCTTTTCCCGCTGAACGGTGACAAGATTGATATCGAGGCCGACCAACAACTGCCCGGCGCTGTCGTGCAACTCGCGGGCAATCCGGCGGCGCTCCTCGTCCTGGGTTTGCAGGAGCCGCGCCGAGAGCATGCGCAGAAGCTCTTCGGCGCGCTTACGCTCGGTAATGTCGCTATCGATCTGTAACCAGCCTTGGGCTTTGCCGTGCTCGTCCCGCCAAAGCGTCCAACGGCTGGCCACGGTTACTTTGCTACCATCACGGCGGGTATGTACCAGCTCTCCTTCCCACTTCCGCTCTCGCAGCAATGCCTCTTTGATTTCCATCAACGGAAGCGGGTATTCGGTTTTTAAGAACTGCGAGAGAGGTTGATCGAGTACCTCTTTGCGGGTCCAGCCATACAGCCGTTCTGCGCCTTCATTCCAGTAGCAAACTGTGCCATCGAGTTTTCGTATGAAGATGGCGTCGTTGGCAAGATCCAGCAGTTCCGCCTGTTCCTGCAGCTTGGCTGCTTGTCCCAGCAGCAATTCCAGAGACTCCACACTTTCCTGCAATGTTCGGCGGCGCGCGTCGGACCGCCCGTCCGGATTTGCTCCCCGGATTGGTTCTCTATTGTGGTCCCTTCGATGCATGTAAGGATTTACCACCCAACTAATGGTCTAGAACGGCGCAGAATACCGATCAGTACAATGGCCATTTCGGAGAGATATGAAGCCAATGCGTTAGCTAAGGCAATGTACGCCAGAGTAGGATGGAAATCACACCTACTCGACTATGCAATAATAGTTCTTTTCGAGGGAAATAGCATGAGTAATGGTCATAAAGTCTTCTGCATCAAGCTGCAAAAGGAATTACCAGGGCTCAACGAGCCTCCCTTCGATACCGATCTGGGTAAGAAGATTTATGACAATGTTTCCAGGGACGCGTGGAACATGTGGATGGAACACTGCAAGATGCTGCTTAATGAGTACCGCCTAAACCCGGCGCGAAAAGAGGATCAACAGGTCATTGTCCAGCACTTAGAACAGTACTTCTTCGGCGAGGGATCCGCCTTACCCAAGGAGTACGTTCCCCCCTCTCGAAGCTAAGCACGATCTCTCCCGAATTTCCGATTCCGGTTGTCATGCTTGTGCCGAAACGAAGACTCCTTGACCACGGGCTCTCAGCGAATTTCTACCACCGTCCCATAGCCGTAGGTATCCTTCCGGGAGAGCCGTTTTCATCGCCTCGCCTACAGGTCAACCGGGTGGCAGAGGCTACCATCTGACTCCTGCCGCCTCTTACCGGTTACGCGGTCGAATCAAAATTCATCAGATTTTCATCGTTCCGAAATCGCTGTGAAATGGGCTCCCGGTAGGCTGCAATTATGAAATCGGAAACCGTAGAGCGAAAACAGGCGAAACTGCTGGCGTGTGTCACTAGGGAGACAGAGTTGTCTTTGAGTTTCGACACTAGCAAGTTGGGAGAGACTACCGTCATTCATTGCCGGGGACGTATTGTTGTTCGCGAGGAGACCGCTGCGCTATCGCGTGCCGTTGCCGCCGTTCTCGAGGACAGCAAACATGTGATTTTGGAATTACAGGGGGTCACCGCAATCGACAGCGGCGGCTTGGGCGAACTAGTCGCCCTGCACATGTGGGCACAAGGTTGCGGCGGCACTCTGAAGTTATCTGGCCTGAGCAGCCGTCTTCTCTATCTTTTGGAATTGACCAATCTGGCTACGGTATTTGAAATCTTTCCCACTCAGGAAGCAGCACTGAACGCGTGCTCCGCCACCTGAGTTAGCTTTCCCGCTGGAAGCGATAGCGTCCTTGTCGTTCAGCGGCGGCCACTTCGGCAACTTTCAAAAAAGCGCGCGCCGCATGCGACAGACTCGCTTCCTTGCGATACACGAGACGAAGTCTGCGGTGCAGCTGTAATTCCCTTACCAGCACTCGTACTAGTTCACCGCGCGCCAGTTCTTCCTGCACACTGATCTCGGGCACTAGGGCTACTCCATTTCCCATCACCAGAAAACGCTTGATGGCTTGTAGCGTTGGCAGTTCCACATCCATGTGTAAAGGCGTTTTGTGCCGCTTGAAAGTCTGAATCACCTTTTCGCGGTAGGGGGAGGACACGATATGCGCCACAAAAGACTCGGCCCCAAGCTGGCGAATGCTCACCTGTTTCGCCGAAGCAAGCGGATGATTGGGGGGGACGACGAAAGCCAATTCGTCCAGGTAGACCACCACCGAATGCAAGAGCCCCTCTTGCGGATCGTAGGTCAGCAATCCCAGTTCGACGTTATGCCTTAGAATGTCATCCGGTATATGGCTCCCCAGCGCTCGTTGTACGGTGATCTTGATCATCGGGTGAAGCCGTCGGAATTCGGCCAGAATCGGCAACAGGTAAAGCACCGTCAATTCATTGGCCGCAATCACCAGCTTGCCCTTGTGCAGTTGCCGTAACTCGACTAGCGCCTCCTGAGCGTCGCTGCGCAAATTCACCAGTTTTTCCGCATATTCGCGTAGCACCTGCCCGGCATCGGTGAGCACCCCTTCGCGCGAAGTGCGGTCAAACAGCGGCTCGCCCAGTTCTTCCTCGAGCTTGCGAATGGTTTGGCTCACGGCCGACTGGGTACGGAAGAGTTTGTTGGCAGCACGCGAAAACCGCCCTTCCCGCGCTACCGCAAGAAACACTTCCAATTGGCCTAAATCCATTCGGGCCTCCTTAAGCGCAACTTCTCGCCCCATAAGGTGCGCTGCTATGGTTAAGAAATACTAATGATAACTGCAAGATTATAAGCTTGATTAATCCCGGTTTCCACGTAACCATACAGTACTGCCGACCGGCGGCCGCTCGAGCAGCCTCGCAGCGTAAGGGCGGCGGAGCCATAGTTGGCGGCGCGTCAACGATTCGGAGGCAAGGCTAAATGGAACGGGTTCGTATCACGATATTCGACACGACCTTGCGCGATGGTGAGCAGTCTCCCGGCTGCAGTATGAATGTGGAAGAAAAACTCCGCATGGCGCGCCAGCTGGATCGGCTGGGCGTAGACGTCATCGAGGCTGGATTCCCTATCGCCTCCGATGGCGACTTTGAAGCGGTACGTGCGATCGCCGCGTCGGTGCGGCACCCCATTATCGCGGGCCTGGCCCGCGCCCGCCGTGAAGACATAGAACGTGCCTGGGAGGCGCTGAAGCAGGGCGCCCGGCCCCGCATACATATTTTCCTTGCGACCTCCGATATCCACCTCCAGTACAAGCTCAAAATCACGCGCGCAGAATGCCTCGAGCAGGCTCGCAGCGCCGTAGTCTTGGCGAAATCGCTCTGTGAGGACATTGAGTTCTCTCCCGAGGATGCGACTCGCACCGACCCTCATTTTCTGGTCGAGATCGTGCAAACTGTCGTTGATGTAGGTGCTACGACCGTCAACATCCCCGACACTGTGGGGTACACCACTCCCAGCGAGTTTGGCGAACTAATCCGCAATATTCGCCAGCGGGTACGGGGGATCGATAACGTAGTCATCTCGGCTCATTGTCACAACGACCTCGGCTTGGCCGTGGCCAACAGCCTTGCGGCGGTTGGCGCCGGTGCACGCCAGGTCGAGTGCACGATCAACGGAATTGGGGAACGCGCCGGAAACGCTTCTCTCGAAGAGATCGTAATGGCCCTTCGCGTTCGCCCCGAGCAGTATCCCTACGCTACCGACATCGACACCAAGCGACTCTTCCCGGTGAGCCAATTGCTGACCGAGATCACGAATGTCGCCGTGCAGCCCAATAAGGCCATCATCGGCCGCAACGCCTTTGCCCACGAGGCTGGCATCCACCAAGACGGTGTCCTCAAGAATCCTCTCACGTATGAGATCATGACCCCTCAATCTGTCGGCGTCCCCGACAGCCGGCTTGTGCTGGGTAAGCATTCCGGAAGGCATGCCCTAGGCTTGAAATGCGCCGCGCTGGGATTCGAACTGGATCGTCACCAGCTAGACGACGTCTATCGTCGTTTCCTTGCTTTGGCCGACAAAATCAAGCAAGTCGAAGATCATCACCTCCTACAGCTCATTGGGGAGAGCCAGGTTCGCATCCCGCCAGTTCCCGTCCAGGTGCCCATCAGCCTCGCCGCAGCTGCCGCGGGATCGGGACAACGGACGGCACCCGCAAAGCCGTTCCCAGGCTTGCATGGGGACAGGAAATCTTCAGACCTGCCTCTTCACCCGATGGCAGAACATCATTACGAAGAGGACTATCTCTGGGGCGTCTAGAATCTGAGCGTCTTCGGAAGAGATTCAGCCATAAAACAATCAGTCTGCTGGGCGTAACAAGTCAGGACGTAAGAGTCCGGGTGAGAACTGGCATGGCGGACTTGCCGGGCAAGACTCATGATTTGTAGTCCAAGAGCAGCGCAAGAATGCCGGGCCCGGGCCGAAGCCGTGGTCTCGGTGAAAAATGGAAGCAGTCCGGGCGGTGGCGGGACGGAGCCAGCGGCTTGCGACTCGCATGCCACGGGTATCTTGCTTTAGAGTAACTACCGCATGCTCCTGAACATCACGGTTTTACCCGGGGATGGCATCGGCCCAGAAGTCACCGACGAGGCGACTCGCACGCTTGCTGCTGTCAGCCAAGCATTCGATCACGAGCTACGCTTATCCAGAAAGAACATCGGCGGCGCAGCCCTGGTGGCGAGCAACGATCCCCTCCCCCGCGACACGATCACCGCCTGCCTCTCGGGTACAGCGGTTCTTCTCGGGGCCGTAGGCGGACCGGCCTTCGATCATTACCCGCGGCATTTGCGTCCCGAGGCCGGACTGCTGCGGCTTCGGAAAGAACTAGGCGCTTTCGCCAACCTCCGCCCTGCCAACTGCTTTCCAGCTCTGATCGATTGCTCTCCCCTGCGCCGCGAAATCGTACAAGGAACCGACATCCTGATCGTTCGCGAACTGCTGGGCGGGCTCTATTTTGGAGAACCGCGCTCAATCGACGGCGCGGAGGGAACCCGCACAGCCGTGAATACCATGTGTTACGGAGAACCCGAGATCGAGCGTATCACCCGCATGGCCTTCGATCTCTCTCGTTATCGTCGATCGAAAGTGTTGTCGGTCGACAAATCGAACGTTCTGGAATGTTCACGCCTGTGGCGCGAAGTCGTCAGCCGGGTCGGGCGGGAGTATGCCGACGTTCAACTCTCCCACATGTACGTTGACTCCGCAGCGATGGCCTTGGTCATGCACCCAGCACAATTCGATGTTGTCGTGACCGAAAACATGTTCGGCGACATTCTTTCCGACCAAGCGGGCGGGGTTGTCGGCTCGCTGGGAATGTTAGCCTCGGCCAGCATTGGTGGAAGAGTCGGTATTTATGAACCGGTCCATGGTTCGGCTCCGGATATTGCCGCTAAGGGAATCGCCAACCCTCTGGGCGCAATCCTTTCTGCCGCCATGCTGTTGCGCCACTCCTTCCGCCTGGAACGCGAATCGCGATGTGTCGAAGGTGCGGTCGCGGCGGTACTCGAGTCCGGACATCGCACGCCCGACCTGGCTCGCGCCGGGCAAGCCACCCTCAGCACCTCGGAGATGGGCTCTAAAGTTTCGGAACTGATTCCCGCGCTCGCCACCAACGCACGGCAACAAGTCGCAAGTTAATGCCGGCGGTTGGAGAGCCTTTGTAAAGAGGCCAGGCGGAGTTCTATGAGGTTGCCTCAAACGGCGACGGCGTGCGGTTGGAATATTTTCCCATCATCCAATACCAGCGAATCTTCAACACTTCGAATAGCATGCGTAGACCATCCCGCACCGGATGAATGCTGCCCCCTGCCTCATGTGCCCACCGCACGGGAACTTCCACTACCTTCAGCCCTCTTTTTTCGGCCAGGAAAAGCAATTCCGGGTCAAATCCCCAACGTTCGATCCTTTGCAAAGGGAAGATGCTATCCACAGCCCGCCGATTGAAGGCTTTGAACCCGCACTGCGTATCTTTGAATCGAAGGCCGAGCGCCAGCCGAAGCGCGAGATTGAAGATGCGCCCAAACAGCTGCCGATGTAGGGACTGAGGCTGAATCTGCAAATCCGGCAGCAGCCATCGCGAACCGATCGTCACGTCTGCCCCCGCGCTGATTGCCTGGAAGAGGTTCGCGGATTCCTCGATAGGAGCCGACAGATCCGCATCGCTGAACAACATGACTTCCCCGCGGGCATGCCGCATTCCGTTTCGCACACTGAAACCCTTGCCTCGATTCCCCGGATTCTCGATTAGACGCAGCGCTGAATTCTGTTCAGCATAGCCGCGGACGATGTCCGCAGTATTGTCGAGCGAACCATCATTGACGACGATGACCTCCGCATCCCAGCCCTGATTCGCAACATAAGCCAACACCTTCCTCAAGGTCGGTTTAATCCGTCGGCTCTCGTTGTACGCGGGAATAACGATGCTGTAGCGCAAAGGTAGTTCTCAGATCTCAGGTAAGGCCACGTCCACCGCCGTCCATAGGTAAAAATTACCGGAAGACGGATATAAGCTTATCAATGTAGCTGAAAAGAAGACGAGAGCGAAACAACTGAGGCTCTTACGCCACCCGACGCTGCTTGTCGAGCATATCGAAGAATTCCCCTACCAATTCCAGATCCCAAAGCCCGGCATGAGCTTCGTCGCGCATGGTTACGGCTGACAGCTCATGGCTGAGCGCCGGCTTATATGGCCTGGCGGTGCGCAGCGCATCGTAGACATCCACAACTTGGAGGATTCGCGGCAGCAACGGAATCTCTCCCTCGCGCAAGCCGTCGGGATAACCGCTTCCATTCGGGTGTTCATGATGTGACCGAATAATAGGCAACACCAGACGCAAGGAGCGCAGCGGCTTGCAGATGGCCTCTCCCGTTACCGGGTGCTTCTTCATGATCTCCCATTCCTCCGGGGTGAGATTGCTGCCCTTCTTGAGAATTTCATCTGGCACGGCAATTTTGCCCAAATCGTGGAGATATCCGCCGCGGCGAAGCGCGACCAGCGATTCCTCATCCAGCCCAAGGTGCCGCCCCAAATCGGCGGCATAGTGCGCCAGCCGCTCACAATGACCCTCGGTGTAGGGATCGCGGGCTTCCACGCTGAGTCCCAGGGTACAAAGCACGTCCTCGGCCGATTCCAGCTCGTCCGTAAATTCCTTCAGCTTGAGGAGAGATTTGACCCGCGCGAACAGTTCTTCGGCAAAAATGGGCTTATTCAGGAAGTCGTCGGCCCCCGCTTCAATCCCTCGCAACTTGTCTTCGCGATCGCTAAGACCGGTAATCAAAACCACCGGGATAAGCCGCGTGGCCGGATTATCCTTAATCTCCCGGCAAAGTTCGTAGCCTGACTTGCCAGGCATGACCACGTCGAGTAAGACCAGGTCAGGAGGATGACGCCGTATTTCTTCTTCCGCCTCAGTTGCCTTCGAGACCGCTACGGCATCGTAGCCGCGGCTGGCCAACAGCTCCTGCATGAGCAAGACGATGTCAGGATTATCGTCCACCACTAAAACGCGCGGCGATCGCCTCCGGGCTGACAGTATCCTGCCCATATCCGCATAGGAATCGAGTTTCGGGCCGGGAGTTGTATGATCCTGGAAGTCCATCTGGCGTCAGAGCCGACCCAATTTACAAGTGGCCCTATTGTAGCTAAATTGCACTGCTTGTGGGGCACACACCGCAATAATTCTGTAGAGCGCAGCACGGCTGGGTAGGTTCCGTAGGCGGCAAAGAGAACCGCTGGTCGGCCTGAGGATGCGAAGGCAAGTGATCATCCCTATGCGACCAGGTTAGGGACCGGCCGAGGAGAGCGCCGGGTCAGATTCATCGCCGCCCCCAAAACAGGCACCATTTACTTGCAAGCGGGCAGCCGGTCAAGTGGTACGCCGACCGGGAAATATCGCGGTTTAGATTCTGCGTCCGCCCCATCTAGGGGCACGGCAGGCTCAAGCGGCCTACGATGTCACGAAACATGTCTTCGTAGTCGCTTAGCCTGGCCACAAGCCGTCTCGCGAAATTGCCGGGGCCGGGGCCGCTGGCTCGA
>Ga0126370_10000471_pt1 | contig 16728 bp, 15 predicted proteins | sample PanSoiMetaPlot_3_FD_92586 | JGI IMG/M metagenome (GOLD analysis project Ga0126370, IMG submission 92586) | Tropical forest soil microbial communities from Panama - MetaG Plot_3 | ecosystem: Environmental > Terrestrial > Soil > Tropical forest > Bulk soil | place: Panama | collected 2016-02-17 | reverse complement strand
GCCGCGCCAGAGCGTCAGGTGGCGGGGGTGCCAGCCGCTTGAGGGCGAAACGCTGGCGCTCTCCTCCAGCGCTGCCAGCCAACGCCACTCCAGGAACGGGATGCTTTCTTCGTCGAGCAGCGCGTCCCAGGCATCGCCGGGAATGTCGGAGATCGACGCGTGAATGCGCAGCTGAACCGGCAATGGAGCGGACATGGAGCAGTCCCGATTCGTGGTAAGCCTATAACGGAATGGCCGAGTCTCCGCCGAAGTCGATTCCGATCTTTTCATCGATCGACCGGGGCGAGGCGCCGGAATTGCTCAAGCTGCTCCACCCAGCGCCGCTGGAAGCCGGCCAAGTCCTTTTCCGCGAGAAGACGCCCGGCGGCGCGATGTGGATTTTGGGCGACGGGGCCGAGGTGTCGATTTCCGCGACCCCGCCCGGGGCGAAGCGGCCGGTGGTGATCGCCCGGGCGCGCCAAGGCGAAACGGTCGGGGAGATGGCTCTCATCGACGAAGGGCCTCGGTCCGCCACCGCGGTGGTTACCCGCGCCGGACCGTCCCATCGCATCGAGGCCGCCGACTTCAAGGCGCTGCGCAGCTCATTCCAACCGGTCGCCTACAAGATTCTCCGGCAGATCTGCAAAGAGCTCTGCTCGCGACTGCGCGCTACCTCGGAGCGCATCGCGCCCTCTTCCGGGCAGCCGGCCGCTGCGTCGGGTTTGGTGGTGGCGCAAAGGCACCCCACCGGAGCGGAGATCGAAGAGTTCGCGCCATTCCGATCGCTGCCGCATTTGGTGAAGCTCGCCCTGTCCCAGAAGCTTTGGCCGGTCCACACCGATTTCGACGAGCCGGTTTTCTCGGAGGGCGACGAAGGTGACTCGGCTTATTTTCTGGTCAGCGGCGACGTGTCGGTGGTGCGCAACGGCCAGGCGCTTGCCACGCTTCAACCGGGAGCGATGTTCGGCCTCATCTCCGTCATCGATCAGGGAAGGCGCTCGGCAAGCTGCGTGACGAACGGTCCGGCCCGGCTCCTGCGATTGTCCAAGGCCGATTTCGATTCCCTCTTCTCGTCCGGGAACCGCTTCGCATTCCAAATCGTCGAGCTTGCCTCCCGCCAGTTGGTTGCGCACCTGCGGGCCGCCAACGAGATGGTGCGCAGCCGCCGCCAGCCAGCCGCCGCCGACGATGATTTCGGGCTGTCCGAAGCCGGGTCTTCAGAGCTGGAAATCGTCCCGCTCGAGCTGGACCTCGAAATGGAGCTGGCGCCCCGCCGAGCCACGCGCTCGTAACGCTGTGGTTTGGGCGATGGCGTTGACTTTCACCGCCCGACCCTTATCAGCTAGGGGTGTAGTTTCTGAGGAGAGCGCCATGTCCGTGAACATTCAGCTTGAGTGGACGCCGAATCCGAACACGCTCAAGTACGTCGTCGACCAGCAGCTGATTCCGTCCGGCGCGGTCGCGTTCAAGAGCCGCCAGAGCGCGGAAGGCAGATCGCCGCTCGCCCACAAGCTGCTCGGGATCGAGGGAGTCTCGGCGGTGATGCTGGGTACGAATTTCGTCACCATCAGCAAGGGTGAAGCGGGCGAGTGGGATGCGATGAACGACGAAGTGATGGCGACGCTCGAAAAGCACCTTTCCGCGGGCGAGCCGGTGACCATCGGCGAGCTGAGCTCAGGTCACACGAGCCAGACCGAGACCGAAATCGAGCGACAGATCCGCGACATTCTCGATGAGGAAATTCGGCCGGCGGTGATGAACGACGGCGGCGACATCACCCTCGATCGCTTCGAAAACGGCATCGTGTACCTGCACATGCGCGGCTCGTGCAGCGGCTGTCCTTCCTCGCTGATGACTCTCAAGATGGGCATCGAGGAGCGCCTGCGCGCCAGCATTCCAGAAGTCGACGAGGTGGTGCCGGTCTGAGGCGGAAGGTCAAAGCCGTCGACGTCCGCCGCGAGCTGCTTCCCAATCAGTCGCCCGAGCTTCTGCGCGAGCTTCACCTTTTAACTCGCGGCGGCGATCTGAACGCGGACGCCCTGCGCAAGCTCAAGCAAGTCAATCACCTGGTGTCCCTGCTCCAGCCCGCGCTGGAGGATGTCTGGGCTCGCCACGCTTCGCCGGTCGTCGTCGATGCGGGAAGCGGCAACGCGTACCTCGGCTTCGTTCTCTACGAGCTGTTCTTGAAGAACTCTGAGAAAGGCCAGCTGCTGTCGATCGACAGCCGCGAGGAGCTGACCGCGCGGGCGAAGGAGCGCGCCCAGCGGCTTGGATTCGAACGAATGGCCTTCCAGACGGCAAATCTCACCCAGGCCAAGCTACCGGAGCGGATCCATCTTCTCGTCGCTTTGCACGCCTGCGACACCGCGACCGACGATGCGCTGAGCCTCGCAGTCCGGCGGAATGCGGACCATGTAGCGCTGGTCCCGTGCTGCCAGGCGGAGGTCGCCGAGCAGCTCAAGCGCAGCAAAGGGCAGTCGGCCTCGATGCGAGCGCTGTTCGAGCATCCCTGGCACCGTCGCGAGTTCGGCTCGCACTTGACCAACGTGATTCGCGCGTTGGCGCTGGAGAGCTTCGGATACCAGGTCACCGTCACCGAGCTCACCGGCTGGGAGCACTCGCTGAAAAACGAGCTCATTCTCGGGCGAAGGGTGCACAGGGAGAACGCCAGCGCTCGGGCGAAGCTCCAGGCGCTGCTCGCCGAGACCGGCGTAAGTCCCGGGCTGGTACAGTCGCTCTCACTTTGAGTTCGGCTTTCCCAGGCTGATGCGGACGCTCGCCCTCTGAGACTGCCGTTGCAAGGCCGGTACCGCGCGCCCCTCTCGAATGGATGTTGAAGATCGGTCGCGAACGGCCTAAGTCCGACGCGCCGATGAAGTCCAAGTTTGCATTTGCGGCCTTGTTTCTGCTCGCGCTCGCCGCGGCCTTGACCGTGCTGGATCGGCTTGGCTGGGTCAGCATTTCGCCGAGCGTGCGGGCGGCAGCTCGCTGGTTGGCGATCAGCGCCTTGGTTGGCTACGCAGTGCTGAAGCGCTCGCTGACGACGTCGATCTTGGTGGGAATGCTGGTCGGCGCCGAGGTTGGCCACGATTGGCCCGCGGTGGCGATCAACTTGAGGGTGCTGAGCCAGATCTTCCTGCGGTTGATCAAGACCATCGTCGCGCCTTTGCTCTTCGCCACGCTCGTGGTGGGGATCGCCGGGCACGCCGACCTGAAGAAGGTCGGTCGGATGGGGATCAAGGCGCTGATCTACTTCGAGATCGTCACTACTATCGCACTGTTCATCGGCCTGGCCGCGATCAACCTGAGCAAGGCCGGCGTCGGCATTCGGCTTCCCCCGGTGCGCGGCGATCAATTGCCGGGGGCGAAGCAGACCGCGACCGACGTCATCCTGCACGTCTTCCCGGAGAACATCGCGAAGTCTATTGCCGAGGGACAACTGCTTCAAATCGTGGTGTTCAGCATCATCTTCGGAATCGCGCTGGCGCTGATCAACGAGCAGAAGCGGCAGCCGATGCTTCGATTGGCAGAATCCCTCGCCGAGACGATGTTCAAGTTCACCAACATCGTGATGTTGTTTGCGCCGATCGGCGTAGGCGCCGCGATCGCGTACACCGTTGGGCACATGGGGCTGGGGATCCTGGTCAATCTCTTCCAGCTTCTCGCTACCCTCTACGTCGCGCTGATCGCATTCCTGGTGCTGGTGCTCGTTCCGGTTGCTCTGGTGTTTCGCATTCCGATCCGAAAGTTCGTCCGCGCGATCGCCGAGCCCGTCTCGATCGCATTTGCCACTACCAGCTCGGAGGCAGCGCTGCCGCGCGCGATGGAGGCGATGGAGGGCTTCGGAGTGCCGAGGCAGATCGTCGCCTTCGTGATGCCTACCGGCTACAGCTTCAATCTCGACGGGACCGCCCTCTACCTGTCGCTTGCCGCCATCTTCGTCGCCCAGGCGGCCGGCATATCGATGAGCTTGGGGCAGCAGCTTCTGATGGTGCTGACGCTGATGCTGACGAGCAAAGGCGTCGCCGGAGTGCCTCGGGCGGCGCTGGTCATCCTGCTGGGCACGGTGGCCTCGTTCAATTTGCCGGTCGAGCCGGTGTTCATCATCTTGGGAATCGACGAGCTGATGGACATGGGCCGCACGTCGATGAACGTGATTGGAAACTGCCTGGCGACTGCGGTCATCGCGCGGACCGAGGGCGAGCTCCGGGCGGACGCATCCGAGCCGGTGGGCGCGCTGGCGAAGTGAGACGTCGCATGCGAAGCACTGCGGCGAGTAGCCGCATTCTCGAATTGTCGCTCGGGCGGGCACCAGGGATTGGGCTGAGCCTCTAACTCTTCCGGCTTTGTCGAGCGCTGGGCGCATCGAGGAGCAGCGCCCTCGGATTGCGTTCAGCAACTACGTGACGGCGAGGTTCCCGAAGCGGAAAACGCGTCGGACGATTTGCGCTACTGAGTGCTCAAGATTGATTGACTGGACAGAGAACCCGTTGCGGTGCGGCAGCTTGAAAAGCATCTCGTCGCATGCCGCGACCGAGATGGAGTGCACTCCCTGAAAGTCGATGATTAGAAATCGCCCCCGAAAGCCGCTCAGCAACGATTGCACCTGTTGACGGGTCCGCAGCCGATTCCATTGGATACCGCCAAGGGCCACGTAACCGACTTCGTAGTGGCGCTGCACCAGAGCGCGCCAAAAGCTGTTGCCAAATGAGTCGACCACGACACCGCGCGAGAACTCGTCGCAGTGCGCTCCACGAACGTACCGAGGGCGCTCCTCGTCCGCGCGTGCAAGCTCGCCCGATAAGACCAGCTGCTTCAGAAGTCGGCATGCTCGCGACTGCGACACGCCGAGCGCCTGCGCGAGATGTTTGTTCCGAAATCCGTCCGGCCACCTCGCCAAGAGGACCTCGATGACCGGCTGCATATCGCGCATGATGCTCGACGCTGCGATTCCCGTGCCTACCGGGGGCAAGCTCGGAAGGTCCCGCCTAGGTTTTGCCGTGTTATGGGCAACGCTCGATCGTGCAAGCGACCGAAAGCACTGCGAAGCTCAAGAAATTCGTTGCCCCGAAAGTGTGAAAAACTGTGGGCGACCTTTGAACCTCCGGTCCTCGCCCTGGGGCAGGTCCAGCTAAAACGACCTTCGTCCGACGTCGCGGACCTACGATCGGCAGGGCTGGCGACAAAGAGAGTGACGAGGTCGCTGTCGATCTGGCGATCGCAGAAAACCACGACATCCCAAACGGATTGAGTGAGCGATTCGTCCTCCGCGATCGCGTTTTCCCGCGGCGAACGAGAATCGAAGGCGCCCTGTTGTCCGCTCGCTCGAGTCAGCGGCTGTCGGTTGCGCGACCGCGCAGTTTAATGACTTGTCTTCCCTCCGGAGCGCGCCGCCTGCTGCTCAACGATAAGTCTTGCTGCCCTGGCGCGCCGCGTGCTCCTGCTTACCCGTACGACTCGTGCTTGAGCCGATCCTTGGAAACGCCGAGCTCCTGCAATTGAGCGATGACGGTTTCGAGAAAGCGCGGCGGGGGTTTCTCGCCCTTTTCGGCCGCCGCTCTTTTGTCCCAGATGCTGATTGCGGGCCCGCAGACGTACGCGATGCAAGCATCCGGATTGGGAATGAACTCCTGAAGGAGCTCGCGCGAAATCCGGCCTGCTCGGACCTTCGGTCCGAAGACAGATGAATCCGTCTGGCGCGTGAGCGTGTGCACCACGTTCAGTCGGCCAGGGTACTTCCGCTCCAGCTCAGCAAGCGAATCCAGAAAAGCGATGTCTTCCCAGGTCTTGTTCGAGTAGATGAACGTGTGGCGGAGTTTCTTCCCCGTCACCAGGTTGTCCTTGAGCATGGCGAAGTTCGGCACTGAGCCGGAACCGGCGACCACGTGGACGAGGTGATCCGTTCGCTGCTCGATGTCCTCGGGCAGGACGTAGGGTCCCGTGAAACCGGTGATGATCATCCGAGTGCCCTTCGGCGTGCGCCGGACCAACAGCGGTGAAATCAGCGGCGGGTAGCGAGTGACGCCGGAGACGTATTGTTCCTCCTTGATGGTGATCGCGATCTGCTTCTCATGCGGTGCGGAGGTCAGCGAATAAGCGCGTGGCAGCTCTTTCTTGCCCTTCTGATCCTCGAGGTACGCGGTAAACCGCTCGAGAGCGGTGAACTGGTGCGGGTCGATCGTCAGGAAGTGCCCGGCCCGATACTCGAGGCGATCATTTCCGGTAAAGAGGACGAGCGTGGTGGTATCCGGCGTCTCCACGATCGCGTCCGCGACCATCACTTCCATTTCCTTGATTTTCTTGCGGGGTTCTTCGGCAGCGTTCACGCGTTCCTCCAAGCCGCGCGGTCAGCAAGGGCTCTTTTCTTAAGGCGAAAGCGACGACTTGGCTATCGAAGCATGATCTGCCTCGCGCTCCGGCCGGGAGAGCGGTATTCCTTGGGCCATGTCCACCGACAAAGCGCTTCAGCGATTCGCCGAACAGAAGAATGCCTACCTGGATGACCTCAAGACGTTGGTCCGGATCCCCAGCGTCTCGTTCGACGGCTTCGATCCGAAGAACGTGCGCGCAAGCGCGGAAGCCACCGCCGAGCTGCTCAAGAAGCGAGGGTTCGAGAACGTACAGCTGCTCGAGGTCCACGGGGCGCACCCATATGCTTACGGGGAAATCCTCAAGGCGCCGGGCAAGCCGACCCTGCTTCTCTACGCACATCACGACGTCCAGCCCGCCGGCGATGCCGAGGCTTGGCAGTCGCCGCCCTTCGAACCGACCGAGCGAGACGGGCGACTCTACGCCCGCGGAGCGGCGGACGACAAAGCCGGCATTGTCGTCCATACCTCGGCTGTCGACTCCTGGCTCAAAGGGGCGGGTGCGCTGCCGCTGAACGTCAAGGTGATCATCGAGGGCGAGGAAGAGATCGGCTCCGGCCACCTGGCCGCCTTTCTGAAGAAGCACTCCAAGCTCGTCCGAGCCAATGCGATCGTGCTCACCGATACCGGCAACTTCGATACCGGACTGCCCTCCATCACCACCGCCCTTCGCGGCCTGGTGACCGTGGACGTCGAGGTCCGAGGGCTCAAGCAGTCGGTTCACTCCGGAATGTGGGGCGGACCGGTGCCGGACCCGGTGATGGGACTGTGCCGGATGCTCGCGTCGCTCACGAAGGTGGACGGCTCGCTCGCGATTCCCGGGATTCTGGACAAGGTTCGTCCTCTGACCCCGGCGGAGAGGAAAAGCATTCAGTCGCTGCCCGGCGACGAGAATTACTTCCGAAAGCAGGCGGGGATGCTGCCGGGAGTTCAGCTCCTCGGCGGCCGACACCCATGGGAGACCAACTGGCGACAGCCGTCGATCGCGGTCAACGCATTCGTGGCGAGCACGCGCAAGGACGCCCGAAACATCATCTGCGACGCGGCATGGGCGCGGGTGGGAATCCGGATCGTCCCCGACATGGAGCCCCTCGACGTTCAGAAGAAGCTCGTGGATGCGTTGAAGAAGGCCGCTCCCTGGGGCTTGCAAGTCACCATCCACACCGAGCAGGCAGCGAGCTGGTGGTACACGGACTCCTCGCACAAGGCATTCCAGGCGGGTTTCCGCGCGTTGAAGAAGGGCTACGGCAAAGACGCGGTGGCGATCGGCTGCGGCGGTTCGATTCCCTTCGTGGATCCGTTCGCCAGCGAGCTCGGCGGTGTGCCCGCGCTGCTCATCGGAGTCGAGGATCCGTACACCAACGCCCACTCGGAGAACGAGAGCCTGCACCTGGGCGATTGGGAAAAAGCGGTGAAGAGCGCAATTTATTTGTACGAGGAGCTGGCGAACGCTTTGTAGGTACGAGCCTACGGTCGGATCGGCCTGCCGGCGCGGGCGACCACTGAGACTTCTGACCGATCGCCCAGCGCCAAGCCGTCGCCGCGCGCCTCGACCTCCGTGGCGCGGACCACGTCGCCCCGTTCAAGGTGAAAGAACGCGGCATTCGCCTCGGTGCGATGCTTTTCCTGCAACGCAAGGCCGAGTCGCCCTTCCGGGCCGCAGCCGATGTATCGCTTCCGCCCCTTTCCCTCGAGCGGCTCCGATACGATGCGAAACACTCTGCCAGCCGGCGGCTCGCGCCACGGCTCGCCCTTCGGCGCCAGCACGAGGTAGCTCATCTTGAGCGACTCCTTGTGCAACCCTGCCGCGCGGGCGATTTCCTCGACCAACGGGGGCGGTTGCCACCGGCGCTCGGCGTGGCACCAGTCGCTTTGTTTGACCAGCGCTGGACAGCTCGACCTGTACAGGCACGGCGCTCGCACGGCGTAGCCGCGCGCGACGATCTGGTCGCGAACCTCGAGCAAGTCGCGCGAAGTCTCGCGAAGCGCAGGTTCGATGATCACCACGCTGCCGCCCGGCTTCACCCGAGCTAGCGCGTCCTCCACCAGCGCTGTCCTGCGCTCGAGTGCGCGCTCATCGCGCGCGAACAGCTCGTTGAGCGCATGGCCAAGGCCGATCGCGTCGAACCGATCGCCCCGCGGCCCGCCGGGAAGCAATCGATCCAGCCCCGACTTGAAGTCCCATTCGCGCGTGGACAGCGCTTCGCCGGCCTCGACGGCCAGCTCACGCGCGAGCGCAAGAGCCCTCTTGCTCCGGTCCGCCGCCGTGACCTCCGACGCTCCCGCGTCCAGCGCGGCGAACGCGAGCGGCCCCGGACCGCTGCCCAGGTCGAGCACTGTCCGAGGTCGAACGCCTAGCTCACCGAGCACTTCTCGGGCCTGCGCATACGAAATCGGCCAGTAGAAGAGCAGGTACGCACCGAGCAGCAATGGCTCGTCCATGTATCGCAGACCCGCGAAGCTGCGCTCGCGCGTTAGTCCGAGAGAAAGGCGCCGAACGCCCGCGGCAACTTGCCGCAACTCGCCCGCATTGAGCCCATCGTCAGGCCCAGACGCGCCGCGGACGGACCTTCGCCAAACGGCGATCACCCTCGCCACCCAACGCGTAAGGTCTCTCTCGTACGAAGTGCTCACATCAAACCCGCCATCGCAGTCCAAACAGCAGAGACAGGCCAGATCTCATAGCCCAGGACTCTTCCGCGCGCTGCGTCGTGGACGTCTGCCAGTCGCGCCGGCCAGGCGACGTCTCCGGAGTAGCGCCGCGCAGTGGACCTCGCCGGTCGTTCTGCATCGTGGGCGTTTGTCAGTCGCGGTGCGCGTGGACGTCCATCACTCGCGAACGGTCCCACGCCCCGACGCTGCAAGGGTAGAATGAAGGTTCTATTCTACCCCCGAGCCCTCGGGGTAGGGGGCGCCGTGTTTCTGCATCGCGGACGTCTGCGAGTACCAATCGGGAATCGCGCCGGAGCCAGGGAGTCGATTTGTTCGCGCGTCCGCGTTAAGTGCAAGGCTCGATGATTTCCGTACGCGGCCTTCGCAAGCATTACCAGGTGCACAAGCGCCCGCCGGGCCTCAAGGCAGCGTTCCGCTCGCTCCTCCGCCGGACCTACACGACCGTCAAGGCGGTCGACGGAATCTCGTTCGAGATCGCGGCCGGTGAACGCGTCGGCTTTCTCGGCCCCAACGGCGCGGGCAAGACAACCACCCTCAAAGTGCTCTCTGGTTTGCTGCACCCCAGCGAGGGCGAAGTCCTCGTCGACGGCCACGTCCCCAAGCGCCGCGAAGACGCGTTCCTCAAGAAGATCATGTTGGTGATGGGCCAAAAGCAGCAGCTGCTCTGGGACCTTCCTCCCGCCGAAACGTTCGAGATGAACCGCGCGATCTACGACGTTCCGCCGGACCAGTATCGAGAGACGCTCCGCGAGCTGACCGACCTGCTCGGCCTCGAAGACTTGGTCAACAAGCCGACGCGCCAGCTTTCCCTCGGCGAGCGAATGAAATGCGAGCTGGCGGCAGCGCTGATCCACCGGCCGAAGGTGCTCTTTCTCGACGAGCCAACGATCGGCTTGGACGTGTCGATGCAGGCGGTGATCCGGACCTTCATCATGCAATACAACGAGCGCTACGGCGCCACGTTGATGCTGACCAGCCATTACATGGACGACGTGGCCGCGCTCTGCCCCCGGGTGATCGTCATCGACAAGGGTCAGCTCTCGTACGACGGGGCGCTGGACGCGCTGGTGCGCCGCATCCGTCCGGAGAAGCGCGTGGTGCTCATCCTCGAGCACGCCATCGACCGGAGCTCGCTCGTCGCGCTGGGCAAGGTGGTGTCCGTCGATCAAGCGGTAGCCGTTCTTCAGGTGCCGCAAGACGCAGTGAGCGCCACGGTGAGCCGGGCGCTGGCTCATCTGCCGGTGAAGGACCTCACGGTGGAGAACCCCCCGCTGGAAGAAGTGATGAGCGAGCTTTTCTCACGGAGCCGCGCCGCGGAGGTCAACGCCGTCGAGGTGGGAGTCGCATGAGCATTGGCAAAACGGTGCGAGCGCTGCCCACGCTCATCAAAGTGGGTTTCCTCGAGGCGGTTGCCTACCGGGCGGAGCTGCTCGTCTGGGTGCTGTCGACGACGATGCCGCTGATCATGCTCGCGCTCTGGAGCGCGGTGGCCAGAGAGGCGCCGGTAGGCCGTTTCGGCCAGATGGATTTCGTGGCTTACTTTCTCGCCACCTTCATCGTGCGCCAACTCACCGGCGCGTGGGTCGCCTGGGAGATGAACTGGGAAGTGCGGCAAGGCACGCTGGGAATGAAGCTGCTTCGCCCCATCCATCCGTTCCTGACCTATGCCAGCGAAAATCTGGCCGCGCTGCCGATGAGGCTGATCGTCGCGGTTCCCGTCGCGGTGATCGCCTTGGCCCTGGTCGGCCCGGAGAATGTCACCGCGGATCCGGTGCTGTGGATCATCTGGTGCGCGGCGATGCTCGGCGGATGGCTGATCACCTTTCTCGCCAACCTCGCCATCGGCTGTCTGGCGCTCTACATCGACAGCAGCGAGAAGTTCATGGGCATCTGGCTCGCGCTCTTCTTCGTGTTCAGCGGTTACCTGGGGCCGATCGAGCTCTTTCCGCAGGGCGTGAGAGCCCTCGCGAGCTGGCTGCCGTTCCAGTACCAGATCGGCTACCCGGTGCAGCTGATGACCTCCGGCATCGGCCGCGGCGACGCACTCTTGATGCTGGCACGCCAGTGGGGTTGGGTGTGGCTGCTGCTTGGGCTGGTGACGCTGTTGTGGCGCGGGGGCCTGCGCCGCTTTGCCGCGTACGGAGGTTAGCCGTTGATTCGCTACGTCCGACTTCTCGGCGTTCAACTGCGGTCCTCGGCACTGCTGGCGATGCAGTATCGGTACGACTTCGCCGTCGACGGATTGATCGAGGCATTCTGGATCGTCACCGCGCTGGTGCCTCTGTTCGTCGTCTACCGGATGACGACCACGCTCGCCGGCTGGACGTTTCCCGAGTCGCTGATGGTGATCGGCTGGTTCACGCTGCTGCAGGCCGTTCTGGAAGGGGCGATCAATCCCAGCCTGACCGCGGTGGTCGATCACATCCGCAAAGGGACGCTCGACTTCGTGCTCCTCAAACCAGCGGACGCGCAATTCTTGGTGTCCACTGCGAAATTTCAGCCCTGGCGCTCGCTCAACGTCCTCACCGCGATCGCCATCTTCGCCTACGGGTTTCACTTGATCGGCCGGCCGCCCACTCTCGGTGGCCTGGCTGCGGCGTTGGTGCTCCTGGGCACCGCCACGCTCCTCTTGTATTCGCTGTGGATCCTCACCGTGAGCGCCGCTTTCTACGTGGTCCGGGTGGACAACCTGACCTATTTCTTCGAGTCCATTTTCGACGCCGCGCGCTGGCCTTCGTCCGTTTTTCGGGGGATCCTGCGGTTCATCTTCACCTTCGTTATTCCATTAGCGCTGATGACCACCTTCCCCGCTCAAGCGATGCTCGGAAAGCTGAGCACGTCCACCTTCTTGACCGCCGTCGGCGGAGCGGTCGCGTTCGCCGTGATGGCGCGCTTGATGTGGCTGCGCTCGATCGGCAAGTACACTTCGGCAAGCAGCTAGCGCATGGCAGAAACGGAGCTTCAACGCGAGGTCGCGCGGCGGCGCACCTTCGCCATCATCAGTCATCCCGACGCGGGCAAGACGACGCTGACGGAGAAGCTCTTGCTCTACGGCGGAGCGATTCACCTGGCGGGCAGCGTCAAGGCCCGGCGGGCGCGGCGCTACGCCACCTCGGACTGGATGGAGCTCGAAAAGGAGCGCGGGATCTCCGTCACCACTTCGGTGCTGCAGTTCGGCTACCGGGACCATGCGATCAATCTGCTCGATACGCCGGGCCACCAGGATTTCTCCGAGGACACCTACCGCACGCTGACCGCCGCCGACAGCGCGGTGATGCTCATCGACGCGGCGAAGGGCGTGGAGCCGCAGACTCGCAAGCTGTTCGACGTCTGTCGCATGCGAGGCATTCCGATCTTCACCTTCATCAACAAGCTCGATCGCCATGGACGGGCGCCGCTGGAGCTGATGGATGAAATCGAGCGGGTGCTCGGCATTCATGCCTATCCGATGAACTGGCCGATCGGCATGGGGCCGGAGTTTCGCGGCGTCTACGAGCGGAGATCGCACCGGGTGCACCTCTACGCTTCCGAGGGAACGCACGGCGAGTCGGAGGCGGTGGAGCGATCGGTCGCAATCGATTCGGCTGACGCCGCGTCCGCGCTTTCCGAGCGGGAGCTCTCCCATCTGCGCGAGGAGATCCAACTGCTCGACGTCGGAGGCGAGGCGTTCTCTCGGGAGAAAAGCGATCAGGGTCTCTTGACGCCGATGTTCTTCGGCAGCGCGATGAACAACTTCGGGGTCCGCTTGTTCCTCGACACGTTCCTCGAGCTGGCGCCCCCGCCTGCCCCGCGCCGGACGACGAATGGTCTTTGCCCGCCGACCGACCCTCGGTTTGCGGGCTTCGTCTTCAAGATCCAGGCGAACATGGATCCGTCGCATCGAGACCGCGTTGCCTTCATGCGCGTCGTCTCCGGCAGGTACATCAAGGGAATGAACGTTTTCCATCCCCGCCTTGGAAAAGAGGTTCGGCTGGCAAACCCGAGTCAATTCCTCGCCGCCGAGCGCACCGCGATCGAAGAAGCGTGGCCGGGAGATGTCGTAGGCCTCTTCGATCCCGGCCAATACCGCATCGGCGACACGCTCTGCGAGGACCGCAGCTTCGAGTTCGAGAGCGTCCCGCGGTTCTCGCCGGAGCACTTTGCCATCGTCCGCGCCAAGGAACCGCTTCGGCGAAAGCAGATGGAGAAGGGGCTCGAGCAGCTCTCAGAGGAGGGAACTGTTCAGGTCTTTCAGCAGCTGCGCATGGGGATGAAGGATCCGATCGTGGGCGTGGTGGGCGCGCTGCAGCTCGAAGTGCTGGCCTATCGCCTCGAGCACGAATACGGCGCGGACGTGGTCTTCGATCGCTTGCCGTTTAGCCACGCGCGCTGGATCGTGGGCGAGGGCTTTGAGCCGAAGAAGTTCGATTGGGAGGGAAATCGGCAAACGGTTCAGGACCGCGACGGGCTGCCGATGGCGCTGTTCAGGGACGACTGGGCGCTCCATCACGCTGAGGAAAAACATCCCGAGCTGAAATTTCTCGCCGCCGCGCCGCAGCTCAAAGCCGAGACATCCAACGGATCATGAGGGTCGTTCCGCGCTCGCGTGCTTCCTCGTCAGCGGCGGCGGCAGGGAGCAGGCCAGCCACCCTCGTGCGCTCGAGCGGCCTTCGATACCTGATCGTCATCGCCAGCGGCAGGGAGGACGTCCCGACATCCATCTCATGAGCGCCGATCCGCGCTCGGTGCCTTCCCGTCGACGCCGACGGCAGCGAGGACGTCGAGACTCGAACGTCGATCGCGTTCGTTCTTCCGACGAGCGCCGCGTCACGAGACTGCCGCCGAGGCCCGGTTGGGTCGCGCAATGCCCCGCACAGATTTTGACCGCTTACGGGCAACAAATCTTCTGCGTGGCACGGCACTATCTTGAAGAAATTCGGCCGCGTAGAGCTGCTTGGCTTAACGAACTTGTTGCCCACAACCGGTCAATTCCTATGAGCGACCTTTCGCGCTCCAAGCGGCGGCCGGGAGGCCGACGGCATTCGCCGCTCATCGGAATGGTTTGACCGTTCCGCCGCCACGCTCGGAGTCGCGCAGCACCAAGCCCTCCTTTGCCGCGCGCGCGGCGTGCGGTCCGATCAAGAATCCCTTCGGTTCGCTCTTGCGATACCGGGTGCGCAGCTCGCGATCGATCTCCAGGAAGAGCGTCCGGAATCGATCCGGCGCTGCGTAGCGCCTTCCGGTCTGAGGCGTCCAGTCGAGCTGACTCCACAGCTCGCCGGACAAAAGCTCGCCTGCTTCGTTTCGCCCGCAGCGCTGGAAGTAGATCACCGGCGAGCGAACCTCGTCGACTCGCCAGGAGCCCTTGTCCGGACCGCTCTTGATCTTGTCCACCTGGACTGGGCCCAGCTCGGAGGCCGCAAAGTAGAGCGCGTCCTCGGGCAGCCGGTCGTGCGCGTCTTCGCTCGCGACGAACGTTTTCCAGTCCGGCGGAACGCGAACGGGGTAGACCTCGAAGCGAAACCGGTGAAGGAATCGGAGCAGAGCGAGCTCGTCTTCGTCGGTCATGAAGAATCGGATATTGATGGCCATTTGAAACTTGAGTCGGCTGCGGCGCCAGCCGAGGAGATCGATATGACACTCACCCTCGTCCCGGAATCAATCGAAGAGTACGCGGCTTCTCACACCGAGCCGCCCCCTCCCCTGTTCGAGAAGCTTCGCGAAGAAACGTACGCGAAGATGTCCCTCCCCCAGATGCAGGTCGGCCGGATCGAGGGGACGTTCCTCAAGCTTCTGGTGCGCATCTCGCGAGCCAAGCGGGTTCTCGAGCTCGGCATGTTCACCGGCTACTCAGCGCTGATGATGGCGGAGGGCCTGCCAGACGACGGCGAGCTGATCACCTGTGACATCGACCCCAAGGCGGAGGCGATGGCGAAGCGCTACTTCGCCCAAAGTCCGCACGGAAAGAAAATTCGCATCCGCATCGGACCGGCGCTGGAGACCATCAAAACGCTCAAGGGCCCGCTGGACATGGTCTTCATCGATGCGGACAAAGAGAACTATTCGAACTACTACGACGCGGTTTTGCCGCTGCTTCGCCAGGGCGGCCTGCTGGTCGCCGACAACGTGCTCTGGAGCGGGAGAGTCCTCGACCCGAAGGAGGAGACCGACCGCGCGATCGTCGAGTTCAACGATAAGGTCGCAAAGGACAAGCGCGTCGAGAAGGTACTGCTCACCGTCCGCGATGGGATGATGTTGGCGGTCAAGAAGTAAGTCGACGCGATGGCCGGCGGGCAAGGCGACAAGGCGGTCGGACGGGTCGGCCTGCGGCGCGATCTCGGAGCGCTCGAATCGTACGCGGTGCTTATCGGCATCTTGATCGGCGCCGGCATCTTCAAGGTCACCGGCCAGGCCTGGCATCTCACCGGGCCGAGCGTGATCTTGGGCTACGTCGTGCTCGCGCCCGCCATCCTGGCGACGTCGATCCCTTATTCGATCTACCTGTCCACTCCGCTCGGGCGGCTGCCGGGCGGCGAGTACACGCACATCTCGAGGACGTTCGGCGGCTACGGCGTGGCCTTCGTCGGCGCCTGGCTGAAGATCATCTCGTACATCGGCGCGCTGGCCTACTTGGCGAACGCGTTTGCCGAGTACGTGGTCGAGATTTCCGGCGGGATGCTCAACCTCGCAGCGCATCGGACGCTTCTTGCGGTCGCGGCGTTGGTGCTCTTTTACGCCGCGCACGCGATCGGCGTTCGGTGGTTTGGCCGAACTCAGGTGGTGATGTGCGCCCTCAAGATCTGCGCGATCGCGGTGCTCGTCATTCCAGGTCTGTTCGCCCTTCGATCGGGGAACTACCGACCATTCTTCACCCACAGCTTTAGCGGGTTTGCCTCAGCTCTTCCGCCGCTGTTTTTCGCTTACGCCGGCTTCGAGTCGCTCGCGCAAGCGGCGGGCGAGGTGAAAAACAGCACCCGCCAGCTGCCGCGAATTTTTCTCAAGGGGATCGCCGCCACCGCCGTTCTCTATCTCGGAATGTCGGTAGTCGCATTCGGCGTCCTGCCGGGGACCCGGCTGAGCATGAGCTCGGCGCCGATGGTGGAGGTCGCCTCGGTATACTTGCCGGTGGGAGGCGCCTGGTTCGTCGGGCTCGGTGCGGTGATGTCGATCACCACGGCGCTCAACTCCAGCATGCTGGTTCCTTCGCGACTGGGAATCATGATCGCGCGAGATCGACTGGCCCCCGCCTGGATCGGCAAAGTCGATCCGCGCACCGGCACCCCGGTGGTTGGGTTGACGCTCACGCTCGCGGTGGCGGTGGTGCTGGTGATCAGCGGCCAAGTTTCGCTGGCGTTGAACATCGCCGTCTTCGCTCTGGTCTTGCTCTATTTTCTGCACAGCCTTTCCGTTCTGCTCCTGCCCTCGATGAATCCGGAGCTTTTTCGGTCGGTGACAGTTCGCATGCCGACTGCGATTCGGGTGGGCGGCGCCGTCGTTTCGATGCTCTCGATGGGTGCGCTGATCGCAGTTCAGCTGGCGCAAGATTTTCGGACGCTGGGGACGCTCGGGTTGCGCGAGCGCATTGCCTCGCAGTCGCTCACCGCGATCGAGCTGTGCTTCGTCTGGGCGGTGATCGGCGCGTTCATTTACTGGATTGGTCGGCGGCGCGGGGCGCTCGAGGCGCACAATTATCGAGCGGCGTTGTGAATGGCGTATCTGGAGCCGGACG
>Ga0126370_10000470_pt1 | contig 16728 bp, 21 predicted proteins | sample PanSoiMetaPlot_3_FD_92586 | JGI IMG/M metagenome (GOLD analysis project Ga0126370, IMG submission 92586) | Tropical forest soil microbial communities from Panama - MetaG Plot_3 | ecosystem: Environmental > Terrestrial > Soil > Tropical forest > Bulk soil | place: Panama | collected 2016-02-17 | reverse complement strand
GGTGCTCGGGATCAAGGTCGAGGCGAAGCGGCAGGAGCGCCTGCGGATCCCCGAGTGGCTGCGCCAGACCCTCGACGAGACGCCTGAGGGCCTCGTCCCCCTGCTCACCTACCGGCGCTCGGGCGAGGAGTGGATGGCCGTGCTGCCGCTGGAAACGCTACTGGAGCTGCTCGACCAGCAATGAGCGAGATGCCCTGGGGCAACGTGCTCGCGCTGGCGATGCACGAGCAGGCCAACCGTCTAGCTGAGGTCGAGGCCGAGAATGCCGAGCTGCGCGAGCGCAACACGAAGCTCAAGCTGACCGCCGTCAACCTGCGGCGCCGCGTGTACGCAGCCCGCTACGCCCAGGCCCGCTGGCTGCTGCGACAGCAGAGCTGGCGAGCTGAGCGTGACGAGCTTCTGCGCCGCCTGTCTCTCGCGGGCCTCCCTACCACCCCTGGTTTGAACGCCTACAAGAACTGGGGGCCAGGAAGCTGAGACTAGCCGACGGCCACGGGCCGTACAAGGGACGAGGCAGCCGTGCGGGGGTGTGACCCCGACTCGGGTACGTCCGCAACGGGGACGCACCGACCGGCGCGTAACCGGCGCTCCAGTCAACCAGCGAGAGATCTTCGCCAACGGTTCACGGGGAGCGAAGCCCGTAGCCCCAGGCACCCACCGACTGCAAGTCACGAGAGGCCGACTCCTACCACGCACAGACATGAAGGGCCACGACACGGGCCTGTCCCCAGTTGGAAGGGTCACACATGCTTGAGATCGGAGATCTAGGACTGACGCCCCGGCAGTACGCCGAGGTGCAAGACGCAGACCCCCAGCTCGTCGAGGAGTGGCTGGTGAAGGTGAGCGAGCCGGGCGTGTCGAACCCCGCCGCCTGGTTCCTGACCGGGCTGCGCTCGGGCGAGTCCCCCGAGGCCCGGCACGACAGCGAGCGGGCGCGAGCGATCCACCTGGCCGAGAACTGGGTGATCCGCGTCGGGATGCTCTACGACCGCGAGCAGGAGATCCTCGATGCGCTGTTCGTGCGCGGCGGCAAGCTGCACGCCTACGCCGGGGACGTGAAGCTCCAGAAGCGGATGATCACCCTCTGGGCGAGGCACCGGCCCGAGGGCGAGCAGGTCGAGCGTGACGCGCTGGCGCGAGCCGAGCAGAACGCGGCGACGTACAAGGCCCTACACGAGAAAGGAGGGAAGGATGAGCCTGGAGATGGTCAGGGGGAAGGGAGAGCAGCCTGACGCCTATGAGCAGCTCGTCGAGGCCCTGAAGCGGGTGATCGTGATGATCGTGGACGAGAGGGTGGCAGAGCAGGTTGGCCCTGTCGTCGAGGCAGAGGTCGCCCGCGTGCAGACGCCTCGGCGCTGGGCGACCGTGGCCCAAGCTGCGGAGCAGCTCGGGATCGGCCAGGCCGCAGTACGACAGCGAATCAAGCGCGCTCAGCTTGAGGCCCGCACCCTCGACGGACGGATCTACATCGACATGGAAGCCCACGCCCGTCGTCTGGACGAGCTGCTACCTTGACCGCCCTAACCTACAGAGGTGCCCCGGCAGCGACAGGCGCTCCGGGGCGTGGACACAAGGAGGTGATGACTCCCTATGTCAGCGTCAGACTACGTCACCGCGAAGGTGAAACTGGCGACGGGCCTTGAGGAGTGGACGTTCCAGAGCGGCGAGGTCGCCTACCGGAGCAGGATCACGGAGGGCGGCAAGCGGCTCTTGCAGACGTGGCGGGGGATCAACCGCACCGAGGCGAAAGCCAAGCACAAGAAGCGTGAGGGCAACGCCGTCGATGGCAAGAAGGCCCCCGAGAAGAAGTGGATCGCGGACGTGGCGGTCGAGGCGTACGCGCACCTCGACGATCTCGCGGCGATAAACAAGGGGTCGTACGGGACGGTCGAGAACCATCGCCGCAACTGGCACAAGCGGATCGAGACGGAGCCGATTGGGCAGATGCGGCTCGACCAGATCGAGCGAGTGGACTGTCTCCGCTTCCTGCGCAAGCTGAAGCAGAGCGAGCTGGCGCCCTCGACCCAGAACGGAGTCGTCAGCGCCCTGCGTGTCGTCCTCCGTCACGCCCGCGACATGGACTACATGAGCAACGACCCCTTCGCCGGGATCGCCCGTGGCGAGTTCCCGTCGCAGACGGAGAAGAGCGAGAAGGGACATCAGGCCCGCGTGATCACCAACGAAGAGGGCCAGGCCCTGATCGCGGCAGCCAAGTCGGAGGAGTTCCACAAGCAGACCGACACGCTCTTCACCAACATGGTGATCGTGGCCCGCTACCAGGGGCCGCGCAACGGCGAGGTCTGCGGCCTCCGCTGGCAGGACGTTGACCTGATCAACGAGCGGATCGGATTCAACGGCCAGCTCAAGCCCGGCCATCTCGCCAAGGCTCCGGTCGAGCGGGTCGCCCCGAAGAACGGCGAGCACGGCGTCCGTGCTCCTCGGATGTTCTCGGAGACGTGGGCCGCGCTCAACGACCAGCTCGCACACGAGCGGAGCAAGGGCCTCGGACGCCCCGAGGATCTCGTCTTCACGACGATCGTGGGCGACCCGATCACCCACCGCCGTCTCCTCTGCGCCGTCAAGCGGGCGGCGAAGCTGGCGGGCCTCGGGCGCGTCGTCGTGAAGGATCTCCGCTCCTCCTTCGTCACGGCGGCTGTCCACTCCGGGCTGGCGCCGGTCGAGATCGAGACGATGACCGGCCACACGGCGACGGTGATCGAGCGGTTCTACGCGAAGCCGATCCGGACGGCCCAGCAGGAGAAGGAGAACGTGGACAAGATGGCTGTCGCCGGGTTCTGAGCCGTCAGCTCAACGTTCTGCGAGAGGCTCCTTCGGGGGCCTCTCGTCGTTCTGGGGTGCCCGAGGGTGCCGCCGCGTTACGCCCTGTTGCGCCCTGTCACTTCGCTGGGCTGGCACCCTTGCGGCACCCTTGGGATTTTCGTTGTCAGCTTGGCGACAGAGTTGGCTCTATCACTGGGCTGGAAGGGAAGCGGGTGGCGGGAATCGAACCCGCATAACCAGCTTGGAAGATGGCTCCAGGCGCATAACTAAGCCAAAACGGGGTTGAACAGCTCTCCTCTAAAACGGCTTGAACGCAGGATAACGCCAGGGTGTCAGATCCAGTCCCAGGACTGTCGCGGCACCCTAGCGGCACCCTTGGCACCCTGAATCCGGGCAGGCCAAGGCAGGCCCCCCTCGGTTGAGGACGATGCGGGGTTCACCGAGAGGGGCCTTGGCTCGCAGGCGTTGGGGGAGTTGGGGTTCCGTCCCGTCTGCGAGCTTCTTAGAGCGAGGCGCCGGGGGCGCTCACGCCCATGTGGATGTGCGAGGGGGTGCCGTACTTGGCGTAGTCACCGACGGTGCCGATCGGCTGCCCGGCCTTCACCTTCTGGCCGACCTGCACGTCACGGCTCCCCATGTGGGTCATGTAGTAGAGGCGCCCGTCGTCGCCCTGGATGTAGACCGACAAGCCGAACGGCCCGTGTGGGCCTTCGGTCGGGCCGATGCTCGGGTCGTGCCCGCTGAGCTTGACCACCTTGCCGGTGATCGGGGCGACCGCCTCCGACCCGGCGTCCGCGAAGTAGTCGTGGGCGGGGAAGCCAGCGAGGCCCGCCGTATCGTGCTCGCCGCCCTCCGAGGTCTGCTGGCTTGCGAGCAGCGGGTCGCCCGCCGTGAACCCACCCACTGCCGCACTCGACGGCGCGGTGGTCGGGGTGGCGCCAAGCAGGCTTCGCCTCGGCATCGTGAACGGCGCCGACACCGCCTTGTTGGAGGCGTCCAGTAGCGCGGAGACGAGAGCGTCCGGGTTGCTCAACGTCGAGGTCGAGAGCGAGGGGTACCCACTCGCCAGTAGACCGGGGAGCTTGAGCGGCGGCGGTGCTGCGCTCGGCAGCGCCGAGGGGAGGTCGCTCGTCCCGAGGGAGGCAGACGCGGGAGCGCCACCGTAGCTCGCCAAGGCACGAGCACTCTCGCCGCCTGGGTCGGCGGGCCGCTCAAACCGCCGGACGATGTTCTCGATGGCCGAACGTCCGGTCAGGCCCCTCGCCACCGAGGCGATCTGGCCGAGCGCGTAGTCGATCCCTGCGGGGGACATCGCCCACGCCTGGGAGGCCGCTTGGCTCCCGCGTGGCGCCGAAGCCGGGTAGGCGCCGCCGTAGTGGAGCTGGAAGGGGCCGAAGCTCGTGCCCTGGTCACCGACCCCACCGCCGAGGCCCTCCTGTCCGGCAACCGCGAGCACGGCCTTCGGGTCGAGGCCGAGGGCCTGGGCACGCTGGCGGATGTAGTCCGCGACGGTCGTCATGGGTTGAAGGGGTCACCGCTGCTCGACGACGAGGAGGAGGGAGAGAAGGGATCTCCACCGCTGCTGCCCGAGGTGCTGCTGCCGAAGGGGTCGCCCCCGCTGCCGCTCGACTTCTTCTTCTTGGGGGTCGCGCCGTACGTCTGCATACCGAGTCCGAACATGCCGATGCCGTAGCCGCCGAGAGCTGCGGCCAGGCCGTTCATCCCTCCGTGGCGCTCGTTGTAGAGGTCGAGGCTGTCCTGGGCGAGTAGCGGCGTCATCCGGCTTACCAGCTCCGACTTCCACTGGAACGGCTGCCCGATCTGGGTCTGGTTCCGCAGCTTGTCGAGCGCGAGGCTTGCAAGCGGTGAGGCTTTCCCCTCAAAGAACCGCAGCAGGAGATCGAGCCTCGTCGGCTGGCCGAAGCCTGTACTCGTCAGCGACAGCTTCTTCCCGGTCGTCGAGCTGATCGCCACTCCGGTCGCCATCTGGGCGAGCAGCCGCAGCTCCTGCTGGAAGCCGCCCGCGATGTCGATGCGCGTGTTGCCGATCCGGATCTTCCCCCAGTCCGGGTTGCGAGGATCCCTGACGACCTTGACCCCTGGAACCTGGGAGGCGATCCCCACCAGCGTGGACAGTGTCCCGGCGAGTTGAAGAGCCGAGCGCAGCGCCTCCTTGCGTGCGAATGGGTCAAGGCGAGCGTAGTAGAGCGGGTTGAGAAAGTTGAGCCTGGAGGCGAGCAGACGCGGGGAGAAGAAGAAGGTGTTGAGCACCTTGCTGGCCTCGTTGAAGGCGCCGAGATCACCGCGCCCGGTGGCCGAGCCGATGTACTTGCCGAGGCTCTGGAGGAACTTTGGATCCTGCACGTCGATCCCCTGTGCCTGGGCGCGCTGGATGAGGTGGTCGAACACGTCGGCACGCACCTTGTCGAGGAAGCCGGTGTAGGCACGGCCCGAGGCCCGCACGGGGCCGTACTTGCCTCCGGTCAGCTTCTCCGCGTAGTCGGATGCGAACTGCTCCTCACGGGCGCCGATGTCTCGACCCAGCTCTGTGATCGGCAGCTTCGCCTCCACCATCATCGGGTAGGTGGGACGCGCCCGGATCTCGTCGTGGATCCCGTGGTAGACCCGCTCGCTGCCGAACGACTTGATCATCGACTTGAAGTTGCGGGCGAAGATCGTCGGGTGGCGGGTGGACACCATCAGTCCCTGCCGGAAGGGGGCTGACAGGTCGAAGGAGGCCATCAGCGAGCGCGGCACGTTGAGCGCGCTCAGCAGCTTGTCTCTGAGCGGGTGGGCAGCGATCTTGCCCAGGCCGAGAGCGGTGTCCTTCCCGAAGATGTGCTCCAGCAAGGTCAGCTCGCTGTGTGTCGGTACCTTCCCGGCGAGAGTGTTCACAAGCGCGTCGGAGGCGCGGATCTTCTGGTACGGCATGAGATGCGGGTGGTCGAGGATGTGGGTCTGGAGCGCCTGGAGGGATTGGTCGTTCAGCTCGCTGAAGCCCTGGAAGTCGATCTTCGGCAGCTCGCCCCTCAGCTCCGACTTGGCGAGTCCGATCCGCTCCCCCGGTGTGAGGCTCTGGTTCTCTAGGTGTGTGCGAGCGACAGCGACTCGTGCCTTCCGCTCGGCCGAGTACCCGGCCTCCTGCGCCTTCCGCACCGTTCGGGCGCTCTTGCCGATGTTCGGGTCGTCGAGCAGGGCGCCTGCCTTCTCGTGCGGCCCCATCTCCTTCAGGGCCTCACGGGCGGTCTTGCCGGACATCGCGCCCCGCAACACTGCCGCCTCCTCCGTGGCGTGAGCTGCCGGTGGCGCGGCTTCGGCCACGTCCTTGACGAAGGGGAGCGCCCGGATCGTCTTGAGTCCGTAGCCCAGAACCCCGGCAGCCTCGACCGCGCCCCCGCCGGGGAGAACCGTCGCGGCCACCTCGGCTCCTCGCTTGAGCGCCTTGCCGACGCTCGTCGTGCCGCTCTGGTCAAGCCCACCGGGGACGAGTGAGCGGGCGATGTAGCCCGGCTTCCCGTAGTTGGCGATCTGCATCCCCTTCGCCTTCGCCGCCGTCGCCGCGTTCCACCGTGTGCTCTCCTGCCCGGCGGGGCCAGCGAAGTGGTGCAACGTGAAGGCGTCTGTGTAGTAGGGCAGTCCGCCCTTCACCCAGCCGCCCTTCTCGTCCCAGTGACCCTGGGTGATCCCTGCGACCGGCTCTCCCTTGAAGTTGGGCTTGAGCCGCTGCTCGGTCGAGCGAGAGAGCGGCATGAGGGTTGGCACGGCCGGGCCTGTTGGTGGCACGGCCACCGCTCGGGCCTTCGGCTTCACGGTCTTCGGCGGCGCCCACTGCGACCCCGCCGCCTTGAACGGGTCGGCCTGCTCCCCGGCGTGTGCGAAAAGGGAACTCATGGGGTCGCCGTCGCGCTCACGCCGAATGGCCCCTTGCTATGCACGGTGATCGTGCGCCCCGGCGGCGGGTAGTACTTGTTGAGCAGCCTCATGGCGATCCGCTTCACTTGCGGCGAGGAGAGGTAGCCCCTCTTCTCCAGCTCGGCTATCGCATCGGCCCGGTTCGTGACCACCGGGTAGGTGTTGCCCTGGGCATCCTTCCCGGTCTTGATCGCACTCAGCCCTGCGTCGATGTTCGCGGTGTACTTCTGCAAGTCGCTCGGGCTGAGCGTCCTGGGCGCCTTGGTGTTCTTGGACGCCTTGTAGGGGATGTCCTTGCCCGTGGCGTCCTTGAAGTGGTGGCCGTGGCCGTCAACGAGAATCCCTGCCTGCTTGGAGAGCGAGGGGCTGTAGCTGCCGAGCTGGCTCGCGCTTGCCGATGAGGCTTTCACCGGGACGACGCCCGACCCGTCCTTCTTGAGCCTGAAGCCTGGACTGGGCTGGAGCTTCCCGTCCTTGCCGTAGACCGGGTTGCCCTTCCAGTCGCTCTTGTAGCCGTTCGTCCTCGTCCAGTTGACCGCCTGCGACTGCCTGCTCCCACCGATCCCGATGCCGAACTGCCTCATCTGCACGGCCTGGGCGTTGGTCACGAGCATCTGCTTGCCGGGGTTGTAGGGATCGGGGACGAAGGTGAAGCCGGGGATCGGCTTGCCCGTGCGCGGGTCGATGTGGGTGGCCGCGATCTGCTGCACGATCCAGTCGCGCTTCGCCTTGAGTGAGTCCGCCGCGATCTGCTCCTGGTTCTGCTTCCAGGTCGCATGTGAGCTGACGAGGTTGTCGATCCGCGACTGGGTGGCGGCGTTGTCCTGGCGCTGGGCCTGGAGTGCCGACTGGAACAGCTCGGGGCGCTGCGCGATGATCGAGGCCCGCTCGGCGGCGCGCTGGTTGAGCGCGTCCCTGGCCTGCTGGATGTAGTCGTCTACCTTGAGCGCCGCCTGCGCCTTGTCGGCGGCAACGCCGTACTCGGTGGCCGCTCGTGTCGTCAGCGCCTCGTTGGCGAGGCCCTCGCCGGGCAGGGTGACGCCGCCGTATTGAAGCGCGGTCTTCGCGGCGGCGGGGTCGTAGCTCGACACCTGGCCGACGCCGGGGCCGAGGGCCTGATCGACGACGCGGCGGGCGTCGGCCTGCTGGTTTGTCCAGTCGTTGGCGACCGAGCCGACCAGCCCCCCGCCGAGGGAGGCCATCGTGTCGGCGGCGCCCTTGTAAGCGTTGTAGGTGGCCTCCGCTCCGGGTTGGCCGATCACGCCGAGCGCGGCGGCGAGGCCCGCTGCCCGGTTCTGAAGCTCGGCAAACTGCGCCTGCTCGGCCTTGCTCGATGCGTTGGAGGCTCCGAGCTGGGCGTTGATCTGGGCCGAGGTCTGCTGGTTGGCGATCGTGCGAAGCTGCTGGGGCGTGTAGAGGCTTGCCTTCGCGTTGGCGATCTGAGAAGTCCAGGGGTCGGTCGGCGGCGCGACGACGACCTTGTTCGGGGTGAGGCCGAGCGAGCCGAGCGTCGGCGGCTTGTAGGTCGTCACGACTGCCATCTACCTCACCTCCCTAGTGGATCGAGATCACGCCACGGCCCTTCTGGACAGTGGCTCCAGTGCGGTTCGCGGAGACGGGTACCGAGCTGATCTGACTGATCACTTGCTTGACCACGTCGGGGATCACTGTCTCCGGGTAGTAGCCGGTCGGGTAGCCCGAGTCCGCCACGTCCCCGCCGTCGGTGCTCGTGATCGACTGCGAGTACCCGGCGGCGTTCTGGAGTCTGGCGGCGACCGCAGCGCGAGCCTGGTTGAGCGCGTTGTTGGCGTCGTTGATCCCGCCCGCATAGGTGCTCCCGGCGCCGTAGATGGCGTTGAGGAGATCCTGCGTCCCCTGGTAGGTCGCGAGGTCGTACTGGCGACTGAGGTTGCCCTGCTGGATCGCCGCCGCCCCCGAGCGCCCCATCCCCGAGGCTGCGAGGTCGTAGGGGCTGTTGGCCTGGGCCTGAGAGAGCTGAAGGTCGAGCTGCGCTTTCTGGCTGAAGGGGTTGTTGATCGCGGCGGCGAGATCGCTCTGGCGCAGATCCCCGGCGTAGCCCGCTGCGGGGGTGTCGCCCAGTGTGGGCGTCCAGCCCGACTGGAAGACGGCGTTGCGGATCGCGGAGGCGCGGGCGTTGGCGAGCGCCTGGGCCTGGGTGTCGTAGCTGCCCTGCGCGGCCACCGACTGCGGGTCGTTGAGGATGTCGCCCTCGTAGACCTGGAGCGGGGTCATCGTCGTCGTGACGGTGCCGCCGCCGACGCTCGGTGCGCCGCCGATCGCGCCCGTGAGGCTGAGCGGTGGCGAGCCTGCGGGCGGCGTGTAGATGGTGCCGCCGAGAAGCCCCGAGCCGACGGCCTTCCTCGACTTGGTGGTGAGCGGTGCGACAGGGCTGTAGGCCCCGTCGCCAGATTGAACAGCCATCAGCCCTCCTTCATGTCACGATCACCCACTTGGTTCCGGCGACCGGCGCCGGGATATTCGGAACGTGGAAGACGCTGCCCGCGCCGCCGTAGGCGTAGCCGATCGCCTTGAACAGGTTCGGGTAGGCGGTCGTGTCGTACGCCGCCCCGTCGCAGAGCAGGCCGTCGGTGGGCACCCCCGTGCCCGCGAAGACGAGGCAGCAGCCGGTGTTGAGAATCCCGATCGTCCCCGTCATCCCCAGGTCGAGGCCGAGCACCTTGGTCAGCCCGATCACGTTGCTCATCCCGAGCGCCACGTCGCTGATCTCCAGCGAGCGGATGATCCAGTTCTTGAACTCGGGCGGGAAGCTGAGCGGATCGGAGAGAAGGCGTTGGAGCTGGGCCTGCTCGCGGTCGCTCAAGGGGCGGTTGTCGAGCGAGGGCGGGGCGACTCCGTAGCTGTTACTGCTCACACCCGGCTCCGCTCGATCGCGTGGGCATCAACGGCGAGATCGCTGATCCTCGTGACGAGGCTCGGGTTGATCTGCTTGATCTGGAAGGCGATCCCGTAGGGCACCTTCCCGACCGGGAGCCGGTAGCGCGAGTAACGCGAGGTCGAGGGGTAGCCGCCCGCGATCGTCCAGTTCGTGTCCTGGGGGCTGAGGATATAGCCGACCTGGAGTAGGTCGCCGGGTGCGGGCGCCGCCAGCGGGACGAGCGCCGCGAATGGGGAGACGCCGAACTGCTGGGGCGTCACGAGCGCAGCGTCTGCGGGCGCCGGGATCGCGTCGTCGAGGCCGAGCGCGGCGCTGCGGGAGTCGTAGGAGAGGTAGACGAAGCGGATCCGCTTGCGGCCCTCGGGTGCCAGCTTGTAGAAGGGCGTCTCAAACGAGGGCATGACGTAGACGCCGTTGGCGTCGAGCTGGTAGTTGGTGACCGGCGCCGGGAAGAACATCGTCGAGAGCCGGGCTGCCCGCTGCGTGTTGATCATCCCGCCCCAGAGGCGCTCCATCCCGAGCGTGCCGCCCGAGGCCCACATCGAGAGGCAGGCCACGTTGGAGAAGCGGAACCACTGGCGGTTGTTGAGGTCGCAGACCAGACAGTCGGTCAGCCCGTCGGTGCGCCGGATCGAGATGATGTAGTAGTCGAGGAAGACCGCCGCCGAGATCGACTGCTTCAGGTTGTAGAGGTTGCGCCAGTAGCTGGAGATCGACCCCTGCTGAACGAGGTTGCGGAGGCTGGCGCCGTCGGTGATGTGAACGCCGTGCTCGTCCGCGAAGAGGATGTTCTCCTGCCAGTAGCAGATGGTCTTCGGCTCGGTGGTGCCGACCTGCTTGAACAGCGGCTCCAGCACCATGTCGCCCTTGTCGGTTCCAGCGGGCGGGCGGGTGCCGCGCAGGCGCTCGATCGAGGAGGCGTGGTAGACAAGGATGACGGTACGCAGGGCGGCGAGGCCGGTGACTGCGCCCGCCGTCTGCACGAGGGCGTTGGGATCCCAGGGCTGGTTGACGTTGTCGGGAGGCGCAAAGAAGACTGTGTTCTCCGCGCCGGGGGCGTTGGCCCCGACGAAGTACTCGCCCCAGATCGTCCCGACCTTGACGTTCTTGACGTTGGCGACCGCGAGCGGGATCGGCGCTCCGGTCGGCCCCACGATCGTCGGCGGTTGCGAGCCGTCACCCGAGAGCCAGATCACCTGGTCGAAGAGCATGACCGGGTTCTGGCGGGCGACCGGCACGGTGCCCCTGCTCGTGAGCGCGTAGGGCGGGTCGGCGCCGATCGCATAGAGGGCGCCGTTGGCGGCGGCGAGGTTCTGCTCTCCCGCTGTGTAGGGCGCGAGGATCCCGGCCTCGTAGTCGGTGGCGGCGCCGACAGCCGATCCCCACAGCCACGCCCCCCTGCCGGTGAGCTGGGTGTCGATGATCGCGGGAACGAAGTCCACCACGTCCCAGAGGTAGCCCGGCGCCATTGCCTCACGAGCCATGTCCCGTGCGAAGGCGCGAGCGCCCCTGAGCACCGAGGTCGGTGCGGCCACTAGGTGTAGGCCCCTGACGAGGAGACGCCCGGCAGACGGACGTTGCGACGGGCGGCGCGAGCGGTGCCTCGCTTGTTGACGAGCACCTTGATCTGGGCGAGCCTGCCTCCTCTCCCGTCCTGCCCCTCGTACAGGGTGCGGTAGTACTCGCCGTTCTGGGTCGTCGTGTCGTCGGCGTAGTCGGCGCAGCGCCAGAGCGCGAAGGTGACGATCGCGTCGTGGAACTCCTCGGGGATCGAGCCGAACATCGCGTCCGAGGGCGAGTCGTCGTCGCTGTCCATCTTGGCGGGCTTGGTGACGGCGTAGACCTGCACCTGGCCGTCCTCGCTCGGGGTCGGCACGATCCGGAGCAGGTCGGCGCGGATGAGCACGAAGCCGTAGTCGCAGCTCTCGTCGCGGCGCAGACGGCGGCGGTAGCCGTCCTCGACATCGACGAGCGTGAGCAGGTGCTGGTCGAGGACGTACTCGCCCTTGTCCGCGAACGTCGTCAGCTCGACGCAGCGGACGATCAGGCGGGTGCGCGTGAGCAGGTCGAGCGTGCCCCGGTAGAGCGCGTCCTCGACGATGTCCTTCTCGTCGTAGCTCGGGATGTCCTGAAGGCCGAGCCACTCGATGACCTGGCCGCGCATCTGTGCGAGGTTCACTCGTCCTCCTTGCTCGGTGGAAGCTCGACGGTCTGCTCGGGGTCGGGCCAGGCGTCCTCGTCGCTCGATAGCTGGTCACCGCGCTCGATGAAGAAGCCGACGCGCAGATGGTGGTTGCGCAGCCGCCGCGTCATCGCGATCACTCCGAGCAGGGTGAGCGCGAAGATGAGGACGATGATCGCGATCAGGGCCTCCCAGCCCAGGTCGAACTTGAGGTTCGCGGTCACTCCTGCGGCTGATCGTGGTTGCCGTTGACGGCGACGTGCTGCACGGCGAGCGTGCCGAGCACGCCGACGCAAGCGGAGGCGATCGAGAACGCGCCCGCCGAGGAGTAGTCGTTCGCCGCGAGCACCGCTCCGACGATCATCCCGGTGACGGCAAGCACGGCAAGGATGGCGATGAAGACGATCCCGGTAAGGGGGTGAGTGTTCATTCGGCCACCCGCACGAAAACGATCGAGGCCGAGCTGGTGCTGCGACTGCGCCGCATGACGGCACCTCCATCGCTGTCATTGCCTACGCTCGTGTTGCCTTCGATCGAGCTGAAGGCAGTCGAGCCGTCCCACCGTTCAAAGAGGCCGACGTGGTCGAAGACCCCGTCGTAGTGCCAGTCGAAGCAGACGAGGTCGCCGGGGATCGGGCTGCTCGTGACCGAGAGGCCGTTCCGCTTCGCCCGTGCGTCCGAGACGATGTAGGGGACGTAGGCGTAGTTCTTGCCCTGAACGAAGCTCGGGCTGTCGCCCACCGTCTCGTAGCTCCAGGTGCAGAACATGGCGCACCAGGGGCCGGTCATCCCGTACCACTTCGTGTAGGGCGTGATGTTGGAGTTGGGCGGGGACTCCTTGACGCCGATCTGGGTGACCGCCTTGCTGAGAGCCTTCGACCTGAGGGTTGCCTCGGCGGGTGGTGGCGGCTCCTTGCCGCCGAACTCGTCCCACGCCTGCACGAGCAGGCTCTGGGCGTAGGCGTCCATCGCGTAGTCACCTGGGACACCCGGCCCCTTCAGGCCCTCGGGGATCAGCACCGAGCGCAGCAGGTTGAAGGTGCTCTGCCCGAGCCAGCCGGTGTCTTCGATCTTGGCCTGGCGCTGCACCCCGGCGAGGCCGGTGTCGATGACGTTGCCGCCCTTGCCGTGCGAGAAGTTGTTGGAGAACGCCTTGTCGAAGCCCGAGGCCGGGCCGGGCCAGCGCCCGAGCCGCCAGACGACTCGCTTGTAGGCGAGCACGTCGGGGCCGTTGACGCTCGGCGTCTTGCCCTTGCTCGCCGCGTCGGGCGGGTAGAGCGGCCTCGGGAAGCCGGGGACAGGGATCATCGGGGCGCCCTTGTACGGCGCCTTCCACCACTCGGTCATGCCTCCTCCTTAGGTGTCGTGGCGCGGAGCCAGGAGGAGGCGTCCCCGAGGACTCCGCGCCACGGCTGGGCAGCTAAGAGCTGCTCGATGAGCTGCTCGACGTACCGCTGCCGGACTTTGTGCTCGACTTGGTCGCAGGAGCCTCGTCTTCGCCTTCGGCCTCCTTGCGCTCCTCCTTGACGATTGCGTCCTCGGACTCGGCCACGGCTTGGGCCTGCTCGTCCCAGTCCTCCTGCGCCTGCTCCTGGGCCTCGGTGTCCGGCCCCGTCCCGGCGTTGAGCGAGCCGCCTGGGCGTGGCGGGAGGTAACCCGACTTGGGATGGCCGGGGGGCAGGGACTCCAGCTCTTGCTCTTCCTTTGCCATGCGCGTTCCTCCTTCTAGGGGCCTCCCCCGTGGTTGTTCTTGTTGTCGTCAGAGCGAGCCTTCTTCCAGTTGAAGAAGGAGGCGTAATCGACTGACTCGTCGATGTAGCCCGCCGTCCGAGCCGTGCCGTTCTGCTCCCAGACCAGGTTGTAGCCGGGGTTGTAGGTCACCTCGGTGGCGTCGGGCGACTGCATGCCGTTCGGGTTGAAGTACGTCTGGACTGCCATGTGTCGCTCTCCTTAGGTGCAGGTCGCAGGGTCAAGGTCGAACACGAGCACGGGGGCCTCGACGAGGTCGATCTCCTCGCACTCCGCTGGAGCGAGGTCGATGTCCTCACAGACCTCTTCCCGCATCCAGACGATGAACACCCTCGGCGTGCCGAACTGCTGCGCCGAGGGGAGGCCCCAGACGCCGAGGATCCAGCCGAGGCGGGCGCCGAACGCCGCCGCTGAGGGCACCGGCATCGGGTGGACGATCTGAACGAGCTTGGGCGCCCCAAACGCCGCCGCCGAGAGGACGCCGCCGACTGCCGTCGTGATCGTCGCGTGGATCGTGACCGCCCCGAAGAGCGATCCGGGGCCTCCGCTGCCGCCGACGACGTGACCGTCTCCGGAGATCACCTGGCCGGTGATCGAGGGGGCGTAGGTCGCGTAGGAGTAGAACCCCTGAACGTGGACGATCTGGTTGATCCGCAGCGAGCTGCCGAACTGCTGCGCCGAGCCGACCCCGCCGACGACGATCGCCTGATTGAGCTTCAGAGCGCCGAAGGCTGCCGCCGAGGCGACGGAGCCGACCGGGATCGTGCGCCCGCCGAGGCGAATGACCGGCACGCCGAAGGCGGCAGGCGAGCCGAGGCCCGCCGGGTGGACGGCGATCTGCTGGTAGAGGGTGACCGCGCCGAACACCTGCGCGGTGCCGACACCGCCGACGTTCTGGTGCCAGACCGTGCGGACGCTCGGGGTGCCGAAGGCTGCGCCGGGCTGCGCCCCTGTGATCGCCTGGCCCGTGATCGTCGCGGGGCCGGTGATCGTGAGCGTGGAGCCAGTCGGCCAGACGCTCCCGACCTGGACGGTTGCCACGGGCTACCTCAGAGCTTGGCGATCCAGGGGAGGCTGTTCTGCCACTGCACCGTTACGTCCCCACCGTTCGGGACGACCGAGAAGCCGTCGATGTAGAAGAGAAGCGGTGAGGTCGCCGGGGTGCCGGTGTCCTTGAACACGGCGAGGCAGTCGATCGCAGCACCCGCTGGGATCGCGACGAAGGTGGCGTCCGCCGCGTCGAAGCAGCCGGGGTCGGCACCCCCGCCGCCGTTGGCGACCTTCGTCCCCAGGGTCACGTCGGTGACGATGGCTGCCGAGAGCGAGGAGGCGAACTGATGGGCCTGGCTGACCGTGTAGGCCGATGTCCGCATCAGCCGGGCCTTGACGGCGGTGCCCGCCGCTGTCAGGTCGCCCAGTGTCCCCTTCCAGAACTCTTGCAGGGCGAGGTTGTAGTGCTGGCTCGCCATCAGAGTCCCACCGTCTGGGTGCTGTTGAGCATCTCGCTGCGCTCGTCGCTCGCGACCTCGCGGGTCAGCTCGCCCTCGGCGTAGCCGAGCACGACGAAGCGGTTGCCCGTCTCGTCGTCGAGGTCGTACTCCTCCCCGGCGACGTACTCACCGACGCTGTTGATCATCTTCACGCGCACGTTCCTCCTCCTTCCGTCGCCGTTCGTCGAGGCCCGCCAGCTCGCCCCCCCAGTCGCGCCCGATCCGGATGACCTCCTCGGTCGGGTCGAACCACTGGGAGAAGAAGTGGGCCTGCTTGGCTCGCATCTCCAGGCCGCAGAGGGAGCACCGCTCGGGCCAGGCGTGCTCGTGCGGCTCCCAGCAGCGGATGCAGACGTAGCCCGCCCGCATCCGCTCGATGTCCTCCTTCTTGAAGACGAAGCGGTAGTCGCGGAGCACTCGCCCGGCGGACGAGATCGTGATCTCGTTGGTCGGCTCGACCTTGAGCGGGATCACGGGCGCTCGCCAACGCTCAACCGACAAGCTCCTCCTCCTCGACCATCTGCTCCCTGACCATCAGGCCCTCGCCCTTGAGGTCGCATGCCTGCTCCAGCGCGGTGACGATCTCGGGCCGGTTCTGGTTCTCGCGCTCGTAGGCGAGCACGGCGGCGAAGTCGTAGCCGTCCTCCTCGATCTTCTTGAGCAGGGCGTTCTTCGTCCCCTTGAAGCTGTCGTAGGTCGGCCAGGGCGGCTCGGCCCGGATCTCCTCGATCACGATCAGGTCTTCGGGGAGCTTGCGGGCGTTGTCTACCAGGACTGCCTCGACCAGCTCGCGCTCGTCGTCTGTCCAGCCCAGCTCGGCCTGCGCGAGCCGGGAGTCGAAGGCTGAGATGCGAGCGTCCGGCTCGACGACGGTGACGAGGTCTTGCTCCTGGGCGAAGCCGTTGAAGCTGAAGACCTGGCGGGCGATGGCCCGCTCGTCACCCTGAACGAGGCCCAGGTCGAAAGCCGCGACAAGCGGCTGCTGGATCACCTTGGTCTGGCCGGTGGCGTACGCCTCGACGATCTGCGGGCGTACCTGAACCATGTACTTGGCGTACTTGCTGATGAAGCGCATGCGCCTCCTCCTCTGACATTGGGGGCCGGTGCTCTTGACAGGGATCTCACCGGCCCCCGCTGTCAGCCCCTCGACTACGGAGGTGCGGTGACGCCGATGATCAGGCCGTGGGCCTGCGGCTGGGCGATCTCGTAGGTCGCCTCGCACAGGTACTCGGCGTTGTAGGAGTCCTTCCCGGCGGGCTGCCGAGCGGTGAGCAGCTTCGTGTCTGCATCCTGAAGCGGCCTGCGCTCGATGTAGTCCATGTCGCAGAGGAAGGCATATCCGCCGTAGCCCTTGTTGGCGACGGGGAACTCCGACCACGCCTTCTTGACCACGACCGGGATCCGGTAGCCGTAGGCACCCGAGATGAACGCATCGACGTGAACGCCGTGGACGTTGTCGGGTGTCGGCTCCCACTGGGAACCCATGCCCGAGCGGTTCCACTGGGCCATGCAAAGCGCGACCGTCGGGGCGCAGAAGAGCACCTTGTTGGTCGAGCCGTATGCCATCACGCCCATCAGGAAGGTGTCGAAGAACGTCGGGGTCAGTGGGCCGTTGGAATCGACCTTGCTGCCCCAGATGAACTCGACCATCCCGCCTGCGGTGCCACGCGGGTTGTTCTCGGGCGGTGCCTGGGCGG
>Ga0126370_10000469_pt1 | contig 16737 bp, 13 predicted proteins | sample PanSoiMetaPlot_3_FD_92586 | JGI IMG/M metagenome (GOLD analysis project Ga0126370, IMG submission 92586) | Tropical forest soil microbial communities from Panama - MetaG Plot_3 | ecosystem: Environmental > Terrestrial > Soil > Tropical forest > Bulk soil | place: Panama | collected 2016-02-17 | reverse complement strand
TGTGCGCGCCCCCGTCTCGTATTCACTAAGGCCCGAAGTGTGACTCAGCAGGTTGTGCACTTTGATGTCACTCCACGATTCCGGCGCATCTGGAAAATACTTCTTAATGGGATCATCCAGCCCCACTTTGCCTTCTTCCACCAGCATCATCACACCGGTCGCGGCGAATTGTTTTCCCACCGACCCCGATTGAAAGATCGTGTCGGGCGTCACTGCCGCATCCCACTCGACGTTGGCCAAGCCATAGCCTTGCGCCCTCACCATCTTGCCGTCGCGATACACGCCCACCGCCGCGCCCGGAATGTGCTGTTTCTGCAACTCGCTCTGCACAACCGCATCCACTTTTCCGTCCAGCTCGTCTGCAGTTGTCACCTTATTTCCCGCCACAGCCGCAATAACACCCAAAAAGCAAGCTGAGAACATCGCGGTCTTCTTCGTCATGCACCCTCCAGGAATAATCTCTAACTCTTTCGCACACTCCCTTTGGAGTGCGGCAGCCCAGCTGCGCTTTTCTTATTGCCACAACGTGATATTTGCCAAAAACCGCGATCTATCCGCGCTACGCCAAGGTCCTCGTTTCCCGCTGCCGGTCGCCCCATGCCCCCCACGGAATCGTCAACCACAACGCCAGCGCAGTGAACGCAAGTACGCGAACGCTGGGCGGCGGCGGCCCGAACAGGGAGGCTGGATACATTAAAGCGAGAAAAAGCGCAAACGACCAGAACCCAATATTCCACCCGCCTTTGGATCGTGTTGCCATTAAATAGAGAATTACGCCTGCTGAAAACAATCCAAATTCCACCACCAAAGTTAGCGGCACGGAACCCCACATGCCCAAGCCAACCTTTGGCCCTCCGGGATAAAGCGGCATGTCCGGACGATGGGAGAAATAATCCAGCAACCAGTGCGTCGGCAGGAGCGCCCCAACCGCCGCAGAGGTCCTAAGATCCCTCCGCCAGAAAAAGTAAATCGCCCCCAGCAGGAATCCCCCCGCCAGTTGCGTCAACAAACTATGCGAAATGGGGTAGGAAACAAAATCCAGCGGTGCAACTCGAGTGATCCCGGGGACAATCCGTACTTGCTCGATTCCCAATAGCAGCAGCACCGGCCACAAACAATCCGCAAACTGCGCCGATAAAACTAGTGTGCCCAACGAAGCTTTCGGCGCAACCCTCTTAGCAGCCATCGCCAGCGCAAAGTGTCCGAGGAACATAGCCCCGCACTATGACCATCGCACCTTCTCGCTGTCAATATTTTCATATTTGCGGGCTGTCTTGGTTGACTCGGGGAACCTGAAGGCTAACCAGGTTGCATCCTGGGCGAATTAGGTGGTCTTTGCATCGGCAATTACGTTGCTCTGGGGAGACTCTAGTGCCACGAGCACAGGCCGCTTCCGTCCCTGGGCCTGGCGTAGAGCCGCTAGAGTCGTTTCAAACCCGGGATTTGTTCGCAATAGCCGGTAGAACCGCGCCGATTCCGAGAAGGCGACTTCCACCGTGTCCGCGCTTTCCGGTTCACGAATTAGCGCGACCGTCAGCAATCTGTAGTCTGGGTCGCGCGGTGTGGTTCCTGAGCTGCTTTTGCCAGCTTTCCTCGAGGCTTTTGCTGTTCGCTTGCTTTTCTTCACCCCTAGCACGTTACCAGATTCTGGTAATTCAGCAGCGTCGCGTCGGTCTGCGTGTAATTTGGATCCGTGATATACGAGTTCGGCCCGCCGTTCGGAGCATACGCCGACCCGGGCTGGATTGAATACTGCGTTACTTTCGCATTCGCGGAGCAAGTCGTATTTTCTTGCGCCGCAAGCCAGGTGCTCAGCAGCACCGGCTTGTCAAACATCCCCGGATCAATCACCATCAGCAGCACCGCCCATTTTCCAAGCCTCACGCGCACCAGCGGCGCCACGTGGTACCACCAAAACACGCAGCAGCCACCCCACTTGTTTGCCTGCACTGCCAGCGTATCGGGGAAGGGAATTGCAAAGCTGAACACTTTCTCGCAACAGTACTTGTATTTCTGTGTGATGATCCAGCGCATCTTGTGCGCCCGTGCATAGCACCCGTCAATCACATATTGAAAGGGAATGCACGGCGACACCTGGAAGGGGCCTCCCAGGCTGCACGTCTGCTTTGCGCAGAAATCGAAGATCTTCTTCGCCTTTTTGTAGTTGGGGATGATTCGCTTGCACAGCCGGAAGCAGCGCACTCTTCGATGATGCTGCTCGATGTTGAAAACCGTTGGGTCAAGCGACGAAACGTTCAGGCGCAGCGCCTTCTCCGGCTTTTCCACAAGCGTGCGGTTTCGCCGGAACTCGTCCAGTTCTTTCTCCGAAAGCGGACTGGCCCGGTGAATCACTCCTTCGCGGGTGTCAATTTGAGCTTTTACCGGCAGTTTCTTTCGATGGGCGTCTCGCAACTGCGCCGCGGTTTCCCGTCCAGCCTTTCCGCTGGCAGCTACCCGGAGAATTCGCTGCTTCTCGTTAAATAAGTAGTGCGTCTCCCCCTTGCCCTTGCGAATCGCCGCGAGCGTCAAGATCCCAGACTCTCTTGTGGATGGCATCGCCCCCTCCTGCGTACCACATCTGGCTACTGCTCACTAGTGACGCTCTCCTTGCTTTCGTTTCCTCTTCATCGTGAATTCTTGTGCTGCCTGCTACTCTTTCGGTGCAGGCCGCAATGCAACCGATGTCGCAATCGCGACGGCCAGCAGCAGAAACGAAGCCTTATAGAAACTCATGGATCCAATATCCGATCCTGGCGGAAAGTCAAAAAATACTCCGATTGCATTCAGCCCTCGCAGGGCTATCGCAATCAAAGCGCACGCTATACCCAACCAATAGGTCCACTTCGCCAGATGTTTTTCCATGGCAGGTCTCCTCTCCCTTCGGGGTTCTCGGGGACGGTTCAAACAGTGGCCCTAAATTATTCCGTCGTCCTCTCTGTGTCAATCGCAAGGAAATAAGTCAATGCGGTCAACCTAAGTGCCCGTGTGGGGTGGCAGAGGCTGGAATACCTCTTGGTCTAGCGCGGCAGCAAAACGTGACTTGAGTCCGGGCTTTCAGTTGATTCGCAGCGAAAACGCGGGGCGGTCCGATTGTTCCGCGGGCTTCCCTTTAAGCGCGTCCTGGACGTGCCGCAACAGGGCATCGCGCGAGAACGGTTTCTGCAGGAAGTACGCACCTTGCAAAAGGTTGGGCGCTTCGCTGAATTCCTCGGTGTAACCCGACATGTAGACTACTTTCAGATTCGGCAGCAGGTGCCGCAGCCGCTTTGCTAATTCTGGTCCACGCAAACGAGGCATCACCACATCTGTCACCAAAATATCGATCTCTTCGCCAAATCTCTTCCCGGTTTCGAGGCCTTCCTCGCCATCCGCCGCGGTCAACACCTGGTAGCCGGCCGACTTCAGGAATTCGCACGTCAGTGTGCGCACGTCAGCTTCATCCTCTACCAGCAGCACGGTCTCGCGTCCTGGTCGCAGGTTCGTCGCGCGCTCCTCTTCCGGAACCGCCTCCACCTTCTCCGGCACTTGTGGCAAATAAATCTCGAACCGCGCACCCGCGCCCGGCTCCGAGTCCACAAAGACGTAGCCCGAACTCTGCTTCACCACGCCGTACACCGTCGCTAGCCCAAGTCCCGTGCCTTTTCCCGGCTCTTTTGTCGTAAAGAACGGCTCGAAAATCCGTGCCTTGGTGCTTGCTTCCATGCCGTGGCCCGTATCGCTCACCGCCAGCATGATGTAATCCCCGGTCGCCAGCGGCGTGCGCGATTGCGCATAACTTTCGTCCACGCGAACGTTCGCCGTTTCAATCGTCAGCATGCCGCCTTTTGGCATGGCGTCCGAAGCATTCACGATCAGGTTCAGCAGCACCTGCTCCATCTGCCCGGGATCCGCCTGCACACGCCCCAGCGGCTCGCCAAGTTGTGTCTTATATTCGATGTCCTCACGCAGCAGCCGCTGCAAAAGCCGCCCCATTTCCACAATCAGCTCGTTCAAGTCCAAAATCTTCGGCTGCAACATCTGCCGGCGGCTGAACGCCAGCAATTGCCGCGTCAGGAGCGCCGCGCGGTCCGCCACCCGCCGGATCTGTTCGCAATTCGCGCGCACAGCATCGGTCGGTTTGATCCGTTCCAGCGCCAGGTCGCTGTTCCCCTTAATCACCGTCAGCAAATTGTTGAAGTCATGCGCCACGCCGCCGGCCAGACGCCCCAGCGCATCCATTTTCTGCGCCTGCCGAAGCTGCTCCTCGAGCTGCGTACGCTGCTCTTCGTTGCGCTCCAGCGTGTGCCGCATGCTTTCAAACGCCCGCGTCACGCGCGCCACTTCATCGTCGCCATCCGCGCGCAGCGGATAGCCAAAGTTGCCTTCTTCCAGCGCGCGCACGCCTTCCACGAGCGATCCCAGCGGCTTGGTGAACGTATCCGAAATCACGTAAACCAGCATCACTCCCGCCAGCACGATGATCAGCCCCAATCCCACCAACAAATGATTCAGGCGGCTCACCGACGCCAGCGCCTCTTCATCCGATTTCAGCACCACAAAATTCAGGCTCGGTCGTGTTCCCGGCGTGAGCTCCATCGAGCCCGAATAAAAATGTCTCTTCCCGAGTTGTGGCTCGAGCGGCTTCTTTCCGTTTTTGATCTCCTGCGCAAGTTGCTGCTCGTCCATGGCCACGAGCGAGCTGGCGCTAATCTCTCCCCCGTACTCAAACACTACTTCGCTCGACAAAATCCGCCCCAAATCCTTGGCCCGCGCCGCATCAATCTCCCGCCCCACAATCACTTCGCCCATGGGCATGCTGTTGATCGGTGGGTCCTTGAAAAACCTCTTCACCACCACTTGATAGATTTTCTTTCCGTTCACCCACCAATCCTGATTGCTTGCGCCCCGCACCAGCGCCTTGATGCTTTGGCTGGCCACGTCAGCAGGGAAGTCCGAAATTCTGCTTTGCAGCGCGGTGATTTTGCCCTTGCTGTCCACCAAGGCGAACAAATCGCACTCTTCCGATTGCCACGGGTCCTGGCTCACGTCCCGGATCACCGTAGGATCGCCGTTGCGCATGTATGCCAGCGTAGCCAGCAGCTCCGCCTTGCGGCCCAGCACCAGCCGCCGCTGCTGCTCCATCACCTGATAGGTCAGTATGGAATTTCGGGCGTCTTCTTCGACTTGCCGCTGCGCCTGCGCCTGCATGGATTGGCGCACCGCAAGCAGCGTGCCGCCGGTCATCAGAGCGATGACCAGCACCAGCGAGAGCAAGAACTTACTGCGCAGTTTCATGTGTCCCGCGAACCCCTGGAGTCGTTCGTAGGCTTTCCGAAACAGTCTCGTCTTGCTTTGCGCCCAGGAACTTGGCGCTGAGTTCCATGCGTGTTCTGCCCGGGGGAGTCGTCGTTTTCCGCGGGCGTGCGCATGAGAGGGTTGGGAGGTTACGAAAGTAAGTCGCGCCTCCGTTTCCCGTTATGGTGCTTCCGTACTATTCCCCAGGTACGAGAGTACGGCTTGCGCCCAATCAGTTACCGCTTCTCCTTTCGATTTCGTTCCGCCCGCTCGCGTCTTAGATTTTTATGCAGCGCGGGGGCCTTCAGCCCGGCTTCTTCTTCTCCCAAGCCTTCAATCTCGGGAGCCAGCGCGGCACGTTCCGGCAAAACTCTTCGTACTCCCCGCCAAACATCCGCCGCAGGGTCGGTTCTTCGTATCCAATCACAAACAGGTGCACGCCGAGCACGACCAGGCACGCGACGGCCACCGCTACGTAATTCCACGTACCAAAGACTACGCACAGCCCCGTCCACCCCGTAAGGAATCCTACGTACATGGGATTACGTACGTAGCGGTAGAAGCCCACCACCACCAGGCGTTTTGGCGGAGCCACTGGCGCGGGCGTGCCATGTCCCGTACGCCCAAAGTCCCACACGCACCGCATCGCGACTGCAAATCCCAGCACCGAAGGGACCGCCGCAATCCACCGCCACCGCGCCACGCTCGCAGCCTCCACGTGAAGCCCCAGCCATCCCGGCAAGAGCCAGAACCACAGGGTAAAGAATCCTGCCCCCACCAGCAGCGACGCCCCGGTCACCGCCCAATCCGTGTCGTTTCCTCCGTGACCCGCATGTCCCGCCGTTTCCACGTTTGTGTTTGGCATGATCCACCTCTTTCGCACCCGAGACCCGCTTCTACCTATGGAAACGACGTGTGGCATGATCCGGTTACAGCGCGGCGGTGTTGGTCGTGCTCCGTACCGGTGGCTTGAGATCGGAGGCAACAGCTGGAGTGAGGCGTTGGGCCTCTGCGGCTCGGGCGACGGCGGAGTCGATATCTATATCGAAGACGACGGTGTTGTCCTCCTGAGGCGAGGTGTGAAGTTCGCGGTCGAGGGCGGGGAGGGTCCGGAGAAGAAGGCTGCAAGTGTAGGCCATGACGGCGGCGCGCCGAGGAGCGATTTCGTCGCGAGCGAGGAGTTTGTAAAGCTCGCCGAGGGAGCGGTTGATGGCGACGGGGCGGAGCAATGCGGCACGACGGGTTTGGGTTCTAAAAGGACGATGGTTTCATCATTCATTGGAGGTTCCTTTCAGCGTTGAAGGGGTGTTTCGATTTGGGTTTTAGGTACACCCCGGCAGTTTTGAGAAGAGTATGAAAACAAAGGAGTTGGAGAATACGGAACTAGGGTAGCCATCATCGTCTTGCACATGGTCGTATTCCATGGAGTTTGTAAAGATTCTTTCCAAGAGTCGTGCTGCGATTATCGGATCGTTAGTAATCAGTGCCCCGACAGGGATCCCCGTTTCCATTTCCTAGAATTGGAGGCTGCGACCCAGCGGTTTTCAGGGCGCGGTCTTTAAACTTCTGATGCGGACCCGGCTCCATCTTTGGCGGCGGAAGTGGTTCCTAAGCGATGGCGGCAATATCCAACTGTACCTGCACTTCTGTTTGTGTCCATTGCGGTAGATCAGGCAGTTCTTCGGGAAATGCTTGGCCCGGAAAGGACACGCGTTTTCGTTGTCACCATTCGTGCGATACAATCCTGGAACATGCAAACAGTCTACGAAGCCGCAGGCGGTCTCGACGGGGTGCGAAGACTTGCCCACGCGTGGCACACGCGGGTGCTGGAGGACGTCGTGGTTAGCCATGCCTTCAGCCACGGATTCCACCCGCAGCACACTGAGCGCCTGGCCGCCTACTGGGCCGAGGCACTCGGTGGGCCCACGGCGTACTCGGACCAGTACGGTGATGAGACCTCCGTCGTGCGGATTCACAGCGGCAACGGGGTCCACGAGGAGATGGACCAGCGGGCGATCACTTGCTTTGATCAAGCGTTGGAAGACGTCGGCCTCGCCCGCGACGAGCGGCTCCGGCGCGTGCTGCACGATTACTTCGCCTGGGCTACCACCACCACGATGGCGCGTTACCATCGTTCCGCTGACGATGTGCCAGCCGGTTTGCACATCCCGAAATGGTCCTGGGACGGACTCGTCGGTTAAACGGCAAACGGGATTGTTCCGACTTTAGGTCTTCACGCCTTGCCCAATCAGCGCCTCACCTTGCCACTAGTTGTTTGCCTCCTTAGGCCAGGTCCAGGCATACCAGATGACCAGCAGCGTTAAGACAATTTCGATTAGGCCGTACATGATATAGGAGTACCAGCGTGTCTCGGACCCAACAATCGAGGCGATCACGACCGCGAGCATGACCAGCGTGTATAGCACGCCGAAGATGATGTTCAGCCAGCGGCTAAGGCGCGCCGGCAACACGACTGTGAGAAACGGCATCAGGCAAGGAACTACCATCACGCTCGCCATCACCAGCAACACTCCCTGGGGATTACCAGGGAAAGGCCGCCTTCCCGCCAGCATTCCTTGCAATTGCCCGGGCTGCCACAGCTTGAAATAGTCTGCATAAAGGTAAAAGAACATGAGCGAAGACCATAACGCAAACAGCTTGAGCCGCACGTGGACCCTGATGTCCTCAAGTGCCATGGTGTTCCTCTTTTGTGTTCTTCGATCCGATTAGTATCCGCTGGTTACTGTCTTTCTACCCTAATGGCTGCCTTCCGTGCAACGCAACGAGGAAAGAATAGTGGCCGCGGTACACGCCAGATCGTTGGACAGGTGGGGCGCAGAACTGGGGTTACCAGTTACTTAATACGTAGGTTTGGTTGGCTCATTCAGTACGGCCGGAATAAACAGACCAGCAAATGCAAGACATTCGCTGGGAGAATGGTTGTGTTGATTCACCTACATGAGGCCCAATGAGCAAGCGTTCTCGTTTCTTCGCCTTTCTAGCCGCTCTGTGCCTGAGTTCCGTTTGCTCCAGTGCGCAGCAGAGCGCCCCGGATAAGAAACCCGCTGCCGCCACCGCGGCGGAGGATCGAGGCCTCCTTCTAGGGATGTATTTCACGAATGCCGCGACCTGGGACGAACTAGCCAGCTTGAGCACCGGCTCCGAGAAATGGACTCCGGGTATCTCGAAGGAGCCCCACGGAAAATACTTGACGCTGTGGATTTCGCGCAGCGGAAATGCAGTGAAGATTCAACCCGTGGAGGGTTTACTTGTGCCGCGCGCGAGCGGCTTTTGGCACGTTGGAACGAGCATCGTTACGTCGGATCAAGATCCTGATTTTAACTACGACGAGCAATTCTGGGCCACGGCTGCAGGACAGAAGCCCAAGCCATCCGGAACGGATGCGCAAGTTGACGGAGCGTCCGTGCGTCTGATTACGTACGTGGGGCCAGACTACCTGTCGTACCTGTTTCACTGGCAGGGTGGGGCCGGCTCCTGGGAGTACGTGTACCCGCATGTTGCGAGCCTGGATGACTTGGCGACGGAGACGGCCGTTCAACAAGTGCTTGGTCCGGCGGCGGGGGCGGAGTTCAAACGGGTGGCCAAGCCTCTGGATCACATGAATGACGAGCCCGGAGCAAACGGGGAGCCGTGCAATTGCTGCACGATCGATGATAAGGAGTGGGGGATTCTGCACGTTGGGGACTCCTGGCAGTCTTATGCACGCTTTCATTACGGGACAAGCAGTTCGTGTGCGCAAGGCTCGGATGACCGTTGGCTGAAAGCGATGCTTCCGCGAACGGTGGCGCCAGGCGGAAAACTCAACAAAACATGGGATGCTTTGCGCAAAGACGCAGAGGCGGTGTCAAAGAGTGATGAGGGGGCGGTGCGACATCTATTCGTATCGCCGAAACAGGATTTTGCGATTGCGGTTGGCACGAATGGCGTAATCGTCTTCGCCGTAGAGAACGCGCATCTCACTTCTGTGCTCAAGAGGCAGCCCTTCGATGCCGCGTGCATTCCGGTGATGGAGCAATGGTCCATGGGGCGGTTTGTCTCCGCGTGGGATGCGGTGGTACAGAAAGAGACGCCGGCGGCCCTGCCTGCGGCCGCAACTCCGTAGCGAAGGGATAGTGCCGAAGCTAGCTTCGGGGCGGCAGCGGGGCTGCCGCACTCCAAAACAAAATAGCGCTTTGTGCATGTGCCTCCCCTACGGGGCTTGGTGCGGTGAGCCGTCCGTTAACGCAGCGCTCTTGCGCTGGGGTAACGTTTGGCGCACCTACGGTCTGAGCGGAATACGGCGGACGGTTGGGGAGTCTCTACCCTCGAAAGGTGTGCCACTTCAAAATTGAGGAGAGCCCATGGCCATTTATCAGACCGGAGGATACCGCGTGAAGCCGGAGGCGGTGGAAAAGGTCAAGCAGGCGATCAAAGTGTTTGTGAAGTATGTCCAGGAAAACGAGCCGGGGACGAAGATGTACCTGCCGTGGCAAGAGAAGAACGATCCGACGCGCTTCAACCACCTGTTCATTTTTGAAAATGAAGCGGCGCAAGCGCGCCACGGGCAGTCGGCGGCGGTCGCGCAGTTTGAGGCGGCGTATTCGCCGGAGCTGGTGGGCGGCGACGTGGTGTTCACTGATTACGAAATGATTCTGGGCAAGCCGGCGGAAGAACAGTGGCTGGCGGGGAAGGCGAGCGCGTCGTCGTCCGCGGCAAAGGGCAAGAAGGCGACAAAGGCTAAGAAGGTCGCACGGAGGAAGAGGCGTTAGCTCAAAAGTCAGAAAGAGAAGAGGGGTTCCTCACATCCGCAGGCCGACCCGTTCGCAGGGGCGAACGCAGAAGAAAAATCGTCGGCTTGCTCCGTTCGGAATGACGGTTGGTGGTAGGGCGCGGTTTGAGTTGCAGCACGCTGCTCCCTGTGCTGTCGAGTGTTTCTCAAACCACACCAGCCGATCCAAGTTATACCGCTTAGCAAAACCAGCCACGAGTTTCGGCTGTACACTTGCGATACTCTACCCATCGGTCTCAACTTACAACTTAGAACTAACTACTTGCGACACGCGCGATCCAGGGGGAACAGCGTGGGCTCGGCGGGAGGCTGGTCGGCGATTTCATTGAGTTCGGGGTAGTGGATGCGGAGTGGCTCCGGCACCTTGACTTTTTTGTTCTTCAGGATGCTCATGATTTGCAGCGCGTTGACTACCGCCTTGCCCTGAAAATGGTTGTTGGTGATGACGAACGTGGCGCGCGTGTGCTGGCTGACTTTTTTGACGCGCGAGACCCAGGGATCGAGCTCCTCCGCGGTGTAAAGATAGTTGTAGCGCTCGTGCGAGGGAACCGTTTCGTCGTCGGTGAACCAAGTATCGTAGCGGCGGCCGTGCAGACGGACGTAGCCAACCGGCGAAGTTGCTTGCGCGGAGGGCGCGAGCGAGCGCCCTATGAGCGGCTGATCAATGTTGCAAATGCCCGCGCCGTGTTCGTGCAGGAGCGCGAGAGTGTCAGGCGAGTTCCAAGTGTCGTGGCGCACTTCGACGACGAGTGGATAATCGCGAAAACGCAGCAGCACCGCCGACAGATAGGCCATGGTTTCCCTGGTGCGATGGAAAGAAAAAGGGAATTGCAGCAGGACGGCGCCGAGTTTGCCTGCGGCGCGTAACACGTCAAAGCCGGCGCGGACGGCGCGCTCGTCTTCGGCAGCGGAGCCGGAAACCGTGGAAGCGACGTCGTGAGTGAAGCGCTGCCACAGCTTGGCTGTGAAAAGGAAGCGTGAATTGCCGGAAACGAGATCGACCCACTGCCTGGCGTTTTCCGCCTTGAGCGGCTGGTAAAACGAAGTGTTGATTTCGATGGTGTCGAAAAACTCGGAGAGAAACGCGGCTTCGTGGAAGCCGCGCGGCTTACGCGAAGGATAAACGTAGCCGGACCAGTCCGGATACGACCATCCGGCGGGGCCGATGCGCAATGCGTGCGCGGAAGGTTCGGCAGTCCCTTCGTGCGTGGCGCTAAGCGGTCGAGGAACGTCGAGCGCGTCGGGCTTGCCGGCGTCGTCTGAAGCGCCGGATGCGTGGAAGACCCGGTCTGGCAGAGAGGTTTTGCGTTTGCGTGGCGCCATGAACTTTCAGGTGGTCCTTATATATGGCGGCTGCCTGGGCCGCGAGCAGAGTAGTCAGAAGGGCAGAGAAGTGTCAAATGCGGAGAAAGTCGGGGGCTCGGCGAGAAATTGAGAACCAATTCCTTAGGGCTGAAGCCAATTTGTGGCGGAGAGTGATGTCGGAGCTAAAGCTCTGACACCCAATAGCTTGAGGTGATGCAAGAACGGAGGGATGTGACGGCGACCGCCTGTTGCTCCGGAGAGGACAGGCTGCTATGCTGTGCGTGATGCGGTACTTCCGCAACCCCGTCAGCCTGCCCCTTCCCGAAAAAGTCTACAGGTGCAAACATGAAACTTTCCATCAATTACAAGCATGTCGAGTCGCACAAGCCGGTGGAAGTTGAAGTTGCGCGTCACGTTGCGAAGTTGGAGAAACTGCTAAAAAGCTACGAGCCGGACCTGGTCCAGCTGCATGGGGGATTTTCGCTGAATCCGCGCACGCAGTACCTCTCGTGTGCGCTGACGCTTTCGCTGCCGTCGGGCACACTGCACGCCACCGGCGAAGCCGCGGCCGTGCGCACCAGTTGCAAAAAAGCGTTCAGCGAGCTGGAATCCCAGGTGAAGAAGCATCAGTCGAAGTTGCGCAAGGATTACGAGTGGAAGCGCAAGGGCCGCCCCGGTGCCCGCGAAGTCGCTTTTTCGTGACGCCGCGGCGTTGGCGTCCCAAAGGGTCCGGGTGTTCAGATTCGGGGGTACTTGCGCGGCCGCGTCAATTCCTTGCGCGTTGCGTGCCATAGTTTTCGACTCCACGAAGACCCTGTGGAAAATGAAGAGGCGCTGCGCTCTGCGGAGTGACACCTGCTGGGTGCGAATGTGAAGTTCGTGATACGGAACAGGGGCTAAGTGCAACAAGATGAGGCTGCCAGCAGGTAGCGAACTTTTCAAGTTCGCTCAGAATTATCAGATTCCAATTTTGGTTGTGTTTCCTCAGTTTTGCGACATTCCGGAATGCACCTGAGGGTCGCTCAGGTGTTTACCTGATTTACTTTTCGGGACTTTCCTACAGACTCTGCGGCGCGGACTGACGGCGCACGCTTGACCGGAAGTTGGGGTGTGGAGGTGATCGACTCCAGGAAGAGTCGTTCATCCCGAGTTCAATCAAATCCGTTCAAATTTTCACACTAGTGGAGTATGCTGCGCGCTTGGCGGAAGCTCGCCGGAGGAGGGGAGATGTTTCGAATGATGGTCGAAGCGAGAGGTATCCGGTGTGCAGTGGTGTTGGCGAGTGTGTTGATGCTTTGCGTAGCGTTGTGGAGTCCGGTAACACTGCTGGCGCAGTCGGACTTGGGAAAAATTTCAGGATTTGTGAAGGATCCGTCGGGAGCAACGGTTCCGAACGCGAAGGTGAGCGTTCGAAGCAACTCGGGCGGAGTCGAGCGGCAAACGACGACCAACGAATCGGGATATTACGTTATTTCCAACGTGCCACCGGGGCTGTATTCGATGACCGTGGAGGCGCAAGGCTTCCAGAGGTTTGAGAGTGCGAACAATAAGCTGGACCCGGCCGCGGATTTGGTCATTGAGGCGGCGCTGGCGGTTGGAGCGGCGTCGCAAACCGTCGAAGTGACCGGATCGGCAATGCAACTGCAGACCGAATCGGCTTCCGTCCAGAAGTTGGTGACACGGGAACAGATTGACTCGCTGGAGCTGAATGGGAGAAACCCGATTTGGTTGGCGGCGCTGGTGCCCGGAGCGCGTGGCACGACCCTGGCCAACTTGAACTTCGGCTTCACACAAGGGCCGGCAAACTTCAACGGATCGCGCAATCCGGAGAACCTGATTACGTTTGACGGGGCGCCAGCGACGAGGACGAGGTCGAACGGGACGAGTCTGGGTGCGGCGGACGTGGATTCGACGCAAGAGGTGCAGATCCTGACGACGGATTATGCTGCTGAATACGGCCGTACGTCGGGTGCGCAAATCCGCTTCACCACAAAGACGGGCACGAGCCAGTTTCACGGAGCGGCGTATGAATACCTTCGCAATACGGCGCTGAACGCGAACACGTGGACCCGCAACGCGAACCCGCTCACTACCCATGTCACTGCACCATTCAACTACAATCAGTTCGGATTTAACGTTGGCGGGCCTATTTACATTCCCGAGAAATTCAACACCAACAAGAGCAAGGTGTTCTTCTATGCGGGAGAGGAATGGCTGAAGTACCACTTCGTAGAATCGGGCTCGTCGCCTGGCTCGGCGGGCCTGCTACTGGTTCCGTCAGTGGCGATGCGCGAAGGCGATTTCAGCGAATTGCTGGGTAAAAATCTCTTTTATTCCACACCGAAGGTCATCAATGACCCGACAACGGGGACGCAATTCGTAGCTTCATCAAACACCGCCGACCCTAACTACAGTCCCGCTTGCACGAACGCTGCCGGTTGTCCAAACGTGATTCCCGTCAACCGGCTCAGCCCAGATGGAATCGGAATCCTCAACATGTGGCCTGTGCCGAACACTGCGCCCGGCGGTGTTGCCGGAGACAATTGGTTTGCGGCCAAGCTGCATACGATCAGCCAGCGGAAGGATTCGGGAGGCATGGACGTCAACCTTACCGACAAGCAGCGGCTGCGCTTCCGGGCCATGCATTTTTACTATCTCGAGCACCAGCCGCTCGACGGAAATACGGACCGCACACCGAAGTTTTTCGATCGCCCCAACTATACAGGCTCGCTCAATCATGTCTGGGCCATCAGCCCGACAAAGGTGAACGAAGTCCTGATCAGCGCGAGCCAGGACATTGTGCACATTCCGGTAGATACACAGAACTTTTTTGATCGGACTCAAGCGTGCGCCGGATCACCGGTACCTTGCGGCCTGTACAATTACATCTTTCCGGTCGGCGAGAAGCGCGTACCTACCCGCATCGCGACCGTGAATATGTCGAACGTTTCCGGGTTAAGTGGCGGGCCATATCCTTCCCACTCCTCGGGGCCCATCTATGATCTCTCGGACAGCTTTACCTGGATCAAGAGTAACCACACGCTTAGGTTTGGAGTTTTGTTTGAGCGCGCAGGTGAAAATGACAATGACGAAATCAACGTGCAGGCTTGCAATACATGCACGAACAATCAAAATGGCCAATTTTCGTTTACTGATGGAAGGGCCGGGGGAACCGGAGTGGCGCTTGCCAACGCCGCGCTGGGACTTTATGACACCTACTCGGAAATCGGACATCGCGCGTACACCATTTTTCGGGGCAACATGTATGAAGGCTTCGGAGAAGACTCCTGGAAATTCCGTCAGAATCTGACAATCAACTATGGTCTGCGCTACACGGTTATCGTGCCCGTTCACGCATTGTGGGGGAACATGATCGTGTTCGATCCGACATTCTACGATCAGTCCAAAGCGGTGACGATTGACCCGAAGACGGGCTTGATCGTCGGCACGGTGGACCCGAAGACGGGCCTTGTTCTTGGAACCGGAGCAGACACGCTGAACGGCATGGTGATTCCGGGCAGCGGGTTTCCGAGCGATGGCAAGAACCATTTTCCTGAAGCGGACCCCAGCCTGTTTGATTTCAGCCGGTTGTTTCACAATGTTCCCAACCGTTATTCGGAAATCCAGTGGGGTGATCTTCAGCCGCGCATGGGAGTCGCCTATCAGCTTAACAATAAGACGGTGCTGCGGGCCGGAGGGGGACGCTTCATTACGCGCCTAGGGGTGAGCGACTCGATTTTCCTGGGAGGAAACCCTCCATTTCAGCCGAACGTCAGCGTCTCTAACGGTGTCGTTGATGCCCTAGGGCCGGGGCTTGGCGGTAACACTGCCTTGGTGGTGACCAGTCAGAGCAAGGCTTTTAAGAACCCAGAGGCTTGGGCTTGGAATTTCACCGTCGAGCGCGAGTTGTTCTGGAAATCAATGCTAAGCGTTGGCTACGTGGCGCGTCGGGGCCTGCATTTGCAGCGTGAGGCTGACATCAACCAGCCGACGACCGCAACGGTGGCAGCAAATCCGGGAGTGAATCTCAATGCGCTTCGGCCGTACAAGGGCTTCGGCTCCATTCGTGAAACGGACAACGTGGCCAACTCGATGTATAACTCGTTGCAAATCGCGTGGAACCGCCGCTATTCCAATGGGCTCTTGTTTGGTGTGTCGTACACGCTCTCAAAGAGTATGGATAGCGGGTCTAATCAACGCGATGTCATTCCGAACACTTATGATCCAGGCGCGATGTGGGGGCCGTCGGAATTCGATGCACGGCACGTCCTTGTACTTAATTACCTCTACGACCTGCCATTTTTCAAAGATCATACAGCCTTATCCGGCAAGTTGCTGGGCGGCTGGCAAATCAGCGGTGTGACACAGTTTCAGACGGGTAACCCCTGCGGAGTCGCGCAGTCCAAAGACTTGGCGGGCGTTGGTTTGGATTCGAACTTCGGCTGCGGTGTAAACGGCCAGTATTGGGCGGTCAACGGAACGCCCAATATCATCGGGACGTTCGGCTCGGGTGGCCAGTGGTTCGCTACAAAAGACTCTAGTGGCAATCCAATCTTTACTGCGCCCGCGGCAGGGACGTTCACTACGCAGCGTGTGCGCGACCTAATCTACCAACCAGGATTCCAGAACTGGAATCTTGGATTATTTAAGGCGTTCCCGATTGACGAGCAAAGAGGTTTTCAGTTTCGCGCCGAAGCATTCAACTTCATCAACCACCCGAATTGGGGCGGAGGAAGCGGCGGCGGTGTGAACTTCAACCCCACGAGCTCAGCCTTTGGAAAAGTAACATCTAAGGGCGGCGGCGTCGGCGGCGGCGAACGGAATTTGCAGCTTTCGCTGCGGTTTTACTTCTAGGCGAGGGGATTGCGACTAAGCGGGCTTGACAACTGATCTCAGCGAGAACGATTTAGGGCGCGGCGCCCTTCCGGTCACCTGGGTAACTGGACCAAGGATGAATCTGCGTCTTTACAGCTTGACTGGGGAAAATCCTCACCTCATGTAAATGAGCCTGCGCGGAAGAGGAAGAGGGAAGCGCTTGACTCCTCGCTAGTCCCAGGAACTCTCAGCCTTCAACTTGTGGCTAGAAATAATGTAGGTCTCCTAAGTGGATTTGTATTTGGACAGAAGAGGGCCTGCTGATAAAATCAAGAGATTGAGCAAGCGGCTCGATGGCGACTGTGCGCCGGTCCGTAGTCTTCCCTGAGCACAAAGAGAAACAGGGATCACCAAAAGACTTGGGTGCAGGTGCGGCTGATGTGTGGAGTTGCCTGTCAGGCCTGTCAGATCAGGGGCGTAGCTCAGTGGTAGAGCAGCGGCCTTTTAAGCCGAAGGTCGTGGGTTCGATCCCCACCGCCCCTACCAAACCAATT
>Ga0126370_10000468_pt1 | contig 16743 bp, 18 predicted proteins | sample PanSoiMetaPlot_3_FD_92586 | JGI IMG/M metagenome (GOLD analysis project Ga0126370, IMG submission 92586) | Tropical forest soil microbial communities from Panama - MetaG Plot_3 | ecosystem: Environmental > Terrestrial > Soil > Tropical forest > Bulk soil | place: Panama | collected 2016-02-17 | reverse complement strand
TGACCAGCTCTTCCGTCACCATCCGGCGCGTGGGCGCTGATTTGGCCTTTCAGTTCCCCGCGCGCCGCGCGGGCCCCGAGCACGACGCGAGTCGACCCGTGTCCCGATTCGATCGATTTTGAGTTATCCGGGCGAGTGACGATACCATCTGGGCCTACTTTGATGGGCGAACTCATGCCCTTTTGCGGCGGCGCACACTCGCCTGCTTCTTTGCGGGTCTTTGTCCCAGCTCATCCGCCTCCATTTTCTTGGCGGACTTCCACAACCGCTCCAAATCGTAATACCTACGCGCCTTCTCCGAGAAGACATGCACGACGAAATCGACATAATCGAGCAGCACCCACTCGGCTTGGCTATAGCCCTCGATGTGCGTGGGATCGAGACCCGCTTTCTGCAAGCGTCCCTCCACTTCGTCGGAGATGGCTTGGATCTGGCGAGGATTGGTTCCGCTGCAAACTACAAAATAATCGGTAAAGGCGCCCGAATCCTTTTCCATCTCGAGTACGGTAATTTCGTCGGCCTTTTTCTCGCGGCAAGCAACGATCGCTTCCGCCACCTGTCGCTTCAGATCTTTTTTTTTCATGAATTGCCGTTCATGCTCCCACAGACTGGCGGGCCGCGATTAATCGGGCAACATGCACTTGTTGCGCTGCCCGCAGGGCGGAACCGTACTCGATGGACCGACTGGTAGTTGTGCCCAGGACATGCTCCAACGCCCCGATTACGCCAATCGTGTCGAGATAGTCGTAATAGCCAAGGTGAGCGATGCGGAACAGCTCGCCTTTCATCTCCCCCTGGCCATTGGCCACCACCGCCGAAAAGGATTCGCGGAATTCCTTTACGATGGCCCCAGAGTCGACTCCAGTCGGAGCCGAAATCGCGGTAAGCGCCGCTGCCGGGCAGGTTGGAGAAAACAGCTTTAAATCGAGCGCCTGAGCCGCCGCGCGCGTCATCTCAGCGCACAGTTCGGCGTTATCCACCAGGGCTACGCGCCCGGCGACCAGATCGCCGTTGCCCATCTGCCGAACGTAATCCAAAGCTGCACCCATGGCGGCGATGAGCGACGTCGCCGGTGTGAATGCCGATTCGCCTTTAGCCGCCGATTTCCGCTCTTTACGCAGGTCGAAGTAATAGCGAGGGGATTTAGCGGATTCGATTCGCTGCCAGGCACGATCGCTCACCGCTAAGTATGCCAGTCCCGGCGGGATCATCAGAGCCTTCTGCGAGCCGCCGATGATCACATCGACGCCCCAGCCGTCTATATCCAGATGAGTTGTACCCAAACCGGTGATGGCGTCGACGACCAGCAAAGTGCTATCGCCATGAGCGCGGACAAGTTCCGCAATACGCCGTATGTCGTGACGCGCTCCGGTTGAGCTTTCGGTAGCCTGAACGTAGACCGAGCGCACATCTTCCGTAAGCGCCTGGCGAACCTCTTCAAGCGAAAAGGTTTCGCCATATGGTGCGCTCAGCACTTCTACAGTGCATCCGTAAGAGTTGGCCAGATCGCGCCAACGCTCCCCAAACTTCCCGGCGGTAAGCACCAAAACCTTGTCGCCGGGCGAGGTGAGGTTCGATACCGATGCCTCCATGGCCCCCGTTCCCGAAGACGCCAAAATCAGCACATCGTTCCTTGTTCCGACGAAGTCTTTCAAATCCGCCAGTGTTCGCGTGTACAGCGCGCGAAAATCTGCGGTGCGGTGGTGCAGACTGAAGGACGCCATAGCCGCCTGCGCCGCCGGCAGCAGCGGTGTCGGTCCTGGTGTAAACAATCGATACTTGCGCAGCATATTCGGCCCTCATACCCAGAATATCCATTTAGTTTATGACATTGGCTTCGATTGCGATATCTGAGGTTCTCAGACGCGGGACTATAATTTCTGTCATGTCCATTGCCGAACAAATTCAGAAGGACATTACCGCGGCCATGAAGGCTCGCGAGGAAGCGCGTTTGTCTGCGCTGCGTATGATCAAGACCGCATTGAAAAATCGAGAAATCGAGAAGATGGCACTGCTCGACGATCAGGAATCGGTCAAGGTGCTCAGCACACTGATCAAGCAGCGCAAGGAGTCGGTCGAACAATTCCGTAAAGGCGGGCGCAATGAAATGGCGGATAGGGAAGAGGCCGAAATTACGCTGATCGAGTCTTATATGCCGAAGGCGGCGAGCGAGGACCAGGTGGTAGCCGGAGTGCGCGCGGTCATTTCAGAAATGGGTGCTCCAACCATGAAGGACATGGGCGCGGTGATGAAAAACGTCATGGCCCGATTCCAAGGCGCCGGCACGCGAGTGGATGGCAAGCAGGTCAGCGATGTGGTAAAGCGCGAATTATCAAAAGCTTAGCTCCCTTGAGGTGTGGTGGACGGCGCTCACAATACTCAAGAACGGCGCAACCAGGGACTTAGCTGACCTGAAATCACGCCATGTGGACAGTCGTCTTACTTGCTGCGCTGGAGTTCCCGGTAAGCTTCGCTCTTGGAGACACCCAGTTCTTTGGCGACCTTCTTCAAGGCGGCCTTCTCATCAAGGCTCTCCTCGGACATAATCTGCTTGAGGCGCGTTCGCACTCCCACCTGGGCGGCGGCGGTTTGGATCGAGTCTTCCGACTTGCCGACTAGCAAAGTGATTTCGCCTTTCACTTCGCCGCGCTCTCTTAGCCTTTCGAGCAGTTCGCCGGCCCGGCCGCGCAAGAATTCCTCGTGAATCTTGGTTACTTCCCGCGCGATCACCACCTGCCGGTTCAAACCGAGCACTTGTACGAGGTCTTCCATGGTTTCAATGAGTCGGTGGGGCGCTTCATAGAAGACCTGTGTGCGCGAGGATGCCAGGATATTTTCGAACAGTTCCCGCCGCCTGCCTCGTCGTGCCGGTAGAAATCCGCTAAAGCGGAACGAGTCAGTGGGCAGCCCACTGGCCACTAACGCCGCCAGAAACGCGGAAGCACCCGGAATGGGAACCACGGGCACGTGATGCCGGATCGCAAGCGTGACCAGCCGGAAGCCTGGATCGGAGATACCCGGCATGCCAGCATCACATACCAGAGCAACGCTGGCGCCGCCTTCCACGTGGGTAATCAACTCGGCGGCTCGCGTCATCTCGTTGTGTTCGTGGTAGCTGACGGTGCGCTTTTCGATGCCGTAGTAATTCAGCAATTTCAGCGTTTGGCGGGTATCCTCGCAGGCGATCAGGTCCACCTCTTTTAGAACCCGTAGGGCGCGCAAGGTGATGTCGTCGAGGTTGCCGATCGGGGTGGCCACTAGGTACAGCTTCGGGCCTGGCGCGCCGGCGTTACCATTCGAAGGTTGCTCACCTCCGCGAGACTTCATGCCAAAAGTCTACCACCGGTTTTCTGCCTTGGCGGGGGTGAGTCTTTGTGCTATGTCGCAGGCTAAGAACTCTGCCTAAATTGACGCCCGGGAACGGCTCCCCCTAAAATCGAGCAAGATCTTCCGCAGCTACGCGTTTCCAGGAGCTTCATGCCGCTTTACGAGTACCAGTGTAAGAAGTGTCATCGCCGCTTTGAGAAAATTCAGAAATTCTCCGATCCTCCGATGAGCAAGTGCCCTGAATGCCGAGGCGCGCTTGAACAGCTGCTCTCGGCTCCAGCGGTGCAGTTCAAGGGTTCGGGCTGGTATGTCACCGACTACGCAAAAAAGGGAGGCGCGCCCTCACAGGCTGCCGACGCCCCCTCGGATAAAAGCGAAAAATCCGAGAAGAAGGATGAAGCGAAGCCCAAGACTGACCGTAAGAAAGCGCCGGAAAAAAAGACGTAGGATCCTGGCAGAGGTTCGCTTCGATCATGGCTTGGTCCTGCCTTCCCAACCCTCTCTTTTGGGCCATTTTGGAGCTGCAGCCTCGTGGGAACCTGTTTTCATGCCTATTCCGTACTGCAACTCGCAAAAAAACCAGCAAAAATGCAGGGAAAAGCTTCATTTTCACAGTGGCGTGATATAAGATGACCTCGACTTCAACAAATTCAAGAGGAGGATTCATGGCAGCCGGAATGACCAAGACCCAACTCGTCCGTCACTTGGCCGAGAAGACCGAAGTGAACAACAAGACTGCAGCAGCATTCTTAGAACATCTCGCTGACACCGCGATTAAAGAAACCAAGAAGAACGGACTATTCGTAGTTCCCGGCCTGGGCCGTTTGAAGAAGGTGCACCGGAAGGCTCGCGTAGGACGCAATCCGCAGACCGGCGAGCCCATCCAGATCAAAGCCAAGACCACGGCCAAGTTCTATTTGGCGAAGGCCGCGAAGGACTCGATCGCTCCCAAGAAGTAGTTGAGGTTGGCGCTCCGATCGCCGCCCGCGAAAAAGAGAGGCCGGTTTGCCGCCGGCCTTTTGCTCTTGGTTTACGGTGGGTAGCACGCGCCGATTCATTTCCCTTCAGATCCCTCGAGGCGCGCCGCCCACAAGATTTTCCAAAAGGACCCACTTCAGCTGCTGTGTTTATTTTGCGTACTGATTTTTCACCACCTCGCCGCCCTTCATGACAAATTTGACCCTCTCAAGGACAGTCACGTCTTTCAGGGGATCACCATCCACGGCAATTACGTCGGCGTACTTGCCCGCTTCTATGGTGCCAATGCGATCGGACCACCCCAACAAAGCCGCATCGTTGATGGTAGTCGTCTGAATGGCCTCGAGCGGTGTCATGCCTAACCGCACATAGACGGCTAATTCGTGCGCGTTCAACCCATGCGGATAAACGGCGGCATCGGTTCCCATCCCGATCTTGACTCCTGCAGCAATCGCCTTTCGAATGTTGTTCTGCCCCACTTGCGACACCATCTCCATTTTCTTCCGTGAGTATTCCGGAAGGTGGGTGGTGGCCGCGTTCTCCCGCAGCCAGTCCATCAGGTAGAGCGTGGGAACCAGATATGTGCCATTCTTCTTTAGCGTGGTGATGGCAGCATCGTCCATCAGGTGGCCGTGCTCTACCGAATCGACGCCCGCCTCCGATGCCCAGCGAACCCCTTCGGCGCCGTGCGCGTGAGCGGCCACTTTGCGCCCCAGGCGGTGGGCCTCGGCAACGATCGCCTTCATTTCTTCCAAGGTGAACTGAGAATGATTGGGGTCGTCGCCCTTGGACATTACACCGCCGGTGGCACAAACCTTGATAACATCGGCACCGTACTTGATGATCTCGCGAACTTTGTGCTGGACGCTCTCGACGCCATCGGCGACACCTGCCTCAGTGGCGTGATAGTCATAAGGCAGCAAATTATTGTCGCAATGCCCACCGGTGATACTCAGCGCGGGACCGCTGGCAATGATGCGCGGGCCGGGCACGTCTCCGACATTGATGGCGTCGCGCAGAGCAATATCGCTGTAGCCGCGCGCGCCAACGTTGCGCACGGTCGTAAACCCGGCGTCGAGCGTGACACGCGCGTTGCGAGCCCCAATCAAGGCTTCACGCGGCACCGAGATGCCGAGCATCTCGTAACCAAACTGCGGGTTGAACGTCAGGTGTGTATGTGCATCGATCATGCCGGGCATGACTGTTGCGTCAGGCAGGTCTATCACACGTGCGTCGGGCGCCGCCTTTATCAAGTTCCCTGTTCCGACGCTCACAATCTTGTCACCTTCGATGACGATTGTCTGATTGGTGATTGTGTTACCGGTCTTCACGTCCAGCAAGCGCCCGGCCCGAATGACCACGTGTCTGACGTCTGGAGACGGTGCGTTCTGTGCTCGTGCGATAACTGAGAAGACAGCGATCGAAATTAGAACGTGCTTCGCAAGTTTTTTCATTGATCTCCTTGGGTGTGCGACCAACGACGGGAAAATGCCGGCCGGCAGCATACCGCAGCAACCGAGAGCGGTCAAAACGACAGGGGGCCGCTGTCTCCCAGATCGCGCCTGGTCGAATCACCGACCGGGTAACGGTCTATACACCAACTTTGTAGGCCTGTACTCGGCCTCCGCAAGGGATGGCTGAAGTAACCAATCTTGGCAAGCCTTTGGGGCGAACGCCCCTGTGGATTGGAAACCCCCTGCGTAGAGGAAAAAAAATCCACAGTGGTTATCCCCGAAGGAACGGTTTATCTGCTGCCCAGAGGTTTGCGGGCAGGGGGCCTCGTCGATGCCGAGCGGGTGGAGGCTGAACTCCGAGACCCTGAGAACAGAACCACCCTACGCACGCTACGTTGATTCACGATGTCGGCAAACTCCGGTGTCGAGCGAGGACGGAATAAGGCATTCGAGCGACGCCGCCAAATGAGTTCCGCTCCCTGGTTGCTCGTGCGGCTGCAATAGATATCCGCGATATCTGGTCGTCTGTCTTGCCTCGTGCGCCGAGATTCAGCGGCTCGTCACGCATGATTCTGGGCAGCGTTCTTAATTTGGTTCACGCTGACTGTCAAGCGTGTGGTGGTTTTATGGTTTGCCCCTATTTGGGTACTCATCGGCTTTGTCGTTCCTCCCCGTCGCTCAATTGAATCGTCTCATCCACAAGGAAGTGGGCCTCTCGGTGTCAAGCAATCCGGCTAACGATTGGTTCGAGGTGCGACACGTCTTTCGGCCCGCGCAACGAGTTTTCGAAAAACTAAGCGCTCGACGACGCTTGCCTGTCCGAAGAAGCGCGACGCTTTCCCTCGAGCCAACCGTCCACTCCCCACACCCGTCCCGCATCAGCGACATAGAAGACGAAGAAAAGAAGGAGCAACGGCAAATGATCCAGCTGTGCCCCGAAATAGCGCCAAGTTGGAACTCCGTGACCCGGTTCCCACCACGTGGCCAAAGCGAGGCTGGTCATGTGCAGCATGCCCAAGATCGATCCCACCCGAACCCAAATCCCGAACAGCAGCGACCAGGCGACACATAGTTCCACGACTCCCACCACATATCCGAAAAACACCGCATGCGGCAGGATGACATTGGCGAGGACGGGGCGATAGAGAACGACGGCGTTGCCGTCGATGTAGCCATGCAAATAGTTCTGGAAGCCGCCATGGGCAAACCCCGAGTCGAACACTTTGTATTCGCCAAAGAACAGGAAGAAGACGGCAGTGGCCATGCGGACAAGCGCGATCGCGCGCCCGAGAGCCACCGAACTATTATTCATTCGCCCAACCGCCCGGGCCGTGGTTGCACACATGCTGTTCAAGAAAGTCGAGCTCCTCGGTCAGGTCAGCGATATAGGTGCCTGCAGCGTCCTGATCCAACTCGATACTGCCAGTGCGATTCGGCATTATGAACCGCGCCCTCGCTCTGTCAAGAGCAACTAGACACATTACTTGGCCGGTTGGGCAGAAGGGCTATGGTTTGAAGACCGCACCGTCTTTCATCACGAAGCGCACATCTTCGAGAATCTTGATGTCCCGCAGTGGATCGCCGCTCACGGCAATAATGTCGGCATACGCACCGGGGGCGACGATACCGATCTCGCCCACGGCATCGAGCATCTCGGCTGGACGGGAGGTCGCGCTGAGAATGGCATCGCCGGGAGACATGCCAAAACCGACCATGCGAACGAATTCTTGGGCAATCGGTTCGGTCCAGGGAATACCACCCATGTCCGTCCCAAACACAATCTTGACTTTGGCGGCCGCCGCCCTTCGAAAAGTCTCCTCGTGGACTGAGGCCCGCTTGCGGTCGCGCTTGCCGTCGGGGGTGTCCGGGGGCCCCCAATCGGTGTAGTACACGCTCAGCGTGGGACAGTACCAGGTACCCTGGCGGACCATTTGGGCGATTTGGGCGTCGCTGATCTCGAGGCCGTGTTCGATCGAGTCGCACCCGCCGTCGAGAGCACGCTGTAGGCCAATGCCGTTGTATGCGTGGCAAGCCACTTTCTTTCGCCAGCCATGCGTTTCGTCAACGATGGCCTTGAGCTCCTCCACGGTCAACGTGGGTTGGGAGACCAGTTCGCCGTTCTTGCCGATCCAGGAGCGATGCGTCATGTAGACCTTGATCCAGTCAGCGCCGTGATCGAGTTGCTCGCGCGCTGCTTTACGCGCCTGAACTGGCCCGTCGACGATCTGTGCTCCCTTGGGCATGTCGAGTTCCGGGGCGTAGCCTTCGAGCGGATAGCCGCCCGTGGTGGAGATGGCGCGCGTGGCGACCAACAGCCGTGGCCCCGGAATGTATCCACCGTCGATGGCCTCCTTGATTCCGACATCGCCGTAGCCGGCGCCTTCCGTTTCGACGTCCCGCAGCGTGGTGAACCCCTGTTCCAGAGCGCGGCGCGCCGAAACCGTTGCCCGCGCGGCCCGGTAGGACAGGGGATATTTCAGGAGGTTGACGTCATAACCACCCTGCGCTGGATTCTCTCCCTGCAAGAAGATATGGGTGTGGGAATCGATGAGACCGGGCAGAACTACGTCTTGTGAAAGGTCGATGACAGATGCGCCCGCTGGAATACTCGCTGTGTTCGCATTCGAGACGCTATCCACGCGATTACCGCGGATGACAATCAGCTGGTTGTGGCGTGGCGGCTCAGCTTTACCATTGATCAGCGTGCCTGCCCGGATCACGGTACAGCGTTCGGATTCCCCCGCCGCGGCGCTTGTTTGCTGGGCGCTAGCAACAAAAGAAAGGATAAGAACCACGGAAAGCCGAAGACAGATGCTCATGCACTCACCTCGGAGCGCACGATTGTACGACAAAACGATTCAACAGCCGAGAACAGCCAGGTCGCGCAGGAAGGCTGACATTTAATGGGCGTGTTCCTCGAATGTGGCGGTCACCTCTCCGGGACGAATGCCTCGGCCTCAATCTCGACCAGCATTTCCGGCGAGACCAGAGCCGTGATTCCGACCATCGATGTTGCCGGACGGATCTGGCCGAAAACTTCGCCATGTGCCTTCGCAACCTTATCCCAGTCGGCGATCTTGATGACGTACATGCGCGTGCGAACCACATCCTTCAGCGAGCCACCCGCCTTTGTGAGGGCCTCTTCAATATTTTTGAGCGTTTGAATTGTCTGAGCGTAAGGATCGCCTAGTCCCACAATTCGGCCCTCAGGTCCGAACGCGGTCGTGCCGGAAACGTGTATGTACGACCCGACTCGCACGGCGCGCGAGTAGCCGACGATCGGTTCCCATGGTGCCCCGCTAGCAATGTTCTGCCGCTGCATCTATGCCTCCTAGGTGGATTGAATGCTTCCCTTACCGACGACGGGCGCTGTTTCTACCACCACGCCGGTAGTTTTGATTAGCAACCACTTACCGCGGGTGCTAACAATTCGCCGCTCTGCAACTTCCTCCTGAGCTTCACCTTCTAAATTATTGCGGCAGGCTTCGGATAGCACTTGCGTTTGTGACGAAGCTGCGTTAATGAATCGCCAACAGCGTGCCGCTGAGAAGCCAACTGGCTTTTCCGAAGGGGCCCAAGACCATGATTCCCGAATCGCATCCGCTGCAACAGTTGTTTAACGAACTGGTAGCACGTCATTACGCTCAAGAAATCGGTTTGCGTGATCCGAAACTGATTGCCTACGTTGCGCACTTGCTCGCCGAATTCTGCGACGTGGACCAGTTAAACATGATCCGCAACGCTGCCGGCCGGCCGCTGGCGGACGTCGGCAAGATGCTGCTGGAATCTGACCCGGTTTTCGGCCCGGCGCCGTCATTTGATCGCGAACGCCAGGTGCGCAAGCATATCGGCGACTACACCCTGTTCTTCACCGGCATGTACCCGGAGAGCATCAACCGTTATCGGCTGCGGCGCGATCGCATTGAGAGTTTCGTCGACTGGATGAAGGCCGGCAAAGAAAGCTATTACATTGTTTCCAAGTTCGAGTTTTTCGAATATTCCAAAGTCGCTCCCCTGTTCCTGAAACTCTCGGACCGTTTTGAGCAATGTGTCTACGGTCTGAATCAGGTGAAAAACGAACTCGAGGAGATGCAGCATCCGATCGTCCGCCGCGGCGCCAACGAACTGCTGATGTAAAGCCTACGCTTTCAACATTTCAACCATGGCATTCATTCCCTGAGGCGCTCAAGCTCGGGCCGAAGAGAGCCCCGGTGCCTCGCATTGGCCTTGATGACCAGGGGGAAGGCCCGCCATACACAGCACGGGTGAATACTGTGTGCTGACGCACTCTCCACGCACCCACAACTTTCCTGCTCTGCCGGTGTTTCTGTCCAGTGAACAGTTTGGCGCCACTCGGTTCTGGAGGTGAATATGACTCGCTTCAAGGATTTTTTTGCGGTGGCGGCGCTAACGGCTGCCATGTTGTTTTCCGTCAGCGCAACGGCTAGGGCCAACGAGTGGGACCGAGACGACTACCACAATCGGTACGAGCAGCGCGAACAGTATCGTGAGTGCTGGCGCGATCGCGATGGCCGCACCTTCGGGCGTGTTTGGGATCCGCATCGCGGCTGGGTTGTCGAACGCTACGTCCCGCCCCGGAACGAGTGGGAACACCATGACAACAGCCATCATTGGGGCTCCTCCAAGCACGAAGGCCATGACCGCGATGATGATTAATCGGACAAATGCTCAAGGTGGAGGCGCGGGCGGCTGCGCCTCTACCAGTGTCGGCCGCGCGTAAAAACTCAACGCCGCATCCCCCTGCTCCAGCTTTCGGTAGCGTAGTAGCGCGCCGAATTCCCCACCCGGATCGAATTTCCGATCGTGTTCGGCAATCACCAGGGTAGAAGGCCGAAACACGCCGGAGTTCCCCAGTCCGGTCAAGATTCGCCGATAGGCGTCTTGCATCTGGTAGGGCGGATCGAGAAAGACAAAATCGGCCCCCTGGCCGATTGCACCCGGTTTCCCTAGCAGCTGAATGGCGTCAGTTTTTAGAACCCGAAAGCCGGTCGAAATCCCCAGCGATCGCAGGTTCTTTTCGATGAGCGCCACCGCTTTCGGTGAGGCTTCCACAAAGATGACCTCGGCGGCGCCTCTGCTGAGAGCCTCTATGCCTACCGCGCCGCTGCCAGCGAAAAAATCGATCCAGAGGGTGCCTTTCAGAGCAGATGGATTGCCCGCGCACAGAACGTTAAAGAGAGTCTCCCGCATCCGGTCGGCAGTTGGTCGTACTTCGAGGCCGCGCAGAGCTTGCAGCCGCCGGCTGCGATATTTGCCGGCAATGACTCTCATTGGAGTGGTGTTCGCCGAGCCAGTACTTTTCCTCTTGCAGCAACAACGGCATCGGCCCAGGTGTCGTCTAAACTATAGAATGTCATAGTAGGGGTGACGCACCCTCCATGCGAAGCTGGTCCATCGCCGCGGGCAGAATCTTCGGCATCGAACTCCGAATCCATCTGACATTTCTGTTCTTGCTGGCATTTGTCTGGCTGACCGAATCGGCGGCGCGCCACGCAGTACCGAATCCGGGACGCGGTTTGGCACTGGTGGTCATCATTTTCGGCTCGGTTCTGCTGCACGAGTTGGGACACACTCTGGTTGCGGTGCGTTCGGGCGTGCGCGCCAAGTCGATCATCCTGCTCCCAATTGGAGGGGTGACCATACTAGATGAATCCCAGGCCCTCACGGAACCAACCTCGAGAGCCACGGATTGGTTCCGTGATGTTCGTATTGCCATCGCCGGTCCGATGGTGAATTTCGTTGTTGCGGCAATCTCGGCGGCTCTGATCACTGCCGCGTTCCCTCAGGCCGATCTCCTAACCTGGCCCTTTCTGACTTCCTCGAATCTCTTGCGCAGCCTGGTGTGGGCGAACTTATATCTTGCCGGGTTCAATCTGCTGCCCGCCTATCCCATGGATGGCGGCCGCGTCTTGCGCGCATGGTTTGCCCGCAAGCTAGACTCGGTACACGCAACGCGGCGAGCCGTTGCTATCGGCCAGGCATTTGCCATGCTATTCGTTCTGGTGGGCATGCTTTGGAATGTATGGCTCGCCATGGTTGGCTTCTTCCTCTTCATTGCTGCTCAACTGGAAGAGCGCTCCGTCGTTTTCCAGTCGGTCCTGGCGACGGTGCAAATGAACGACATCATGCTGACCGACTTCGCGACACTCTCGCCTGCCGATACCCTTGAGGATGCACTCGAGAAAGCCGTGCACTCCTTGCAGGATGATTTCCCGGTGATCCGCGGCACTGACATGGTTGGGGTGATTTCGAAGCAGAGGATTCTGCAGGCGCTTCGGACCCAGGGCAACGGTTACGTGCAGTCGGTGATGAGCAAGATTTTCGAAGTTGCGGCACGGGGCGAATCCTTGGCGTCTGCCTTTCGCAAGTTGACCGCCAAGAACCTGAGCATTATTCCAGTGGTGGAAGATCAGAGGCTCGTTGGCATCGTAACCCTGCAGAACATGATGCATTCGATGGCTCTGCTTGCCGAGAGTCGGAGACTGCGGCGCCAGGCGCCGAACATCTAGAATTTATCTTCTCAGCAAATCCACCGGTTCGCGCACGTCGTGTACGCGGAAGTACTGGGCCAAAGCCGGATATTTCTTGCTTACAACTTCATACATGGCATAGGCAACGTTTCGATACGAGCGGTGGCCGGTGGGCGTGGTCCGCAGCTCGGCGATGTACAGCACCTCGGCAAAGTCCATTTTGAACAGAGTCCGCTTGCGATAAGCGAGGGGAATCGAGTACTCGGAATTCTGTGCAGCTTCAGGAGCGAGGCTCGCGTTCAATTTTCCCACAGCCTCCTCTGTTCGGCGCATCGCCCGCTCATAGTCAGCCCGGGCTCCGGCGGCATCGTACTCTTCCGGCACCGCATAGCCATGCGCCGTGGTAAAACCCTGTCCTACCTGAATACAACGACGGTGGCGATGCATGTCGCGGAAGCCACCGATATCCATGAGAATGTCGAAACGGAATTGCTGGCCGCTCGAGAAAGCACGCAGCAGCTCATCGTGCCGGCCGCGGTGACGGAAGCCGAGATCAATGATCTCGCGTTGCATCTCAATCCCTAGGCTCTCCAGCACCTCGCGAATCTGCCGATAAGAATAGTGACAATGCTCATACAGCAGAGTACTCGCCAGTTCGAGCTCGAGGGGATGGTCATCGAGGAGATCAACTGGTTCGGCAGACGCAACCGCGACCTTTTTCATCAGCTCGCGTGCTGCTTGCCGCAGCTCGCGTCTGGTCTCGATCGCGTATGGGTTGGGTTCGGCATACTTGATGAGCGTGGGCGCTACTCGAACTTCTTTCAGCAATTGCCGGGCGGCGCGCTCACCCAATTCCCCGTTCAGTTCAGTAATTTGCCGGACCAGACTATCCAGAGAATCATAGTTAACGTTGAAGGCCGGCTCCGTGGCCGCACGCTTGAGCAACTCTCCCAGATAGCGCACTTCCCGGTGGGTGTGCGATAGCAGATGGGCGACCTGGCTCTCGAGGGTTCGCGCATTGACGATTTCGCCCAGCGATGTATTGGTCGCCAGGGGCAGCAGGTAGCGCGTGATATCAAAGGCGCGTGCTCGCAGCGTGCGTTCATACGCCTCCTGCCTCATCTCATCCGGTTTCGGCGTCACCTCCTGAAGATAACGGAACATCGCCGCCGACAATTTTTCGTAGTCGGCAAACAGTCTCTCGATCGTCTCGCGGTACAAGTTACGGGCGTTGTCATCGGCAAAGTCGGGGGTGTAATAGCCGCTCTTCCTGAAGTCCTGATAACGTGTCGAGCGTTCTTGTCCGTCCCAGCGCGGCTCGTCGGCAACTTCGATGGCAGCGAGGATCGAGAGCTTTTCAATCGCCAGCGCAATGTGCGCGAGGTCCGCAATGGAGCGGTGCCCGTACTGGAAGTAAAAGGTGTTAAGGAACTTTTCCGCCTTCTGCTGGTTGATCTCGCGTAACGACTCCTTCAGGGAAACAGCCGAGCGCGAATACTTCGCCATAGCGTAGGCCAGAACTTCAGGCTCGGCTCCATACACGGCAAAAACTTCAACGGACGGACCTCGGGAGGGGATACTGCCGGGCTGCGCGGGATTTTTTGAGTCCGCCATGGCAGAACTTGAATCTTAATGGTGAATCTGCTATGGGCGCAATTGCCGGGCGAAGGTTATTGCACCTGGGGGCCCGCGGTGCCGCGGGTGACTTTAGTTATTTCCAGAGAGTGACTGGATCGTATATAAATTACCGTACTTGGAATTGCAATTTCATCCAAAGACCGGCGAGTAGCTTTCTTTTTTAATTGATGACGCGTTGGTTTTCATTCCTGTTGGTTGTATCAGTATTTTGCAGCTCGGTAGCAGCGGCGCAAACCGCCCTCGGCTTCGATGCGAGCCGAACTGTGCTGCCGTCGGAAACTGGTGCGTCACGTAAGGCGTCCGTACCCGATCTGCCGACGCCGGCCACTCTGCCTCGTATGGCTCCGGAGTTGGCGCTGCAGGTGTATCACGGCAGAGCCGTCATCCAGGCGCAAGAGCTGGCTGCCTATTCGGCTGTCACAGTCATTCACGCGCAACTTCCCGAAACGGATCAGCAGGGAGAGTTTGAGGTCGAACGCCACTTCTCCGCGCCGCATACTCTCGAGTTCACTCCGGTGCATTACACTGGCGACGGCTTTGTGAAGAGTAGTGTCATCACACGCCTGCTGCAATCGGAAGTGGATCACGTCCAAAAGGATGATGGAGCGCTGACTGCAATCAACGAGAAAAATTACAAGTTCTCCTACAAAGGCACAGCGCATGTGAACAGCCGGCTGGTTCATGTGTTTCATCTCAAGCCACGTCTGAAGCGTCCCGGGTTGTTCAAGGGACGGATGTTCATTGACGCCTATACTGGCAGCTTGGTCCGCGCCGAGGGACAGGTCGTCAAATCGCCATCCTTCTTCGTCAAGAAGCTGGAGTTTGCCCAGGATTATGCCGATATCGGAGATTTTACGTTTCCCACGCACATGCACAGCGAAGCCAGGGCACGGGTGATCGGCTGGGCCATTGTCGACATCTTCTATCGCAATTATCAGCCGGTTGTGGCGGCCCCCACGGGCGAGCAGACCGCAGATCACCTTCCTCTGTCTTCGCCCGCACCAACCGAGTAAGTTAATCCTTGCAGTTTTCTCCCGTTCCCTCGGTTCACATGAATCCCGATGCCACTCTGCGAACCGCCGCGCGCAAGGCCTGGCCCTTGCCCGGCGGGTGCTGGGTCATGGTCCGAATTTGCCAGGATCTGCTTTTCGCCGCTGGCCGATTGCGCGCGCGGCGAAATCTGAGCGCTGTCCAATCGCGGGGAAATTCACCACGGCAGGTGGCCACTGCAAAATGCCGAGGCGGAATTCCGAAAAAATACCATGGCGACGGCGGCCTCGCCCTTCGCAATCGCGCGCCACTGCTCGACTTTTCGCGTCGGAGGTAAGTGCTGACCTGGCCTTTAACCCGGTTACCGTGAGCGAACCGCTCCGCTATGACTTGCGGCAGAACGCGGTTATTTCTATCCTTCCAACGTATGGCAAGTGGTCCTGAGCATCTGATTTTCCAGCTGTTCTCGATCTTCGTTGCCGCCAAAATCGTCGGTGAAGTTTTCGAACGGCTTAGCCTGCCAGCGGTTCTGGGTGAAATCGCCGCCGGGGTAGTTCTCGGTCCTTATGCGCTGGCCATCATTCACCCGACTGACACTATTTACTCAATCGCCGAGATTGGCGCCATATTTGTTCTCTTCCATGCCGGTCTCGAGACCAGTCCGCAGGATTTGATCGAGGTCGGTCACAAGTCCCTGCTGGTCGCAGTAAGCGGCATTGTGTTTCCTTTCGTTCTGGGCTTCGGTTACATGCGGATGCGAGGTGACAATCCCACGGAGGCAACTTTCGTAGGCGCAGCTATGGTAGCGACCAGCGTCGGGACCACCGCCCGCGTGCTAGGTGACCTGAATGTGCTCGGCAGCCGCACGGCGAGGATTATTCTCGGGGCCGCCGTCTTCGATGACATTCTTGGCATGGTCCTGCTGGCAGTGGTCGCCGGACTCGCCTCCGGCGCTGCCCTGCAATGGGTTCATCTCGGACTGTTGACCTTTGAAGCGGTCGTCTTCGCACTATTCATGCTTTTCATCGGGTCCCGTATTATCCGGCCCCTCCGCACCAAGGTGGATCGGCTTTCCACCCATAATGCCCCTTTGATCATTTCGTTGGCGATTTGTCTGCTGCTGTCGTGGCTGGCGGCGAAGATAGGAATGGCAGCGATCATCGGCGCGTTCTTTGCCGGACTGATGTTTGCCGACTATGCGCCGGAATGGGGCTTGCTACCTCGGGCTACGGCGATAGGCGACTTCCTCGCGCCGTATTTCTTCTTCACCATCGGCTCGCGACTGGAGCTCGGCGCCTTTACCCGGGACCTGCTGGTGGCCGCCCTGGTCATTTCAATTTTGGCGGTGATCTCCAAACTGCTTGGCTGCGGACTACCGCTGCTCGGAGAGGGCCTACACACCGCGGTGACGGTGGGAATCGGAATGATGCCACGCGGCGAAGTTGCTCTCATCGTTGCCCTCGTCGGCCTTAACTCCCATATCGTTACCCAGCGAACATACGCGATTGTTGTCTTAATGACGGCCATCACGACGGTGCTCGCGCCCCCGCTCCTGCGTTATCTGTTTCGCGACGAGGTGCGCGAAACCGCGGCTGCTGCATTGGAGTAACCAGCGTCTGTATAATTTCTGCTCTGTAATTCTGAACGAATCGCTGTCCTAAACTTCAAACCCCGGAGAAGGAGCTCGTTAGGAGAATCATGACTCTATCCGGTCGTGTCGCATTCGTGACCGGCGCATCGCAGGGAATCGGGCGCGCGTGCGCCTTGACGTTGGCTCATGCCGGAGCGGCTGTGGCGCTCTCTGCCCGCAATCAGGACAAGCTCAACGCCGTGGCAAAAGAGATCGCCGCTGCCGCGGGTGTCGC
>Ga0126370_10000467_pt1 | contig 16750 bp, 10 predicted proteins | sample PanSoiMetaPlot_3_FD_92586 | JGI IMG/M metagenome (GOLD analysis project Ga0126370, IMG submission 92586) | Tropical forest soil microbial communities from Panama - MetaG Plot_3 | ecosystem: Environmental > Terrestrial > Soil > Tropical forest > Bulk soil | place: Panama | collected 2016-02-17 | reverse complement strand
CGTTGCCGAAGACCGCCTGCAAAGCGCGGCCGGCACAGCATCAGCCAGCGCATCACTCTCGGCCGTGGATATCTGGGGTGCCGGACTAGCGGCTTTCCGCTCTGCAAGCGGCACGACATCTCCTGTATCAGTAAGCGTTTCGCCGACAACCGTTTCTGTGCCAGCCGGATACGGAACGCAGGCTGCTACCGCCAATGTGGTTAATGATTTCCTGAACCGTGGTGCGACTTGGTCGCTCTCCGGGGCCGGGTGCAGCGGCGGTACTTGTGGCACGCTCACCAGAGTCACAACGACGTCTGTAACCTTTAATGCTCCGCTGAACATACCCAATCCAGCGACCGTAACTCTGACCGCCACCTCGATAGGCGATCCTACGAAGTCGGCTTCTGCGACGATCACCATTACACAAGGAGTGCTTACGGTGGTGGTCACGCCCAAGCGTGCCGGTGTTACGATGTCCGCGTCCCAAACCGTGCAATTCACCGGGAACGTCTATAATGACGCGTCGAATTCCGGGGTCACCTGGCAGGTCGACGGCAACAACGGCGGGACCGCCGCCTCCGGAACAATCTCCAGCACCGGACTTTACACGCCCGGTACCGTACCCGGACAACACTCAGTAACCGCCGTCAGCAATGCCAACGCTTCGGTCAGCGGTTCTGCTCTGATCGCGGTAACTAACCTTCTTGGTGTTTATACTCATCACAACGACAATGCGCGTACCGGCCAAAATTTGCAGGAGTACGGCCTCACACCCGCCACAGTAACTCCGTCTACATTCGGCCTGCTGTTCTCTTGTCCGGTCGACGGCGTCGTTTACGGCCAACCCCTCTGGGTTGCTAATCTGACGATCGGCGGGAACGTCCACAACGTCGTCTTCATTGCGACGGAGCACGATAGCGTCTATGCCTTTGACGCCGACTCACCTTCCTGTACTCAGTTTTGGAAGATGAATTTCTTGGGGACCGGGGTGACTACCCTTACGCCTTCAGATGTTAATGGCAATACCGACATCGTGCCTGAGATTGGCATCACGTCGACGCCCGTAATTGATCCGTCTTCGAACACTCTCTACGTCATGGCCAAGACTAGGGAAACTGTGGGCACCGTGAACGGCCAGGGATGCTCCTCCGCCTCCCCGTGCTATGTCCACCGTTTGCACGCCTTGGATCTGGCGACCGGCGCCGAAAAGTTCGGCGGTCCTGTGGTGATCACCGCGCCGAACTTTGTTTCTCAAAAGCATCTGCAACGGCCCGCATTGCTCCTGGCCAACAGCACGCTGTACATCGCGTTCGGTTCTCACGGTGACCAGTGCAACTATCAAGGCTGGCTCATGGGCTACAATCCATCGACGTTGGCCCAGATGTTTGCGGACGCGTTCTCCAATCCGACGACTTGCAACCAGGGCGCCGTGTGGCATCCCTCCGGCCCCTCGGCTGACGCCAGCGGCAACGTGTACGTCGTGACTGCAAACGGTCTCTACGATGGAACCTCCAACTTCGGAGACTCCGCATTAAAGTTGGGTCCCACGGGATCTATGCCGCCTCTCGACTGGTTCACTCCGTTCAATCAGGCGACGCTTGCCGCCAACGATGTGGACCTCGGCTCTGCCGGAGTTCTCATTCTACCCGATGCGGTCGGTTCAGCCGCTCATCCCCATTTGGCACTCTTAACTGGGAAGACTGCCATTCTGTATCTCCTCGACCAGACCAACATGGGCAAATTCAATTCCTCGTCGAACAATGACGTCCAGGAAATAGTTCCTGTGCCCCCGATTAATACGACATTGGACGACGGCGGCAACTACGGCATGCCGGCTTATTGGAATGGAAACATTTACACCACTGGCCAGAACTATCCGTTGAGCCAGTTCCAAATTGCCAATGGCTCCATTTCCTTCCCGCAATTCGCCAAATCCATCAATACATTCCCGCCTCGAGGCGGTGTGCCTGGCGTCTCAGCCAACGGCACAGCTGGCGGCGTCGTTTGGATTATCGACTACAGTGGATTCCAAGACAATACGCCGGCTATCTTGGACGCCTACGATGCCACCAACGTGGGAACCTTGCTATACAGCAGCCCCGCAAGTGGGTCAGGCTCCGCCGGCGTAGCAGTGAAGTTCACCGCCCCGACGGTAGCCAACGCCAAGGTCTACATCGGAACGCAGTTCGCGTTCAACGTTTACGGCCTGCTTCCCAATTAAACGTAGCGGCTCAAGATTGCAATCCGCCAATTCACCGATGCCGAGTAGCATTACCTGATGCGCAGCTTGCGACATTGGTGGGCCGTATTATTCTAAGGTCCAGCCTGTGACAGGAGATCTTCAGCCTTCCATGGAACCTGCCTGCGGCGAGCCCGTGTTTCCAACCTGGCTTGCAAAAGCCAGAGTGCGAAGAATTGTCTTTTGGCTCATTGTGATCGTGCTGGGTTTTTTGCAGATTTGGTCGCACCGCTTGCTGGTAGACCACGACGGCGTAGCCTACCTCGATGTTGCGGAGAACTACGCTCGAGGCGCGTGGAGCGCTGCCATAAACGGTTACTACAGCCCCCTCTATTCCTGGCTCATGGCCCTTGCATTTCTCTTGAAGTTCCCGCGCTCCTGGGAATCGACAGTCCTGCACCTCATCAACTTTGTAGGCTACTTAGGCGCTTTTGCGTGCTTTGAATTCTTTCTTCGTGAGCTCATGCGAAGGGAAAAGACGGACATGGATTCGGAAGACCAAGCGACGGGTCTTTCGGAAAGCGCCTGGCACACGGTTGGTCTGGGATTGTTTCTTTATTCCTCCCTGTACATGGCGAACATTAGCGGGAGTTCCGGTCAGGGCGATGGCTCAACCCCTGATATCCTCGTCATGCTTTTTGTCTTTCTAGCAGCGGGTCTTTTGATTCGCATTCATAACGGGCGGGCTCAAGCAGGGACATATACCGCTCTTGGCGCTACTCTCGCCTTCGGCTATTTCGCCAAGACGGCGATTTTTCCTCTCTCTTTCGTCTTCCTGGGGGCTGCCGGATTCATTTCCCTGCGGCAGCGCAAGGTTGCCTTCCTACTGGCTCCTCTCTGCTTCGTGCTCATTGCAGGACCGTGGGTCGCGGCGCTCTCGCATGCAGAAGGGCAATTCACATTTGGGGATAACGGCAAATTGAGTTATAGGTGGCTCGTCGCGGAGCATGCCAACTGGCCAGAGTGGGGAGGACAGACGGAGAAGGAGGAGAACCTGATCCACCCGCCTCGGCGTCTCTCCATCGACCCGCCAATTTACGAATTTGCGACACCCGTCGCAGGAACTTTTCCTTTGTGGTATGGCAGCAGCTATTGGCTCCAAGGATGGAAGTTTCATTTTTCGCGAACTGGTCAGATGCGCGTTCTGCATGAAAGCCATATCAATTTCTGGGAGATCCTGGATCATCAGAAGGAATATCTGGTTTTGTTGTTTGTCCTGATTCTCATCCAGAGAACGGCGCTCGCCTACGGTAAAGCCCTTTGGGGCTTATGGCCGCTCTGGGCGCCATGCATAGCGGCGTTCGCTATGTATGCCCTCGTTCGAGTGGAACCGCGATATGTGGCTGCTTTTGTTGTAGTGACGTGGGTGAGCCTTCTTGCCGCCGTTAGATTGCCCGCCAAAGGCATCGTCCGAAACTGTGCCGATTGTGCCGTGCTTGCCACCTTTCTCGCGACCGCCGCAGGTGTTGCGCACGGTGGGATTCATGATTTTCAGTCGACTCTTCGGGCCGCACCCAGCGAACAAGCAGAGGTTGCCGCTGGCTTGCGCAAACTAGGCATTCTCGAAGGTCAGTCGCTCGCTACCATTGGCATCCCCCACGACAGTTATTACTGGGCCAGGCTGGCGGGTGTGCGTGTCATCGCCGAGATTCCTTCGCCCAATGTGAATCAATACTGGTTCGGCACGCCCGCCACTCAGGAACAGGTCCGCTCTCTCTTCGCGCAGACGGGCGTCGTCGCCATCGTAACCGATGTAATGCCGTCAGAAGTCAGATACCAGCAATCGAGTGAGCCGCTCCATCTTCCGGGATGGCGGCAAATCGGCAACACCTCTTACTTTCTTTTTTCGCTGCGCTCCAGCGCCTCCGCTGAGAGCGTGCCTGGAGGCAGAGGATTGCCTGGCGACTTGGTCACTGGCACCCATCAAAATTAGGCGGCCAGGAAACGAAAGATACGCGCAACTTGCTTCTCCGTGCCAGCCTCTTCCTCTGCAGCACAAACACTTGACAGCCGCTTCCTGCCGTCAAGGTGCTTCCTCCTCTAATCCTCACCGGTCATGATCCCACCGTGTTACCCCTGATTCCTTGTCTGCCGCGCTCCTCGTGACTTTTTCCATTACTCTGAGTTACAGTTGAGTAGCAGCCTGCTTGGAAGATAGCCCTTTGCTAGAGTAGGCATCCTTTTCTATACGCTCCGGCAAGGGATATGGGTCCTCAACCGAGCGGCGCACTGTCCCAAGAGTGGCTACGCAATTCCGGAATCTGAGTGTTCACTTATGAAAACCGAGCACACGGCTGGCGGCGTTCGACTTTTCATGATTGTAATTCTCGGTCCTGCCCTCTTTCTTGCGGCCACCGGTTGTAGTGGAGGATATGGTTCGGGCGGCGGAGGAGGCGGAGGCCTGTCGCCGGCAATCACCAGCTTGAATCCCACTTCCGGGTCCGCCGGCACGCCAGTGACCATCACGGGAAACTACTTCGGCGCAACGCAAGGCTACAGCACCGTCTCCTTCAACAGTGCTGCTGCAACCCCGACAAGCTGGAGCAACACCACCATCGACGTTCCTGTGCCCGCCGGCGCAACATCAGGCAATGTCGTCGTCACCGTGGGCGGCGTCGCCAGCAATGGCGTAAGTTTTACGGTGACAGGTTCTGGCGGCGGCCCCAGCCCTGGCTGGGCCTGGATTCAGGACAGTCCGCTAATTTTCTGCCAAGGCTCAGGTAGGACCAGTTGCAATCCCGGCTTAGGCAACATTGTCCCGACTGTCGCGGGAAGTGTATGGGTTCTGCAGATTCAGACTCCAAATAACGTCACGATTCAATCCATCAATCCGGGCAATGGCGGGGGAACCTGGATTTATTGCTCGGCGTGCCATGTTACCAACCCGAGCGGCTTCACAGCCGACGCTTGGTACAACCTCACAGGTAGCGCCGGGTTCGACGGCGCCAATCCCTTCGGCTTCACCCTCTCTGGCAGCGCAGGTACGTTCCTGTCAGCGAACTTCGTTGAGCTGCTTCCTCCTCCCGGAACCACTGCATCGTTCGACGCGGCAGGTACGGCGGCTCCTTCAGGATGCACTACGTGCACGGCGGCTAGTCTCGCCATCTCTGGAACCGATGCTATCTGGCAGAATCCTGGCGGCGGCCCCAACATTAACTGGAACGCTTGGAGCGCTCCATACTTCAGCGATTACAATGGCGGTGGAGTTTGCCTGAACTGCACAAGTGGCGCCGCGCCCACAAAGACTTTCGGAAATACCAATCAGAATCCAGAGTTCATGGCCATCGCCTTTAAGAGCTCCGCGGGCACCTTCACGCCGCCCGTCAAACAGCATTCGATCGTCAACTTTACCGCGCTGTCGCCGTCCGCCTGCAGCACGTGCACGCTCACCATTCCGGCCACGGGTGCGGGTCATTTACTGTTCCTTGAAGCCGGAAATGAAGCCGGAACGTTTATCAGTTCTGTCAGCGGCGGCGGCACTTGGGCAGTACCTATGGGAACCAATAGCTGCCAGGCGAAGCAAGTCGTGCAGACCCAGAACAATGCCGCGAGCTGCGCATACAACCTTTCCAGTTCATCCGGTACAACGACCCTCACGGTCACCATGGCGGGATCCGCCGCTCATAACTTCGCCGTTTGGGAAATTGCCACGGCGCAAGGCTCATTCTTTCTCGACACGTTAGGCTCGACTCTAAACACATCCGGTTCCTGCTCCGGATTTTGCTTTTCCGGGCAACCTCTGACTTTGGGTGGCGCAAACGATGTTGTCTTCCAGCTCGCCTGGGATGTTGGTGGCTCACTAGGGCCGAACTACTATCCACAGCCGCAAGTACCAGCACAAGGAACTGTCATCGGGCCGCTCAATTACTTTCTTCAGAATGAGGTGGCGGTTGTCGTACTGCTAGACAGCGGTTCATCGGCTCCTACGCCTACTTGGATTAATGCGGTGCCGAACCAGCCCACGTTCGTCACGGGCGTTGCTTTCAAGACGCAATAAGAAAAGTCGGCAGGCTCAAAGGCGCTTGCACAACGCGGCTACTGCGCGTCGGCTCAACAGCTAAGCTAGGAACGTTCTACCCGCCGTGTGCACCTCGCCAACACCAAACTAATCCAAAAATTCTTCCTAACCGGCGCTGCCTATACCGCGCAATAAGACAAGCCGATAACTCGGTGCCAGGGTTGCTACTGCTGCATTTCGGGGGCGGGCGACGGCAGGGGGAAAAAGTGGCAAAGTTTTTCCCTGTGCCTCGGAGTGACCCTGATCGGCTAGTCACGCCAAACCACCCTAGTTGGGCTCTAGTCGCCAGAGTGTAGCTAAGTAGCTTATTTACAATAACTTACAATGGCATTGCTCCTTGTCACCACGGCCCTTCTCCTCGGCTGTGCCCTCCAACTTGGCCGCCAATTTGCTTTTCTCTCTACGGGACCGCCTCGCGCACCCCAGCCGCGCGAGGCGACAGCAGTCCGATCCCCATCACCTTACCTAGGGAGGACAGGCTTTCTATGAAGGCAGTGATTCTAGCCGGCGGCTTCGGTTCTCGCTTAAGCGAAGAGACCCAGGTCAAACCGAAGCCTATGGTGGAGATCGGCGGCAAGCCGATTCTCTGGCACATCATGAAGCTCTACTCCCATCACGGTATCAACGATTTCATTATCTGCTGCGGCTACAAAGGCGACTACATCAAGGAATACTTTGCCAACTACGTCCTGCACATGTGCGACGTCACCTTCGACATGCGCGAACGTAAGCTGAGCTTCTTGAACAACGGCGTCGAGCCCTGGCGCGTCACCCTGGTGGATACCGGCGAATCCACGATGACCGGCGGCCGCTTGAAGCGTGTGCGGCATCATCTGGATGGCGAGACTTTTTGTCTGACCTACGGCGACGGCGTGAGCGACCTGAATATTCAGGAACTGATCGCCTTCCACAAGCAGCAGGGAGGTCAGGCCACGCTCACCGCAGTGCAGCCTGCAGGCAGATTTGGCGCGTTCAGCCTGGACCATGAGCAAACCGTGATTTCCAGCTTTAAGGAAAAGCCCGACGGCGGCTCCGGTTGGATCAACGGCGGCTTTTTCGTCCTCGAGCCCAAAGTGATTGATTACATTGAAGGCGACAAAACGGTTTGGGAGCGCGAACCAATGGAGCGCTTGGCGCAGGAGGGCAAGCTGAGCGCCTTCCGCCACCGCGGCTTCTGGCAGAGCATGGACACTCTGCGCGATAAGATGTTGCTCGAGGAATTGTGGTCCTCAGGGAAGCGCCCATGGAAGGTTTGGAACGATAGCGTTGCGTCCACTGCCGCTGCAAGCGTCATCAAGTAAAGCTGTGGGAGTTCCAGGATGGCGGGATCCCTGCGAGCTTCTCCCAGAACCTGACGTGACTCCTTTTAATTAACTATGGCCGTCAACCCGCTCGGGGGATTCGGCGCCGTGGATCCTCCGGAAGTCTTGAAGGCAACGCCAGTGACGAACGTGTTCTGGTTCTGCACCGCGTTGAGCCATTGCGGTGTTGGCGCGGTCGGGCCGCTGTCGGTAAGGACGCCTATAGAAGCGTTTTGGAAAGCAAAGGTGTTGGCAGGCCCCGGTCCTTGCGCGCCCTGCGATGTCGTGGGAATGAGCGGCTGCGTAAAGACGCTGGAACCTTCAGACTCGCCAACGTCCCAACTCGCCTGGAAAATAACGTCATTCTTGCCAGTAATTGTCAAAGGTTGCCCTGGATAGCAGAAGCCAGAGCAGGTCGCATTTGGCGTGTTGAAGGTGATGCCAATGGCATCGAGCGCGAAAGGTCCGTTGCTGGACGATATTTCGGCAACATAGAACCCATGCGCCGCCGCGCCCCCGGCCATCGTCACGCTGAGCGAAGTAACGCCCCCAGTCGTGGAGAGAAGATAGGCGCAGGAAAGCGTGTTGTTGGTGGTCTGTACCACTTGCGATCCCCTGCACCCGTTAGGAGCCGCTGCCGTGGGAACCGTCCATGCCCCCCCACCGCTGACGGAGCTGATGAAGCTGCCGACTTCGTTCGCGGCTTCGAGATAGAGGAGGTTGCCACCCGTTGTGGCTGGTATAGGAACGTTGCATGTGGAACAAGCAGTGGTTGGAACAAACGCTTTGGAGTTGACAAGCGTGTATTGCGAGGTTGGGCGTGAAAAAACTCCCGCCGTGCTCTTGAAGGCCATGGCTACAAGCTCGGGGTTCTGTAGGGGCGGCGTGGCAAACTTTTTATTGATAGTTATCGTTCCAGGCGCGATGTTGAGTCCGACGATACCACCGTTGAAGTCGGTGAAAAAAGGAGCGCTCGAAGAGTTCCAGTCAATGTCCGGGCCGCCTCCTGGGTTCATCCAAATGGCATCGGTGGCGGTCGTCGTCAGCGTTGGTCCTGTGCAGGCAGAACAGCCGATAGGCGTGGCCGTAGCTTGAGTATCAAGCGAGGCTATCGAACCAGCGGGAGGTGAAATCTCAATGAAGTTCGCGCCAAAGAAGTTTCCTGCGTTGCCGGAGAGCGTAAAGCCGAAACCACTTCCCATCACGAATCCCGCACTCCCGGTGAGGTTGTACCAAACGTCAGCGGTAAGTCCACTTGGGTTTGTAACGTGGCAAGCGGCGCAGTGAATCCATGTTCCGCCGCCATTGCCGGGGTTGATGGACGAAATGGAAACGTTGTTCGGAGACTGTGACTGAAGAATCCAGATGCTTCCCGCGACGGTGGGGAGTATCTGTCCAAGACCCGGATTACAGCTCGTTCTGCTCGAACCTTGGCAAAAGATGAGATTGCTGTCCTGTTGCAGCACCCACCCAGCCTGCTGCTGCGCCGCAACCGGTTGAACAGTTGCTAGCGAAACAAAACCAGCGAGAATGATTGGAGTGATTAGGTTTCGGTTGAGAATCGACCGCATGGAATCTCCTAGTCTTGCCTCATAAACAAGGTTAGATGGGCCAGCGATTTCCGGTCAATTGACCTTAGGTCTCAGCAGTCGCCGAAAAAATACTGACCGGTGGGCCAGGGTCGTTTCTGTACTATCGGATGGGGCTGTATAAGGCAGGGAGGCATGAAAAAAGGAGACTGGGCGCGCAAAGAGCTTTATGCAAATCGGTGATTTGGCTGAGCGAAGCGCGCGTCAGGGGAGGCTATTGATGATAAGGAAATTTCCAGTTTGCGAGCGACTTGCGTGCGGCAACGGTGTCTCCGTTGTTCTGAGAATCAGTCACGGATTGAACTCCGATCGGTTGCTTGTCGAACACAGGCGCTTGAATTCATTCGTTCGGATGACTGGCCCACAGGTGCTGTCATTGTTCGCTTTAATCTACGTTATTTCCATGGAATCTATCAACAGCGGTGCCACAGGCCTGATTTGATGGGTGCTCTGAAGGTAAGCACGCGGCGAGTCTGTAGATCTTTCGCATGTTCCATGCTGCGTATAGATTCCTGACGTCGATCACTAATTTCGCATCATGAGTTATTCCAGATCGGCCAACTGAGCGTTCGCGAGATTCGAAGAAGTTTCACTCGCTACGGACGAGTTCGCAGGAAGAGAACTCGCTACCTGAGAGTCTCTGCCGGATGGCTCGGAAACGCCCTTCGAGTAAATGATTTATTGGATACGCGGGCTGAAATCCAGCCGTCCCGTTATCGGTAGGCAGGGGATACTGAAGGTATCCCGCGCGGTCCCCCGCCGAGCCATGCCAGGCAAACGAAGGCATGGCGCAACAAGAACAGCGTGTCCTGAGGAAACCTTGCTCGTTAAGGAGAGATGAATGAGAGATTTCTGCAAGCAAATCGTCAGTCTCGCGGTTCTGAGCGGTGCATTCGCAGGGGTAGCCGCAGCACAATCAAGCTACACCGTGACGGACGTCGGCACGCTTTCCGGCTCTAATTCCGCGAAGGTGGCGGACATCAACAGGTCGGGGCAAATCGTCGGGACTTCAGCAAATCATGCGTTCCTGTGGTCCAACGGCGTTATGACCGACCTGGGCACGCTCGGCGGCAGCGTCAGCATGGCGTATTCGATCAATGACTCGGGTGCTGTAGCAGGCGAGGCCAGCACCGCGAGCGGCGAAATGCACGCGTTTGTCTGGCAGAACGGCGTAATGAAGGACTTGGGCGTTGCCGGTGAAACAAGCGCCGCCCGCGGGATTAATTCTAAAGGTGACATTGTCGGCGTGGCGTACGCGAAGAACGTGCGCGGCGGCGCCGTACTTTGGAGCGGCGGGCAAAGACAATCCCTGGGCGATTTGGGGCCGAGCGGCAGCGGGAGCACCGCAATTTCCATCAATGACAAGGGCCAGATCGCAGGTGTTTCGAGCGGATTTGCTACCAACCAGGGTGTCGTGCGCGCGGTGGTTTGGCTGAATGGCGCGATTAGCGACCTGGGTACGCTCGGCGGCCCGCACAGCACGGCCAACGCGGTGAACGCGCAAACTTTGGTGGTTGGCTGGGCTGAAGTTGTGGACAATTCCACGGTAGCGTTTCAATGGCAAAACGGAAAAATGAGCCAGCTCGCGTCGCTTCCCGGCAGCGTGACTTCCACCGGAAACGGAACACAGGCCACCGCCGTGAACGACACCGGAGTGATTGTCGGATCTTGCGTTACTTCCACTGGGGAAACCCACGCCGTGATTTGGAGCAACGGCAAGATTACCGACCTGAACAGCTTGATTCCTCAGACGAGCTTAGTGCTAACGCGCGCAACGGGTATCAACCGCTCCGGCCAAATTGTGGTGGAGCAGCAAGGCAATCTCGACGGCCCCACTACGCGGGCATTTCTGCTCACCCCCAAGCAGCACTAAACGACGGTCTCCGCAGGTCACCAAGCGTCAGGTGTTAGCCTCTAAGTGATGACCACGAAGTGAACATCGCTTGAAAATGCGAGAAAAAACGTTATTCCATGGCATTAAATTATTCAATACAAGCAACTTAGCTCGCTGTCGGCACGGGGAACCCGTTTGGAAGCGAAGTGGGAAATGTGGGCAACGGTTTTCACCTGTGTGCAGGGAATTGCCGGTCGCTGTGCAGAAAAACTCCCTCAGGTTTCGCCCAGGAACGTAACCTATTTATTTTCAATAGATTAAAGACGTCAATTTTGACCTTGTGTTCATCTTGCTGCGCAGGCATTGGCAGGTAGATTGCCTCATCCCCTACGTCCCGCCGTGAAAGTGTCCGTCACGGTTCAGTCAAGCTGCGGCTGCGAGTACTTCAACACTTCGTCAACAGGGTTCCTTAAAAGGAGGCCGAATCCAGGATGAACACCGAGCCGAATGTCGACCGGTGGTACGCACTACAGCTGAGAAGCCGTTGGGAGAGTTCAACGGCGTCATTGCTTTCTTGCAAGGGATACCAGACGTTTCTTCCAACTTATAAGGCGGCGAAGCGAGGGAATGGTCGTGCAAAAGATGTCCAGGCGCCGCTCTTTCCCGGGTATTTGTTTTGCCGCTTTAACGCGTGCGACCGCCTGCCGGTGTTGATTACGCCGGGCGTTATCAGCGTGGTGGGAACCGGGCGGATGCCGATTCCCGTGGAGGAATCGGAGATTGAAGCGATTCAAAGGATGGTCTCCACCGGCATGCATGTGGAACCCTGCCCGTACCTGGAAGTGGGGCAACACGTTCGGATCGAAGACGGAGCGCTGGGCGGCATCGAGGGCGTTCTGACCAGTTTCAAAGGAAGCCAGCGAATTGTGGTTTCGATTTCTTTGCTGCGCCGGTCCGTGGCGCTGGAGATTGACCGGTGCGCGGTTTCGGCGATTCAACCAAAACATAGCGAGGAACGGTCGCGCGTGATTGTGCCTTCGTTCGAACCAGTGGTTGCCTAGTTCCGTGAAATTCGGGTGTTGCGAGGACTGAAACGTACATGGGAAACGGCTACTCAAGGATTCCAGCACTGTGGGAACAGGGAGTGCTTCGCTCGACGACGCGCAGAGCAGCGTCGGCGATAGGCTCGCTGATGGAAAGCCGGGAAGAGGTTTTGCTGGAAGAATCATTCCGCAGCATGCTGACACTCGAGCGCCGGCGCGCGGAGCGTTCGCGCAAGCCCTTTGTGCTGATGCTTCTCGATGCCAGCGCTTTCATCGAGGAAAAAACGTCAGACCGCTTCCTGGGCCGCATCTGTTCCGTCCTGCTGAAATCCACTCGCGAAACGGATTTGATCGGTTGGTACGAGAAGGGTGTAGTCTTGGGAGTGATTTTCACCGAAGTTAGCTGCGAAACCGAAACGCCGATCACGGAGATTTTGCGCTCCAAGGTTCTGAATGCGTTGCACGGCGAGCTTGGCCGGAAAGTTGCATCGAACCTCGTGGTGACGACGCATCTTTTCCCCGAAAAGACAGGGCAGGACAAGGGCGAAAAGGTTGCCGACAGGCGCTTCTACCCGGATTTGGCAAATAGTGCTCCGAAGAAGCGCGCTTCGCAGATTTTGAAGCGCGTAATTGACGTCGTTGGGAGCGCGTTTCTGTTGCTCGTCCTAAGCCCCTTGCTTGCCATGATTGCTCTTGCGATCAAGCTGACCTCCAAAGGCCCGGTGGTCTTCAAACAAGAACGGCTTGGCCAGTTCGGCTCACGTTTCCGCTGCCTCAAGTTCCGCACGATGTACGTGAACAACGATCCCAAGATCCATCAAGAATACGTTCAACGGTTCATTAACGGACAGGCGGACAACGGACACAAAGACTCCGGCAAGCCGGCAGTCTACAAAATCAAAAATGATTCCCGCGTGACGACGCTGGGCCGGTTACTGCGCAAGACGAGCCTCGACGAGCTCCCGCAATTTTGGAACGTTTTCATGGGTGATATGTCCCTGGTGGGCCCGCGCCCGTCTCTCCCGTATGAGTTTGAAATCTATGATATTTGGCACCGCCGCCGCGTTTTGGAAGTGAAGCCCGGCGTTACCGGGCTTTGGCAAGTCAGCGGGCGGAGCCGCACCTGCTTCGATGACATGGTCCGCCTGGATCTGCGTTACTCACAATCGTGGTCTCTTTGGCTTGATGTGAAAATCCTCCTCGCGACTCCCGGGGCCGTTTTGAGCGGCGACGGGGCATACTAAGCGGGAAAACCACAGGAGAAGTTCATGACAGAAGTAGCACATCTGGAGACTTCCTCGAAGCTGATGAAGGACTTCCTTGAGGAATATCGCTCCGAAGCAAGCATACGCAAGTATTCGACGGAAACGGCCGGTAACGGGATTTCTTACCTCCTGAACCACGACTACGCGGAGATTTATCTGGATGTCCTTGAGAATTGCATCCCGAAGGCCAGGCTGCAGAAGGGAATCCGAATGTGGGAGTTCGGATGCGGCGCGGGCATGAATCTCTTGCACCTCGTTTCGCTGATGGAGCGGCGGGGTGTCCCTTTGGATTGCGCGTATGGCACTGACTTTTCGGAGCCGCTGATTGAAGCGGCGCGCGGCGAGGCGAGGCAATACTTGCCGGCCGGGCAGAACGCGAACGTGAGATTCTGTACCGCAAAGAATGAAAGCCTTTTGGAAGACGCCTCACAAGGCTTGGGGTTGCCCGCCGAAACGCTGCGTGGGTCGTTTGATCTTGTGTTTGGCGTCAACACGATTCGCTATTCCCATCGCCTTTCAAATCAAATCGAGTGTGCGAGAGGGATTTTCAACCTGCTCGCAAAGGGCGGGATCTGCATTATCATTGATATGAACAACAGGTTTCCTGCGTTTCGCAGCCGTTTCCGCGACGCGCAAGACCCAGAAGCGACGTATTTGCCGACACTTGAGGAGTATGCTGCTCCGTTTGCCTCGGTTGGGTTTGAGATTCTGAAAAAAGGGAATTTCTGCTGGGTTCCACACTCTGCCGGTCGCGGGCTCACCATGTTTATGCGGACACTGGCGCCTGTTCTGAACACAGTTGCGCGTAGCCGCGCAATGCGGTCTCTGGTGATCGCTCGAAAGCCTTAACGCTCGTTCATCGCCCATGCTGGGAACACTATGCTTCTAAGTCAAGGTCAACCCAGCGCGGTCTCCCATGCACCCCTCACTTCGGCCCGGGCGCTATTGCTTTGCCCGGAGGACCTCACGCTCCAGGATCGAAACCTTACGAAAATTCTGGATTTTTTGGGCATACCTTGGCAGGCCCTGACAGTGGGAGAGCTCCTTGGCGTGTCGTTAAGAGATTATGACGCGCCACCCTTTTGCATTCTCGGTTCAGCTTCTTACTTGGCGCAAGTTTTAGGAGACTCACCGAACTCCGGCGACTGGCCAGCTGACTTACTGAGGGGAGCAACTTCCGTCTTCTTGTATGGTTTTCAAAACACCGCCCCGTGCAACCAACTCCTTAGATTCCTATCGGGTGACGCAGACGCGGCGATTCGCCATCTAAGCCGGCCAAAAGCTGTCGCATCCATCGCCGGCGACAAGACGGAAATGTGCGGCCCCATGTCGGGAATGCAAGTGCTCTTCGAACCGGCTGAGGGTGATTTGGCATTTTCTGTTACACGCGGAAACGGAACCCTTGAGAGCATCATCAAGGCAGAGGCTGGAGAGTGCTTCCTAAGCGTCACGCAGGGAGGCGCGCGCGTTTATTTGAGCGGAGCAAGCACGATCACCGACATTTCCTCTCTGCAGGCAGATTACTTCGACGTGAAAAAGCACTTTTGTGGAGCAGTTCCCACGGTAATGTACTTAAAGTGGGCGTTTCGTGGGATATGCTGGAACAGTCTCGAAACGAGCGGTTGTGTCATTATTGACGACCCGCCACTCACCCCTCGGTACGGGTTCTTGTGTTATCGCAAAGTGCTGGAGTTGATGGACCAGCACAACTTCACGACAACAATTGCTTTCATCCCCTGGAACTGGGCGCGGACGAATCCCCACGCGGTGAAGATCTTCCGGGAGCGACCTGACCGATTCTCGCTGTGTGTTCACGGGTCGGATCATATGGGGAACGAGTTTGGCACGCGATCCACGGCTCAGCTGAACCGCAGCGTCAAGACGGCCCGGCAGAGGATGGATCTTCTACGCCAAGAGACGTCTCTGGAGCACGCCCGCGTGATGGTGTTTCCACGAGGAGCGTTCTCCCCCGAAGCGGGGCGCGCGCTGAAATTAAGCGGTTTCGTGGCGGCGGCCAATACCGAAGTGGCGCCAACGGACAAAGGCGAAAACAAGACGACAGTTGCCGATTTGTGGAGCATGGCAATCATGAAGTACGGAGCATTCCCTATTCTCACGCGGCGATACCCGACGCATGGTGTTGAAAACTTTGCTTTTGATGGGCTTCTGGGCAAACCCTGCCTGATTGTCGGCCACCACGAGGCTTTCAAGAATCAAGGACATGATCTGGTTGAATTCATAGACAAACTGAATTCCTTGAAGTGGAAGTTACGCTGGCGCTCCTTGGGTGATTTGGTTCGTCAAAGCTTCGTCTCGAAAGAAGAGCCGGATGGCACAACCCTCATTCAAATGTTCGCCCACCAACTAGTCATTGAGAACCAATCTGCCGAGCCGCGTCGCTTTGCTTTTCTAAAGGAAGAGGCAGACCCTGATTTTGTGAAGGCCGTAATTGTGAACCAAAGCCCCGTCGATTTCGGAGTCAGCCGAAGATTTCTTCGTTGGAACGTAACATTGCCGCCTGGCGGCACAGCAGAAGTTAGTATCGCCTACTTTGAGGCACCGGACCTCGTCACCCCCGCCGAAGGTATCGCGTATAACATCAAAACGCACACCAGGCGATACCTTTCGGAGCTTCGTGACAACTACATTTCCCAAAACAGTCTTCTATCCGCGGGGGCCGCACTCGTCAAAGGGCTCCTGAAATAGTCCGGACTTCAAGATTTCAGAGAAGCATCCCACCGCCTAACCTAGCGGCCTACACGCAGGACTCTCCTGGGCTGTGTTCCTTATCTAGCAGCTAGGTTCCTGAACTGTCCTCAACGGAAAAATAATTGCAGTCGGGATGGTGGAAGACCAGCGCGCTGACGCTGGCTTCCGGGTCCATCATGAAGCCTTCTGTAAGCTGAACGCCGATTTCTTCCGGTTTCAGAAGTTTCCAGATGCCGGCTTGATCCTCCAGGTTGGGGCACGCGGGATAACCGAAGCTGTAGCGCTTGCCGCGATACCGGGAAGTGAATCGCTGCGACATGGTCACTTCGACCGAATCGGGAAAGCCCCAGTCTTCGCGGATGCGTCTATGCAGCCATTCGGCGCAGCCTTCCGCGGTTTCGATTGCCAAGGCCTGCAATCCGTGGCTCAAGAAATAGTAGCCTTCGTTCTTGGCTTTTTCCGAGCGCTGGCGCACACCCTCGCCGGCGGTCACCACGAAAAGTGCAAGGTGGTCGCGCTTGCCGCTTTGAGCGGGCAAAGCGTAATCGCTGAGGCAGAGGAAATCTCCGTGCCGCTGCCGCGCAAACCGGAAGGTGTGCAAAGGTTCCTTCGCTCCCGGCGAGAAGAGATGCAACGATTCGCCTTCCGATTCTGTTTCGAAGAATTGCCAAACCGCGCGGATCTTCATGAAGGACGCGGCCTCCTTCTTCACTTCCTCCATGCTTTCGAAAAGCTCGCTGGCTTTGGGGTCGCGTTCCGCCAAGTGCTTT
>Ga0126370_10000466_pt1 | contig 16760 bp, 14 predicted proteins | sample PanSoiMetaPlot_3_FD_92586 | JGI IMG/M metagenome (GOLD analysis project Ga0126370, IMG submission 92586) | Tropical forest soil microbial communities from Panama - MetaG Plot_3 | ecosystem: Environmental > Terrestrial > Soil > Tropical forest > Bulk soil | place: Panama | collected 2016-02-17 | reverse complement strand
CGTGAGCGCCTCGGCCACATCGAGCTCGCTTCGCCCTGCTCGCATGTGTGGTTCTTTAAAGGGCTGCCCAGCCGCATCGGGCACCTGCTCGACATCTCACTGCGCGATCTTGAGTCCGTGCTCTACTTCGAAGCCTATGTCGTCGTCGAACCTGGCGATGCCCCGGTGAAAGAGCGCGAAGTCATTAAAGACGAAGCGAAATTCCGCGAACTCGATCAGCAATACCGTCCGGCCGGTTTCAAGGCCATGATGGGCGCGGAAGCGATTAAGGAGCTGCTCAAGCGCGTCGAGACCGACGCACTCTCCACCGAACTGCGCGAGAAGATGAAGAACGAGAGCTCGCTGCAGAAGCGACTCAAGTATGCCAAGCGCCTGAAAGTCGTTGAGGCCTTCCGCAAGAGCGGCAACAAGCCGCACTGGATGATCCTCGACGTCATCCCGGTCATTCCGCCGGAGCTCCGTCCGCTGGTTCCACTTGATGGCGGGCGCTTCGCGACCTCTGACCTGAACGATCTCTATCGCCGTGTCATCAACCGCAACAACCGGTTGAAGAAGCTGATGGACTTGCACGCTCCTGAAGTCATCGTGCGCAACGAAAAGCGCATGCTGCAGGAAGCCGTCGACGCTCTGTTCGATAACGGACGCCGAGGCCGCGTGCTGCGGGGTGCCAACAACCGTCCGCTGAAATCGCTTTCAGACACCCTGAAAGGCAAGCAGGGACGCTTCCGCCAGAACCTGCTCGGCAAGCGCGTCGACTACTCGGGACGTTCCGTGATTGTGGTCGGTCCCGAGCTCAAGCTGCACCAGTGCGGTCTGCCCAAGAAGATGGCGCTCGAACTGTTCAAGCCGTTCATCTATCACCGGCTGGAGCAGACGGGCAACGTCACGACCATCAAACAAGCGAAGGAAATGGTCGAGCAGCAGGAACCGATTGTTTGGGACATCCTGGAAGAAGTCATTAAGGATCACCCGGTCCTGCTGAACCGTGCTCCTACGCTTCACCGCCTCGGCATTCAGGCGTTCGAGCCGGTGCTCGTCGAAGGCAAGGCCATCAAGATTCACCCACTGGTCTGCACGGCGTTCAACGCCGACTTCGACGGCGACCAGATGGCGGTTCACATTCCGCTGTCTCCGGAAGCCCAGGTCGAAGCCAGCGTGTTGATGCTGGCCTCGCATAACATCCTGTCGCCCGCTTCGGGTCAGCCGATTACCGTGCCTACCCAGGATATGGTTCTCGGCCTTTATTACCTGACCAAAGGGAAGCCAGGCGCGAAGGGGGAAGGCCGCGCCTTCGCCAACATTGAAGAGGTGCTGATGGCTCTCGATGCCGGCGAAGTCGAAACGCTTACACCGATCCGCCTCCGCTACACGGGCGAACTGATTGACCTGACCACTGCATACGACGATCAGGACATCATTCACACCGATCCGGTGCAGGTCGAACGAGCGTTCATCAATACGACCGTCGGTCGCGCGATCCTGAACGATCAGTTGCCCAAGGGCATGCCGTACATCAACGGACTGCTCAAGAAGAAAGGTATTGGCGCTCTGGTCAACTACACCTACTTGAAATCTGGGCTCGAAACCACAGTCAAGATGCTCGACGAAGTCAAAATGCTGGGCTTCCGTTTCGCAACGCGCGCTGGCTTGTCGATCGGCATCGATGACATGGTCATCCCAGACAGCAAGAAGGTCTTGGTGCGCGACGCCGAGAAGCAGGTCGTGAACGTTCAGCAGCAATACCTGGACGGCGCGATCACCAACGGCGAGCGCTACAACAAGGTCATCGAAATCTGGTCGGGAATTACCGAAAAAGTTGCCGACGAGATGTTCGCTGAAATGCAGCGCCGCGACAAAGAAGGTGAGATGAACCCGATTTACGTCATGGCCGACTCCGGCGCTCGAGGATCGAAACAGCAGATCCGCCAGCTCTCCGGTATGCGCGGCCTGATGGCGAAGCCGTCGGGCGAAATCATCGAGTCTCCGATTACCGCCAACTTCCGCGAAGGATTGACGGTGTTGGAATACTTCGTGTCGACGCACGGCGCCCGCAAGGGATTGGCCGACACGGCGCTTAAGACCGCCGACTCGGGCTACCTGACCCGCCGCCTGGTCGACGTTGCGCAAGACGTGATCATCAGCGAGTACGATTGCGGAACCGTCGACGGCATCTACGTGCAAGGTATCGTGGAAGCCGGCGAAATTATCGAACCGTTGCGTGACCGAATCGTCGGCCGCGTGTCGCTCGAGAAGATCAAAGATTACGATGGCAACACGATCGTCGACATCAACCACGAAATCACTGAAGACCTCGCGGGAGCGATTCGGGCTGCCGGTATCGAGCGCGTAAAAATCCGCTCGGTGCTCACCTGCGAATCGAAGCGCGGCGTCTGCGTGATGTGCTACGGCCGCAACCTGGCGTCCGGACGCCTCGTGGAACTGGGCGAAGCGACCGGCGTCATCGCGGCACAGTCCATCGGCGAACCCGGAACGCAGCTCACGATGCGTACCTTCCACATCGGTGGTACCGCGTCGCGAGTCTCCGAGCAGTCGCGCCTCGATGCCAAGAATAACGGCAGCGTGCGCTTCATCGGATTGCAGACCGTCAAGTCGAAAACTGGCGATCTGGTGGTCATGAACCGTCAAGGTTCGATCGCGGTCGTGGACGACAAGAATCGCGAACGCGAACGCTACTCGGTCGTGTACGGCGCCAAGCTGAAGGTCAACGAGGGCGATCCGGTCACACTCGGGCAGATCATGGTCGAGTGGGATCCATACACCTTCGCGATCCTTACTGAAATCGGCGGAACTGTGCAGTTCAAAGACCTGCAGGAGGGTGTCACGCTCCACGAAGAAGTGGACGAAGTGACTGGCCTGTCGCGTCACGTGGTCGGCGACTCTCCCGACGAGAAGCGCCAGCCTGCGATCGTGATCAAGGGCGGCAAGACGAGCAAGCGCTACCTGATGCCTTCGCGTTCGCACCTGATGATCGCCGATGGCGACACCGTTTCACCGGGCGACGTACTGGCCAAGATCCCGCGCGAAACCACCAAGACGAAAGACATCACCGGTGGTCTGCCGCGTGTGGTCGAACTGTTCGAAGCCCGCAAGCCGCATGAGACCGCGGTCATCAGCGAAATCGATGGCACGGTGAAGTTCGGCGAGGTCTCGAAAGGACAGCGCAAACTCTACGTCACCGCCGACAACGGCACCGAAAAGGAATACTCGGTTCCGCGTGGCGTTCACATCAACGTGCAGGAAGGCGAGCGCGTCAAGGCGGGCGAGCCGCTCATGGACGGACCGCTCAACCCGCACGACATCCTGGCCGTGCTTGGAGAAAAAGAGTTGCAGGCTTACCTGGTGAACGAAATCCAGGAAGTCTACCGGCTGCAGGGCGTCAACATTTCGGACAAGCACATTGAAGTGATTGTTCGTCAGATGATGCGTTGGGTGAAGGTCGAAGACGTGGGCGATACTCGCTTCCTGCTCGAAGAGCAGGTCGACAAGTTCGCCTTCCGGGAAGAGAACGAGCGCGTGATTGCGCAGGGTGGCAAGCCGGCCACCGGACGGCCGCTGCTGCTGGGCATCACGAAGGCGTCGCTCTCCACCGACTCCTTTATCTCAGCGGCGTCGTTCCAGGAGACCACGCGCGTGCTCACCGAAGCGAGCATCAACGGCAAGGTCGATCACTTGCGCGGTCTGAAAGAGAACGTCATCGTCGGACGACTCATCCCGGCGGGTACCGGCATGGAGTACTACCGCAACGTGCGCCTCTCGCCAGAAATGGAAGAGGCTGCCGCTAAGGTCCAGGCCGAGGTTTCGGCTGCGTACGAAGAAGCCGAACGCGCTCTCGAAATGATGCGTCACGAGGGCGAGACCGAGGAACTCGGAGCCGAGTTACCAGCGGCCGAATAAGGTAAATGACCTAAGGGTTCGGGGGTATTACACTAAGCCTCTGGACCCTTTCTCATATTCATCTAAGAATCATGCACGCTACCCCCCAGCGAGTGTGTATCGAGGAACCTGTCCCACTTCCATCTTTGCGGACAGTGCCTCCAGGCCCTACCCTAAGTCAGCGTATGCTGCGTTTATTGCGGCTGTTGCGTATCTCATTCTGGCGCGCTTTCGTCCATGACGCTTTTGCCACCGCAAAAGCTTCGGCTTACTCCTCCATTCTGACTTTTTTCCCTTTGCTGTTCATTGTGGGCTCCTGGCTGGCGAACTGGCGAAGAGGCGGCCCGTATCTCCGCGAAATCTCTTACGCACTCGGAAGTATTCTGCCCGCCGGGACCAACACTGCCCTCAATTACCTCAAGGGAGCGGGTAAGCATCCAGTCGGGTTCCTCATTACGACATCGGTGATCACGCTCTGGACAGCTTCCGGTGTGATGATTTCCTGGATGGAAGGGTTCCGGCGCTGCTATGAACTGCCCAAAACGTGGGGGCTGGTGCGGGAGCGCCTGATCGCATTTCTGCTTGTGGTATTTGCCCTCATCCCGATGACGTTCGCCACGTTGCTGGTAGCGGTTGGCAGCAAGTTTGAGACTCGTCTGCTTCCCTACATCGATCCTGATTTCAGCGCCTATCTCCTGTTGCTTTGGGGCAGTATCCGCTGGCTTATCGCCACACTCACCAGCATCTCGGTGATCGCGCTCATCTATCACCATGCCGTTCCTCGCACGCAGCCATGGCACAGTGTGATTCCAGGCGCGATCTTGGCAACCATTACGTGGTTCACGGTGACGGTAGGATTTCGCGCCTACCTGCAGCACTTCGGAGACTTCACGACCATTTATGGATCGTTGGGTGTCGCAATGGCACTGCTGGTGTGGATGTACTTAATCTCGCTCATGGTGCTGGTGGGCGCCGAGTTCAATGCGCTGTTGTTTCCGCGCGCCATGCTGGGGAAAGAATTAACGGCGATCAACAACAGGCTATAAGGCCGATCGACTCCGATCTAGAACTGGACCTGGACCGGAACCGCGAAAATACTCGATGTTCCTGAGCCTCCTACAGCGCTACCCCAGCTCAAAACCAGCGTATTCGGGCCAAGGGTTGAAATGCCGAATGTGTCGCCCGGCCAGATCGTACTATTTCCAAACTGATTTGAAATCCGTACTGCGGGCGACAGCCAGCCACTTTTGATGGAATAGGCTCGACCGTAAAGAGCGTAGCCGCGCGAATCACTCGGAGAAAGCCAGGCCACATAGGCGATTCCATTGCTGCCTCCGGCTACGGCCAGAATATGGGGTACGTTCAGCTTGTCAGGCGTAGTCGGAATTGGAGCCGACCAACCCTGGCCGTGATTCGTAGAGTAGGAAAGCCACCCGATGTCATTGGCTGTTCCGTCCTTGTTCGTGCCTTGCGTGTCCCAGGTTGCGTAAAGATTTCCGCCCTCGTCGCTGGCTATGGCTCCGTCAATCCACCACTCGTCTATCGATGTTTTGCCGGACTTGGCGGCAATGTTCTGCGGCGTTGACCATGCTTCCCCTCCGTCCACCGACGCGGTGTAGCGGCCGTCTCCGGGTCCCAGTTCCAAGGTGGTTCGATTGACTACACTGTCTGCCGCGTAATAGGTATCGATCTGGCCGTTGGGCTCGACTACCATCGGAGCGGCGAAAGCCCCGCCCGCGGGAAAGTTCGGGCTCACGTGTGACATCGCGCTAAACGTCTTCCCGCCATCGGTGGATTTCTGCATCACGATATTCAAATCACCAGCTGAGAAGGAGCAACTGCCTATGGGCGAGCATATGAGCTGGATCTCCGATATTTCCGGACCGTAATCCCACGTCGCGTAGACCGTTCCATCGGGTCCGGTCGCGAGAAACACGCGATCGCCCCAGTTGTAATTGTCTGGCGGCAAAAGAGACGTACTTTGGGGAAACGTCTGGCCGTGATCGAAGGATGCCAGCACGACCGGAAAGAATTGGATTCCATTCGCGGTGTTGAACCCGACATACACAGTCCCATCTGGAGCGACGGCAATCGACGGGTCCCATGCGCCCGAGGAACCGGGCAGGGTCTGTGGAGCCGAGAATGTCTTGCCGCCGTTCGTGGACCGTGCAAAGCCGATGCCTCCGCAGCCAATCCAAGCCTCATAGACGTAGCTTCCGTGCGCCACATCCGTTGCTTGCTCGACTTCCGCGTTGGACCCGCCGCAGCCCTGGCTGATGACGGAGATCGGCCCCACCTTGTAAGCTGCTTTGGTCTGGGCCGAGAGTGTAAGACTAAGCCCTACCACGGCTGCTGTTACCGCCAGCTTTTGTGCGAAGTGCGTGATCTTCATAAATAGTGATTTCGTTTCCTGACTCGAACTGTCTACGAAAAGGCGCTCTCTAAGGCCCAAAGCGCCCAAGCATTTTAGTACGAGTAAGGCCATCGTTTTGCTAAAAGCTCAGGAATCAATCGCCAGCCCTCAAGGCCTGGCTGATAAATTAATAAACGAGATGAAGAACGCCACTCAGGACCAACGGGGTCCGATCGCCCGCCGCGCAAAGATCATTTGCACCATTGGCCCTTCCTGCGGTACCGAATCCGTAATGCGCGAACTGCTTAGGCTTGGCATGGACATCGCGCGTCTCAATTTCTCGCATGGCACTCATGAAGATCATGCCAACAACATCCAGCGCCTGCGCCGTGCGGCCGAGCGAGAGGGACGCACCGTTTGCATCCTGCAGGACCTGCAGGGCCCCAAAATCCGCACTGGCCTGCTCGAACGGCGGAAACCCGTCACGCTCAAGACAGGCTCAATCGTGACGATTACCCCGTCACAAGAGCCCGGAAACGCGACACGCATCTCGACCACATTTCCGGACCTCGCCCGCGAGATCTCCGCTGGTGCGCGCATCCTGCTGAGCGACGGCCTGATTGAACTCCGGGTGCGCAGTGTTCGTGGCAAAGATGTCCTCTGTGACGTAATTAACGGAGGGCTGCTCGGTGAGCAAAAGGGCATCAATCTTCCCGGCGTGGCTCTGTCGATTCCGGCCCTTACTACGAAAGACCGGCGGGATCTGGAATTTGGACTCAAGCATGGAGTCGACGCCGTTGCGTTGTCCTTCGTCCGTACGGCGGCAGATGTCACCGAAGCCAAGCAAATCATCGCCTCGCATTCCGCGGAGGTGCCCGTGATTGCGAAGCTCGAAAAACCGCAGGCGATCGATCATCTGGAAGAGATTCTCGAGGTGGCCGACGGGATCATGGTTGCGCGTGGCGATCTGGGAGTCGAAGTTGCTCCAGAAAAAGTCCCTGTCATTCAGAAGCATGTGATCCGGCGTGCTTCGGCATGGCGCAAGCCGGTCATCACCGCGACCCAGATGCTCGAGTCAATGATCGAGAATCCCCGGCCCACGCGCGCCGAGGCTAGCGACGTTGCCAACGCAATTTTCGACGGCACCGACGCCGTGATGCTCTCCGCAGAGACTGCCAGCGGCAAGTATCCGCGCGAGTCGGTTTCGATCATGTCGCGGATCGTGGTCGAAGCAGAGTGCAATATCGGGGATCTCGGCCCCATGCGCCGCCGTCGCGAGCATCGCGGGCTTTCCGTCGCCGAAACGATTTGCGAGTCGATCGCCCATGCGGCTGAGGACCTGCCGATGGGTGCAATCGCCATCTTTACCGAGACGGGCAACACGGCCCGCATGATTTCGAAATACCGGCCCAAGGTCCCAATCTATGCTTTTACCCACATCGACCTGGTCGTAAATCGCATGAATCTTTACTGGGGAGTGCACCCGGTTAGCTGTCGGCAGCCCCAATCTGTTGAGCAGATGGTGCTCACAGCCGAGCAGGTCCTTGTCAGCGGTAATCTGCTCAAACCGAAAGACGTGCTGGGCGTCGTTGCAGGAACGCGGCAATCTTCCGGATCGACCAACCTCATGCGCCTGCACGTGGTCACTGAGCAGGAAGCCGAGCGGATCGTGCATCCCAAAGGGCGTCGGCGCTCTAGAAATTGAAACCTCAGAGCTCGCGGAGAACTTCCGCTGAGGACGCGGAGTGCCCTCTTGTTTCCGCGAAGGAAATTCTGGAGAACAGCGGATTCGATTTTGTGAGAAGGTAGGACCCAATGGACGCTATAATTTCCGCTTATGGCACAAGAGATTCTCTCGGTAGCCATCTGGGAACCCCTCCCCGACCACGAATCCGGTGCGTTAGAAACTTTCCGCGAACTGACATCCATCGTTGCCAGAAAGGGCTATGGCCGAGACCTGCTCTATCGCGACCGGGATCATCACTACGTTTTCCTGCGCTACTGGAAGTCGGAAGACGCCCGTCGCTCAGCCCTCGAGGATCCCGACATGCTCCGCTGTTGGGCCAAGCTCGGCAACGAAATTCAGATCGTGAAGGTGTACGAGACCCTCGTGGAAGTGGCGTCGAACGTAGCTCTGTGAAAGTGCTGGCCTGAAAATGGCCAATGCAGCGAAAACTAGGCTCTGCGAAGCGGAAGGCTGTACCGTTGGGCCCGCCTAAATGTGCTCCTGGCTAGTCGCAAAGCAGATTCCTCGGCGGCTTGGCCGGCTTCGGAATGACAAACTCATTGTTTTTAGGGCCTAAGAGAAGCAGACGGACATCAGGAGGGAGCCCACACCCTCTAGGGATTGGGATGTGGGCCCTGAGTCACGTACGTTTGGAGAGCGGGTGCCTCCGTCCCAGTAGATGACACCCGCTTGGCGTTCCGGTGAGGTTCAAGAACGTTTGCAATATACGAAGACTTCTACTAGGTCGCCCACTGTCAATATTGACAGTCATCAGCTTTTGAACTCTTCCCCGGTTTTTGGCCTTCGTTGGGCTACGGGAACCCCTACCCGATAGAATTAAGCCTTGCCGATGACGACTATCCGTGAATTTGTCGACAGTTCCGTGCAGCCCGGAGTTCGCGGATTCCTCCACACCCCAGAGAGGCCGAATGGGCAAGGACTCGTCCTTACCCACGGAGCTGGAGGAAACGCGCAGGCTCCACTGCTGCGTGCGCTAGCCGAGGTCTTCACCCACGCCGGATTCACGGTGCTGCGTTGCGATCTCCCCTTTCGCCAGACGCGCTCGTTCGGTCCCCCGGGTCCCGCCGACGGAGCCCACGACCGGGCCGGCCTTAAGAATGCGATCACCGCAATTCGCAAACTTATGGGTGGGGATTTTTCCACAAGCGACTTGAAGCACTTGTTTGACCGAGTATTTGTCGGTGGCCACTCTTACGGCGGACGGCAGGCCAGCATGCTCTGCGCTGAAGAACCCGATTTGGCGGCAGGGCTTCTGCTGCTTTCCTACCCCCTCCATCCACCGCGCCGTCCCGAGCAGCAACGAACGCAGCATCTCCCGGATTTGCGTACTGCGACCCTCTTCGTCCATGGCACCCGGGATCCTTTCGGCTCGATCGAAGAACTAGAACGCGCTATGAAGATGATCCCCGCCAGAGCACGGCTGCTAGCAATCGAAGGCTCCGGTCATGATCTGGGATTTAAAGGGAAAGCAAGGAAAGAGGAGTTGCCAGAACAGATTCGGTCAGAGTTTGCAAAAGTTGTCAGGATTTTGTCCACGGATTGATTCGGCACTCCATGATGAAAAGCCTTCATCGCTGGCTAGAGGCTTGGTGGTGAAAGGGATCCTTCGACTGCGTACCTGATTCGCTTCGCGAACCAGGTACTCCGCTCAGGATGACAGCCTCCAAAAGTTCTTCGCTTACAGTCTAGAAAAACTTTGAAACCGTGAAACTTTGGAACTTGCCTTTAATTCACCCACCCAGACTTTCCGCCCCCATTCCCTTTGCGCGGATTGTCATCTGGCGGAATGTAATTCCCGTGCTCGTCGAAATGCACGTCGCGGTCATGCTGCCGCATGTAGACCTCGAACTTTTTTGCCGCGCGTCGCCGTTTCCAGCGGTAGTAGGTATTGCGCAGTCCGTAATAGCGTTCCGAAAATCCGACATTCACGAGCGCCGGTTTTGGACCACGCCGTACGTACAGCCAGCCAAACAGCAGGCCGCCCAGGTGCGCGACATAAGCCACATTCCCGCCGCCGCCCATGGCGAATGCCAGCGTGACCACGATCAGAATCCCCACAAAGTATTTGGCTTTGATGAGGAATGGGAACGGGATCATCATGATCTCGCTTTCCGAGAACATGATCCCGAATGCGATCAGGATGGCAAACACACCTCCGGAAGCACCCACCGTGGGAGTTGCCGGACTGCCTAGGATGTGGGGATACGAGAAAGCGATAGTGGTCAGCGCGGCCCCGACCACTCCAATGAAATAAAGTTCAAGGAATCGCCGCGAGCCCCAGGCGTTCTCGACTGCAGAGCCAAACATCCACAGCCCAATCATATTGCCGAACCAGTGCCAGAATTCAAAGTGGATGAAGCTGTACGTCACCAACTGCCAGATCCACCCGTGCCCGATGGCTTGTAGTGGAATCAGAGACAAATAATCGATCGCAAAACCACGTGCGGGCAGACCCATCAGCTCGAGGGCGAATCTGAGCAGATAAACGCCAGTGTTGATGCCAATCAGCCACGTCACCGCCTTGGTGAAAGGGGGCAGGCTCAACGTCATTGGTTCGCCAGTACGCCGCACAGACTACCTCGTCCTCCAATTCTACCCGTTCATTGCCGCTCGCCGCTCTACCGCTCTGGCAGCGGTACTACGGGCAGACTACGGTGCCCAGCAATATCCAGGGCCCGCACCGCAAAAATGACATTATCCTTGGAGCGCTTCAGAGTCGCCCGGGTTGTATTCCCAACGTTTTCCGCATGTTCCCATTCGGGACTCGTTGTGGCCCGCCATATCACTTCGTAAGAGGCGGCCCCCGGGGACGCGTCCCAGGTTAGTGTCGTGTCGTTCTCCAGTTCCTTCGTGAGTATATGCACATTCGGCGGAGGCGCTGGTGCTGAAGCTAAAGAGGCCAGGGTGGCTGCGTTCAGCCGCGCGACATGGGAGACATAGTCGTAATCCACAAACTTCGGTACGTCACCATATTCAATGCCATTTTCCGTACGCACATTCTGATGCTGGTGATGGAAATCCTCGCGAAACTCGGTCAACCGGACGGCCGCAAATCCCTGCTGGTTAAACGAGAAATGATCTCCTCCACGCAAAAAGCGGTCCAGACGGAATACCAGCATCGGCTTCACGCCGGTGTCGTATGAGCGGCCCACCTCGGCGATGTAGCGCGCCAACTGGCGCGATGCTGAATCGCTCTCTCCTCCCAAGCCGCGGATGCGTCGAACATCCTGCTCGGTGGCCGCAACTGGCACACCCTCGGAAAACACGCGAACCACCGCATGATCCTGTTCGGCACTCTTGTCGCCGCCGACAATGTCGTTATTCAAAACGCCTTCAAGTTGCCAGCCTGCATCCTTAGCCATTTTTGCGAAGTGCTTGCTTCCGTTCAGCCCCTGTTCTTCTCCAGCGACGGTCAGAAAAATAATCGTTGCCGGAAACTTCAGCTTGCTGAGAACCCTAGCGCACTCCAGGCTAACAGCTGTTCCGCTCGCATCATCGTTCGCGCCCGGTGCGTCTCCATTCACATCGAGCGTATCGCTGTTGCGGGAATCGTAATGCCCCGTCACCAACACCACGCGTTTCGCTTGCGCAGGGTCGGTTCCCTTCAACACCGCATAAACATTGGTGATTTCCGTTGCCTTGGGAATGCGGTCGGCCGGTTCTTCAGTAAAGCTGTCGGTCTTCACCTCGAGACAGCCGCCGCAGTCCTTGGAATACAGCTCAAACTGCGACTTGAGCCACTCTCGCGCGGCCCCGATTCCACGCCCTGAAGCGATGGCCGCTGGGTCTTGCGCAGAAAGCGTGAGCCGCGTTCCGAAGCTAACTAGTTTCGCGATATTTGCCTGAATTCGTTGCGCCGAAATCTCCGTTAACGCTGCAGCAATCCTAGGGTCGGCTCCAGGTTTGTCAACCGTCTGGCTCGAACCAAACCGCGTCATCATTGCGATCATGGCCAACAAAACGAATTTGGAGAGGTTCAGCTTAAGCGCTGTTCTGAGCATGAAATGAGATCCCTCGGGAAAAAGCAGTAGGCACGCGCCATTCGCCACGAATAAAAATTCATCCGGGCACTATGCCACTTGACCAACCGCCACGGAGAATCTAAATATTATCAGGAGGCTCTAATAGGCAAGGGAGGCTTTATGGTGCTTTGTCCGGAATGTGAAAACAACCTCGATATCGAAGAGGACGACGTCGACGAGGGGGAAGTGATCTCCTGCCCTGAATGCGGCACCGACTTCGAAGTCGTAACAACAACTCCGCTTGAGTTGAAGGCCGTCGAAGAAGGTTACGAGGAAGACGACGAAGAAGAGGAAGAGGAATCCGAAGACGGTGACTACTCCTGATCTGTGGTCCAGTCGGCCCGCTCGCCAGCTGCTGCTTTGTGGGTTCGTAATCCCGCTTCTCTTGCCGGCATTCAGTTCGCGAGGCACTTTACTCTCCGCTCAAAGATCCCAAGGCAAACCCTATGCTCTGATCGTAGGAACGGTATGGGGGCCGGACGACCGCCCGGTTTATGGCGTCATTGTCAAGATTCGTAAAGCCACCGACAAACCCAAGAAAGTTCGCTGGCAGGTCTTTTCCGACCACCACGGTGAGTTCGAGCAGCGCCTGCCTGCTCGTGAAGCTGAGTACATTGTGTGGGCTGACCTGAAGGGATTCAAGCCGGACGATGGCCAGCCTGTCCATTTGGCCAAGGAAGTAACTGTCCACATCTACCACGATGAACGTCAGGATATCGGCCTACACCTGGAACACTAGTTCTTTTGTCTCTTGCGCCGCCGTGAGAAAATAGTATCAACATGAATCGCCACCGCTCAGTGATTACGGTCGCCACCATTTGTTGTCTATTTGTCGTTGTCGGTTGCTCTCTGGCCAATGCCGCCCCGGATAAGAAAGACAAAAGCGCCGGTCGGCTGCTCTTTGGAAAAGTGCTTGATCGTCAGGATAACCCCCTTCCCGATGCCGTCGTATACGTGACCAATACCCGCACCCGCGCGGTCAAGACATACATTGTCGGCTCCGACGGCAGCTATCGGTTTCCGGCGCTCTCGAGCGCGGTTGACTATGAAGTCTATGCCCAGTACAAGGGACGCAAGAGCGATACAAAGGCTGTCAGCCAGTTCGATGACAGGTCCCAGGTCTACATGGACCTGAAAGTCAACACGCAATAGCGATATCCCCTATTTTCTGGGCTCTATCATGCAGCGCCGCCCCGGTACCCGCGGCGCGAGTGATGTCGGGCGCGTCCGCACCGGTCCGCAAACCCAGGAACCTTCCCGTGCAACTTTTCAGGGCGATTCCGTGTTCAAGATAATAGGTGTATCTGTCTGGAGGATACCGTGAAAGGATTACGCCCTTATTTTCGCGCGGGCCGGATAATTCTGGCCGGAACAATGATTCTGTTTACCGCGTCCGCCTTCGCGCAAGGCGGCGCTATGAGCCCTTACCAGGGTGAACAAGATGGTGTCAGTGCTGGCGGTAAGTGGATGATGTTTCAGAGCGAAGACAAAATGACCGGCGCCAAGCGCGTCCGTTTCGAACTGCTGGCCGAGAATTACTTTCGCGAAGATCCTAACTACAGGCCGCGGGTCGAACTGGTCTGTGAAGATGGCAAATTCAAACTGGCCAGCTTCAACCCGGCCGTGCGCGTGCCCCCGAATCGTCCTGGTTTTTGGGGCCAGCCGCAGTTGGGCGTTGAGGTCCGGGTCGATAACGTCCATTACCATCGTGGTTGGAACTGGGAAGGGCGGGGACGCTTTCTCTCCATGGACAAAGGCACTGCTCGTGGCTTGATCGGTGCTCAGGTGTTCAACGTTGCGATTCCCACTCGGAGCGGACGCCAGATCGCGGAGTTCGACCCCGCCGGCCTGGACCCCCAGGAGGTCCGAAAGGCCTGCGATTTGACTCCAAAGAAGCCAAGCGGAGATTAGAAATTCGGACGCAAAAAACGGGACAGCCAGCACGCTGTCCCGTTTTACTTTTATAGATGAATTGTGACCGAAGACTATGCCAGTAGCTTGGCTGCATCTTTGGCGTAGTAAGTGAGGATCATGCTGGCCCCAGCGCGCCGGATACTCAGTAGGGACTCCATCATGACGCGGTCACGTTCGATCCAGCCATTGCGCGCGGCCGCCTCGATCATCGCGTACTCACCCGATACTTGATACGCCGCGAGCGGAAGGTCAAATCGATCCCGCGCTGCGGCAATCACATCGAGATACGGCATCGCCGGCTTGACCATGATCATGTCGGCGCCTTCTTCGACGTCGGCTTCGATCTCGCGCATCGCCTCTCGCAGGTTCGCTCCGTCCATTTGATACGAGCGTCGATCGCCGAACTGCGGAGCCGAATCCGCGGCCTCGCGGAACGGTCCATAAAAACCGGAAGCAAACTTCGCCGCATAGGAAAGAATCGGTGTGTTGATTAGATCAGCGGCATCGAGCCCTTGCCGAATCGCGGCTACGCGGCCGTCCATCATGTCAGACGGCGCAATGATGTCGATTCCGGCCTTCGCCAGCGAAACCGAGGTCTTTGCCAGCAACTCCAGCGAAGCGTCGTTGACGATCTCATATTCGGTTGTCACTGGCGGCTCGGCTACGGCCGCACCCAGAGACTGCGGCGCAGCTTTCACGATTCCGCAGTGCCCGTGCGACATGTACTCGCAGAGGCAAACGTCGCCCATCAAGACCAGTCTTGGAACTTCGCGTTTGATAGCCCGGGTCGCCTGCTGCACAATCCCTTTTTCCGCCCAGGCTCCTGTGGCTACTTCATCTTTCTTGTCCGGCAAGCCAAACAGGATGATTGAAGGAACCCCCAGCCCGTAAACGTTCCGTGCCTCCTTTACCGCCTCGTCGACTGACAAATTGAACACGCCCGGCATCGAGCGTACTTCCTTACGGACACCCTCTCCGGGGCAGACGAACATCGGATACACAAACGCATCAGGCGTGAGCCGCGTTTCGGCGACGATGTTTCTCAATTCAGCAGTGCGGCGCAGACGGCGAAGCCGGGTAACAGGAAAGGCCATGGCAGATCACCTGCTAGGCGGCCTAAGAGAGGCGGCCACCCTAACCATCGATTTTAAAGCATTTGAGCGCTCTTCCGTAGGTCGAGTGAACACGGCAGTGTGGGCCCCTCTGCAAATCTAATCATGCCCAGAGCTTTACCCCACCACGCCCCGCGAAGAAGATGGATTCCGGCGCTCGCTTGTGCTCCGAGCCTGGAATCTGCGGACAAATGTCGTGCCACGCGATCGGCATGGTTTCTCCATACGCCATCCGCGACAATATTTCTTTAAGAAAGTTCGGAAAGTTCGCACCTTTGCGCTGGAGTGTCATTACCAGATTAAGACGCTTACCTCGCGCTCCCAATCCTTTTGTGTACCCGGGCGGATTGTCACTTGCTAACCACAACAACTTTACATCCTGATCACAACATCGCTGAACGAGTTCGGTCCCCATGATCTCGTGTCCACTGGCGTCTCGAATTGCGCCACTCTCGGCCACATCAGCGATCAAATGAACGATGTCATACTTCTGTTCCAAACGTGCGGGGAGCGCCTGAATATCAGGAAAAAGCTGCGTGGTTGTAGCGCGATAGTACTGCCCGTATACGTCGAAATCTAATTTGAGAAGTCCTTCAAATCGTTGGGCAAAGGCGCAGACCAGAACCCTTGCCCCGTGAACTTCGTCTTTCTTCTTGTGGAAGAAGTCCCAAATGCCCATTCGGAGTGCGTTCCTATCCCAGCCATTGCGGATTTTGGTATGTCCCGTCAAAGTTGTGCGTCGTTTTGTACTGCTCGAATTCTCCCTTGCTGGCAGCAGAGGAAGTCTTGGCCAGTAACTCAGCGACCTCGTCTTTGCTCATGGGCTTGAAGCTTCGCGCGGCATCGAGCGCCTGCTGCAGAATCTGCATCGAATCACATCCGGTGATGACAACGCTCGTCGGCAAATTCATCGCGTAGTGCAGACACTCCACCGGCGAGGCCGTCTTGCTCTTGAGGATAATGCTGTCGCCCATCGGCTTCATGCCGAGCACTCCGATATTGTGTTTGACGAGCACGGGTAGAACTTTTTTCTCGAAGCTGTCGAAGTGGGCATCCATCACGTTGAGCGGCATCTGCACCGAATCGAAGGTGAAGTTGTGCGCGAACGCTGTCTCCAACATCTTCAGGTGGATATCTGGACTCTTGTGCCCGGTAAAACCGATGTAGCGAATCTTCCCAGCTTTCTTTGCTGCCAACGCTACCTCCATACTGCCCCCAGCAGCGAAAATGCGCGCCGGATCGGTCTCGCGTATCACTTCGTGGAACTGCAGCAGATCGATGTGATCGGTCTGCAGGCGTCGCAGCGATTCCTCAAGCTGTTGCTCGGCGGCTTTTTTCGTTTGACCGTCGATTTTCGTCATGAGAAACGCTTTTTGACGATAGCCGTCACGAAGGGCTTTGCCCATGCGTTCTTCACTGACACCGCCGTTGTAGTCCCAGCAGTTGTCGAGGAAGTTGACGCCAGCGTCCAGTCCGCTGCGGATAATACGGATGCTTTCTTGCTCGTCCGACTGGTGGCCCAAATGGAATCCACCCAGCCCAATCAGAGAGACTTTCTCGCCAGTATGCCCCAGCGTGCGATACGGGAAGGTGTCGGCGCCGTGCGACAGTGGTTTGCCCAAAGAAGTGACAACTGTGGCGGCAGCGGCGGTCTTGAGGAAATCTCTCCGGTCCATAAACGAGCCTCCGCGGACTAGATGCGAAACTCGACCTAGCGG
>Ga0126370_10000464_pt1 | contig 16798 bp, 7 predicted proteins | sample PanSoiMetaPlot_3_FD_92586 | JGI IMG/M metagenome (GOLD analysis project Ga0126370, IMG submission 92586) | Tropical forest soil microbial communities from Panama - MetaG Plot_3 | ecosystem: Environmental > Terrestrial > Soil > Tropical forest > Bulk soil | place: Panama | collected 2016-02-17 | reverse complement strand
TTCACGTTATTCACGTCGAACCCGACATTTAAGGCTTCAGATGGAGAATCGCGACTCGAAATGCGCGATGAGAACGGCGCGGGTCGAGAGTCCAAAAGAGCAGTCGAGCAAGGCAGACAGGTGTCCGGTAATGGACAATCGAATCCACGGGCGAACATTCTTCTGGTCTATCAAGAGCCTCCGCGACTGACAACTCCGATAATTATCAACGGCATAGCCGCGCTTTACATCTGGCTGGAAGTTTGCATATTTTCAGACTACATGGATATCGCCCGGCCAGAGTTCAAGCGGCAGAAGCGCAAACGCCAGTTCATTTGGGGGGCGATCGGTCTGGTATGCCTTGGTGCCGTGACGGTTGGTGTATCGAGGCTCAAGCCAGCAGCGCCCGAAGTCGAGCGCAGCACAGTATGGACGGACACGGTAAAACGCGGACCGATGCTTCGCCAAGTGCGAGGTTTGGGCTCCCTGATTCCGAGCCAAGAGTTCACCCGCCAAATTCCCGCAGAGACGGAAGCCACGGTAGTGCGGATTCAGAAGCTGCCCGGCTCGCAAGTGAAAGGCGACACCATTCTCCTCGAGATGAGCAATCCCCAGGTGGAACAGGCGGCGGTTGACGCCAGGCTTCAGTTGAAGGCCGTGGAGGCGGAATACCAGAGCCTGCGCGTCAAGTTGGAAAGCGATCTGATGAACCAGAAAGCAGGCGCGGCAACGGTTAACGCTGATTACACGCAAGCCAAGCTCCAAGCCGACATCGAGAAAGCCCTTTATGAGCTCGGCGTGATCTCGGGAATGGCTTACAAGAATTCGAAAAGCAAGGCCGACGAGTTAACTACCCGCAACAACATCGAAGGCGAACGGCTCGATATCAATCAAAAGGCGATTGAATCTCAGCTGGCGGAGCAACAAGCGAAGGTGGACGAGATTCGTGCGCTAACTGAACTCAAGCAGAAGCAGTTGGAAGCACTGAAAGTCCGCGCGGGAATTGAAGGCGTGCTCGTGGATTTACCGCTACAGGTAGGGCAGCACGTCACGCCAGGGACGATGCTGGCGAAGGTTGTTCAGCCGAATCACCTCATTGCCGAACTGAAGGTTGCCGAGACGCAGGCGCGCGACGTTCAGATTGGGCAACCGGCGCTAGTGGACACCCATAATGGAACGGTTTCCGGAGAAGTCATGCGCGTCGACCCCGCTGTCCAAAACGGAACCGTCACGGTAGACGTAAAGCTCACGGGAGAGCTTCCCAAAGGAGCGCGTCCCGATTTGAGCGTGGACGGCACGGTCGATTTGGAGCGGCTGGACAACGTTCTTTATGTAGGGCGCCCAGCCTTCGGCCAGGAAAGCAGTACCATCAGCTTGTTCAAACTTGATCCGGACGGGAAAGGCGGCGTTCGCGTTCCGGTGAAGGTGGGCCGTGCTTCGGTAAACTCAATTCAGGTGCTCGAAGGTTTGAATCAAGGCGACACTGTCATTCTCTCGGATATGTCGCGCTACGACAACACTGACCGCATACGGCTCGATTGATAGCCACTGAGGAAACTCATGACAGAAACACGACAACCGCTAATCCACATTGAAGATTTGACAAAGGTTTTCTACACCGACGAGATCGAGACCCACGCGCTTTCCGGCGTGCACTTGGCGATTCGCAAGGGGGAATATGTGGCCATTTCAGGCCCATCGGGATGTGGGAAATCCACGTTGCTCTCGATCATGGGTCTTCTGGATACCCCGACAGGGGGAAAGTACCTCCTGAATGAAGAACCGGTCGAAAATCTGGATTTCGGGCGGCGTTCACGCATTCGCAACCGCGAAATTGGCTTCATCTTTCAGAGCTTCAATCTGATCGGAGATCTCACGGTGTACGAGAATGTCGAGTTGCCACTCACCTATCGGCAGAGAATGCCTTCTGCCGAGCGCAAGAAGCGAGTAATGGAGTCTCTCGAACGTGTGGGCATGGCGCATCGTGTCCGGCATTATCCTTCGCAACTATCTGGGGGACAGCAGCAGCGAGTTGCGGTTGCGCGAGCGCTTGCGGGGCACCCTTCCATCCTGCTTGCCGACGAGCCTACTGGGAACCTCGATTCCCGCAACGGCGAAGCGGTAATGGAACTCCTGCAAGACCTGCACCGCGAGGGTGCAACCATCTGCATGGTTACGCACGATCCGCGATTCGTGAAGCACGCGGAGCGCGAAATTCATTTGTTTGACGGCAAGGTCGTGGCAGAAGACGAGCTCAAGAAGCTGATGCAAGAGGCAGGCGTGTGAATGGATTAGTCCAAGACCTTCGTTATGCGCTGCGGCAGGCAAGCAAGAGCCCGGGATTCGCGGCCGTGGCAGTTGTTACGCTTGCTCTGGCGATCGGTGCGAACACGGCGATTTTCTCTGTCGTGCACGTGGTTTTACTCGCGCCGCTCCCATATCCGCACGTAGAGCGCTTGATGATGATTTGGGGGCGCAATCCAGCGCGTGGTGATCAACAGTCTTCCATTTCCGCTGGAGACTTTAGCGATTGGAAACAGAAGAACGATGTCTTTGAGGATATCGCGGCGTCGTATGACAATGAGGTCACGATTACAGGCGCTGGCGAACCAAAACTGGTTTTGGGCTATGCGTTTACTCCGAATTATTTCCGTATTCTGGGCGTAGCGCCGCGCCTTGGTCGCACCTTTACCGAAGAAGAAGCACGAACCAAGGCCAATGTCGTTGTCCTCAGTGACCGCTATTGGCGCAGCACGTTCCACGCGGCCCCGCAGATCGTCGGCAAAGCTATCACCCTGGATGCGAAGCCGTACACCGTCATTGGCGTAATGCCGCCGGGCTTTGACTGGCCGCCCCGTACCGAGCTGTGGATGCCGCTGTCAATGTCTGGCGCGACCTCCGTCGATTATGAGCAGCGCTATCTGCGCGTGATCGGGCGCCTCAAGCCGGGCGTTTCAGTCGAAGAAGCTCAGGCGCGAATGAATGCGCTGGAGCGTCAGGTCGCGGCGCAGCACACACAGACTGATGCCGGGAATGAGACTTGGGTCGAACCATTGCGCCACCAGCTTGCCGGCGATATTCGATCTCCGCTCCTGGCACTCCTCGTGGCCGTCGGGCTGGTGCTGTTTATCGCATGCGCGAATGTGGCCAGCCTGCTGCTCGCACGTGCTGCCAGCCGCAGGGTCGAGGTAGCCTTACGCTGCGCGATTGGCGCCACACGTTTCAGAATCATGCGGCAGTGTCTGATTGAGAGTTTGCTCCTGTCTGTGATTGGCGGTGGCCTGGGACTGGTTCTAGCCGTGGCGTGTACGCGTTTTTTGGTCGCGATCTTTCCCAACAACGTGGCGAACCTCAGTATCCCGCATGTCGAGTCGATTCCGATCAACGCCCCTGTTGTCGGCTTTGCGTTTGGAGTCACACTTCTAACCGCTCTCGCGTTCGGCGGAGTTCCTGCCATGAATTTCGCACTCGAATCGAGCCACGACGTCCTGAGGGAAACGGGTCGCGGGCTGAGTTCGAGCCCTGAGTCAATGCGGTCCAGACGCATGCTCATTACTGCAGAAGTAGCCCTGTCATTAGTGCTGTTGATGGCGGCTGGATTAATGATTGAGAGTTTTCAGCGAGTGAATCGCGAGGACCTCGGTTTTCACGCTAATCACGTACTTGGGCTTGAGGTGTTCCTGCCGCGGGATCGTTATCCGGATAATGACCCGCAAATACGCACGATGTTTGTAAACAATGTGTTGGATAGTTTGAGAAGGCTTCCTGGAGTGCGGCAGGTCGCGGCCATAAATTTTCTTCCCTTGACCGGTTTCCGGGGCACGACGGATTTCATGGTTGAGGGCCAATCGGCCCGCAGCAATGCCGAGAAGCCGCAGGCCGATAATCGCCTCGTCACCCCAGGATATTTTTCTGCCATGGGCATCGCCCTACTCCGGGGACGCGACTTCACCAAATTCGATCGCTCTGGTGCTGAACAGGTGGCCATAATCAATTCAACCCTGGCGCAGCGCTATTTTGGTCGCAGCGATCCACTCGGGAAAGTTTTGGAACTCGATGATAGCGGGCGTCCCGAGCGTTGGCGCATCGTCGGCCTAGTTTCCGACGTAAAGGCGTTTGGCCCCGAACAGGTGTCGCACGCGGATCTATATCGACCCTTGCCGCAGAAGTCGTTTCCACTACTCTCGTTTGTAGTTCGTACGAGCGGTGATCCCGGCGGTCTGCTCAATTCTGCGAAGCAAGCGGTCTGGAATGTAGATAGGAGTCAGCCAATCTTCGATGCGATGCCGTTGTCCGTGCTGGCGGCCCAATCCGTAACATTGCGTCGCGTTAGCATGATCATGCTGGCATGCTTCGCAATACTCGCGTTGATTCTCGCCGCTGTCGGACTGTATGGAGTTATGGCGTACTCGGTGGTCCAGCGCACGCACGAAATCGGAATTCGAATGGCTTTAGGTGCGCGGCAGGATGAGGTACTTCGACTCATCATGCATAACGCAATGAAGCTGGTGTTGATTGGTGAGATCGTCGGCTTAATCACCGCTCTTGCCTTGGCCCATGCCGCCACAGGGTTGCTCTATAAGGTCAGCTCCAGCGATCCAAGCACTTTGGTCATAGCAGTCAGTCTTTTAATGCTAGTTGCAGTCACTGCTTCATACATCCCTGCCCGGCGTGCGGCCAAGCTCGATCCCATGGCGGCGCTGCGCTACGAGTGAGGGTTCAATGAAAAGCCTGGTCCAAGGTGTCGGCTACGCTCGCCAGATGCGCAAGAACCCCGGGCTTCAAGGCGATGGCAGGTCTGATCTTGGCGACCACATCGGGTCGACGAAGGGCATCTTTCGTCATATGAGTGCGTTGATGCTGCAGCCGCTTCCGGAACAGAGACCGCGCGAGCTTGTGCTGCTGCGCAGCGGACGTCCAGGAGTCGACATGGGATTTCCGAGCGATAACAGCGAGTTGTTCCTGTTCTGCGGCAAAGCGAAATGAGAGCGTACTCCGGTATCGCAGCGTGCAAAGTTTGCCGAGTAATGTTTAGTCGACCGTCGAGAGCAGCAACGCTACTGAGGCAGTAGGCGACGGCTGCTTTCGGAAGCGTTCAACCGCGACGTGGCGATCGTGCGAAAAAAGCTCACGATCGGTTCAGGGTGCTTTATGGCGTCTCCTATCAGAATGCGGTCACGTTCTGCGATGCCGTCGCATTAGTGTTTGTAGTTGCTGTGTTGCAACGTTCATAGAAGCGGCTTGGCGCTGCACGTTCTGATCCGATGCAGGTGCTGGGGGAGGAGTAACTGTGAAGCGGATACTCGTTGCTCTCCATGCTCGGACTAGATCACTTGAAGCGAAGCAGAATAAGGGTCGCGGGCGATGAGAAATACAATCGATGACGTTCGCTACGGACTGCGGCTGTTGCGCAAATCGCCGGCGTTCACGTGTGTGGCGATCCTAACTCTGGCGCTAGGCATTGGCGCTAATACTGCTATTTACACCCTGCTCGATCAGGCAATCTTGCGCAGTCTGCCGGTTGAAGAGCCGGACCGGCTCGTGGCGCTGAGGTTTTCGGGCGACGATACAGGAAGCAGCCACGCGCGCGGCGACTCAAACCGTATATTCTCCTACCCCATGTACCGCGATTTACGTGACCGCAATTCAATCTTCAGCGGCCTGAGCGCAACCAGTTGGGCGCTGGTTGGTGTGCAATGGCACAATCAGCCCGATCTGGCGAATGCAGAACTGGTTTCTGGGAATTACTTCGATGTGCTTGGATTGAAGCCCTCCGTTGGCCGGTTATTGGTCGCTTCCGATGACTTAACGCAAAACGGTAATCCCGTGGCGGTGTTGAGTTTCAACTACTGGCAACGCCGCTTTGGTTCCGATCCCAAAGTCATCAATCAGAGCATTTCAATCAATGGACACCCTTTCACCGTGGTCGGGGTTGCGCCTCCTCGTTTCCACAGCGTCGTCAGCGGAGACAGTCCTGCTCTTTTTGTGGCGATGACGATGAAGCCGGAGATTACGCCGGACTGGAACGACCTAGAAGAGAGGCACTCAAAATGGCTCAACATCGTTGGGCGGCTGAAACCAGGATTGAAACTCGAAGAGGCGCAAGCCGGGATCGATACTCTATGGCATTCGGTCCGCGCCGATGAGTTGAAACAACTCGGGCGCACTTCACAACGATTCCGCGACGCTTTCCTTACGAACTCGCACTTATTCCTTGATGACGCTTCCAAGGGTGTGCACGTATATGAAACCGTTCCTACGACGCTTCTGATCGTAATGGGCATGGCTGCACTGATGGGGCTGATGTCATGCACGAATGTGGCCAGTCTCTTGTTGGTGCGAGTGGCGAAACGCACGCGCGAAATCTCCGTCCGCTATGCGCTCGGCGCTCCACGTCGGCGTTTAATACGGCAGTTATTAGCGGAAGGCCTATTGCTTGGATTCCTTGGCGGCGCATTCGGAATGTCCTTAGCGCCGCAGATTGCGGCTGTGCTGATTCGGATCATCTGGGGCGTTGGCCGCAGCCATTTTGCGTTTAGGTCACATCCCGACGCGCGCATTCTGGCCTTCAACTTCGCTCTAGCACTGCTTGTGAGCGTTCTGTTCAGCTTGGCACCTGCACTCCAGTTCCGCCGACCAGACCTAACTCAAGCGCTTAAGCAGCAAGCAGCGGTGATTCCCGGAGGCTCCGTTGGTATGCGCCGCGCGACAGTAGCCGCACAGATTGCGCTCAGCCTTGTGCTGCTTGTCGGCGCGGGTCTTTTCGTGCGTACGCTGCGCAATCTCAAAGACCTTGATGTTGGATTCACGATTGACCATCTGGTTACGTTCTCGGTGGATCCGCAGATGGCTGGGTACGAAGAAAAACAGACACTTGCCCTCTATCAGGAAATCCTGCAGAAGTTAACCGCCCTTCCCGGCGTTCGATCCGCCGCGGCCACGAACGATCCTGAGCTCGCCAACAACAATTGGGGATTCAATATCACCATCGCCGGCTATCACCCCAGCGAAGGTGATCGGATGAATGTTGAGTGGGCGCGAGTAAGTCCCGAATATTTCGCGACGATGAGAATGCCTCTGCTGGCCGGCAGAGAAATCGAGCGATCGGATCGCGCTGGCACCCACAAGGTCGCCGTCGTCAATGAGAGCTTCGCGCGCCGCTATTTTGGCAGGCCACAGGATGCGCTGGGGCATTACTTTTGTGCAGGCGCCGGTAACGTCACGCCCGATATCGAGATTGTCGGCGTTGTAAGAGATGCGAAGCACACGACCCTTCGCGAAAAGACGCGTTGGACGGTCTTCACACCCTATTTACAAGATTCCGAACTGGGCCCTCTCTATCGCTTTGGACTGACCTTCTACGTGCGCACCTGGCGGGATCCGAAGGCTGTAGAGTTCACGATCCGGGCAGCCATGCAGGCGCTTGATTCGAAGCTGGTTCTGGATGCCTTCCGAACGATGCAGGAACAGGTCGACGGTAGCCTCAGCGATGAACGCGCCATTACGGTTCTGGCTACGAGTTTCGGCATGCTCGCCGCTGTTCTAGCGGCAATCGGTATTTACGGCGTGCTGGCCTACGCCACAGCGCAGCGCATGCGTGAAATCGGCATACGCATTGCCATGGGTGCCACCCGGTTAGAAGTCATCCGGCTTGTTGTTACAGAAATATTTTGGCTGGTGGGCACAGGTGTCACCGCAGGAGTGCCTCTCTCTTTGCTCGTGGCACGAACAGTTCGCGACGAGCTGTTCGGAGTTTCCAGCTATGACCTGCCGACGGTTGCAGTTGTGTGTTTGATGATCGCCGCAGTCGCTCTTGCCTCGGCAGCGCTGCCAGCGCACCGTGCGGCGAAGGTCGATCCCATGGTGGCTCTGAGGTACGAGTAGGCTTTATGGAAACGTTTATTCAAGACGTTCGGTATGGACTCCGGGTTTTGATGAAGTCGAGGGGTTTCACGATCGTGGCAATAACTACGCTGGCACTTGGGATCGGAGCCGACTCGGCGGTTTTCAGTATTGTCAACGGAGTATTGCTCAACCCGCTACCGTTTCCGAAAGCTGATCAATTGGTCGCGCTTGGCGAAAACAAAATCGCTTTCGAGAACGGATCCATCTCCTATCCAAACTTTCACGACTGGTGGAACGAAAATCATTCCTTCTCGTCACTTGCGGTGTCGCGATCCTATTCTTTCAGCCTCCTCAATGGCGGTGAAGCGGAGCAGGTAGATGGTGCGTTCGTTTCGGCGGACTTTTTTTCTACGCTTGGCGTGAAGCCATTAATCGGACGCCTGTTTGCGACCGGAGAGGACGAGCTCGGCGCAGCACCGGTTGCACTCATCGGAGAGGACCTTTGGCGGAGGAAGTTTAGTTCGTCTGCCGACATCTTAGGCAGGAACGTCCGGCTCGGCCCCACGAGCTACACAGTCGTGGGAGTCATCCCGGCAGGTTTTCACTTGACTCTTCCCAGTTTCCGGGACGGCGAAATATTCGTACCAGCTGGGCAATGGAACAATCCGCTGCTGATGAATCGCGGCGCCGGTCTGGGCTTTCACGGAATCGCCCGCCTCAAGCAGGGCATCACGCTTGAGCAGGCGCGGGCTGATATGGATCGTGTGTCGCGGAACCTCGCGGCTGCATATCCAGACGCTGACAAAGGCGTCAGCGCACATCTTCTTCCTTTAAAGCAACAGATGGTGGGCGATGTGAAGCCGTTGTTGCTGGTGCTGTTGGCGGCGGTAGGTTTCGTTCTGCTGATCGCATGCGTGAATGTAGCCAACCTGATGCTGGCGCGTTCGAATGCTCGCGCGCGTGAATTTGCCATTCGTACTGCGTTGGGGGCCACGCAAAGGCGAGTAATCCGCCAGCTTCTTGTTGAGAGCGTTCTGCTCGCATCGGTAAGCGGCACACTTGGGTTGCTGCTTGCCGCTTGGGGAACTCGCGCAGCTCTGACGATAGTGCCGAGCAGATTGCCGCGTGCCGAGCAGATCGGGACCGACATTCGTGTGCTGATTGTTACAAGCACGACCGCACTGCTTGCAGGAATTCTATTAGGGCTGACTCCTGCGCTGGACATGGTGCGAACCGCAGCTAATGAAACTCTCAAAGAAGGCGGACGTGGTGTCGTACCACGGCACCGCGCGCAGGGCATTTTCGTCGTAACCGAAATGGCGTTGGCCGTGGTGCTGCTAGTTGGAGCGGGACTGATGGTCCGCAGCCTTATGCGGCTATGGCAGGTTGATCCCGGATTTGATCCGCGACAGGTTCTGTCGTTTGGCCTCGCGCCTCCGCCTTCCGTTCTGAGTTCCAGCGCAGGAACCATCCGTGCTCACTTCCGCGAGCTTAATCGCAGGTTAGCTGCCATTCCGGGTGTTGAGGCGGTCGCGCAAACGTCGGGCGCTGCGCCGCTCGAATATGACGACGAGCTGTTGTTCTGGTTGGAAGGACAACCAAAGCCGGCCAATGACAACGACATGGATTGGGCGATCGATTACATCGTGGATCCGGACTACCTCAGAGCAATGAGGACGCCACTGCGCGCAGGGCGTTTCTTTACTTCTCAGGACAATGAAAACTCGCCGCTGGTTGTGGTCGTTGACGAAGTCTTCGCGCGCAAGTTCCTCCCCGGACAAGCAGCGATCGGCAAGCGAATTCACCTGAAGACGTCAAACCAAGTGGCCGAGATTGTTGGTGTCGCCGGTCATGTAAAGCAGTGGGGTCTTGCTAGCGACGACTCCCAATCAGTGCGGGCGGAGCTGTACATTCCTGCGATGCAGATGCCTGATGACTACGTGAAGACTACGTCCTCGACAGCCTATGTGGTAAGAGCGAAGCGAGATGCGTCGTCGTCGTTCGCATCGATTCGTCGCGTGGTCCAAGGAATGAGCAACGAGCAAGTTATGTACGGTGAAGAAACGATGGATCAAGTTGTTGCGCGCTCAGTGGCGACGCATCGCTTTTCGATGATTCTGCTCTCCGTGTTCGCTGGCTTTGCGTTGATTTTGGCCAACATCGGAATTTACGGAGTCATATCTTACGTGGTCGGGCATCGCATCCACGAAATTGGGATTCGCATGGCGCTCGGGGCGCAAAGGCTTGACGTGTTGCGCTTGATCTTGGGACAAGGCGCGTGGCTGATTTCAATCGGAATCGTAATTGGAATTGCCGGCGCTTTTGCCCTGACCAGGGCGATTGCTAGCCAACTGTTTGGGGTATCGGCGACGGACCCACTCACGTTTCTGATCGTATCGGGTGCCCTGGTGTTTGTAGCCTTGGCCGCTTGTTACATCCCCGCGCGGCGGGCGACGAAGGTGGATCCGATGGTAGCGCTGAGATACGAGTGAGGGAGCTACGATGATGAATTCGTTGACCCAAGACTTTCGGTATGCACTGCGTAAGCTCACCAGCAATCCCGGGTGTGCAACCGTTGCGGTTGTAACTATCGCGCTGGGCATCGGAGTCACCACGGCGATGTTTAGCGTTGTGAACGCGGTGCTGCTGAGGCCACTTCCATTCCACCACCCAGATCGACTGGTTGCTATCGCTGTCTACGATACCCGCCATGGGCTTCCAAAAAGTACAACTGACGCCGTTTCGTATCCGGATATTGCTGATGTCCGCGCTCGAAACCGGTCATTCGCCGATATTGCTGTCTACGATTCGCGTGAAGCCACACTGACGGGTCAGGGTGAACCCCGGCACGTCAGTATTGTTCAAGTGAATGCCGGGCTATTTGCTTTGCTCGGCATTCAGCCGTATGTCGGCCGTACTTTCTTTACCGGCGAAGACCAGCCCGGTCGCTATTCCGCAATTATCAGCTACAGGTTTTGGCGGACGTATTTCAACAGCAATAAGAGTGTGGTAGGGCGGAATATCAATCTGAATGGACGCAGCTACGCACTGGTGGGAGTGATGCCGCAGGGATTTCAGTTCCCGATCGCTTCCCAGGCCATCGATTTCTGGACCACGCTCGCGCACGCAGAGGAAGTCGACAGTCCCGGGGACGTTCCGGTCACCGCACAACGCGGAAACCACTCCTTTGGCGCGATTGCTCGCCTTAGAGATGGAGTCACACTGCAGCAAGCGAACGCGGACCTCACTTCGATTGGGCGAGCGCTCGCGCACCAGTATCCCAATACCAACGCGCACAATGGCATGGTCGCAGTACCTGAGCTGGAATCTCTGGTCGGTGACGTCCGCAGGCCTCTTTTGGTTGTGCTGGCCGCGGTGAGTCTGGTACTGCTGATCGCCTGCGCGAACGTTGCCAGCTTGCTATTGGTGCGCGGCAACAACAGATCTGGTGAGATCGGGGTACGCGCCACGCTCGGCGCCACGCGCTTGCGACTAGTGCGGCAGATGGTAACCGAGTCGGTCGTATTGTCCACAGCAGGATCAGCGCTGGGAGTGGTCTTAGCCTCTTGGATGCTTTCAGGTGTACTGCGCTTGTATCCCGAGAACCTTCCTCGAGCAGACCAAGTCGGAATAGATCTGCGTGTTCTCCTATTTGGTGCTGGGCTCGCGATCACAACCGGACTTCTTTTCGGGCAAATGCCGGCGCTAAAAATTGCACCTTCGGCTCTAGCCACCGGCATGCGCTCTGGCGGTCGCACGGCAACTTCAAGTCGTGGCCACAACCGCCTGCGATCGGGCTTGGTGATAGCAGAAACGGCTATGGGAGTAATGCTCTTGATTGGCGCGGGATTGTTGTTGCGGAGTTTGTACAGGCTTGCCAATGTTGACTTGGGGTTCAACCCGAACCATCTGATTACCGCCAGTTTCGATCTTTCCGAGACGCGCTACAACGCTGGCCAGCAGGACCGATTTATTCATAACCTGTTGAGCCGTCTGAATGCCCTGCCGGGAGTCGAAGCCGCTTCCGGTGCCGTGCCTTTGCCCCTTAGCGACAACAACATCAACATCGCATTCAACCTGCTTGATCACTTTGTGCCGAATGCGAATTGGCCAAGCGAGAACCTTCATCTAGTTGCTCCTGCCTTTTTCGAGGCTATGCGAATGCCCCTGGTGCGCGGCCGCTTCTTCGACGAACGCGATCAACGCAACTCAAAGCCAGTCATGATAGTCAGTGCGGCTTTCGCGCGGAAGTATTTCCCTAATGAAGACCCAATTGGGAAACGCATCGAGATCGGGGGTGGAGAAGGTCCGGCGCGTGCAAAATACAAAACGCGCGAAGTTGTAGGTGTCGTCGGGGACCTTCGCACTGAGAATCTCGCAAAGGAACCAACGCCGACCTACTATGTTCCTCTATCGCAGCTCATGTGGGGACCGCCAACTGTGATTGTGCGCACCACCGGAATATCCAGGACGCTCGCACCCGAGATTAGCAAAGCACTCCATGACATGGATTCAGAGGCGCCACTGTATCAGGTCCGCAGCATGGAAGATTATCTGGCGCTCGCTCTTGGCCGCGCGCGCTTCCAAGCACTTTTGCTGGTATTGTTCGCGGGCATTGCGCTGCTGCTTACCGCAGTCGGTCTTTATGGCGTGATGGCGCAGTCCGTCGCGCAGCGAACGCAGGAGATTGGCATAAGGATGGCGATGGGAGCAACTCGGGAAAATGTGCGAACCATGATCCTGCAGCGAGGCACTTTCCTGAGTATCGCGGGGACGGCGATTGGAATTGTGGGGTCACTGGCGTTTGCGAGATTGATTGAGTCACTGCTTTACGAAATACCGCCGCAGGACCCGCTGACCTACATCAGTGTGTGCCTGATTTTAGGGTTCGTGGCGGTCGTGGCCAGCTACGTTCCGGCCGCCCGTGCAACAAGGCTCGATCCCATGGAAGCGCTGCGATTTGAGTAGTGAGGTGAGCAAATGACGGGACTTATTCAGGACGCCCGTTTCGGCCTGCGGCAATTGCGCAAGAGCCCGGGCTTTGCGGTCACCGCGATTCTGATTCTCACGATCGGCATTGGTGCAAGCGTTGCCATCTTCGGGTTTGTGGACGCAGCCTTGATCCGGCCACTGCCGTATGCCAATCCATCGCGATTAGTGGATGTTGCTGAAAGTGCGGCGGTGTTTCCGCGCAGCAACATTTCGTATTACGACTTTCTTGATTGGAGAAGACTGAACCAGGTTTTCACTTCTCTCGATGCCTACAACGATTTCGGTTATCTGCTGCAGACCGCTTCTGGAAGTGAACCTGTCCCGGCCGTCCGCGTAAGCAGCGGTTTCTTCCGCACCCTAGGAATCGTTCCGATTCTCGGACGAGACTTTCATGACGGAGAAGACCAGCTGCAAGCTCCGCAGACTGTGATTTTGAGCTATTCGACCTGGCAGAAACGTTTTGGAAGAAAAAGGGACGTCATCGGTGAAAGCGTGAATCTGAGTGGCGTCACGCACACGATCATCGGTGTGCTGCCGGCAACCTTCCAGTTTGCTCCGCATGGCGACAGTGAGTTCTGGACCACTCTCCGCGCCGATGGCACCTGCAACACACGTCGCGACTGCCACAACTCGTATGGAATCGGACGACTCAAAGATGGTGTGTCAGTTGAGATGGCATTCGCCAACGTAAAGGCGATTGCGCGCCAATTGGAAATCCAGTATCCACTCTCCAACCGGGGACAGAGCGCCTGGGTCAAGCCCTTATCAGAAACGTTTGTGGCACAAGTGCGGCCTATCTTGTTAGCACTGCTCGGCGGCGCCGGACTTCTGCTGGTGATCGCCTGCGTGAATGTATCCAGCCTGTTGCTCGTCCGTTCGGAAAGTCGCAAACGTGAGATCGCGGTGCGCGGGGCTCTTGGTGCTTCGGGCCCTCGACTTCTCCTCCAGTTCACAACCGAAGGACTGGCTCTGGCCATGGTGAGTGGTCTCTTCGCGCTCGCGTTTGCGCAGTTGGCCATGAAGTTGCTGACCCGCCTTATCTCCGAAGAGATGCTAGCCAGCATGCCATACTTCGCGGGACTCGGATTGAACTCCCACGTGCTGGCGTTCGCGGCCTCCATTGCTTTAACCGCAGCGCTACTGTTCTCAGTGACTCCGATGCTTCGCCTGTCGGTCCAGGAAATCCGCGACGGATTGGCCGAAGGCGCTCGCGGATATGCGGGAACAATGTGGCGTCGATTCGGCGCCAACCTGGTTGTTGTGGAATTGACCGTAGCCGTTGTGCTTCTTGTGGGCGCAGGGCTGCTCGGGAAGAGCTTATACCGATTACTTCATGTGGAAGTGGGATTCCAGCCGGACCATCTCGCTACCGTCATGGTCGAATTATCGCCGACGGCTTATGTCAGGGAACAGCAGCAAGCCGAGGCTGGACGAAAAATTTTGAACCGCGTTTCAGGGTTACCTGGCGTACAGTCAGCAGGTCTCACTACGGTGCTGCCTGTCAGTTATAACGGCAATACCAGTTGGATTCGGATCGTCGGCCATCCCTACTATGGAGAACATAACGAAGTCAACGAACGCGAGGTCAGCCCGGATCTGTTCGCCACTATCCGCGCCAGGCTTGTTGAAGGACGATTCTTCAGCCCATTCGATGATGCTTCCAAGCCCCGCGTGGTAATCATCAATCAGACTCTCGCCCGCAAGTACTTTCTCGGAGAAGATCCCATCGGCAAGCAGATCGGCGACATAAAACTTTCACCTGATTCACTCCGAGAGGTGGTCGGCGTCGTCGAGGATGTCCGCGATGGCTCTCTCGATTCGGAGATCTGGCCCGCGGTCTATTATCCGTTCGATCAGAATCCAGACACTGGTTTCAACCTCGTAGTCCGTACTTCGCAATCCGAAGCATCGCTGCTGCCCAGCCTGGTCGCGGCGATCCACCAAGTCGATCCGGCGATTGGTACCAGGGAGGAGATGACGATGAACAGCAAGATCAACCAGTCTGCCAGCGCAATTCTACATCGCTCTTCGGCATGGCTGGTGGGCGGATTCGCGGTCATTGCGTTGTTGCTCGGCGTTGTGGGGCTTTACGGAGTGATCGCGTACTCTGTGGGGCGAAGAACTCGGGAAATCGGCGTCCGCATAGCGCTTGGTGCGCAGCGCAAATCCGTCTATCGTCTGATCCTGCTGGAAGCATCGTGGTTAATTGGAATCGGCATCGTGGCGGGTTTGACCTGCTCGGTAGGCGCAGCTGCGCTGATTCATCGGCTTCTATTCGGAGTTCGTTCCTGGGACGCGGCCACACTCACGGCCGTCGCCTGCGTGCTCGCAATCTTTGCGTTCCTGGCCAGCTACATTCCAGCACGGCGCGCGGCGCAGATCGATCCCATGGAGGCGCTGCGGTACGAATAAAAGGATACGTCATGCACAGACCCATCCAAGACATCCGTTATGCGGTGCGCCAATTGCGCAAGACGCCTGGAATCACACTTGTCGCGGTGTTGTCATTAGCCCTTGGCATCGGCGCCAATACAGCGATCTTCAGCTTGATCGACACCGTTATGCTGAAGTCGCTGCCCGTGAAGGATCCTTACCAACTGGTTCTATTTGGAGACGGGCTCGATCAGGGCATCAGTAATGGATTTCCCAATCCCTGGCTCTACTCCTACCCCTTCTACCGCGAGATGAAGAGGAGGAATGCGGTGTTCTCCGATGCGGCGGCGGCTTTCAGCATGATCGACCGCGTGCATGGCTTCGTCGAAGACCGGAACGAAGCTGAAGCGATGAACATTCAGCTCGTTTCTGGCAGCTATTTTCCCATGCTGGGAGTGCAGGCAATTGTCGGGCGAACGCTCTTGCAAGAGGACGACGAGAACGAGGGCGGGCACCCTTTTGCAGTCGTCAGCTACGGATGGTGGAAGAGGAGTCTCTCGCGTGATGCCGCGGTGCTGAACAAAAAGCTGACGATCGGGGCGACAGTCTTCTCGATCGTGGGAGTAGCTCCTCCAGAGTTTTTTGGAACAACGGTTGGAGAATCTCCAGACATCTGGATTCCCCTATCGATGCAAAGAGAAATTCCACCGGGCTGGGACGGGTACAAAGACAACATGTTCGAGTCTCTGCACCTGATGGCGCGGCTGAAACCTGGCGTCAACATTGAACAGGCCAACGCCAATGCAAATCTGCTATTTCGGCAAATTCCGCGCAGTCTTCCTGGCACAACACTGACCCAGAAAAACCTTCAGGAACTCGATCGGACGACCGTCGAGTTGACCTCGATGGCGAACGGCTTCTCGCGCTTACGCTGGCAATTCTCCGAACCGTTGAAGATTCTGATGGCTGTAGTTGGATTGGTGCTGTTAATTGCGTGCGCTAACATCGCGAATCTGCTGCTCGCAAGATCCGCAGTTCGCGCTCGAGAGCTTGCACTCCGCCAAGCCCTTGGCGCCGGGCGCTCACGCTTGGTTCAGCAATTGCTAACCGAGAGCGTGCTATTGGCGGCGATAGGTGGCGTGTTGGGAATCGCCTTTGCAGCGTTCAGCGGCCGTTTGTTGCTGCGCATGGTGTCGGAAGGGCGAGAGGTGCTGAATATGGATCTCTCCATCGATTGGAGAATACTCTTGTTCACGATCGGTGTAACCTTGACCACCGCGATTCTGTTTGGAACCGTACCGGCCTTCAGCGCAGCTCGACTGCGGTTAACGGAGTCGTTGAATGATCGTGGAGGACCAAGCAGTGCATCGGCAAAGGCCCGACTCGCGCAGGCACTGATCATCTCGCAGATTGCTCTGTCACTGGTGCTAGTGGCAGGGGCCGGAATGTTCGTCCGTAGCTTAAACAATCTGATGCAGGTGGATACCGGTTTCGATCGCGAGAATGTTATTCGCGTACGAATCGACCCAAGTTCCGCCGGATACAAAGAAGACGTTCGCCTTACCCATCTCTATGAGCACATCGATGAAAAGCTGAATGCGACTCCTGG